>Ga0163155_10005085_pt1 | contig 13239 bp, 16 predicted proteins | sample OliLakLV19SP4G1_FD_148611 | JGI IMG/M metagenome (GOLD analysis project Ga0163155, IMG submission 148611) | Freshwater microbial mat bacterial communities from Lake Vanda, McMurdo Dry Valleys, Antarctica - Oligotrophic Lake LV.19.SP4.G1 | ecosystem: Environmental > Aquatic > Freshwater > Lake >...
ACGATGAAGATGCGGTTAATGCAGCTATCAGGGGTAATTACGAATTTGGTAAAAGCATCAACATCGGTAGGCTTTTTAGCGATAGTTTCAGAGCGGGAAAATTTCCCCCCGATGGAATTTGCATCCCCGTTACGGGGTTTTCAAAAGTTCCTTCTAAAGATCCTAAATACGAGGAGTCTGCTGCGCTTACTGTAGACTTAACAAAAGCGTGGTTTACTGCAACGGGTAATCTTTTACCTGTCTTCACGGTGTCAGTGAAACGTGCTGGCGTTTCTACGCCAGCACAGACCGATGATATAACCGGGCTGTATGTTTCAGCAAACCATACAGCATACAAGAATGCGATCGCTTTCCTAGCGTCAGATAAGATTCCCACTGAGGAATCTCCTTGGATTTTGCGGATAACAGCACCAAACTCAAACGGCGAGTTTGACCATGTTCCGGAACATGGTCTGTATTCGCTAGAAACGGCATCCAGAATCAAGAAGATTGCGGCACACATGCCGCTAGCGTTAACTGCTGCTGCTGAATAAACTGTTAAGGGAGATCCTAGGATCTCCCTTAACAGTCTAACGAATAAACCAAACAGAGAAAAAACTTGAATCTTCCACCTTTGAGAGAATATCAGCGAGAACTAAAACAGCGCTTACTAAAGAACGAGGGGACGAACGTAACAGCCCAGCAGCCCACAGGAACAGGAAAAACGCTAGTCTTGTTAGACTTGGCATTAAATTGGGTAGAGAAAAACCGTGTAGTTCTGATAATCGTTCCAACGATTGAGTTAATCAAGAATCTAGAATACGATCTTAAACGGTTTGCTCCGTTTATTTTTAAGCATTTCTATGGAGTTATTAACTCAAAACTCGGAAAATTTCAACGTGGCAAACGGCTATACGTCGGAACATTTGGATCGATCATGAAGTACGCAGATCAGATCAAACCTGATCTTGTGATTAATGACGAAAGCCATCACACATCAGCTACGATTTGGTCATCAATTTTAGATCACTTCTCTGCATCATGGCAAGTGGGTTTCACTGCTACTCCCATCAGATTTGATGGAAAGAGTTTGAAAAAACGTTTTCCTGTTTTGCTTGAATCTCACCCGCTGTCTTGGTTTATTGAACAAGGCTTTTTATCGGATTACGAAATCAGAAATGATGGGCAGACTAACGCACGGTTTTCTGCTGCTGTAGACAACCTGAAAAAACAGCAAGGCATTTTTGACCAATATGACTTGGTAGGGGATGCGGTTAAAAACTATAACCGCTTTGGCAACTCAAGAAAAGCGATCGTATTTGCCACAGGAAAAGAACACGCGAGACATCTTGCAACACAGTTCGGCAATCAAGCTAGATGTATTCTTGGCGACACTCCAGAGCGATCGCAGTGGCTAGAAGAATTTGATTCTTCTCAAGATTATCCGATCCTAACAAACGTTAGCGTGATCACAGAGGGAGTCAATCTTAAGAACGCTAAGGTCGCTCAACTTTGTCGGCATACTTGTAGCCTGTCTTTGTACCTCCAAATGGTAGGCAGAGTCCTAAGACCCGTGGAAGGACTTAAAGCGTTGATTTTAGATCACGCTGGTAATGTTGATTTGCATGGGGAACCGAAAGACTTTATCGACTGGCAAGCACTGTACAATAAACCCGAAACAGAGTTACCAGAGTATTTTGATCCCACAACGCTTTACTATAACTGTTCAGCTTGTGCTGCGCCGTTGTGTTCATTATTAGAGTCAAAATCGAGAACTCAAATCGAGTGCCCACACTGTGAACATATTAATTTACTTGCCAGGTTAAGCGAAAAACAACTAAGGTCGCTACAGATCTCGGATCATTTGTTAGTGGAATATGAATCTGTCAGCACTGAAATTAGACAGCTAAGTCGAATAATCAACGATGGCAGGATGTTCAAGTCAAAGAAAATAGAAGCCATCGTTAATACAAAAATGGCTTCACCCGATCAAAAATTAGCTGCGCTGATCTCACTGGGAATCAATCAAAATTTAGCGAGAAACGTTTACCTAAAAGGAGAATTTTAATGTCTGAGTTTTTTATTTTAATGCAAGGTAAAACGCAACAAGAGCCAGTGAAATGTCCTGTAGAAGGAACAATAATCGGCGATCTAGGTATTCACAAGTACGAGAAAAATTGGAGGATTACCGATGTTCCTTCGGGTCTAATGGTTTGTGATTTTAGGTTGAAAAAAAACGCTGTTAAAGTGGCTAAAACGGTTTTAGCATCACAGTATCCTAAAAAAGTTGGCAACTCGCATGATGATCTTTGTTGGAGAGAAGAACTCAAAAAAGCTTTAGGAGAAATAGAATGAAAACCTTTAACACTGAGTCACAAATTTTAACTGATTGGTCAGATCTTCCACGAGATTTAGATATAGCCATCGATACAGAAACCACCGATCTCGATCCGTTCAAAGGGAAGATCCGACTGCTACAGGTCTATTTTCCGTCAGTGGACAAGGTAGCTGTTTTGGATCTTTGGAACAAAACACCGCAACAAGAAATCTGGTTAAACCATTTTCTTGCTCGTTACCTAGCCAAAAAATCAATCAAAAAATATATGCAAAATGGTTATTTTGATTGTTCTTGGTTCCGTGTCCATTTTAACATTTTAGTCGAAAACGTTTGCGATACTCGGTTATTATCACAAGTCAAAAAGGCGGGTCAATATGACGCTTATCTATTCAACCTAAAAGAGTCATCACCAAATTCTTTACGCTCCCTGTCCAAGGAATACGGAGCTAATCACGATAAAACAGAACAGTCGTCAGATTGGTCTAATCCTAACTTGACTAAATCTCAGCTAGACTATGCCGCAAAAGACGCTTACTACACTTACTGGATAGGGAAAGAACAAGAGGAAGAGTTAGCAGAACACAAAGCGGTTTGCGATGCTGAAAACGGTTCTTTACCTGCGTTTGTTGAGATGTGGTATCGCGGTTTACCTGCTGATTGGATAGCATTAAAAAACCTTGCTAAGAACTATGAACAAGCTGCTGTCGATTCTAAGTTAAAGCTTTCTGGGTTGATGGATGAAAATCCTATGCAGAAACAAAAGATTCTAGATTATAAACAGAATTCATTACTAGGGGCAAAATGGCAAACAAAGAAAAACGCTTTTAACGTTGCCAGTCCCCAGCAGGTTAAAGCTTATCTTGTCCAAGAATTTGGACAGCAATCGATTGAAAAGTGGGATAGCAAAACGAGATCCACAAAAGAATCAACAGGAAAGGACGTACTTTTTTCGATTTACTCTGAAAATTTAGACAGAACAGATTTACTGGACATCATCGCTTTCCGAGGAGTATCAAAAGCATCCAGCACTCTCAAAAGTTATCTTGGATCATATGATCCTGAACGTGGTTGTTTGCAAACCGCCTACAGTGTTTTAGCGTCTCAAGGGATGGGTAGATCATCGTCGGGAGATCGCAGTCGAAAGGATGTCCAAAATGTGCAAAACATTAGCAAACATCTATCAAGCCACAAAGTTTTTGGACTCGACCCGGTTCGGTCTTTTGTAAAAGCTAGACCGGGTTACACGCTATTAGAAATCGATTTGAGTGCTAGTCATGCTCAATTTGCTAGACATCTATCTAATGATGAGTCACTGCAAGAAGCGAAAAACACTGGGTTAAAGCTGCATTACTATACAATGTCGGCAATGCTTGGCTTTAGTGGTAAACAAGTCACGCCACAAGATTGTGTAGCGCTGGCAAAAGGTGACTATTCGCTAATCTACAAATTGAGCAAAACCGTTTTCTATTCCTTCCTAAATTATGCAGGAGCAGCTACGCTCCAACAGACGTTTTTTAAGAATGATTTGTTTGTATCTTTGGAGGATTGTAAAAAATATCTAGAGGCTTGTGCTAACCGTTTCGCGGGTTTGAGGCGTTTTCAAAATAAGGTATTTGCTTTAGCAGATAGCCGTAGACACGCGGTACACACTAAAGACGGTCGAATCTTGGGGGTGTTTGGTTTTTCTGAAACTTGCGACGGCGGTAAAATCTGGCATCAAAAGCCACAATATTCTGATAATCTTAAAATCAGCGACGTGGTTTCTAGCCACTGGCTCAGACCCGAAGCGACAGTTATGAAGCGTTCGCTAGCTCGTGTGGTTAGTTTGGCTAAAAGTTTGGATCTAAACCGCGTTCGTTTGGTGAATTTTAGCCATGATTCCGTTTTAATTGAATGTCAAAACAACCTGATTGATAAGGTTCTCCCAGACTGTTGGGATATTATGATCCAAGAAATGCAAAAATTTGTGCCTGACTATGAACCCGATGATCCGATAGATTCGTGCATACTCAAAGAAAACTGGACACTCTAATAATTAGGATAAAAAATGAGCCAAGCTAAACTGATAAAAGATTTGAACGGTCTGAAAAACTTTGCAGCAGTGTACTCAACAAATTTCACTTTGATAGTTTTTTTCAGACAAAAAATTGAGGATGATTGTCTGTGGAATGTTTCATACTGGGATTGCTTGAAACAGCAGTCAGCGCATAATCACAAGCACAATTTTCACGGGCTGTATACTTATTTGATCGTGGTTAATCTCACGCGAGATTACAACATCAGAGAAAAGACTTATCAAAAACTCAGACAGTGGCTACCTACACCTGAGCAACTGGTATCGACACAAAATGATGATCAAGACGAAGAATCGGATGCAGGCATAGCTGCATGGTGTTCAGGAAAAACCGACAAAGTAAGAGGTATTACCATTGATTGATTTAACGCAGGAACAAGAATTTGAGATCGCTAAGATGAAGACATACGTTGGTCAAATTCCTCGACAAAATTTGGAGGAAATGCTCTTAAGCCTGATCACTCAAAATATGATAACAAGGAACTGCTATTTAGAACTGCTCAAAAAATATATGGGAGCTTGAAGTGAAAAATCCAGCAACAAAAGAACAAGTTGAAACCAAGCAAAACGATGAAAGCTTCGTTTATGACCTTGTGATCAAAGACATAGGCGATCGCGTCAATGCCGGGAAAAAAGCGTACGGTACACCATTACAACCGTTTAATGGAAGATCGGCACTTGTCGATTTGTATCAAGAATTGATTGATGCCTCTTTCTATATCAGACAAAAAATAGAAGAAGATGATCAACTGCTGACGCTGATAGACGACATCAGCATCCTAAAAGATAGAGGAGATTTGCCCCGACTGTACAAAGCAATCGACCGCTTAACGATTTTAAGAAGTAGATTGACAGTCTAACGATTAGAATGGTCTTAAGACGAGAAAACCAAACAAAGAAAACCAAGAAAAATTGATCAGTCTATGAAAACTATCCGCAGCAATTCACAAGAGGCTCAATGGATTTTCAAAGGTGGAAACATCTTGGAAGGCAGGCACAACGACAAGACCATGACAGGGGCAGAGATTGAAGCTGAGGTGAAACTATTCAGGAATTGGAAGCTTTACCGCTTAGAAGAGCGATCGCATCGGCTGGTATTCTTCAATGGAACCACAATCGATTTTCAAACCCTCTAGAATCAACCCTTTATAAACCAAACCGAGAACCACAATGCCTGAACTACTAATTGAAACTTGTCCTATCAAAGCTGACAGGTGCCAAGACGAAGCGCATTACCACGAAGTGCTGGATGAATATTACTGGTTTTACATCGGTCATATCTCTTTTCCATCGGGGGAAAGGGCAAGAATGGCAGAGTGTAGAATGATGGTCGGAGCGGCTTGCGAGTTAAAACAAGAATTTTAACGGATGGCGGTCGATCCTCCGTAGCCTTCTTGTGCTATCGAAAATCGACCGTCATAACCACTACCGATTGCTGCACGAATAGGAGATGATCCTACAGGGGTTATACTCCAAACATAAGAAAACTGTTTGGTAGTTGCCCCTAACAGAAGACTTGAAACAATAGCTTGAGTCACGGTTAACAAACCAGACTGAATAGCAGCGGTATTAACTTCACGGGTTAAACCGCTACCGATAATTAAAGTCAATGATGGAGTACTGGATAATGGTACTCCTTTTTCGTTTGTACGATCTAGCTCGAAAAGTTTGAACGCTATTGCAGCATTAGTATAAACAGTTGACACGTCCGCAATCGGTCGGGTGAAAGACCAAGATAACCCCGCGATCGCCGCACCTGCTAAAAATATTTTACCTTTAAGATCATCCACAGTCACATTCCTCTAGATCTAATAATGGCATTTTTGAATCAATATCAATCAACGCATAGAGAGATAGAATCATCAAAACGGCTGAGATTGATTTTATAGTAATCGTTGGAAAATTTGACGCTAGTGTGATATTTGGATACTCTGACAACAGCGAGAGCGTAGGCGATATGTCAATAATTAGAATACACGGGACACACGCGATCGCAATGAGCGATACAAGCCCTGGATTTAACCCATATCCGTATATTTGATTTTGTAACCCTGATCCAAATAACGGCATTATTGGGGTGTCCTCTCGATCGCTGTCTGCCCAGATGTTGCAGGAGAGTTATTTTCGTCTGTCAGATTAAACACTCTTCTGACACTGCCATCTAGATTATATTGAGTAAAAGTGGATAACAAATAATTGATCTTTTGCCGTCCATCAGCAGTTGCTAATGCTGCTGATTGAGCCGACAATAACGCAACGCGATCGCTGTTGTTAAAACCTCCACTCACAGAAGAAACTGCTATGTCAATTCTTGCTAATTCTACGGTTAGATTTGTTCTTACTGCCAAGGCATTGTCTAATGCGGACGGCACTACAAAGTTAGAGAAATTTGCAGGGAAGACTTGGGAGAGTGAATATCCAGTTTTGTCGGAAACAGTAATCGCTGTAGCATCAACCCGATTTGCAGCAGTAAAAATGAATTGATCTGTTTTGGTTTTAACTGCTGCAATTTGAGCCGAGTTGCTGTCAATTTCTTGGCGAATTTGTACAACTGTTGGAACTGTTGAAAGTTGTGTATCTAAATTTGCGCTAGCTAGACCGATAGCACTTCTTACTCCAGCCGCATTCAAACCGCTTCCTCCACTCACAGAAGAAACTGCTACATCAATTCTCGCTAATTCTGCCGTTAGGTTTGTTCTTACTGCTGAAGCAATCGCGTTACCGCTAACACCTATCTCCCCTAAATCTATTGTTTGGGTTAGGTCTAATCCACTAGAGATCGCGGTTATCCTCAAATGGACAACATCACCTTCAATCCAATTACTTGGGAGTACCGACTGCGCCAAAAATGAACCATCTACAAGGGTAGAAACAGAGACTACAACAGACGTGTCTATACCATTTCTGATCAAAATTCCAGATGGTAGAGCATCAGGAATTAGCACCCTTTGAGATATTAGGGTGCGGATATAAAATATGTGATTAGCTGTCAAGCCTGCCAATAACATTTTGATTAACCAATATAAGGCATTGAACTACTTGCTTCAACTACTGTAAAAGAGAAAGTTTCAAATCTTACGGCACCCAATATAGTTGCAGTTATCCTCACATCAATTTGATCATTTATATTAAGTGTTGATGTAGGAACTGACAACAAATAATATCCTAGAATAAAAGCAGGCGTTAAATTTAGCAATTGAGAGATGTCAGTTCCCGAAATTGTAGCGGCAACGCCATTTCGATGGATAACCGAAATTGCTGGAATGGTATCAGGTGCAATAGGAGCGTTACCGCTAGAGAAAATAGTGAACGTTGTAGTAAACGGCATACCTCTCACAGCATTTTCATTTGATCTTGGCATTATCCTATCCTCGTATTAGCAGTTGAAAGTTGTGTATCTAAATTTGCGCTAGCTAGACCGACAGCGCTCCTTACCCCCGCTGCATCCAAACCGCCACCTCCTGAAGAAACAGCGATTGCTATACCAGCTTGACCCGCGTTAGGATACATTGCATTTGATCCTGTGGCAATCAACCGAGAGCCATTGTTAGTTCGGATATATCCGCCAAGCCATTCTAAGGCGACAGCATTCACGTTTCTGATCTGAATCAAAGTAAGAACAAAATCAAAGAGGGAATCTGCCGTTAATGCTTCTTTATTGGTCAGCCGAATTCCTGCTGAAGTGGAGCTATACCAGACAAACCAGCAGTAAGCGTCTTGAGTAATTAGCAAGCCACTCGCACGATCAATGCTCACAATACCGTTTTGATTCGCACTCATCCCGGCGATCGCTGATCCATCGGCTGTTACAGTTTGGATCGTACCGTTTGCTAAAGTTAGTACCCTGCCAATTAGAGTGTTATGCACGGTGTCAGGCGTGTCTGCTACCGTGAGGGTATCAGCGATCGCTAGCCCTGATACAGAATTCCAAAAAAAACGATCTTGGTAATACAGTGAAGCTGTGCAGCCAGCGGCATTTTGCCAAAACCTAGCCTTTACTTCCAGCAAAGTCCCTGTCTCTTCAGTCAGCGTCACGGTATATCCGCTAACTCCTGCTGCTGAGAAATCTAATCGCGTGAAACCTTGGATCGTAAAATTACCTGATCCGGCATTACTAAATGTAATTGGTGTCCCGCCGTCGCTTGTGGCAAGCTGAAAGGTAGAACCAGAAACATTTACAACTGATAACAATAAGGGAGTAATCGCACCGCCGGGATCTACTCGTTCAAAAGGCGTGGAAGCTGCTGGCAAAACCGCGATCGGTTGCCTGACTAAAGCGATTAATGTAGGGACACCCGTGGATCGAAATTGATGTCCAGATAGCGTAATTACACTTGTCGCAATGTTGATCCCGCTCGATGCCAACGTGTCAGTGTTGACCCGCGAAACTTCTACGCTCGTCCCTTGCTGGAAATTAGGCGCTGTAAGTGAGATTAAAGGTGCCACCAAAACAACCGTACCGCCGTTTGGTGTGGATGTCGTCAAACCGCTACGATTAACCGTAATTGTGACTGTCCCAGTTCCCTCGTATCGAATATTCGTAGGAGTTGTAGAGCCGCTAACAGGAAACACAACAGAACTTAAATTGATCGCGCCCGTAACACCCGTAGGAACCAAAACATCGGCGATCGTGTTGTTCCGTAGGGTCACCTGCATGACAGCGTAAGAACCGCTAGCAGTGATACGTATGCCGTGGTTACAATTTTGTACTGATACGTTTGTAGCGGTAGAGCCTAAAACAGGGTTCCAGCCACTTGCGCCCGTTGTATTCCTAATTGTTAGATCTCTTAGAGAGGCACCGTTGCCTGCCAATTCCCCACAGCTTACTAATGATCCTGAGAAATTAACCCCAGATCTCAACGTGACAGGGGAAGCGTTTGTCAAATTTAGAACTAACGTAATTGTTGGAGTGCCCGAAAAAGTATCGACGATAAACTGGAAACCAGACCCGCACGAGATACTTCCAGTTAGATCAATGACATCCGTTGGGCTTGGCTTGATTCTAAAAATGTGCCAAAAAGGTGGGATTTGGACATCGCAAAATCTAGAGGTTGTAAATTCAGCAGCCGTTATTCCTGTAGGGAAGAATAGACTAAAGTTTGTGGCTGTAAATTGGGTAAAGGTTGATCCGTCACCAATTTGAATAGATGTAGATAAACCAAAAACCTCAGCAGATCTCACATTGGCTGTGATAATTTCTTGAGATTGTTCTCCTGCTGTGGTTATCGCCGTATTGCGTAAATAGGTTTGTAGCCCCGTCAGAGTTCCAGGGTTGCCAGCATCACCCGCCGTTGCCAGAAGAAACTCGCAGTAATAAACAGAAGTTAAAGCTAACGTCCCAGTATTACCGCCGTCGCCGTCCTGGTGAGCCTCTACTCTTGTAATAGCGCCAAAGTTCAAGGTTCCTACACTCTGTGACTCCAAAAAACTTGTAGCAGCAATCACAAGAGAAACAACAGTGTTAGTTCCGACTTGTGAGGGTCGAACAGAATTATTTGAGTAAAGGGTAAAACGCTTGTAATCAGTAGCACTGCTCAATACCGCCAATCTAATCCCCGCTGGATATGCAGCAAGTGAGGGATCATTACCGTTGCCTGTCCTGCCTGATCTTACTAAAAAAACACTACCAGCTATAGCGGCAAAAGCGGATCGCGTCCAACCTCTACCAAAAGTTGCGACCGTTGCAGTGGGACTAAAAAAAACTCCTGAAGATAACTCATTGATCCCAGTTGGAGCCAAAACGCCGCTAATAATGGACGCTGTAGAAGCTCCGTTGTCTAAGTTTACAATGCCGCCGTAAATGGGAGGTGCCATAAGTCTACAATTCTAAAATCATTCCAAACCCGAAACCTAATTGCCTTTTTATTGCTGACAGTTGGCTTTCGTAAGGGTTAAAATATCCCGTGCTAGCATTAAAAGTGTTGACGTAAGAAACAGAATACTCGCCTGTTACTGCCCGACTTGCAATCTGTTTTGTGTTACTCTCATTGTTAGAGTATAAAAACGATGCTGCTTGGAGAAATAAAGCATCTTTATAAAAAGCCTCGCCATAAGTCGAGTAAGTAATAAACACAGCGGCTCTTGTTAACGCTGTGTTTATTAAATCTTCATCGTTGAACACGTTAGAATATCGCTCTAAAAAAAGATCGATGTCCGACATTATTGACCTTCCATCAGTTTTTTACGTTGAACTAAAACGAGTTTTTTCTGATCTTCTGCGGCGGTTTTGATCCGTGTTCTGGTTTCTGTTTTTAATGCAGCATCGATCCAATTTTCATGAGTATGCGACGCGATCAACTTAAGCGCGTCCGCTTCAGAAAAATCAGCATACTGAGGAATTTCAGCCGTTTCTTTAGTAGGGTAAATCAATTCAAAAGAAGATTCCAAGAGATTGGTATCTAGCTTATTTTTTTGAATTGATTCAATCCAATCAACAGGAATCTTTCTGATCAATTCCGAGTCATCAGCACCGCGAGTATGGTAACCGAGATTGGTTCCAGGGTGAACCGTAATCGTTAGCAGTTCCGTCCCGATTGTGAATTGAAAGTATCTTACAAATGGTGTTCTAATCGTTTGTTTGATGTCTAGCAATTCGCCTAAAACAGATGTCTTAAGCCCATTTTGTGGGCTGTAAACTAGGGCGACGTAACCCGGTTTTGTTTCGATTGTCGGGGGTTTTGTTTCGAGTGCTGTTGATACTGCCATATTAAATACCAGAAAGGATTAGACCAGTCAACGGATCTTCTACAATCAAGCCAGTCGTCCTAGAAATTGCACGTTCAACGTAGACCTGATCATCCCATTGTAGGAACTCTTCAGGAATGGTGAATTCGAGCGGCAATCCATAATACATCGGATGTTCTGTGCCCGTGTCATCATCACCTGTTGGCGAGTCTACAAGATCAGGATCGTATGTACCTAAACCCGGTAAAATAAGAGCAGCATCCGTGCCGTTCTCACCTTTACCGATTAACTGATCATCCATTATGATCTCGCTAATCTGACCCAGTTCTGTCTGAGTTTCCTTGAACGAAGCTAAAACAGTCTTGCCTGTCGCATCAGTGTAAATATTGGAAGCTAACAGGTTAAACTGTCTTGAGGGTAATGCTAGGATAGTAGGTTGCCAAATGCCACGGCAATTGGCAACAACGGTTGCGACCGCTGAATTTATAATATCGAGTTGGGCACGAGGAGTTGCAGCAGCAGCTAGAGTTGTTGCCGCGTTCATTCTTGGCACTTGTGATGTAAAAATCCCTTGCAACCCATAATCGGTATCGCCATCATATGCGATCGAGTTATGTTTTTTCTCCATCCCGTACACTAAGGCAGATGCATACTTAGCTTCAATCGGCAAACCTTCTGCTTGCGATTGTTTGAGCATTGTGTAAGAAATCCGAGTATAATCGCTCAGACCTTTAACTGGGTATCGCGTCCGCCTGCCAACAACCGCAACTAAACCGCCGTCGTTTGCCTGACCTGCCATTACCGTAGCGATGCCAATCGGGTCAAATTCGACAACTTCAAACGAGTTTTTCCAAGCATATTGCGGCATTGGCACGACAGGGAAATACCGCGTGTATTTTAGCTTGGGATACTTCTTATTCGATACCCTAGCTAATGATCCTAATAATTGATCACGAGCGTATAATTGAAGATCGTCTGGCATTTTGTATAAGTCCTATGCTATTCTAATGATTAGAGTTAAGGCAGATTCAAAGAAAGAATGGCTAGCCCAGCGCTAGTGGTTCTCGATAACCAAGCAGCTCCGCTAGTGATCTGAGAATTATCGGTAAGCGTTGAATCGGTAGCGCGAAATCTACCACGGTTTACACCGCTAAAATTAAGCCAAACTTGAGAAGTTGGATTAACAGCCGTTGCAGAGTAAACAACAATGCGACCTTTTCTTAGGTTGTTAACAGCCGCGTCCGCATTGTAAGCAGGGCTTCCATTGATGACATAATCAAGGTCAGCTTGCGTAAACCCGGTGATGCCAGCGAAAAAATTTGAGCTAGAAAGAGCAGCAGCGATCAAAGATGCGTTACTGGTGGCTTGAGAGTAAGTCAGACCGCGCCCAAACAACAAGGGAACAGCGTCAGATCCTTCAGTTGCAGTACCAACAACTAACACGTTAGTTGGAGTTGTACCGCCATCAACAAAATCAAAATCGTACGATTTTGAACCCAAAACACGGCTTGTCAAAATTAACGTAGTTGTACCGCTGACAATCAGCATCCCGTTAAGGATTGAGTTAGCTCGGATAGCATTGGCTAGCCCGGTTACGATCTCAGTTTGGGTTGGCGTAGCGTCCGTGACAAAAGAAACAGTAATGCCGCTTGTATTATCTCTTAAGCGGTAAGTTGTAATCTCTTGAAGGCTAATACTAGGCGTAACCGTTAAAGTGCGGGTAACTTTACCTGAGTTGTTTGGTGTAGTCAAAACCTCTTGTGAGGTTAGGATCATCCCTTCTATTAGGTTAGCGGTCGCAAGATCTGGAGGCGTTAGTAATCCTAGTGGCATTTTTATTATTCCTATGCTTAATGATTAGAGTTAGGCAGAGCGCTTACGTGCGGCTCTGATATTTTTTTGGATAGTTGCAAGATCTCCTACAGTTGCCTGCTGCATCTCATCAGTAACGATCCGAGCTTGCTTTTTAGTATTGGTGTCACGAGATTCCATAATCTTGATCACAGCACCATAAGCTCCGTCTACAGTCGCATCTGACGAATCAGTGTATACTGCTGTCGAATCGTGAGCTTTCAACAGACCTTCTTTGATCTGGCGATCGCTCTGCGCGTGGTCTACAACGACAAAAGGTGACACTCTAGCAATCAGTTCAGATCTTTTTTTA
>Ga0163155_10005087_pt1 | contig 13235 bp, 10 predicted proteins | sample OliLakLV19SP4G1_FD_148611 | JGI IMG/M metagenome (GOLD analysis project Ga0163155, IMG submission 148611) | Freshwater microbial mat bacterial communities from Lake Vanda, McMurdo Dry Valleys, Antarctica - Oligotrophic Lake LV.19.SP4.G1 | ecosystem: Environmental > Aquatic > Freshwater > Lake >...
GCGCAACCCCCTGCTGCTCCCTGCTCCCTGCTCCCTGCTCCCTGACTCTCCCCCTCACCCCCCGCCGACGAGCTTCTCGTTCGTCTCGTAGCGCTTCATGGCGGTGAGGAGCTGCTCGATCTGCACGTGGGGTGGGAGCGAGATCAGGCGCCGCCGCAGGGCGGTGACCGTCTTCAGTTCGCGCTCGGTGAGCAGCAGATGCTCCTTGCGGGTTCCGCTCGCGGCCAGGTTGATGGCCGGGAAGAGCCGCTTCTCCGCGATCGTGTGATCGAGGATCAGCTCCATGTTTCCGGTGCCCTTGAACTCCTCGAAGATGATCTGATCGGCGCGGCTGCCGGTGTCGACGAGGCAGGTGCCGATGATGGTGATCGACCCACCTTCCTCGACCTTGCGGGCGGCGCCGAAGAGCTGTTTGGGAATCTCGAGGGCTCGTGAATCAAGACCGCCCGACATCGTGCGACCGCCGCTGCCGAAGCGCCGGGAGTTGTTGAAGGCCCGACCGAGTCGAGTGATGGAGTCGAGCAGCACGACCACGTCATGGCCGGCCTCGAGCTTGCGCTTGGCGCGGTCGATGGCCAGCATGCCGAGCTGGATGTGCCGTTCGACATCCTGGTCGTTCGACGAGGCCAGCACCTCGGCCGGCACGTTGCGCTTGAAGTCGGTGACTTCTTCGGGTCGCTCGTCGATGAGCAGAGCCACCAGTTCCACGTTGGGGTGGTTCCGATGGATGCCGAAGGCGATGTTCTGAAGGAGAATCGTCTTGCCGGCCTTGGGCGGGGCCACGATCAGGCCGCGGGTTCCGAAGCCGAGCGGACAGAAGAGATCGATGAGCCGACAGGCCGGCGGGCAACCGGGGTACTCGAGTGTGAGTCGCGGCTGGGGATCGATGGGCGTCAGATCCGCGAAGCCCTTGCGGGTCGAGTGCTCCTCGGCGGGAAGGCCCTCGACGTTGATCACCCGCTCGACGATGCGTCGGAGCTGCCCCGAGCGGCGTCGCCGCGGCTTCTTGCTGACCACCTCGACGGTCACACGCTGACCCGGGCGCAGCGCAAACTGCTGGGCCAGATGAATCGGCACGAAGGGGTCGTCCTGTGTCTCAAGGATTCCGTCCTGATACTGACGGATTCGTCCTTCAGACCCATTGGGCATCTCGAAGATGCCCGTCACAGTGGTCATGGTCGGCTCGTAGGAGGCAATCGGCGGCCCCGGGAAACGCCTGGGAACGCGGCACCTGCGGTGGGAGAAGCATCCCGAAGGAGCCAATGGCGCGACTGGGTCGGCCCGTTGCTGCAATCGGGAACAGTCGGTCCGCACCAACGCTGATCAGGGTGCTCGAACTCCCACTCATTCTCAGTCAGCGCGGGCCCGAGTTCAGGCTGAACGCGGCACGCCAACTGAAACGCGACGGATTGGGATCGTGCTCGAAGCCGAGAAGCGTCCGGAATGCGGAGCTGGCGGGACGGCGTGAGGCCGTCGACACGGGGAGGAGTAGACCAGTACGACTCGACGGTGTCAAGGCTTTCAGGCGGAGGAACCAGCGGCCGCACCAGGGATCGCCGGGTCTCAGACGGACTGGAGCGCGACGGCGATGGCCGCGGCGACCCGGGCGTTCGAGGCGAGTACCGCGATGTTCGCCTCGATCGATCTGCCGTCGGTCAGTCGGGCCACTTCAGCCAGCAGAAAGGGGGTGAGTGCGGGTCCGCGAATTCCGCGGACGATCGCGGCGCCCTCTGCGTCGCGAAGGGCCGACTCGAAGGTGTCGACCGGGAGCGCGAGCGATTCGGGCGCGGGGTTCGCAACCAGGATGCCGCCGCGCTGCCGCAGGATGTTCCAGCGCAGCTCGCACAATCGGGCGATCTCCTCGGGCTCGTCGCAGCGAAGCGGGAGGTGAAGCCCGGGATCGGCAGGGCTCACGAACCGCGGCAGGGCGTCGGTTCCGTGTCCGACGATTGGGACACCGTGGGTGTCGAGCATCTCGAGCGTGGCGGGAAGATCGAGGATCGACTTCACGCCGGCCGAGACCACGCAGACGGGAGTCGAGGCCAGTGCCTCGAGGTCGGCCGAGATGTCGCCGCTCTCCGACCAGCCGCGATGGGCTCCGCCGATCCCGCCGGTCGCGAAGACCCGGATCGGTTGCGGCGTCGCCAGCATGCACGCAGCGAGCGTGGCGGCGACCGTCGTGCCGGCGCTTCGACCGCGCTGCATGAGGCCAGCCAGATCCCGCGCCGAGGCCTTGGCAGCGTCCTCGTCAAGGGCAAGCTGTTCCAACTGCGCTGCGGTGAGTCCGATCAGGAGCGCTCCGTCGACCAAGGCGATTGTCGCGGGCACCGCTCCCCCGGCGCGAACCGTGCGCTCGAGCAGCCGGGCGGTTTCGAGGTTGATCGCTCCGCCCATGGACCAGCGACCGTCACTGGCCGCGGGTTCACGCGGAGCCGGAGTGCGCGGCAGGCCATGGGAGACAACTGCTGTCTCGAGCGCCACCACCGGCCGCTGCGCCGCGAGCGCGGCAGCGACCTCGTCGTGGACGAGCACTCTCGGAAGCGGGCGGGCGGAGGAGCCGCCTCGCTGCGGAGCGTTGGCGGCACTCACCGTCGCCGAGTCCTGACTTTTCCACCCAGCCGTCGAAGCGGCGCGGCGGTTGGGATCTGTCCACCCGGATAGCGCTCGGCGGTCCGCTGATCATCGGCGGACTTCGGCACGTTGGCCTGCACGTCGCGGGTGACCGGCGGCGCGTCCTGACGCTTGCGGGTGGCGTCGCGTCGGGCCTGCACCTCGCCCGGGACCGGACCTGGGGCGAAGCCGGGGTAGTCCATCCGAGGAATCTCCTGATTGATCAGGAACTCGATGCTGGTGAGCAATTCGCCCTGTTCCGGCGAGACGAATGCCCAGGCGATGCCATTGCGGCCGGCCCGGGCGGTGCGCCCGATCCGATGCACGTACACCTCGGGATCATCGGGCAGATCGAAGTTGATCACGTGGCTGATGTCGTCGACGTCGAGTCCGCGAGCGGCGAGATCGGAGGCGATCAGCACCTCGAGGTTTCCCTCGCGGAGCTTCTCCATGACCTCGTTCCGCTTCCGCTGGAACATGTCGCCGTGGATGGCGTGAGCGTCGATGCCGGCCTTCTGGATGGACTTGGTCACCAGATCGACGGTCCGCTTGGTGCGGCAGAAGACGACTGTGAGCTCGGGGGTTTCGTGCTTGAGCAGGTGGACCAGGAGTCGGGTCTTGTCCCACGGCTCGACGGCGATGTAACTCTGGCGAACCTGCGAGACGGTGAGGCTCTTGGCCGCGGTCACGATCTTGACCGGGTCGCGCATGTGCGTCCGGGCCAGCTTCTCGATCTCGGGTGAGATGGTGGCGCTGACGAAGATCGTCTGCGGACGCTTGCCCGACTTGCCGCCGAGGGCGCCGAGGATCTTTCGAATGTCCTCTCGGAAGCCGATGTCGAGCATGCGGTCGACCTCGTCGAGGACCGCGTAGCGCATGTTCTCGTAGCTGAGGTAGCCGCGCTGGTGCATGTCCATCACGCGACCGGGCGTGCCGACCACGATTCCGGGGCCGGATCGCAGGGCCTCGACCTGCGAGCGGATCGCCTGCCCGCCGTAGACCGTGACCGCCTTGACCGGGTGGTATTTGGCCAGGTCGGCAAACTCCGCGGTGACCTGCACCGCCAACTCCCGGGTGGGCACCAGCACCATTGCGGCGAGGGCCTCATCGGGCTCGATCATCTGGAGGAGCGGCAGCCCGAAGGCCGCGGTCTTTCCAGTGCCGGTCTTGGCCTGACCCAGCACGTCCTTCCCGGTGAGGGCGACCGGAATGAGTTGGGCCTGGATATGCGTCGGGCGGGTGAATCCCAAATCGTCGAGCCCGCGGAGGATCTCCGGAGAGAGTCCGAGGTCGGCAAATACGGTCTGTGTGTGAAAAATCTCGTCCATGAAGGGTCTGACGGTCTTCGGCGTGGCAGAATCCGCCGTTCACTCACCGCTGCGTCCGCCGGCGAGGGTCACCTCGTCGAGGAGCAGGCTGAGTCGATGATGTCGCGGTGCGTTGAGTCGTGCGGGAGAGAATCGTCCCGGCGATGCAACGCGAGTGTTGTTCGGACCCCCCGGCGAAAGCCGACGCGATGGCTGATGGTATGACGAGCGCTTGGCCGATACAACACGACGGAAGGGCCCGAGTGGAAAGCTCGGGTGGCCACGCACGGATGCGCGAGACCAGCGTCATCGAAGTCAACCTCTCGGCGATCGATCGAAACGTGGCTCTGCTGCGCGAGATCGTGGGCCCAGGCTGCGGACTCTGCCCAATCGTCAAGGCCGATGCCTATGGCCTGGGTGGGGCCCGGGTGGCCCGTCGACTCGCCGCCAGCGGGGTCGATCTTCTCGCGGTCTATTCACCGGATCAGGCCGCCTCCCTCGCCCGGGGAGCGGTGGCGGCGCCGGTCCTGGTGCTGATGCCGGTGTACGACATCACCCGCACCGACGATCTCTATCGCGCCCTGGTCAGCGGACAGCTCCATCTGACCCTCCACGATGAGCCCCACTTCGAGCGGCTGGTCAAGATTGCCGAACGCTTCGGGGCGGTGATCCCGGTTCACCTCGAGATCGACACCGGAATGAGTCGCGGCGGGGCCTCGCCCACCGAAGCGATCCGACTCCTCCGTCGCGTCGCGGCCACGCGCTGGCTGCGCCTCGCCGGCATCTTCACCCACTTCAGCAATGCCCGGACCGACGCGGCACGAACGTCCGCCCAGCTCGCGGCCTTCGACGCCGTCCTCGACGAGCCGGGAGTTGTGATTCCCAGCGACTGCGTGCGCCACGTGGCCAGCACCTACTCGCTCCTGCGACATTCCCGCTTCCATCGGTCGATGGTGCGATTCGGTCTGGCCTGGGCCGGATACGGCGCAGACGACCTCACCCGCGGCAGCGACGGCGAACAGTGCGCATTCGACGGCACGGTCACTCCGACCGGGGAGATTGTTGCCGGCGCCGAGCGCCTCGAGCCCTCGGTCACCTGGGCGAGTCGACTGGTGCAGCTCAAGACCGTCGAAGCCGAGACGAGCGTCGGCTACGGCTCGCTCTGGACCGCTCCGCGCCGCAGCGTCCTCGGGCTCGTTCCCGTCGGCTACGCCGACGGATATCCGGTCACCCGCGTTCCCAGTCCTGGCAGCACGGGTCCTGGCAGCACGGGTCACGGCAGCACGGGTCATGGCAGCACGGGTCACGGCAGCACGGGTCACGGCAGCAGTGGTCATGGCAGCAGGGGCGCACCGCCGCTGGTGGCCGTGCTCGTGGGCGCCTCGGGTGCCGAGCGGCGGCTCTTCGCTCCGGTCGTTGGCGCGGTGAACATGGACCAGCTCACCATCGATCTGACCGACGTGGTCGGCGCCAGCAGCCCGGGCGACACCGGCGTCGCCGTCGGCACCCGCGTCGAACTGATCACCGCCGATTGCGCCGCCCCAAACCACCTGCCGCGCATCGCCGCGGCCGCCGGGACCATCCCGCACGAGATGCTCTGCCGGTTGAATCCCTCCATTCGGCGGGCCTACCTCAGCGAAGGCAAGGCCGTCGAACTCTCGCCGCCTTCGATTGCCGCCGTCGCCAGTTGAAGGCCCGATCCGAGGCCCGATCCAAGGCTCGATCCGAGGCTCGATCCAAGGCTCGATCAAAGTCCCGATCAACGGCTCGCTCAGGGCGACCGGCGGGCCGATCCCCGGGGCCAAACTCGGGGCCAGACTCGGGAACCGATCCGACTGGCCGATATCAGGGGCCAATCTCAGGGGCCAAGGCCTCTGGTCGGCGAATGATCGCCGTATGCCGAAACTCCAGACCGAACCGCTCGACGCCCTCGTGGTAGGCGGTGGTCCCGCGGGATCGGTCGCGGCGCTCGAGCTGGCCCGCGCCGGATGGCGCGTGCTTCTGGTCGATCGCGGCCCGCGTGGTCGCGACAAGACCTGTGGAAGCTGTCTGAGCCCGCGAGCGATCGCCACCATCGAGCGACTCGGACTTTCCGATGCGGTGAAGCGGGCCGCCGTGGGCGCGACTCGCGCCGTCCGCCTGTGCGTTGCCAACCGTCAGACGCTCACGCTCGCCCACGAGTCCCAAGCGGGCGCCGCAGGACTGGTCGTCGATCGCCGCGTGCTCGATTGCGCCCTCCTCGACGAGGCCATGGCCGCCGGTGTCGAGGTGCGCCATGAGACGGCTGCGGCGATCGTCGGCGCCAATGCCGCCGGTCCAGTGTCCGATCCACTGGGCGTACCGCATCAGGTGCGACTGCTCGCAACCGCCGCGGGCGCTCGAGGTAAGGACGCCCATCAGCGCGGAGTTGGGCTTGGAGTCGACCGCGAGGCAGACGCCGCGCCGCACTCGCACACGATCGAGGCGCGGCTTCTCGTCGGCGCCGACGGACTCGGGAGCGGGGTCGCCCGAGCCCTCGGCTGGACCGGGACCGCCGGACGCGCCTTCGGATTCTCGGGCGACACGCCGGGCGAGGCGATGAAGGCCCTCGAGCCAGGCGAGATTCGAATGCATCTCCTGTCCGAGGGCTATCTCGGCGCGGTTCGCCGCAGCGATGGTCGCGTGCACTGGGGGGCGCTGGTGCGCGAGTCGACGCTCGACCGCCGCCCCTCCGCCGTGCTCGCCCGATTCGCCGCGCAGTTCGAACTCGCGGAGCTGACCCGCTGCGCCAAGGCCGCCACCTGGATTGCCGCCGGTCCGATCTCCTGGGCCCCGCGACACCGCGCTGCCGCCGGTGTGGCTCTGGTCGGCGACGCCGCCGGATACGCCGAACCACTCACGGGTGAAGGGATGGCCTGGGCCTTCGAATGCGGCGAACTGCTGGGGCGGATCGCACGCGGGAGCAGACCCGGGTGTTTCAGCGCCGCCGACGCGGCGCGGTACGACGCCGCGTGGCAGAGCTCAATCGGAACCTCCCAGCGTCGAGCACGTCGCATGGCGATGGCCCTGCGGATGCCGCGGCTGGCCGCGACGATCGGGCGCGTCGTTCCGGCGCTGCCTCGGGCCCTCGTCGCCCGGCTGACGGCCGTCCCCGGAGCGAAGCTCACCGCCTGAGCGGACCGCGACGAGGCGTTTGCCGAAGCTCGTCGAATCCCCGTCATCCCTACGATGGCAGCCGATGAATGGCGTCGCCACCCAGCGCTCCCAAGCCTCCCCCACCCGCGCGTCCACCATGGGCGCGGGTGTTGTCAGCTACCTCAACACGCTGCCGCTGATCGACGGACTTGAGAGGCTCGACTCGCTGGCCCTCTCCCATTCGGTGCCGAGCCTGCTGGTCGACATGCTGCTGGCTGGTGAAGTCGATGTGGCGCTCTGTTCGACAATCGACTTCCAGCGCTCGCCGGAGCCGCTCCGCATCGTCCCGGCCGGAATGCTGGGATGCCGGGGCGCCACCCTCACGGTGCGACTCTTCTCGACGACGCCGCTCGAGCGGGTCGAGGCCATCCACGCCGACACCGACAGTCATACCTCGGTGGCACTTCTCGAGGTGCTGCTTCGCGAGCGATTCGGCAACGCCCCGAAGATCGTCCCCTTCGACGCCCGCGCGCAGGTCGCGGGGAACCACGTGACCGAACATCCCGAAGCCATGCTCCTGATCGGCGACAAGGTCGTCAGCCAGTCGCCGGCAGCGGTGCGCTATCCGTTTCAGCTCGATCTGGGCGCGGCGTGGTACGAACTGACTCGGCTGCCCTTCGTCTTTGCGGTCTGGATGTGCCGAGCCGACTCCGATCGAGGCCCCATCGCCGAGATTGCCGCCATCCTCGATCGCCAGCGCCGCCACAACCGCGAGCGCATCGACGGCATCATCTGGAGACACGCCGAGTCGCGCGGTTGGCCCCGTGATCTCGCGGCCCGCTACCTGAAGGAGTGCCTGCGGTTCGACTTCGATGGCGAGGCGACCACGGCCCTCGACCTCTTCTACGACAAGTGCCAGTCGTTCGGCTTGATCGCCGAGCGACGGCCTCTGGATGTTCTCTCCTTCTAACTCCTCGGCTCCGCTTCACGCATGCCGCGACCTCCGCGGTTTCGCATCGCCGCCCTCGACGATCTCCGACGCCAGCTCGTCTACGCGCCGACTGAAGCCCGGTCCCGTCAACTCGACGCGTGCGAAGCGCTGATCGCCACGATCGAGCCGGAGCAGAACTACCCGGAGGAATTCGTCATCTTCCGAATCACCGGCTATCGGCGCGAGGGTCGAGGCGAGACCTCGACTCTGGTCGGCGAAGCCCTGGTGGCCGATCTGGCCACGCTCGTCCTGCGGTTGAGCGAAGACCTCGAGCTCTCGCCGCAGTCGCGTCCCGGCGGCGCGGTCACCCTCGAGTCGCTTGCTCGTCGACTCGGAACCTCGATACGGACCATTCAGCGTTGGCGGAATCTCGGTCTCCTCCAGCACTGGATCGACTTTCCCAACGAAGGACGACGGGTCGGCTGTTTCGCCAGCTCGATCGACGCCTTCGCAGCCCGCTGTCCCGATCTGATGGCCGTGCGCGCTCGCCGCACCCGCGTCGACGACGACGAGCGCGCCGCCCTGATCACTCGGGCCGGCGAACTTCGGGCAGAGAGTGGAGCCAGTCTGACGACGGTGGCCCGGCGCCTTGCGCAGGAGAGCGGGCGGGCGGCCGAGACCATTCGCCAGATCCTCCAGCGTCACGACGCGGCAGCGGCGGCGCCACTCTTTCGCGAACGTCCGGCGCTGAGCGATCGACAGAAGGTGCTGATCGAACGCGCCTGGCGCTTCGGCGTCCCAATCGACCGGCTGGCGACCCACCTCCGGCGCAGCGCCGGCGCGGTCCATCGCCAGCTTCTGCTTCGTCGCGCCGAGCGCCTCCGCACCGTGCAGCTCCGTTGGGTCGAGCTGCCGACCTTCCGTCTCCCGGATGCTGAGGAAGTGATCCTCGGCGCCGAGCCGGTCCGTCGGGGACTACTTCGATTGACTGGAGCGAGTGACGCCCTCGAGCTCTTCACGCTCCTTCGCGCCTCTCCCGCAGCCACCAGGCCCGATCCCGCCGCAGGCAAGCGGGAGAGCGAGACCGCCGAACCAACCGAGCGGGCCGCCCTTCTGGCGGCCCTCAACATGGTGAAGCGGCTTGCGACCACGCGCATCAACGAACTGCCGGCGGTGCCGACAACGGCGCCAGTCGATCGGATCGAGACGCTGCTGCGGCATCTCACCCTGATCCAGCACTCGCTGCTCGCAAGCATGATGACCACGGCACTGGCGCGGGCCGACGCCTGGGCGGGATGCAGTGTCGAGCGACTGCCGAGCGAGGAGATCAGGGGGCTGATTCCGGAGCTGGTCAGGGTGTGCCTCGAGGCGATCGAGCGGATCGATCCCTCGCGCGGCCAGCGGCTCGATCGGCGGGTGGCGCTCGACACCGACAAGGCCCTGGCGCGGCGCAGCGCAGCGACCGGTCCGCGGCGGCAGCGGGCCACCGCGGGTCACGTCGCGCGGGGCGTTCCGATTGCCGATCCCTTCATGCGAGTTGCACCGTGGCAGGAGTGGCTCGATCCGCCGCCTCGCTGGCGCGAACGACTGGGTTCGCTGCCGGCGTCGACGCAGCGGGCGGTCTCGCTCCACTACGGGCTCGACGGAACTGCGCCCCAGACCCTGAGCGCCATCGCCCGAGCCCTGCGCACCAGCGAACCGGGCGCCTCGCGGCTGGTGCAGAATGGGCTCGCACTGCTGCGGCGCCCGGGCTGATGGCGCCAACGCCGCGTTCTGGAGTCGCGTCGCTCCTCACCCCGTCGGCGGCGTGATGAAGAGTGGCGCCCCCGGTCCGAGCGGAATCTCCAGCAGGACGAATCCAAGCAAGAGGACAATCCAGACCACGCTGAAGACCAGGCTGAAGGGCAGCATCAACGAGATCAGAGATCCCAGTCCGGCCTGCGGCTGGCAACGCTGCATCGCCACCAGCACGACGACGAGATAGGCATTGAGCGGCGCAATGGGATTGGTCGAGGAGTCGCCGACTCGATACGCCGCCTGGGTGAGTTCAGGCGAGATGCCGAGTCCCATGAAGACGGGAACGAGAACCGGCGCCAGCAGCGCCCACTTCGCGGAAGCCGAGCCCAGGAACATGTTCAGCACGCAGACCGCGATGACCAGGGCCACAACCAGGAGCGGCGCCGGGATATCGAGCTGACCGAGGAAGTTGACTCCGGCCAGAGCCACCAGCGTTCCCAGATTGCTCTCCCGGAACCATGCCACGAACTGCGCCGCCGCGAAGGCGAGCACCACGTACATACCCATGTCGGACATGGTCCTGGCCATCATCCTGGCCACGTCGCGATCGCTCCCAATCGAACCTGCGGCGAGACCGAAGGCAATCCCCGGCAGCAGGAAGAGGACGAACATGATCGGCACGATCGCTTCGGACCAGACCGGGAGCGGCCCGCCGCCTTTGACGATGGTGCCGTGAAGCGGCCAGCCGGGCACGAGGATCAGGGCGAGCACCCCGCTTCCAACGAAGAGGAGGACAATCGACGCCGCCAGCAATCCGCGCCGCTCCTGGGCCGTGACGGCATCGGAAGCGACCGAAATTCCGCCGGCGGCGAGCGAGTCGATCTGACGCTGGACTTCCGCGGCATCGAAACGCGGCTCGACCAACCAGCGGACCACTCCCCAGCCGGCGAGGGTCAGGACGAGAGTCGAGACGCACATGAACCAGTAGTTGCAGAGCACCGAGACCTGGTAGTCCTTGTCGAGAAGGGACGCGCCTTCCTGGGTGATCTTCGCCAGCATCGGATCAAGCGCACTTGGCAGCAGGTTGGCGCTGAAGCCGGCCGCGACGCCCGCGAAGACCGCGGCGAGTCCGACCAGCGGCGAGCGACCGACCTTGGCGAAGATGGCCGCAGCCAGCAGCGGCAGGACCACGTAGCCCGCATCGCCGGCGACGTTGCTGGTGATCCCGGCGAACACCACGACCGGCGTGAGCAGGCGCCGCGGGGTCAAGACGACGATCAGCTTGAGGAGCGCGGTGATCAGTCCGGCGCGCTCGGCCACACCAATCCCCAGCATGCAGACCAGCACCACGCCCAGCGGGTGGAAGTCGGTGAAGTTGCGGACGGCGTTCAGCCAGACCCAGCGAAGCCCTTCGCCCACCAGCAGCGTCTTGGCCTTGATCGTGGTGGTCTCCACGAGCTGAGTGGCCGCGCCGTCGGGCCCCACCACGTTCTTGACCGATCGCAGCTCGGCCTCCCAGCCGACGAGCGTCGCCACGTGGGAGGCCACCAGGACCAAGAGAGCACCGCTGAAGAAGATGGTGACCGGATCGGGCAGCCGATTGCCGACGCGCTCGACCCAGTCAAGAAGCCGTGAGGTGAGAGTTGCCACGGGGCGGCATGGTAATTGCTCGCCACGATTCGGCCACTCTCGACGCCCGCCGCAGGGGTCGACCACACCCCATGACTCAGGCTGAATCGGACTGGGCTGAATCGGACTGGGCTGAATCGGACTGGGCGGGATCGGACAGGGCCAGCCGGACGAACATCTCGACCCCGGTGGCCATGGCGTCGTCGGTGAAGTCGAAGGAGGGATGGTGGAGCGCCGGCATGGCGCTGCGGCCCGCGGGCACCAGCCCGAGGACGAAGAAGCACGCCGGGATCTGCTGGCCGTAGAAGGCGAAGTCCTCGCCGCCCATCACCGGCTGCTCGACGGGGCGCAGGCGCTCGCTGCCGAGGGACTCTTCGGCCACGCGATTGAACTGGGCAACCGCCCCGGCGTGATTGAGTGTCACCGGGTAGTTGATGCGGTAGTCGAGTTCGGCGGAGCAGCCGTACGCGGTGGCGACACTGGTGGTGATCTCCTTGAGCCGTCGCATCACCAGTTGCTGCACCGTGGCCGAGAGCGTCCGGGCCGTGCCGCGGATGATGGCGCTCGACGGGATGATGTTGAACCCGCTGCCGGCATCGATCATGGTGATCGAGACCACCACGGCATCGAGTGGACCGACGCTGCGGCTGGCGATGGTCTGCACCGCCTGCACGATGGCCGACGCCGCCACCACCGGATCGCGGCAGGCATGCGGCCACGCCGCGTGTCCGCCGACGCCCGTGACGACGATCTCGAAGCGATCGCTGGCGGCGAGGAGCGGTCCCACGCGCGTGCCGACGACGCCAAGGGGGTACTCCGGCCAGCCATGCAGTCCGAAGATGCGCTCGACCGGCGGACCGATCACGCGCCCGTCGAGGCAGCCATCCTCGACCATCCGCTTGCCGCCGCCGCCACCTTCTTCGGCCGGCTGGAAGAGAAACGAAACCGGGTGCGGCAGCGGATTCGACTTCGCCAGACGGGCCAGCACGCGAGCGGCGCCGAGCAGGATGGTGGTATGGCCGTCATGACCGCAGGCGTGCATGGTTCCGGGGGTCGTGCTCCGATACGGAAGCTCGCTCTGCTCCTCAATTGGAAGCGCGTCCATGTCGGCCCGCAGTCCGACCGCCCGCGGAGTGCGCCCCGGCAGATGGCCAAGGACCCCGGTTCCTCCGGCGAGATCGGCCTTGAAGGCCACCCCCGCCTTGGTCAGTTCGCGCTGCACCACCGCGCTCGTGCGGCGCTCCTCGTACCCCAGTTCCGGGTGGGCGTGAAGGTCGTGACGGATCGCCACCAACTGCGGCATTTCCTCAGCAATCAACGCGCGGATGGAGGCGGCGGAAACGGGAGCGGAGGCCATGAGGGGCGATGGTAGTGGAGCAGGGAGCAGGGAGCAGGGAGCAGGGAGCAGGGAGAATCGCAGTGGGTTGCACGATTGGATGCGTGCGCTGGGTTCGGGCCGGGGAGCGGCGGATGCGCCGGCCGTTCGCGATGGAGGTCGCGAAGCGCCACCAGTGCACGGGATACCTCTTCAACCAGGCTTACGGGGTCGGTGCATGGTTCCATCGGACTTCCAGGATCTCGCATCTGAACGCCACGATCGGCTTGTCCGACCGTGCGTTCTGCGTCGGTTACGCGTTGTGACCGAGCATGGGGACGGAAGCACCGCTGGCACGCCAGCCGTGGCATCCAGGATTTCGGAACAAACGGGGACAGCGACCGGACCTGTCACCCATGTGCCCGGTACGCACCCTGCACCTCTGAAATGCGCGGCACCTCTGAAATGTGCGCACGGACCATCATCGCCCCAACGGCTCGAATGCAGCGCACGCATCCAATCGTGCAACCCACTGCGATTCCCCCTGCTCCCTGCTCCCTGCTCCCTGCTCCCTGCTCCCTGCTCCCTGCTC
>Ga0163155_10005090_pt1 | contig 13234 bp, 9 predicted proteins | sample OliLakLV19SP4G1_FD_148611 | JGI IMG/M metagenome (GOLD analysis project Ga0163155, IMG submission 148611) | Freshwater microbial mat bacterial communities from Lake Vanda, McMurdo Dry Valleys, Antarctica - Oligotrophic Lake LV.19.SP4.G1 | ecosystem: Environmental > Aquatic > Freshwater > Lake >...
GGCGGGTGCGGATCTGGCGGATGGTGAGGTTGTACGCGCCCTTCTCGATGTCGGTGTGCAGGGCGTCGCGCGCGGAGAGGTACATCGCCAGGTAGAGGTCGAAGGGCTTGAACAGGATGCCGGTGATGAGTTTGAACACGTCGCCGACGCCGGGCAGGTCGGGGATGAGTCCGCCGACGGTGTCCATGAGCCCGCCCGCGCCGCCGCCCCCGCCGCCGTCTTTCTTGACGTAGAAGGGGATGAGGAGTTCGGTGCAGAACTTGTTGTAGTCGGCGCGGGCCTGGTGCAGGAGGGTGCCCGAGTCGTGGATGTCCTCGTACTTGATGTCCTTGGCGTTGGCCTTTCCGCCGGCCACCGCGATGTCGTCGCGCATGCGCTGCAGGTCGTCGATGTTGGGGGGGCCGCCGCCGGCGTCGTCGCCCATCAACATGCTGGTGGCGGCCCCGAGCAGCTCGCCCACCGCGCCGGAGTTGCTCTCGTACTCCTTCATGACGTTCTGGGTGGCGCCGACCATGGCGTCGAGCAGGAGGGCCTCACGCTGCATGGCGGCCCGGAAGAACAGGCCGCGGGGGTCCATGCCCTCATCGAGGTCGGCGTGGTCGGCGTCGGGAAGTTCCATGTGGGGGAAGCGGGCGCCGTCGTCGGGGTGGGCTCGCCCGAAGTGGATGAACTCGATGGGCATCGAGTCGAGGGGCTGGAGGTTCTGGGGCGCCTGGTCGGCGGCGTTGGAGCCGTCGGTGGGGGCGATGGACTCACCGGGGTAATAGACGGGCTCGCCCTGGGTTGGGGCACCGGGGGCGCTGTCGCCCAGGGCTCCCGCGATGTCGCCGATGGCTCCGCTGACTGCTTCGAGCATGGTCGTTTCCGCCTGTGTACTGAGGCCGGGTCCGGGTGGGTGGGCCTGCAAGAGTCAATCCGAGAAACTGCTGGGAGGGGGTCGCTGGTGGTTCGGGCGCGGGCTGCGCCCGCGGCTCAGCCTGCACGGCTGAGCCACCTGAGGCCTAGGGATGCAGTTCGAGGAGTTTGGCCTTGGTCGCGTCGTCGGGCTCGCCGGATTCCTTGAGTTTCCAGACCTTCTGGAAGGCCATGAGGGCGGCCTTGGTGGCCTTGTCGAGTTTGCCGCTGGTCATGGGGATGGGGTAGCCCAGGTTCTTGAGGCGTTGCTGCTGGCCCGTGGTCTCCTCGACGGGGTCGAGGCGGTGGATGGAGACGGGGTAAATCTCCTTGCCGTCCTGGAGGATAAGGCGGCCGCCCTTGCAGTTGCCGGGGAGCCACTGCTCGATCTTGCCGTCGGCGTCGGTGGTGCCTTGGAGGAGTTCGCCGCCCAGGTCGAGGGTGTAGGCCTCGCTCTTGCGTGGCTTGCCGTAGCGGAGCAGTCGGACCTTGTATTTGACCGGGTCGCCCTTGCGCTTGAACTCATGGCGCTGATCGCAGGCCTTGTCGAGGACTTTCTTCTCGAGCTCGGGGACGTGGACCACGTCGCCTCGGAAGAGGACGTTTGGGTCCTTGCGTTTGGACTTGAGCTCGGCGTTCGAGCCGTGGTTCCACAGGTCTTCCCAGAAGAACCCGTTGTCTTTGGCGACCGAGATGATGCTGTCGCCGTTGCCGATTGTTCTGTCCGCCATTGGTCTGCTCCGTCCGCGATCAAAGAGATTCACCACAGAGGCACCGATGCACAGAGAAAGGCAGTGGGGGGAGGTGGACGGGGGAAGGCGGGTTGTTGGCGGCTGTTGCTCGCGGCCCTGGCTTTCAGCCCCGTCGCCTTCCTCTGTGCCTCTGTGTCTCCGTGGTTGATGCTCACGCCTCTTCCCACGCCCCCTTGTCGAGCCTTGGAAAGGACACCTTGCACGAGCCGCCCGGCTTGATGCCCGAGACGCGCCCGACGCCGAACTTGTTGGTCACGCCGCGGGCGATCCGCCCGTTGGGGAGCAGGGCCTCCCACATCTCGCCCACGACCGGCTTGTCGGCCTCGTCCACAAGGCGGACTTCGATCCAGTGGGCGGGTTCTTCCTCCGGCACGTGCGGCAACGGCCTGGCCGCCTTCTTCTCGAGGTCCGACTTCGAGCCGGGGTCGGCGTTGCACGCCTGGTCGGGTCCGGTCGCTTTGGTTGGTTTGGCCGCGGCCATCTGTCGCTCCTGGTGCCGACCATGCCGGCCGACTCAGATTCCAATCCGTTGTTCACGCCCTCGCGGGCCGTCCGAACTCATCCCGACCCGCCGCACGAACGCTCGACTGTCGCCCTGCTCACCGAACCTACAGGATGTTCCCGGCCCCGGGCGTGTAACTCGGCGAGACCACCGCCGCCGACGCGACCAAGGTGGCCGTCATCAGCACCGCCGACGAGAACGAGACGACCGACGCGATCGAGTTCACCTCGGGGGTGGACAGCGAGATAGACCCCGCCGAGTTGAGCAGGTTGCCCGACGCCTGGACAATCACGTTCTGACCATCGATGTGCACCAGGGACTTCCCGCTGATCTCCACCAACTCCGACGTCAGTTGGATCCTGCCCGGCAAGATCTTGATCTTCGACCCCCCGCACCTGAGCACGATGCTCTCGGATGCCTCGATTTTGGCCTTCCGCGTCAGCACCAACCACCGCGCCGCATCTTCGACGTGGTCGCCGGTCACGCTCTCGGTCAGGTTCGCACCCACCGTAAGGTCGTCCGACGCCGCGATTTTCACCATCCGGGCCGCGTCCACCGTCAGGTGCAGGTCCGCCCCCACGTTGCGCTTCTCGGAGCCCTTGGTGTCCGAGTCCATGTCCCCGCCCACACCCCGCTTGTGGTCCCCGCCCACGCTCAGGTGGAACTCCCCGCACACCGTCTCACGCTCCGACCCCAGCACACGAATGTCCAGCTCCTTCTGCGCGTGCATGAAGATCTGTTCCTCACCCGCTTTGTCGTCGAATCGCAGCTCGTTGAAACCATCGCCGTCAATCGTCTGTGTTTTGATTGTCGAGAACGTCGGGTTGGCCTTGGGGTCGTACGGCGGCTTGTTCTCGGCGTTGTACACCCGTCCCGTGATGAGCGGCCTGTCCGGGTCGCCCTCCAGGAACGTCACGATCACCTCCTGGCCCTGGCGCGGCACGAACAGGCTGCCCCATCGCTTGCCCGCGAAGTCCTGGGACACGCGGATCCAGCAGGTCGATTTCTCGTTGGCCTCGCCGTACAGGTCCCAGTGGAACTTGACCTTGACGCGGGCGTGCTCGTCGGTCGTGATCTCCTGGCCCTCCAGGCCCGTGACGAACGCGGTCTGCGGGCCGGGAATCACCGGCTTGGGCGTGCTGCACGAGCGGCGATAGGGCGTGGCGCTGGGGATGCAGTCAAACCCGCAGCGGAACGTGTAGTTGGCCTGGGTGTCCACCGATCCGCCGTCGAAGGCGTCGGTTGTGGCTTCCAGCGTCGTGCCCACGAGCAGGTACTCCCGCCCCTGGTCGGACCTGGGGTGACCTGTGAGCGTGAACAAGCGCCCCGTGCAGACCAGGCGGCTGCTGGTCATGGCGTCGATCGTCTCGTAGCCGACCTCGAGCTCCTCGGTGCGAAGGCGGACGTGCGTCTCGCCGTCGGCATACTCGGTGTACCCGCCGGGGTAATCGAAGACCTCGATCTCGCCGAAGGTGTGCTGCTTGGGCTTGCTGCCTCGCACGTACAGGTCATCCTTGGGCTTCTGGAAGTTGTAGTCGGTGGTGGAGTAGGCCGTCGACTGGATCTGCTTGCGGACCCTCCATTGATACACATGGGGACGGGACACGGCCCTTGCCCCCGGCGGAAAGAACGGCACCTCGGCGGCGCCCTCCTCCGGCGAGTGCGAGCCGCGGTCGTCGCTGAGCACCAGGGTGTGCTTGCCCTCCTCGTGGATGAAGTAGTAGTAGATGCCTTCCTGCTCCATCAGGCGGTGGATGAAGTTCAGGTCGGTCTCGCGGTACTGCACGCAATACTCCCACTTGGAGTAGGTGCGCGACAGGCGGTTGTCGATGTAGGTGTACCCCTTCTCCTTCATCATCTCGAGAATGATCTCGGGGACGGTCTGGTCCTGGAAGATCCGGCAGTCGGCCTTGCGCGTCAGCAGCCAGAGGAACGGGACGACCTTGAGTCGATAAGACGCCAGACGCCCGATCATGCCCGTCTGCTCCATGTCGTTGACGATCCCGTTCAGGAATCGTTCGCGCTCCCCGCCATGTGAGGCCAGGCGGATGCTCACGTTCTGCCCGAGCCAGTCCTCGAAGACCACGTCCGGGCTTTCGGAGACGCACTCGACGGTGTACTCGAACAGGCGGCCGAGTTCCTCGGTGCCGGTGAGGGCGCGCAGGAGCAGAACCTCATCGCCGGGGCCGCCGGTGAGGGCCATGTGTCGGAAGGCCTGGGTGCGGGACATGCGGCGCGCTCCTAAAGCCCGGCCCCGTGGACGGGGCGATCCGGGCATCCACAGTACGCCGATCGCGTCCTCCCGGGACCAGCAGCCTACCAGCCCGTGTCCCCCGCGTGTGCGGGAGGTGTCGGCGAGGCACTGCAAGGCCGACGGAGGGGGTGTGCCGCGCGATTGTGGCGGCTGGACCGATACGCGCCGACCTCACTCCCAGTACGGCCCCTTCTGCGCCTTGACAATCGCCTTGGCACACTCGCCCGCGGAGCGCCGGACCTCCTCGACCTCTTGCTTGTTCTGGACGAGGGCGAGCATCTTCTCCAGGGCGGGCTTGGCGTCGGTGCCGTAAGCCGACAGCGAGATGCAGGCGGCCTTGCGGACGCTCGGCTCCGGGTCGACCAGCGCGGCCATCAGCGGGTCCAGTGCCTTGTCCGTCGGTGTGCGGGCGCGGGCCAGTCCCAGGGCGGCGGCCTCGCGCTCGGCGTGGGTGCCGTCCTCGAGAAAGCCTGTGAATGTGTCGCCCGCGGAGGGCGCGCCGTCCTTCAGCCAGCCGAGGCGTTCGATCGCGAGCAGGCGAACCTTCTCATCCTCGTGCTCGACCATCTCGAGGAGGGGTTTGATGGCGCGGGCCCGCTGGCCCTCGCCGCCCGGGCCGGGCTTCGTGTCCGCGCTCTTGATGGACGCGACCGCGAATCGGGCGCAGACCATGACGGGCGGGGGGGAGGATCTGGCAAGGCGCTCGGCCAGGGGCAGGGCGGGCTCGGCTTCGCCGCCGATGAACCCAAGGGCATCCATCCCGGACATACGGGTGATGTCGAACTTCTCGGATTCGTCGATCACCTTGGCGATGTGTGGCACGGCCGGGGCGCCGATGTTTCGCAGCGCGAAGACAGATTGGCCGCGGACGAAGTTGTCGCCGGCGAGCAGGCACCGGGCGAGCGTCTCGCTCGCACCCGCGGCCTCGCCCTTGGGCGCGATGAGCGCCGAGGCAGCGGCCGTCCGGACCTTCGCGCCTTGCTTGCGGGCCAGGCCGACGACCAGCGCGTCGGTGGGCAACGGCTTGACGTGCCCGAGGCAGTGGGCCGCCAGGATGCGGTTGTCCTCGGACTCTTTGTCGTCGGCAAGGCGGGCCGCGATTGCTTCACGCAGAGGGGTCGCGTGCTCGGGTCGGCTCAGGATCGTGCCAAGGCACGCGGTCCGCACGTCCTCGTCCGCGTCTCCCAGCGCCCGTGCGGTCAGCGAGCGCGGCTCGAGCCCGATGATCGTCGCCAAGGCGTTGCTTGTCCCGGCGTTCTGCTTGGTCGCGCTGCTCATACCTGCTCCTGCACCCGGGACCCACTCCCCCGCGTGCGGGGGAGGCGCCCGCGAGGCTCTGCGATGCGGGCCTCGGGGGCACGCATCGTCCAACTCCCGGCGACACCTGGCTTACACCACGTTTCCCGCCGCCGTCCCGATCGCCGCCGCCACCACCGCACCCTGGGCGATGTGCGTCGCCGACATCGACGCCCCGTCCATCTTGGTCATCCCCGCCTTGATGTTCACCGCCGCCGCGTTCAGCGTGATCGCCGCACCCTTGATCCCCACCTTCCCACCCTTGATCGCGATGTCGCCGGCCGCCTTCAGCCCCGCCGTCGCGCCCTTGGCAAGGAACGGCCCCCGTGCAAATGCTCCAAGGCTCCCGCCCGCTCGGATCATCGCGCTCCCGCCCGCGTCCGCCAGGAACGTCCCGCCCTGGATGATCACGCCGCCCGGCAGGATCGACACCTTGCTCCCCCCACACTCGAGCACGATGCTCGTCGGGCTCTTGATGTGGATCGCCCCCGAGGTCTCGTTGGTCCACGTCGCCGAGTAGCTCTCGGTCACCGCGCCCGCAACCGTCAGGTCCTGGCTCCCGGCGATCTCTTTGAACTCCGAGCCATCGACCTTGATGTGCCGCGAGCCACCGATCGTCTCGAAGTAGTTGCCGCCCACCGTCACATCATGGTTCCCGCCCGTCTGATACTTGTAGTCCGACTCCACCGTGAAGTGGTACTCCTTCTCCACCGTGTGCCGCACCGACTCCTTCACCCGGATGTCCATGTCCTTCTGGGCGTGGATAAAGATCTGCTCGTGCCCGGCCTTGTCGTCGAAGCGGATCTCGTTGAACCCCTCACCCTTGATCGTGCTGGTCTTGATCCCGCTGATCGTCGGGTTGGCCTTGGGGTCGTAGCCCGGCTTGTTCTCGTTGTTGTAGACGCGGCCGGTGATGATCGGCTTGTCGGGGTCGCCCTCCAGGAAGGTCACGATGACCTCCTGCCCACGCCGCGGGACGTACATGCTGCCCCACTTCTTGCCCGCGAAGTCCTGCGAGCAGCGCAGCCAGCACGAACTCTTCTCGTTGGCCTCGTTGTACAGGTCCCAGTGGAACTTGACCTTGACCCGGCCGTACTCGTCGGTCGTGATCTCCTCGCCCTCCATCCCCGTCACGAACGCGGTCTGCGGCCCGGGGATCACCGGCTTGGCGGTGTTGCTGGCCCGCCGGTAGGGAGTCTCGGCCGGGATGCAGTCGAACCCGCAGCGGAACGTGAAGCTCCCGCCCTCCTGGTCGATCTTGCCCCCATCGAACGCGTCGGTCGTGGCTTCCAGCGTCGTGCCCACGATCAGGTACTCGCGAGCCTGATCGGCCCGGGGGTGGCCCGTCAGCGTGAACACGCGCCCGGCGCACACCAGGCGGCTGGACGTCTGCGCATCGATCGTCTCGTACCCGACCGCCAGCTCCTCGCTGCGGATGCGCACGCCCACCTCGCCGTCGGCGTATTCGGCGTGGTCGCCGGGGTAGTCGAAGATCTCGATCTCCCCGAAGGTGTGGGCCTTGGGCTTGGAGCCGCGGACGTACAGGTCGTCCTTGGGTTTCTGGAAGTTGTAGTCGGTGGTCGAGTACGCCGTGGTCTGGATCTGCTTCATGACCCGCCACTGATAGATGTGGGCCCGCGACACGCTCTTGGCGCCGGGTGGGAAGAACGGGACCTGCGCGCTGCCCTCTTCCGGCTCGTGCGAGCCCCGGTCGTCACTCAGCACCAAGGTGTGCTTGCCCTCCTGGTGCAGGAAGTAGTAGTAGATCCCCTCGTTCTCCATCAGGCGGCTGATGAAGTTCATGTCCGTCTCGCGGTACTGCACCGTGTACTCGCGCTTCTTGTACGTCCGCGAGAGCCTGTCCTCGATGTCCGTGAACCCCTTCTCCTTGATCATCTCCGTCACGATCTCGGGCACCGACTGGTCCTGGAAGATCCGGCAGTCGGCCTTGCGCGTCAGCAGCCAGATGAACGGGACCACCTGCAGGCGATAGGTCGCCAGGCGCCCGATCATGCCGGTCTGCTCCATCTGGCTGACGATGCCGTTGAGGAAGCGGTCGCGGTCCCCGCCGTGGGTGTTCAGGCGGATGGAGACGTTCTGGCCCAGCCAGTCCTCGAAGACCACGTCCGGGCTCTCGGACACGCACTCGAGGGTGTACTCGAAGGCCTTGCCCAGTTCCTCGGTGCCGGTCAGCCCGCGCAGCAGGAGAACCTCATCGCCGGGGCCGGCGACGGACATGTGACGGAACGCCTGCGTGCGGGTCATCGGCAAAGGCTCCTGCGGGGGACCGGGCATCTCCCGAACCACCACCCATCCATACGACGATGAACGAGTTCCAAGGCCACCGAGCCTATCACTTGGCCATGTCTCTTGAATCCGCAACCCGCGCGGGCTATTGTCGTGCCAGTTGAGACTCAGTCGCAGCGAATGCTCACCGAACGCACCCGGTTCCCCCGCCCCGCCCCGCCCCGCCCCGCACGGAAGCAGCCCCAGAATGACGACCCTTAGCCTCACCGACCTGTCACCCGGACAAGTGGCACAGATCGACCCGGCTGGCCTGACCCCTGATTCGGGGGGTGAACTGGGCACCGACAACGCCGACCTGCTGCGGGCCATGGGCCTTCGCCCCCACGCCTGCGTCCGCCTGTGCCGGCTCGGCGATCCGTGCATCGTACAGGTCGGGCACACGCACGGCGACTCGTGTCGCCTGGGCCTGGCCCGCCGCATCGCCGATCGCATCACCGTCTGCATCGCCCCGGAGATGATCGGAGTCGCGTCCGCCCGGGCCTGATCCGTTCGAGCCACACGCGGGGGCATCGCGGCTGCTCGTCGCCTCCCAACTCCGACGCCCCCCACCCCGTGTTCCGACCCATGACCACTCCCCCTGCCCACGCCGACTCGCCCGAGCCGGTTGTTCGCGGCGCGGGTGATGCCGCTGGCGCGCCGCGGCCCCGCCTGATCGCGCTGCTGGGCAATCCCAACACGGGCAAGACCACCCTCTTTAACACCCTCACCGGTCTGCGTCACCGGACGTCCAACTTCCCCGGCACCACGCAGGAGGCCAGACTCGGGCGCATCGACCTGCCCGTGCCGGGCGGTGGGGCCGCGGGCGCGACACAATCGATCACGCTGATCGACCTGCCGGGCGTGTACTCGCTGGCCCTGGACGCCAGCGAGTCTCGCGTGTGCCGGGACGCGTTGGCGGGCCGGATCGCCCCCGAGGGCGCGTCCGCCGTTCGTCCCAACGCTGTGGTGATCGTGGCCGACGCGACCAACCTGTCGCGCAACCTCTCGCTGGTGGGCGAGGCGCTGGCGCTGGGCATCCCCAGCGTGGTGGCGTTGACGATGGTCGATCGGGCGGCCGCGATGGGCGGCCCGCCGCAGGCCGGCGTGCTGGAGGGCGAACTGGGCGTCCCCGTTGTCCTGTGCGACCCGCGCGAGAGCGATGGCGTGCGCGCGATGCTCCTCGCGGTGCCCGATGCCCGTGCCAGCCGCGCCACAATCCCGTCGAATCGCGAGGCGCTCGAGCAGTGGGCGACGCTTCTGGCCGGCAAGGCCCGCCGGCAGCCCGTCCCACCCACCGACGCATCGCGCCCCGCACTCTCGAGCGCCAGCGCCGTCGCGGTGCACGCCCGGCACAGCCCCGCGACCGACCGCCTCGACCATGTGTTCATGCACCCGCTGGCCGGGCCGATCGTGTTCGCGTTGGTCATGGCCGGGGTGTTCTGGGGCGTGTTCAGCCTCGCGACGATCCCGATGGACTGGATCGACTCGGGCTTCACATCGCTGGCGTACGCGGCCCGCGTCGCGTTGCCCGAGGGCGCGGTGGCCGACCTGCTCTGCGACGGCATCATCAGCGGGCTTGGGGCCACGGTCATCTTCCTGCCGCAGATCTGCCTGCTGTTCTTCCTGATCGCGGTGCTGGAGGACACCGGGTACTTGGCGCGGGCGGCGTTCGTCGCGGATCGCCTGCTGCGGCCCTTTGGGTTGCGCGGGCACGCCTTCGTTCCCTTGCTTTCGAGCCACGCCTGCGCGCTCCCGGGGATCATGGCGTGCCGGGCGATTCCGGATCCCAGAGAGCGCCTCACGGCGATCCTCGTCGCGCCGTTCATGACCTGCTCGGCCCGCCTGCCGGTGTATGTGCTGCTCACCAGCGTGCTGTTCCCGGGCGATGCCCTGGGCGCATCGCTGGCGTTCATCGGGTGTTACGCGCTGGGGATCGCGGCCGCCCTGGGGACGGCGCTGCTGGTCCGCCGCACGATTCTGAAGGGCGTGAGCCGGGCGATGGTGATGGAACTGCCAGCGTACAAGTGGCCCAGCCTGAAGACGGCGGCCGTGACGACCTGGGACCGGGGGCTGATGTTCCTGAAGAAGGCCGGGACGGTGATCCTGGCGATCTGCATCGTCCTGTGGTGGCTGCAGGCGTATCCGAAGGCCAGCCCCGACCCGGAAGCAAGGCGGATTCGGCAGCAGATGGCGCTGGTGGAGACGGTGGAGGTTTCGAACCCTGAGATCGCCGCCAAGCGTGTGGCCGAGGCCGACGCGCTCGACGCCCGGCGTCAGCAGGCCCAGTCCTTCGCGGGTCGCCTCGGGCGGGCGGTGCAGCCGGTGTTCGCCCCGCTGGGGTACGACTGGCGGCTGTGCATCGGGGTCGTGTCGTCGTTCGCCGCCCGCGAGGTGTTCGTCTCGACGATGAGCGTGGTGGTCTCCGGCACCGACGACCCCGAGGCCGACGGCGCGATGGAAGCGCTGGCGTCGGCGAAGCGCGACGACGGCGTGACGCCGATCTTCACGCCCGCGACCTCGGTCTCGCTTCTGGTGTTCTACGTCCTGGCGATGCAGTGCCTGCCGACACTCGCGGTAACGGCCCGCGAGGCGGGCGGCGCGAAGTGGGCGATGCTGCAGCTCGGGTGGATGTCGGCGGTGGCGTACATCGCCGCGCTGGTGGCGTATCAGGTCACGACGGCGCTCGGGGGGTAGTCGCCCTGCGAACGCGCGGCGCGAGCAAGCGGTCTGGCGTCCGTGGTTCAGGGCGTCGCCGAGTGCCCCAGCGCCCCCCGCGCGTCGCGGTCACAGGGGTCGGTGCCACCCTACGCTTGCATCCACGGCCCCCGAGCCGTGCCCGGAAAGGAGTCCCACGCATGGCGCTTCGCATCGGCATCAACGGCTTCGGACGCATCGGCCGCCTGGTCTACCGCATCGCCGCCGAGAACCCGGCCATCGAGATCGTGGCGGTCAACGACCTGGTTCCCGCCGACAATCTGGCGTACCTGCTCAAGCACGACACCATGCACCGCCGGTTCATGCTCAATGGCACGCCGGTCGAGACCAGCGCGACGGAGAACTCGTTCACCGTCAACGGGCGCACGACCAAGACCATGGCGATCAAGGACCCCGCCACGCTGCCGTGGAAGGACATGGGCGTCCACTACGTGCTCGAGTCCACCGGCCTGTTCACCGACTACGAGGGCGCGATCAAGCACATTCAGGGCGCGGGCGCCAAGCGGGTCATGATCTCGGCCCCCACCAAGAGCACCGACAAGGTTCCGACGTACTGCCACAAGGTCAACTGCGGGCTCTATGACCCCGCCAAAGACCTGGTCATCTCCAACGCCTCCTGCACCACCAACTGCCTGGCCCCAATCGCCAAGGTCATCAACGACACCTTCGGCCTGGAAGAGGGCCTGATGACGACCATCCACGCGGTGACCGCGACGCAGCCGACGCAGGACGGGCCGAGCAAAAAAGACTGGCGCGGCGGGCGCAACGCGTACCACAACATCATCCCGGCCTCCACCGGCGCGGCCAAGGCCGTCACGCTGTGCATCCCGGCCCTCAAGGGCAAACTCACCGGCATGTCGTTCCGCGTGCCGACGGCCGACGTGTCGTGCGTCGATCTGACGTTCAGGACGCCCAAGGCCACGAGCCTCAAGGACATCAACGCGGCCATGAAGTCGGCGGCCAATGAGAAGATGAAGGGCGTGCTGGCGTACACCGAGGACGAGGTCGTGTCCAGCGACTTCATCGGCGACCGCCACTCGTCGATCTTCGACGCGACCGCCGGCATCGAGCTCAACGACCGCTTCTTCAAGGTCGTGAGTTGGTACGACAACGAGGCGGGGTACTCGGCCCGCTGCGTGGACATGTTCGTGATGATGGCCAAGAAGGATGGGCTGCTCTAGAGACCCCGGTTGACGTGGCGCCAAACGACAACGCCCCGGCGATCGGTCGCCGGGGCGTGTCAAGTGACCCCAAGGGGATTCGAACCCCTGTTTCTAGGATGAGAACCTAGCGTCCTGGACCGGGCTAGACGATGGGGCCAGTAGGAAAACGGGATGAGCCGACGGCCTAAGCCGACAGGTTCACCGGTCCGGACGACTCAGAATAGGGGGCCAACGGCGCGGGTCAAGCCCACCAGAACCGCGTGCGTGCGCACGCGGAGTCGCTGGCTGGCGGCGCGATCGGTGGTGAGAGCGAGTTCAAGGCGAATGACCGGCGCATCGAGGCGCCAGCACGCCCACAAGTGCCGGGAAGAGCGGTGCTTCGCGTGAGTACACCCGCGCCTGTGTCAGACCGCGACCAGACTGCGGCGGAGTTGCGACAGGGCGTAGACGCTGGCCTCGCTGGCCGAGTGCCCGACGACCGCGCCGGCCATCGCACCGCCGCCGTCGCGCCACTCGGCCCGCCAGCAGTTGAAGAGTTCAACGTGGCGGACGGTGAACGCCTTGCCGGCTGAGGCGAACTCCTCTTGGATGCGTTCGAGGCGCGGGAACACGCGCCCGTCGGTGTGGTACTCGCAGCCCGCGGAATCCAGTTCGCTCCAACCCGTGGCGTACAGCTCGTCGATGGCGAAGTCGAGTCCCATTGTGAAAGCCCTCCAGAACGCCGCCCCCGTCCCGGGGACATCGCCCGCCGCCGTCACCGCCTCGCGCGTCCGTGCCTTCAACGAGGGGCCGCCACAATGACGGCCCCGAACGGTTCAACCTTGATGAAGAGACGATAAGAATAGGGCAAGGAACGGGTTGGCGTCCAATGGCACCCTGAATAGGGGGGTGTCGGGTGCTCGTTCTCTGTGGATATCGGGTGGATGGCGGGCATGGGTGGAGCCGAACCGGGCACCGGAATGCCGACGGATCAAAGGACGACAAGGACCAGAAAGTCGTACAAGGCGTGGACGCCGACGACGACCCCGAAGCCGCGAAGGACGAAGACGAGTCCAAAGTAAAGCCCGGCCAGCACATAAAAGGCCGACTGGGCCAGAGCATCGGCGTCGGCGGACAGGTCGTGGTAGAGGGCAAAGGCGACGGCGGAGACGGCGATGGCGATGCCCCCGGCAATGCTGGGCTTGATCCGGGCGAAGTCGGCCAGAACCATGTGCAGGGCGGCCAGCAGGATCAGGCGGAAGACCAGTTCCTCGTAGAGCCCGGCACCGATCGAGAGCACGCCGCGGGCGGTCCAGGGCAGGTCGGCCAGCGGGGGAGGGGCGGCGAGCGGGGAAAGGTCGGCCAATGAGGCGATCATGGCGGGTGGTGGGGC
>Ga0163155_10005106_pt1 | contig 13204 bp, 9 predicted proteins | sample OliLakLV19SP4G1_FD_148611 | JGI IMG/M metagenome (GOLD analysis project Ga0163155, IMG submission 148611) | Freshwater microbial mat bacterial communities from Lake Vanda, McMurdo Dry Valleys, Antarctica - Oligotrophic Lake LV.19.SP4.G1 | ecosystem: Environmental > Aquatic > Freshwater > Lake >...
CCGTCACACGCCTCCCGCTCACCAGATCGATCGTGATGCCGCCGTGCGGCCCGCCGCCATCGCCTTCGACGATCGCTTCCACAAACCCCGCCCCCCCCGACTCCGGCATCTGAGTGTCGCTGTTGCCCAGCGTTCGCTTCCAGGCAAAGAACGACGACGCCCAGATCCGACGGCGGCGACAGAACTCCGCCGCCGACAGCCCGCTCAGAGCCTGAGCCTCGATAAGCCGCGCCCACTTGGCCCGAGCCGCTTCCGATCTTCTTTTCATCCCACCATCATCGCCGACGACTCACCCCAAACAAGATGCGGTTCGTTCACCGCTCACCATGGCTCGACCGCACGCTGTCTTACTCGGTGCCGGGGCGAGTCTTGCGGCGCTGCCGAATGGAGATAAGTGGGGCAAGCGACTGCCGCTGATGAACAATGTCGTTGATGTGCTGGAATTGGGGTGGGTGTTCGAGGAGCACGACATTCCATACAAGGGGATCAACTTTGAGACCCTCTACTCAGATCTCGTGATCGGTGGCAACCATCCCGAAGCTGTTTCGGCAGTTGAAGCGACTGCGTTTAGTTATTTTCACGGAATGCGGCTGCCGGACCACCCCACGATCTATGACCACTTAGTGCTTTCGCTTCGCCCGAAAGACTTCGTCGCGACCTTCAACTGGGATCCATTCCTTTCGCAGGCGATCGAGCGAAACTACACCCAACTCGACGTTGACCCACCGCATATAGCCTATCTTCACGGATGCGTTCGCATCGGCTACTGCGATAAACACGCTCCCATCACTTTCGGAACGGTTGACGGTTCATGCCTTCGATGTGGGGGTGAGCTGACCCAATCTCAACTGCTCTACCCAGTCGCGCAAAAGAACTACGCCTCGGATTCGCATTGTGCGGCGGCATGGAGAGACACGCAGATGGTTCTAAACCGTGCGATGATCTTCACGGTGTTCGGGTACGGTGCACCGAGCAGCGATTCCGAAGCTATCGGCTTGTTAAAGGCTGGCTGGGGGGACACCACCGAGCGGTCAAATGAGCTAGTGGAGATCATTGATCGTCCCGGAAGACCCCGAGAGGAACTCGAAGAGCTGTGGGCCCCGTTCATTAATGAAGAGGGTGCAGAGGTGTGGGGCGATTTCTACGACTCGTGGATCGCCAAATGTACCCGCCGCTCATGTGATGGCCTGTGGGATCAGCAGATGATGCTGCAATCTTCGTACCGAGACGTCCCCGTCCCGCGCGAGCTGGATTTTCCCGAACTCTGGGAGTGGTATCGTCCGTTGATCGAAGCGGAGAAGGTACAAACAAAGGACGCTGAGCAGCATGTACTGCGGGTCCCATCAAACGGTACTCCGTGAGCGAACGGGGGGCACGCGCTTGAGGCAACCGGTGAGCTGCGCCCACGCTTGAACTCGTAGCCTTCATGTCCGAGTGGATGGTTCCCCCCCAAGGCTGTCATTTCCGGGTCCGCTTGAACCGCGCGCGTAGCCTCTACACGGCAAGCAGGTGCGGCGGGGATGGTCCCCTTGAATCGCTCACGATTCCACTCCGGCTCGCCCCACACACAGGTGAGACATGGCAAGGACGCCATCGGGATCGGATGAAGTTGCTCGAATGAAGGCCGTCCAGCAGGCGTTCCGCACGCTGGTGAGTGAGAAACACTGGCTGCAGGTCGCCGTGCGCGCCGCCTTCTGGGACGACCTCAAGCTGGTGCATCCCGATCGCGTCGTGTCTGACAAATGGTTGCCGCCCATCCCGTTGCGCACTCGTGCCTGCTCCTTTCCGATTCAAGACGCCTTTCCACCCGGCACTGAACGGCTGCGCGATTACATCATCGCTGTAGCCGAGGCGTTCCAAGTGCCGCCGGACCTGCCCGCGATGCTCGTTCCGGCGTCGGTCGGGCTCGCCGTCTCACATGCTGTTGTCGTTCGACTTGGTTCCGAATGGACACAGCCTCCCAATCACTACAACGCATGCCTGATGGAGCCGGGCAACCGGAAAACCGGTCCATTCCACGAAGTCTGCCAGCCCGTCCTCCAATGGGAGCGAGAACAATGCGAGCGGCTCGCGCCCCAGATCGCCGCGTACACGACGGAATCAGACATCATGCGCCGTCGATGTGAACGTCTGAAGGATCTTGCAGCGGGAAAGGTCAATGCTCGCGGCGAGGAACCTACGGGTCGTGGTGCTGAGAACGCAGCCATCGAGATGCAGAAGGAACTGGCGCTTCGAAAATCCATCGTCGCGCCGCAACTCATCGCAAGCGACACCACACCGGAAGAGATGGTCAACTTGCTGATCGGAAACGGCGAGCGGGTCGGAGTCATGTCCGACGAAAGCGAGGCCGTGGATGTGTTCATGGGGCGGTACGACGACAAGCCCAACGTGCAACTGTACAACAAGGGCTACGACGGGAGCCCGCACCGCGTCAACCGCGTTGGACGCTCCAGCGCGATACTCCAGAATCCGCGGACGGGGTGTTCAGCTATAGCAAGCTGGACGGGAAGGGGCTGCCATCCAAGCGGATCGTTGACGTTCAGACCAGCTCAGGCGACATCTCGGCTGCCGACGATCCCAACACGATCTGGGGGATCACGGAGACGGGGACCGGCCTTCACATCGCAACCAACTACGCTTATGACGCCCAAGGGCGGCTTGACTCGACGACGCTGCCGTCGGGGCGTATCACGAAGATGTATTACACCAAGCTTAAGGACGGCCGCATGGTGACGATCTCGATCCCGCGCGTCGCGGGAGGGAAGTACCACGGCCCGGCGAGCTACACCGTGACCAACCATGCGGGCGGCACGGAGTTCAGCGGCACGATCGCGATCGCGACGGCGGGCGTGAGCACCGCGCTGGCCTCATGGGTGAGCACATCATCGTCGGCGGACCCGCTGGTGGCGCTGGATCAGGCGACGATCGGCCCGGTGTCGAGCCTGGCGACGAGCGTGTACATCGATGCGGGCACGAAGCTCAGCGAGTCCCGCAGCTACTTCCTGATCCCGGGCTCGGGCGCGGGCAGCGCCGGCACCAACTACGACGCGACGGTCTTCGGCTACGACCCCATGGGACGCCGCTGGCGCAGCAAGAGCGCCGACGGCACGATCGGCCGCACGGTCTTTGACCTCCTGGGCCGAGCCACGGAAAGCTGGACGGGGACGAATGACGCCGGCTTCTTCGACTTCCTGGTCGCCTTCTTCGCCGGATGCTGAACTCATCGAGTACACTGAATCACCGACCCCGACTCGGATCGCCGAGTCGGGGTCGGTATTGTTTCGAGAATGCCGCGGCGACGGGATGCCTGCGCGCGGCGCGAGAGCGGATTCGATGACTTTGTAGCGAGGTGATCACACCGGTCGCCGGGCGAGATGCCCGGCCCACGACTTGGTTCGATACGAAGAGCCAGAAAATGCTCGGGAGTCGGTCCAACTCGAACCGCTCAGGCCCCTGAAGGGAGCGACGCCGCGAGCTGGCTCTTCTTCAGCAGGTTGAGCTGGTCCTCGATTTTTGTTTCTGCCTCTCGCCAATAGCGTGCATTCTCGGCGTCCTTCTGACGGGCGAGGTCCGAGCCTTCGCGCAGTCTGTTCACGATGTCCACGATGGTGTCCACCTCATAGATTCCTGTGCGCTGAAGTTCCTTCACCGCGGCGATATTCTGCACAAGGTCCGCTGCGTTCGAGCGAGCCAACTGGTTTACCTTGGCCTTCACCGCCGCGATTGCCTGGCCTGCTTTGCGCATGTCGTAGTTCGCCTTGGCCAGCACGATCATGCGTTCGAGTTCAGGGATGACCAGAATGATCGAATCCTGCAGCATGGTGGCGTACTGAATGGAGGCATCCTGGGCGATGCGGATCATCGGCATGTCGGTGATGGCCTTTGCGCGCGCCGTCTTGATGCTGTAAACGCGCTGATCCAGGGCGACACAGCGCGAGTAGAGATCCTGCGCGTCCTGATGACGCCGGATATCACCGGAGTCCGCTGCCTCGGTGCGCGCCGTCCGGTATTGCCTGCCAAGCTCGGCAAGCAGCAGTTCGCCTGCTCCAATCCACTCCTCAAGCTGGTTAATCCTGGTCAAGGTCTGTTTGTAAAGTTCGTCCAGGCCGCTGACAGTCTGCAGTTGCTGGATCCGGAGCGAGTCGAGACCGCCCCGGATCCGCGTGAGCTTGGACCCGGCCTTTTCGGCCTTCTCAAGGAACATCTGGATCCCTGTGACCCATTCCCCGATGATGGGTATGCGGCGAACTTTTTCAATGGAAAGCAGCCCTTTCTCTTTCTCCACCGATGAAATCGTGTTGTCCAGATCGATGAGAATATCCGAGGCGGCGCCAGAGTCTCGCGTCTTGATGGCTCCGAGCAGCGCACTGGAAGTTTGCGCCAGTTCGGACTGCGCCCGGTTGCCGTAGGTGATCATGGCGACCGTGTCGCCCTTGCTGAAGAGGGCGAGCTGATCTTTGGCAATCTGCTCGCATCGGTCCCTGCGAGGCCGATCCAGAGTTGCGAGCATGAGGCTCTTTTCTTCTCCCGCCAGGGATTGCGAGTTGAACTCCAGCAGCGTCGAGGCCGGCGCGCCCGCCGGGCCGGACAACGCGAGCGACGGGTTCGAGACGGGAGTGGCCCCGCGGGGAGGCACGGCTTGCGGGGACGAATCCATGAAGTCTCCGATCGAATGGATGTGCGAATATGGAAAGAGGCCGCGGGAGCCTACCGGCCCGAGAGCGATTCAAGGATCTTTGTCATCACGTCGTTGGCAGGCATCTGGAGCACGGCGTCGATGGTGGGAGCGAACCCGATCTCTCGTAGCGTGGCGCTGGGCGTGGATTCCGTCGCGAGTCCGACTCTGAACCCGTGGCGCTCCCAAGCGATCTTCTGGATCTGCGGATCCTTGAGCGCTTCGGCGAATCGGGTTCCACCCTCGGTGAGACAGATGATCGGATGACTCGACCAAGTGGTCGGACGGGGATAGAGGATCCGTACTTCCCTTTTGATCGCCTCAAAGTCCGCCGGGCGTTCGAACGTGAGCTCGACGAGCTGACTCTCGTACCCGATAATGAGCGGAAACGCCCCCATTCCCTGGCCGAGGTATGCATCAAACAGCGTGCTCGAACTGGTCTCGAGCCGTCCCATGCGCCCGAAGATCGCCTTCATACGAGGCAGGATTGGATCGATCTCGGCGCCCTGCACCACCTCCCCTCCCCCCAGCGTGTTGGCCAGCAGTCCTGCAAACGCGTTCCCGCTGTTGGATTCCGAGGGATCAGTTGAGAAGATCTTGACCGATCCGGTCAACCTGGCGAGGCCCAGCCTGCTCCACGGCACTTTGGCTTCGGTGAGCGCGACGAGCCGTGCGAAATCGCGGACGTAGTACGTATCGCCTTCCTTCTCGACGATCGGCTCTTTCGGTGCGCCGGGGGCATCCGAGAGCGCGATCGGCTGCATCAAAGCGTCCACGACTGGCGCGCGGCTGTAGACCACAATCGGGGTGTTGAAGATGTCTTCGACCCGCAGGCTCTTGCCGTGGAACATCTCGACATTACTTCTGGAGCCGGGCCACAGGAAGTCGAGCCCCGCGGTATCTCCGCGCAGCATTGCGATGGAGCCCGATTTGCTGACGTTGATCTTGAGCTTGTACTTGGTCTCAAGGATCTGCAGCATCTCGGCGTCTTTGCAGAATCCGGTTTTCTCGCCACCGACCTTCCCGGTGATCGCGGTCAAGAGGGCATCCTGGGGAACCGTCGCGATATTCTGCGGGCCATTGGAAGAGGGGAGGGACGGGGCTGGCGATTGGCCACCGCTGAGTCCGACCTGCCAGACCGCAAGCCCTAATAGGGCGATCAACAGGATCCCCACTCCGACCAGCGTACCACCTCTCATGCGCTTCTCCCTGCCTGACCGACCCTGGGGTCATGCGAAATGATCGTAACAAAGTCAACTCACGCTCGGCGGGGTGGAGGCCGCGCCGCCAGGACGGGGGTCCTCCGCGTTCTCTTGCCGGTACGCCTGTGCTTCCTCGGAGAGCAGTGCGTTGATGGTGTTCACTTCGATGTCCATCGAACGTCGATCCCCTTCCATCAGCCTTCCGCGCTGACGGCGCAGCGCGTGGATCACCGTGTCCACCATCTGCTCCGTCTTGCTCATGCTCTCGACAATCTCGCGGGTCATGACGCTTCCCCGCGCGAACGCGGCGTATTTCTCGAGCGCCCGCGTGATCATGTCCAGGGTGTCGTGGAGCGGTCCGGCATCGCGAATGGTGTGCGGATCCTTCATGAAGACCTGGCACATGGCGTCAATCTCCTGCGACAGCGCCTGGATTCGCTCGCCGAACGATCGCTTCTGGATCGAGCTGCCGATCGTCCGGATCGCCTTGACTCGATCAACAGCATCGTTGACCAGCCCGTCCACCTCGTCCTGTGAAACACTCAGGTCCAGGTTCGCTCGCCTCGCCACAGCACCTGAAGGGAGAAGGAACTGCGCGGCGAGGAAGAAGGCGACGCCGATTCCGGCCGCTACGCCAAGAGGAGCCCCTCCGGCGGCCATGACGATCGCCCCGGCCGCTGCCGAGACGCCCGCGACGGTCTGTTTGGCGAGCGGTTGCATGTGAAAGATCTCACGAAGAGGCGCGAGCTTCAGTTAAACCCCTTGGCTTCCCGCATGGCTTTCACAAGGTCTTTCGACCCGTCGAACACTTTGCCGAACGTCTGCCCGCTGAGCCACTCCATCTCGGTCTTGGAGGCGGCGCCGAAGAGTACAGAGTAGATGGGCACGTCGCGCGAGAGCGTGTATTGCTCCGAGCGTTCGAGGAAGTCTGCGCGCTTGTCGTCGGGCTGACCGTCGGTCATGACGATGATGCTCACCTGATATTTGCCCGCGTCTTCCACGTACGGGCCCAGCGCCGCGAACGCGCTCGCCGCCGAGGTGAACAATCGCGTGCCCCCGCCGGCCTGTTTTGATTGGAGCTTGTTCAAAAGCGTGTTGAGTTCGCGCTTGTCATTGCCGGTGACGACGAGGGGCGCGTCGGGTGCGGAGCTGAACGGGATGACGATGGTGACATCGCGCGGGGACGGCTGCAGGAGGTACTGTGCGGCGAGGTCGGGATCGAGCAGGATCTTCATCGCGTCCTTCAACTGCTGCTCGCCTCCGTTGAGGGCCATGGAGCCCGAATAGTCAAGGACGAAGATGGTGAGCGACGGCTTGCGGAAGGCCGTCTGGTAGAGCAGCAGGGCCTCGCGGACGACGGCCTCCTGCGGCACAGTGATCGGGCTCAGCACGCGCGCGACGTCGATTCCCCAGTCGGGGTTGAACTTGGCCCGATCCACCTTCGCCGGATCCAGCGCCGTGATGCCCGTGCGCCTTCCCTTCGCCAGCAGCTTTGCCTGCACCTCCGCGCTCAGCAGGTACGCCTGGAGATCCTTGAACATCGCCTCCTTGTCGGCATCGCCCTTGTCCACGTACGCAAGCGGCGAGTCTGCAATGGAAAGCCCGTCGCTCGGGTACACCACGTAGAGCGGCTCGGCGTTCTGCGCCAGCAGCTTCTCGTTGGTCTCAATGATTGTCGCTTCATAGTTGAACATCGCGTCGGCGTAGTTCGGGTTCTCCACAATCATGTCCGCCAGGAACCCGGACGACCCCGCCGACCGGCGCACTGTTCCCAGCAGCGCCGAGACCTGCTCGCCGACCTTCGGATCGGCCAGGTGTTCATGGGTCAGCACCTCCGGCGATCCGGCGAACGCATACAAAAACCCGAGGTACGCGGACGCACCGGAGTTCGATTGCGTCGCCGATGTCATGGCGAAGCTCATCTGCCCTGCCTGTGCCGCCGCCTGGATGTCTCGTACGGTGACGTCGCGCTTGATGTCATTCGGGGAGCCGGGGATCCACCCAAGCCGCTGCGCCACTGAGTGCTTGATGCCAAGCACGACGGGCGACCGGTACACACTGGTCGCGTGCTTCGTGACCTTCGACGTGTCTCCGACGGCGATCCACGTGCTGCTCGCCGCCAGGACCGCGTCCGGCTCGCACAACTTCCCGCGCTGAAGCTCGCGGCTGATATCCACCGTCCCCACCCACTTGATGCTGATCGTTTCATTGTTCAGGCGTGCCCGCTCCTGGATGATGGGCTCCAGCGGTCGATTTTCAGAACCGCTCCAGATGACCAACGTCCTTCCCGGAGCTGAAGAGGGGGACGGGCCTGCGCCGCCGACCTGGGGCCGGGGCGTGCTGTTGCTCCTCCCGCAGCCCGTCACCAGAAGGCTTGAGATCGCCAGGACCAGCAACCGACCCATGATCCAGAATCCCTTGTTCATGAGTTCCTCTTCTCAGTGCCGAGAATGCGTGCCAGGCCCGAACTGGTGCGGTTCCCATACCGCTTCTTCTCGTATGACCGCTTCGGATACGCCGCCCGGCGTCCGGAGCTGGAATCGATGAGACAAAGGTAGGCGGAAAACTCACAGCCCCCTTTCGTCCGCCGCGCGGAAGCACGTGGCAGGTATCGCGCCGCTCACAATCGCATGCTTCATCACCGCTACTTATTGGAAAATCATGGTTGGAAATGCACGAGCAAAGACTGGAGTTTCAGTTCCCGCGGTTCTCCGCGGGCCAGTTCATCGCCGGAACCCCCGCAGAGCAGTGGAAACGGGTTCGTCCCAACAAGCCGTCGTGAGCTCAAGATTCGTGCGTTCCCACGACCACGCACGAGGAAGAGAGATCGAACTTGGACTCGCGGACTCAACTGGAGCGCCGGCCCGCGCGCGAACAGAATCTATCGCGGAACATTCACCGAACTCGAATTCACTGGCGGTCGGTCCTGAGCTCCTGGCGCCGTTACGGGATTGAGCCGTATGAGCCCTCCGTCATCGAACCGCACTATATAAGTGTCGTTGATGGAGCGATCCGGGATGTAGTAGTCCGTCGTAATAATCTGGGCGCCGCTGCGCTTGGCGGCTTCGAATCGGGAACGATCGTTCATCCTGGCTTCGCGGGTGTCGGCGTCGGCTCGCGTGCGGACGAGAAATCCTCGGCTGACAAGCTCTCGTATCCGGCCTTCGTCGCGCACGGGATCATTGATCACGAAGATCGCCGACTCGGGCGCGCCCGGCTCGACATCCGCAAAGAACACCGCGCCGCGAAGGCCGGGAAAGAGTGTCAAGTACCTCTCGCGCGTGGCGCCGCCTTCGTCCAGAACGAAGAGAAAACGACCGCGCGCCGCACCGAGCGTGGGCCATCCGCGGGACGTGACCGCCTCGAAGAGCGTGCCCGCGCCGGCCCGCACATCATCGGGGATCAGAAGGTGCTCGCGCCCCAGGCCGGCGGTGACGGTTGAATCGAGCAAAGCCAAGGCGCGTTGATCAAACTCCGCCGGCTTCACAGCGCCCGGCGCGGCAGGCTTTCCCTGTTTGGCATTCATTGTGAGCACGATGGGCGTGTGATCCGGGTGAGCCTCCGACCACGCGCGCAGCTCCACGAGGCACGCTTCTAACGCGATGTGACAAGTGCGGAAATCAAAGTCGGCGTCGTGCAACACTTTGAACCCCGGCGTGGCGAGAGACGAAGAGTCGTCACGTGGCCAGGGTTCGATCTGCTTGTCGCGCAGCATCCGATTGCCGAGAGGATCCGCATACGTTCCGCCGACAGGGTCGTAGTACACATCCAGCTCGAGATTTCTTAGCCCGAGGTTGAGTTGATCGGTGAGGGACAGATGCGAGTAGTTCAAGCCTTCCACGCCGCGGTACCACGGGCGTAGCAAGTCGCGCAGTTCCGGCTGCATGCCCATTTTGTAGCTGTTGTGACTTCCGATGAACTGCACCCGGTCCAGCCGCGATCCCGTGAGCCCCGAGGAGGCAGACGCCTCGTCAGCGACCGGCTCGGCCCGCTTCGACTTCATTGTGCAGGCGCCGAGGGTTGTGATGACCATCGCAACAGCACATGCCTTCAAGAGCTTTGTCATGCATGCAACGATACCGTTCGGGGGCTCACGCGTTCCACCTCTTCGTTTCAGACTTCGCCAAGACGTGCGCGACGCCACGGCACGATGCTCTCCTGTCGCCTGACACCCGCGCTGACACCACCCGTGACACCCGCAAGCGGACACGATGGGACACGCTGGGATGCGCTCTCCGCGCACCTACGACCGCGAGTTGAGGGCCAAAACACCGAGCAACTCAACAACTGTCGTTCGGTTTGCGAGCGGTGTCCCAATCCCCTCCGAGGACCAATGCTCTATCCATTGAGCTACGGGCGCTTTTGCCAGGTTTTTCCACGCGAAGTTGACTTCCGGCGAAGTGGTCTAAAAGCTCGTCTGACACCCGTTGTGACACCACTACCTAACGTTTGTTCGGTGTCAGGGGGTGTCAGGAGTTTATCATGCCCGAGGGTAGACCGCTGGGGGGGGCGGGAGGCCGCACTCTGGGCACGGTTGCTCCCCGCGTAGACCACGCAGGTCGTACGCGCATCGGACGCACATGCCGTGACGCCGCCGTTTCACGCGGAGGACCGAACTAACGCCATACGCAAATCCCAGCCACACGATGGCGTAGAACGCTGCGTTGGTGGCGAGGCCGGTCCAGATGGGTCGGAGAGGCAGCGCGCGGACTTTTGAAGCATTGAGTGTCGGGAGCGTTCCGGTGCGTGAGCTATGAAGTTGCACCCCCCCATCAATTACATATGCGGCGTTCAGCGTAGTTACTCCGTACCAACCGGCGACCAAAGGCCAACCGGTTGCGTGCTCGCACCTATTCGAAGCGTATGAATCGGCGCCATATTGCCCCGGAATGAAGCCCCATCGATCATCCGGAATCATGCGACTTGACGACATGACACTATTTATCCCTGGCGCCTGGTCAATTGCGCACACAAAGGGAAGGTGCGGCTTGCCATCCAAGGGAATGGTAGAAATAGTCCGTCTGGTTGCCTCGGCGGATTCGTATTCCGCAACGTGAATCATGCCAACGGGATTTGTGCGATAAAGATCCTGCTGTGGCCAGTTTCGTTGCGGCAACCATGCAGCCAGTCCCCACGCCACCGCAACGGTGGTGATAAAGCCGAAGATGATGCACGCGATGGTGAGCCGCAGAAGCCGCATAGAGGCAGTATACCGCGCACCGCCAGCTTGTGACCAATGTCTTCTTCGAAGGATGCGGCCCTACATGGTTCAATCCTTTTCTCAAAGCGCGATGACGCGCGGTGGGGCCTTCCAGTCAGCCGGGTCGAACGACCCGGCTCCGGCGTGGCGTCGGATAGGGGTGCGGAAGCGGAGAGGGGGATCTTGCAGTAGAATTTGAGAGTTCTTGCGGAGTCTCTTCGTTCGGGTGTTGGTGAAGGAGAGTGCGGGCCCCTCAACCGGGCGGCTCTCCGGGAATAGAAAAGGGGTCGCGAGGAACCTCGCGCGGGAGCACGCATGCCCACTTATTCGCGGTCAACGACGACGACGCTGCTGCTGGAATCGCTCAACGATCCCATGAATCAGGATGCGTGGACTGCGCTTGACCGGCGCATGCGCCCGATCATCCAGGGGGTCGCGTGCCGGCTGGGACTGAACGCCGAGGACGCGGCGGACGTTGCCCAGGAGACGATGACCAGCTTCCTGCGTGCGTACCGGAGCGGTCAGTATGTCCGGGCCAACGGGCGTCTACGGGACTGGATGTGCGGGATGGCGCGGAACCGGGTGATGGACCTGCACCGCATCCGATCGCGGCGCCACGAGTCGGGCGCGAGCATCGAAGAAATCGCGCCGATCAGCGAGTCCGTGGTGCACCAGGCGTGGGACGAGGAAGAACGAAGCGCAATTCTGGAAGAATCGCTGCAAGAACTCCGAATCAACTCACGCATGAATGAACGGACGATCCGCGCGTTCGAAATGGTCGTGCTGCGCGGCGTTCCCGAAGCGGCGGCGGCCAGGGAGTGCGCCATGACCGTGCCCGAGATCTACGTGGCCAAGCATCGCGTCACCAGCCGGCTGCGCGAGATCATCGCCCAGGTCACGACGGCGTACGAGCAGGAGGGCTGACCCCATGCGCGAGCAGGCGTCAGGAATCGGCTCGTGCCCGAGCGCGGACGTGCTTGAAGCGATCGCCGCGGGGCGGCCCGTTCTGCGTGAAGCGATGAGGCACGTTGAATCGTGCCTGCGGTGCACGAAGGATGTGGCCAGCTTTCGCGAGAACATCGCGTTCCTTGCTGAGCTTGGCCCCGCGCTGAAAGCCGGGGGCAGATCACACGCGTCGACACCCACGGCAACATCCTCGCTCTTGAGCACTGGGCCTGACGCGGGCGTTCCTTCAGGCCTCCTGCCTGGATACACGATCATCCGGGAGATTCAGCGCGGAGCGCAGGGCGTGATTTACCTTGCGGTCCAGGACCGGACGAAGCGCTACGCGGCGGTGAAGGTCCTGCTGCACGGCGCGTTCGCGACCGAACGCCAGCAGCGCCGGTTCGAGTTGGAGATGGAAGTGGCGGCGCGGCTTCGACACCCCGCGATCGTGACGGTTTACGACAGCGTTGCGGCGTCGGGCGGGCGCCTGGCTTACGCGATGGAATACGTCGAAGATGGGGTGCCCCTGGACGAGTGGGCGAAGCGTGTCGATAACGGAACGACATCGCCGCTCGAGAGCAGGCTTCGTTTGTTCGTGCAAGTGTGCCATGCGGTCCAGCACGCCCACCACCGCGGCGTCATTCACCGGGATCTGAAGCCGGCGAATATCCTTGTCGATGCGGCGGGGTCGCCGCGCGTGCTGGACTTTGGCATCGCAAAAACGCTGGACCGGCCCGATCGGGTTGTCACCAATACGGGCGAAATTGTGGGCACTCCGGCGTATGCGTCGCCCGAGCAGGTGGGCGGCAACCCGGACCTGATTGACACGCGCTCTGACGTGTACTCGCTGGGAGCCGTGCTGTACGAACTTATCACGGGCACGCTTCCTTACGACCTTGGCGAGTCTATAGCCGACGTGGTGCGCACGATTCGGGAGGCGCCTCCTCGGTCCTTGACGCGCACGCACGCGGGGGTGGACCGGGATCTGGAGACCATCGTGCTGCGCGCACTGGAGAAAGATCCGGAGCGGCGCTACCAGTCGGTGGGGGCGCTCGCCGCTGACATTGAGCACTGGCTGGCGGACGAACCGATCGAAGCGAAGCGCGACCGGGTGTGGTACGTGCTGTCGCGGATGATGCGCAAGCATCGCGTGATCATTTCCGCTGCGTCGATGGTGCTGGT
>Ga0163155_10005116_pt1 | contig 13191 bp, 7 predicted proteins | sample OliLakLV19SP4G1_FD_148611 | JGI IMG/M metagenome (GOLD analysis project Ga0163155, IMG submission 148611) | Freshwater microbial mat bacterial communities from Lake Vanda, McMurdo Dry Valleys, Antarctica - Oligotrophic Lake LV.19.SP4.G1 | ecosystem: Environmental > Aquatic > Freshwater > Lake >...
TCGCCGAGGGGTCGATCGCGATGGCCGCGGCGAAACGCTTCGCGCCCTCCCCCGTCTGCTTCTTCCAGACGTACAGCCAGCCGATCTGCGTCGAGCTCTCCGCGCCCTTCGTGCGCGCCGACGGTTCCGTCGATGCGGCGTAGAGTGCGTGCGCTTTCGTGAACGCATCGTGAGCTGCGGTCCAGGACTTGTCGGCGTCCGGCACGCGCGTCGGATCGGATTGGAAGCCTTGGTACTGCGAGAACGCGATGCGTCCGAGCAGCGCCCAGGAGTCAGCGCTCTTCGCGTCGAGGGCCACGGCCTTCTCCGCTGCGGCGCGCGCTGTCTCGAGGTCTTGCGCGTACCAGGCCGACTCCGCGAGCGGCGCGAACGCATCGCCGTAGAGCACGGGCTCGGCGGTGGTGGCCTTCTTCAAGAACTCGACCGCATCGCCGAACGCCATGCCGATGATGCCGCCGCTGACACCCTCGGCGATGTACCCCTTCGCCTTCTGCGCGAAGGCCATGCCGTAGAGGTAGTCGAGGGCTGAGCCCTTCTCCGTCTTCGCGAGACCATCGATCTCGTTCAACGCGTCGTTCACGCGACCTTGCGCGATCCACGAGCGCAAGAGCCACTGGCGCACCGCGAGCGACCCGTCGAGTTTCACTGCTGCTTCGAACTTCACTTGCGCATCGACGGCGCGACCTTCGGCGAGCAGCGCGCGGCCGGCAGCGACGAGTTCGGCGACGCTTTCGAGCGCGCGCGCGTTCGCAGTCGTCGCCGGCCCGGCCAGCGGCAGTGCAGCGGAGGCAGGCAGGAGGAGGAGCGGCAGGCTGAAGATCGGGTTCATGATGTTTCTGGGCCGCAGCACCGTCCCGCGGCACCGCTCGCCTGTTCTGTCTCTAGGGCAGAGCGCCCCAACGTTTCTCGGGGGGCAATCGCGTATCGCCGCCGCGCAGGATCGCCGCATCGCAGCGCGCGATCCATCCGTCACTCACGCGCAGGTCCTCGCGCGGGTCGGGTCCGGTGGCGAGCGCTTTTTCGAACCAGGCTTTCGCGCCGTGCGCGTCGCCCTTGAGGTCGAGGTGCAGGACGCCGAGGTCCTGGTAGGCGTCGCCCAGCCGCGACTCGGCTTCCTCCAGCCTTCGCGCGCGTTCTTCGCGTTGCGGCGCGTCGAGTCCGTCTTCCGCAGCGCGAACTCGCGCGGCTGCGACCTCTTCCTCGGAGAGCTTCACCGCGGAGCGCAACCAGCCCTCGGCTTGCGGGACGTCGCGCTGCAGGAAGTAGGTGAGGAGCTTTCCCGGGACGCGCACGACCGCCGCGTCGGTCGGGCGTTGGCGTGCGGCATCCGTGGCCATCGTGTGGGCGGCTTCCATGAGCCCCTTCGCCTGCTCCATCCCCGAGCGTGCCGCTTCGCTCCGGCCTTTTTCCGCGTCGCGACGCGCGCGCGCTTCGATCGCGAGAGCGGCGTCGCGCGCAAGACCCGTGGCGAGCACGGCTTCCTCCGCGTCGCGCGGCGCGATGCGACGGAGATCGGCGTACGTCGCGGCCGCTTCGGCCAGGCAATCTGTCGCGTCGGCTCGCGAAGGGTCCGCGCCTCGTTCGCGCAAGGTGGTCGCGATCTGTCGGAGGGCGTCGATCCCGCTCGAAAGTTCCGGGGCCAGCGGTTCGGTCAGCACGTCGGCATCGCGCGCGTCGGCCTCGAGGAATGCGCAGCGAGCGCCCGTCGAATCGTCTCGCGCCCAGCGTGCGAGTCCGACGCCGACGAGTGCGCGCGCGACGGATGCGTTCGCCTCGCTGCGGCGATCCGGTGCGAGCGCGCCGGCGCGGAGGAACCCGCGACCCGCTTCACGGAGGCTCTCTTCGGCGTCGGCGTTCCTCCCGCGAGCGAGGCTGTCGAGCCCGCGCGCGTAACGTTCCACGGCCGGACGCCAAACGGCTCCGGGATCCGTGGGATCGCGGCGCTCGACCTCCTCGAACGTCGCGACGACGGCCTCGCGACCGCCGAGTGAGCGCGTCGACTCGGCCAACGCGTCGGCCAGATCGCTGTCGCGCGCGAAGATCGCCAAGCCTGTTCGAGCCGTCGTGCGGGCGTCTGCGGCCGATCCGCTGGCAGCCAAAGTCTCCGCGAGACGCGCCCACGCCCAAGGATCGTCGGGCGTCACGGCCAAAAGGGCTTGGAGCGCCGTGCGCGCGGCCTCCGCGAGTATCGTGCGAACCTGTTCCTCGGGCCTCGAATCGAGCGCATCGAGGGTTGCCGCGGCCAGCGTCCGTTCGGCGACTTCGCTCACGCCTTCGAGATCGCGCGCGCTGCGAGCCGCCGCGAACGCGGTGCGCGCCGCATCGAGCGCGCGCGGCGAATCACCGAGCGCGCGTGCCGCTCGGCTCTCCCCGAGCCACGCGCGGGCGACCGAAGAATCCCCGGCGCGCGCACGGCGGATCGCGCTCTGAAAATCGAGCGACGCAGCGTCGAGGCGCGTGCGGTCGTTGCGTCGGAGTCCGTCCTCGAGTGCGGTCTCACCTCGTTCGCGCAGGAGGCTCGCGGACTGAGGAGCGATGTCGAGGGCACTGGTGAAAGCAGCCAACGCACCGTCGACGTCGCCCGCCGCCCGGAACACGCGCGCAGCCTTCGCCTCGCGATCCGCGGCGAGTTCGGACAGGAGTTGCCGCGCCGTTTCGTCGTCGCCGGCTCGCAGGGCTTCGATCGCGCGCGCGCGAACGGTCGCGGTTTCCTCGGCGATCCCGCTGGACCGTGCTTCGTCGAGCACGGTCTCGGCGATCGCCGCGCGCGTCGGCACGCCCTGGATCTCCGGAAACATCGAGGCGAGGCGAGCCTCGGCCGCGTCGGCGACGCGGGCCTCGAAAGCCGCGGCGGATCCAGGGTCGCCGGCGGGGACTGGATCCGCGGTCTGGCAGCTCGCGAGCGCCGCCCAGCCCGCGAGAGCGAGCTGCACGAGGAACCGGCTGGAATCGCGGGGGACGGGCATCGGACGGAGGTCGAATCGTCGAGGCGGATCGGTGCGGGGGCCCCAGGTACTCAGGCCCTGCAGTCTAGCGTCGGTCTGCTCGGCCCCGGCCGATCGAAGGCGCGCACACTAGGTCGTCCGCAGCCGACGGTCACGATTTGCACGCGGCGCGCTTCCAACGGTCCGCCTCGTCGGGAAGATGAGGAGCTGTCCGTCGTCTCATTCACTTTGGCCCCCGAGACGAGACGTCCCACAGGTTCCGCATGCTCTCCCTCCGATTGCCCGCACGAGCTCGCATCGCGACCCTCGTCACCGCGGCGGCGCTCCTCGCGCTGCCGGCCGGCCTCCTGACCGGTTGTGACAATCCGGCGTGCGTCTTCGGCGGCGACTGCTCCCAGGCCGGACAGGGCGGGGCGCTCGGAACGCTCTCCGCGTCCGCGCCCGAGTCGGGTCAGCTCCTGCGCGCTGCCGTGCCGTTCATCCAGCGCTTCGCCCCGACCGGTAACGCGGTCGATCCACGGACCGCGATCGCCATCGTTTTCAGCGAGGCGATGTCCAACGCGACACTCGGGTTCGCGTACGAGCTCGATCAGGTCGGGTTCGGCGCGGTGCCGCTCGGGGCCACGGCGCTCGTCGGCGACGGGCGTGTCCTCGTCCTCTTCCCGATCACGGCCCTGACGCTCGGCGCGCAGTACCGCGTCAGCTACCGTGACACTGCCACCGTGGGGGATCGGACGGGTCAGGCGATCATGCGTCCGAGCGACGGAGTCGTGGGCCTGTTCACGGTCGCTTCGGTGGCACCCGTAGCACCAAGCGTCATCCTGTCGTACCCGAGCGACATGGAGACGGGTTTGCCGACGACGACCGAGTTGACGGTCGTTTTTTCGCGGCCGATGGACGCCACGACGGTGAACAATGCGTCCTTCGTCGTCGAGACCGGCGGGATGCCGCCGGAGTTCGACGACGCGGCATCACCGGTGGTCCTCTCCGGGGTCGTGCAGGACACGCGTTGCTTTCGCTGGCGTAGTGTCGACGCGGAAGGGGAACGCGCGTCGCTCGGGACGGATCGCGAGGTCACGCTCGACCTCTCGCCCACGGGCGCCAAGATCGAGGACGTGGACGGCGTCGAACTCGCGGCCAGCTCGCGCTCGTTCCGCACTCTGCCGTTCTCCGCACCGACGTCGGCCGCGATCACGTCGATGCCGACCGACGCGATCGGCATCGCGAACGTGACGGGCGCGGCGGACCTCGCCGTGCGCGTCGACATGCTCGACGCGATCGCGGGGGACGAGCTCGGCGTGTTCGTCTTCGGCGTCCAACCCGAGGACGTCGAGGCGCCGCTCACGATCGCGCTGTTCCGCGCGGTGACCGTGGTCGCGCCGCCGACTTCCTTCACGTTCACGGCGGCGGAATTGGACCTCTTGCGCACGGCATCGCCGCTCGCGGGCCGCGTTCGCGACGGAACCCTCCAGATGGCGTTCCGAGTGAAGCGCGGGGACCTCGAATCGTCCGTGACGACGCTCGACGTCGACTCGATCGCGAGCGGAACGCAGGGCCCCGTGCTGGACACGACCGCACCGACGCTCATGGGCGTGGGCAACGCCGGCACCTCGACCGGCGCGATCGTGTCGGACGCACGCGACGTCGTCATCACGGGACGCGCCAGCGAGAGTTTGCGCGCGGCGCTCGTCACGACGATGCTCGGCGACAACGAACTCGTGCCTGGCGAAATCCCGCCCGTCGTGGGCTCCGATCCGACGACCATGCTCTTCGTGGCAGCGCCCGTGCGCACTGGCGTACTTCAGTCGATCGAGCAGCCGCTCGGCTATCAGCTCACGATCTACGATCGCGCGCTGAACGCCAGCGGCGTCGCGTCGGGCACGTACGAACAACGCGGTGCGGCCTCGAGCGGCGCCGCACGACCGTTCGCGAACGTCGACGTCGAGGTGTTCGATGCGAACACGCTTCTCCCGCTTCAGGGCGTCGAGTTGCTGACGCACGAGGACGTCGGCGGATCTCTGTTCCTCGTGGACAGCGCGACGACCGATGTGGACGGGCGCGCCGTTCTCGACCCGGCGTTGGTCGGGCGCACGCTCGTCACGGCGCGGCGAACGGGGTACGACCTCTTCACGTTCGATGGCCTTCCGACCGATGCCGTCTCGATCCCGCTCGCGCCGAGCGCGACCTCCACGGCCACGGTCGCCGGCATCATCGCGTCGGTCGACCCGTCGATCGTGGGCTTCACGCGGCGGGTCGCGGACACGCGTTTTCCGCGGCCGGGCGAGACGCTCGCGACCGTGAGTTCGTGCACGTTCGACGGCATCGACCAGCGCTTCGAGTGCAACTTCGGTCCCGTGCCCGTGAAGGCGCGCGAGCTCGGCGCGATCGCCGGCCTGGCCACTATGCCGCCTACCTCGCTGGCCTTCTGGTCGGCGCCGACCTTCCTGCGCGGCTACGGCCTGCGCTTGCCGCTCGGGGAGCAGTCGGGCGGCGCGGCCCAGTCGACGATCGTCGCTCTCGAGCGGTTGGACACCACGGGCATCGACGAGGAACTCCAGGCGGTCGACGTCCCCCCGCACGTGCTCATGACCACGTTCTGGCCGATCCTCTCGGGTGAGCCCCGGATCCGCGTCGAAGGGCTCGTCCCGGGCATGCGCGGCCCCTTGACCGTCGGCCAGGGGCTGGCGTTCGGGACTGGGCTCCCGCCCCAGACCTTCGCGGTGCGCGCCGCGTACCCGGGCATCGCGGATCCGATTTCGGACGGTCGCGGGGACGAGGTCGGACAGCTCGTCCTCGACGGCGTGATCGGCGCGGAGATCTACCTGCGAGCCGAGGTCGTCGATCCCGACGGCGCACGCGGGATCGATCGACCGCGCCTGTCCCTGACGGACCTGACCCTCGCGCCGCCGGACGCGCCCGGTTTCGTGGGTTCCGTCTTGGTGCTGAACGTGACGGGGGAGGCGTACGACGCCTCGTTTTCGGACGTGCTGCCCGATGCCACCGGCCAGCCGGGGATCCACCGCTTGACGCTCACGGACTCGGCCGGGCGGCGTTGGACGGTTTGGCGGCTCGACGAGCCCGACGCCATGGGCCCCGAAGTCGTCGTCCACTTGCCACTCGCGCAGATGGGGGCGGCGTTCCCGCTCGCCGCCGGAACGCTCGCAGCCGTCGCGTCGTCCTGGTCGTGGACGGACTTCGACTCCGCGTCCTTCTCGTGGACCGATGTCGAGCGCGAGTTCGAGCGTGCCGCGCACTCGGCGCCGACCGTTCTCGGCGTGCCCTGAATTCGGCCGCGACGCTCAGGCCGGAGCGACGCCGGCAGCGAGCAGGTCAGTGAGCAGGTCAGTGACGCTTCCCGGGGCCGCTCGAACCCGCGGAAACGTCCGGGCGTAATCCCCGCGGAATCGCGGCGTTCCTTCGCGATTCCACGCTTGCTAGCATCCCCCCGCACTGCGCCGCGCGCGTTTTTTCGCCCGCGCTCCCTGGAGACCAACGTGACCCGCCCGACCCTCGCCTTCGCACTCGTCGCCCTCGCTTTCACCGCTTGCACCACCGTGCCGAAGGCGCCTGGATCCGCGACTCGCTCGACGCCGTCGGAGACGATCCTCGCGCGTTCACCGATCGAGGTCGCGGTCGCGCCCGTCGTCAACGCCTCGGGGGCGCAGCTCCCGGCGAGCGAGCTGCGCGAGGCGTTCCAGAAGGAACTCGTCGAGCGGCGCTACACCCCGCTCGCGCTCGAGTATGTCGATCGGAAGGTCGTCGACGCGTCGTACACGCCGGGCGCTTCCGAGGAGAGCGCCACATTGACGATCACGATCGAGAAGTGGGACGCGTCCCTGTGGACGACGCACTCCGCGATCACGGCGCGCATCACGGCCAGCTTGATCGATGCCCGTGGCTCGGGCAGCGTGCTGTGGACCGCGACGGCGGATCAGCGCTTCGATTTCATCGCTGTGCGCGAGCACCTGTCCACGGAAGGCGCGCGCATTCGCTTCGCCTGCGACGGGATCGCGGCCGAAGTCCTGGCGCGCCTGCCCGCGCGCACGGCGAAGCCCGGGCGCACGACGCCCGGCTGAGAGCCCGTGAAGAAATCGAGCCTACGGGCTCTCAGATTCAGGTGGCGACGCTGCGCGTCGCGAGAGCGTGTGATTTCTTCACACGCTCTGAGAGCGCGCCGCACGGTGCCAGGAACGGTTCGACACCTTCGCAGCCACCCCACGCGCGCGGCAAGCGGGCGTGGGGTGGCTGCGAGTCTGTCCAGGCCGTTCCAGGTACCGTACGGCATCTGGCCTCGCTCGCCTTGCGCCGCTAGACTCTTCGCCCGCACGAACGGCCCGTCGGCCGTCCGCGCCGATTTCGAACCGCCGATCGTCGGCTCCGAGATCGTCCACCCTGCCTCGGGGACCCTCCCCTTGGGCACGGGCCTGTGGATTCAACCGACGCCACGTTCGAGGAGAACGCACCGTGGCCCTGACGCCTGAGAAGAAGCTCGAGATCGCCCGCCAATTCGCGACGAAGCCCGGCGACACCGGCAGTCCCGAAGTCCAAGTCGCAATGCTCAGTGAGAACATCCTGAGCCTGACCGAGCACCTGAAGGTGCACCGCAAGGACTACACGTCCCGGCGCGGCCTGCTCGTGATGGTCGGCGCGCGCGCCAAGCATCTGAAGTACCTGCGCTCGAAGGATGCCGAGCGGTACCAGAAGCTGATCGATCGGCTGGGGTTGCGTCGCTGACCCAGACCCCGCGCTTGCGCGGGTGTACGGAGCCAGGCTCGATTCCGCCGTTCTCGCGCGAGAACACGCGACCTTGAGCCGGCGACGTGCGGCGCGCGAGAACGGCGGAATCGAGCCTGGCTCCGTACACCGGCGACCTTGAGCCGGCGACGTGCGGCGCGCGAGAACGGCGGAATCGAGCCTGGCTCCGTACACCCCAACTCCAAATTCAAACCGACTGACAACTAGGACAGGAAACCCAGCATGAAACCGACTCCCATCCGCGTCGAGGCCACCGTCGGAGGACACCGACTCGTCCTCGAGACCGGCCAAGTCGCGCGCCAAGCGCACGGCGCCGTGATCTGCACGCTCGGCGACACGATGACGTTCGCCGCGATCGCCGTTGGACCCGCGAAGGACGAGCAGGACTTCTTCCCGCTCACCGTCGACTACCGCGAGAAGACCGAAGCCGCGGGCAAGATCCCGGGCGGCTTCTTCAAGCGCGAAGGTCGTCCCACGACCAAAGAAATTCTCACGATGCGCCTCATCGACCGGTCGATCCGGCCGATGTTCCCCGAGGGCTACAAGAACGAAGTCCAGGTCATGAGCCACGCGCTGTCGTACGACGGCGTGATGAACGCCGACATCGGCGCGATGATCGCGAGCTTCGCCGCAGTGCGCATCTCGGGCGCGCCGTTCGACGCGACGCTCGGCGCCGTGCGCATCGGACACCTCGACGGTCAACTCGTCGCGTTCCCGCCCGACGATCGCCGTCGCGAGGAATCGCGGCTCGACCTCGTCGTCGCCGGTCACAAGGACGGCATCTGCATGGTCGAGGCGGGCGCCAAGGAGCTCACCGAGGCCGAGATGGTCGACGCGCTCGAGATGGCTCAGCGCGTGATCGGCGAGATCTGTCGCGCGATCGACGAACTCGTTGTCAAAGCCGGCAAGCCGGCCATGTCCTGGACGCCTCCGACGAAGGACAAGGACCTCGTCGCGTTGGTCCACGGATACGCGTCGCAACTGGACGCCGTCATCTTCACGCCCGGCAAGCACGACCGCGCGGAAGCGGTCGACAAGCTCCGCGCCGAGTGCGTCGAGCTCGCCACGGCCGGCATCTCGGACGACAAGCAGAAGGGAATTCGGACGAAGGCCGCGAAGGCCGAGTGGAGCGAGCTCGTCCACGAGCGCGAACGCGAAATGATCCTGTCGGGTCGCCGCCTCGACGGCCGCGAGCTCGATCAGATCCGCGACATCGACATCGTCCCGAACTTCATCCCGCGCCAGCACGGCTCGACGCTCTTCACGCGCGGTGAGACCCAGGCCATCGTGTCGGTCACGCTCGGCACGCCGGACGACGAACAGATCATCGACGGCATCGACGACGAGTACCGCAAGAACTTCTACCTGCACTACAACTTCCCGCCGTACTCGGTGGGCGAGACGCGCCGCCTCGGCGGTCCCGGTCGTCGCGAGATCGGTCACGGCATGTTGGCCGAGCGCGCACTCGCGTCCGTCCTGCCGCCGAAACTCCGCTTCCCGTACACGGTTCGCATCGTGTCGGACATCACCGAGTCGAACGGCTCAAGCTCCATGGCCAGCGTGTGCGGGGGTTGCCTCTCGATGATGCTCGCCGGCGTGCCGATCACGCAGCCGATCGCGGGCATTGCGATGGGCCTCGTCAGTGACGGCACGCGCAACGTGATCCTGTCGGACATCCTCGGTTCCGAGGACCACCACGGCGACATGGACTTCAAGGTCGCCGGTTCGGGGCTCGGGATCACCGCGCTCCAGATGGACATCAAGATCAAGTCCGTCTCGCGCGAGCTCTTGCAGCAGGCTCTCGGTCAGGCGCTCGCCGGCCGCAAGTTCATCCTGCGGAAGATGCTCGAGGCCGTGCCGCGTCCGAAGAGCGACATCTCCGAGTTCGCGCCGCGCATGGAAGCGCTGCAGATCCCGGGCGACAAGATCGGGTTCCTCATCGGGCCCGGTGGCAAGAACATCAAGGCGATGCAGACCGACTTCAAGGTCAAGATCTCCATCGTCGACGACCAGGGTCACGTGCAGGTGTTCGGCAACGACTCGAAGCTCGTCAAGGCCTGCGCGCAAGCGATCCTCGCGATGTGCGAGACGCCGAAGATCGGCACGCGCTACACGGGCACCGTGAAGAGCATCCGCGACTTCGGGGCATTCATCGAGATCCTCCCGGGCGTCGAAGGCCTGTGCCACGTGTCCGAGCTGAAGGACGGCTACGTCGAGCGCGTGACCGACGTCGTCAACATGGGGGACCAGATCGAGGTCGTCATCATCCACGTGGACGATCGCGGCAAGATCAAGCTCTCCGCGAAGGCGGCCATGGACGCGATGGCCCCGCAGGAACAGACCTGACCGGCGCTCGTCGAGCCACCTCGTTCGGGGCCGGTTCGGCGAACCCACTCGGAGCTCCCTCCGTCACCGCTGCTCAGCGGGGACGGGGGGAGCTCCGTTTCGCGGGGTGCCACGGTCGAGACTTTTCGGGCTCCGCACGGAGTTGTCGCTTCAGTCGCGCGGCCGGAATCTCGATGCTCCTCTCGACCGTTCCGCGACACCCGCGTCTCTTCTCCCGAAACTTACGGTAGAAGGGCCCTTCGCGCCGTTGGGTGGTTTGGTATACCCGGATCGGAGATCGAGCCCGTCCCGACGTCTGCCTGGGGCGACATCCGGGGCCCGCTCCGCTCCGCCCACACTTCATCTCATCGCCGCCGACTCGCAGCGCGTTGCGCCCGCACGACGCATCCTGACGCCCACATGAAGACCCGCATCGACACGCGCCTCCTGGTGGCGAACATTCTGGGGGCGAGCTTGGCGCCCGTTCTGCGGGCGAGCTTGGTGCTCACTCTGGTGGCGAGCTTGGCGCCCGTTCTAGGGGCGAGCTTGGCGCCCATTCTAGGGGCGAGCTTGGCGCCCATTCTAGTGGCGAGCTTGGCGCCCATTCTAGTGGCGAGCTTGGCGCCCATTCTAGTGGCGAGCTTGGCGCTCGGTGGAAGCACGAGCGCGTCGGACGCGAACGTCGCTGGCGTGGAATCGACTCTGGCGCGGCCGATGACCACGGGCTGGATCTGCGACCGAGCCGACAGCATCTGCGGTCTCGACGACCCCAAAATGCTCAGCAGTCCGGCGAAGGTCGACTACGACGCCCTCTACAAGTCGACGGCCGAGTACAAGAAGATCCGCGACGAGAAGATCGATGCGAACTCTTCCGAGGGGATCCAACTGCGCCAACGCGCGGTGGATCGCATCCGCGAGAAGACCGAATCGATCCGCTCCCAAAAGGGGCACTGCAGTGTGTGGAAGACGATCCGCCACACGGACGCGCGCGCGATTCCGGACATCACGGATCAAATCAAAGCGCTCCTGTGAGATGCGTCGCGTGAGGGGCCCCGCGTGAGGGCGCTTCCGGTTCTTCTACGCCGGTTCGCGACCGACGCGGCCTGCGCGGTACTGGCCGTCGTGCTCAGCGCATTCGTCGCCTGCCAGTCTCCGCCCACGGACGAAGAGCGGGAAACCACGGGTTCTCAGGAGTCCGCTTCGAGAGCGAAGTCCGCCGAACTCACGATCGAGGACGTCCGCGAGCTGATCCAGAAAGGCGCGTTGCGTCCCGTCGAGGCCATGCCCGAGGATTCCTCGGACTTCGCCGATCCGAATCCGGAAGCCCCCTCGTTCGATCAGTCGGCGCGCGCGATCGAGGACGCGCTGAAGGAGAAGAAGGACGCGGACGCAGCGCCGAAGCCGGTTGTCCCTGAGCTCCCGCCCGAGAATCCGTATCTCGTTTTCGGGAAGCGGATCGTCGTCTACGAGGGCCAGGGCCTGATTTCGAAGCCCTTTCCGCTGCGCGTCGGCCTCGGCCCGCAGATGAAGAAGCTCCTCGATCAATTCGGCAACTTCCCGCTGTACGACCCGAAAAACGGTCCTCAGACGCCGGGCACTGTCCGCATCGATCTGCTCGAGAAGTGGGACCAGGAACTGTTCGCCGATCTCCGCGCGCCGGTGCCGAACGACGGCAACACGGTGAACGTGGCCGACTGGCTCGTCGTCACTGCGAGCTTCGAGCAACTGCGCGAAGTCCAGGGCTTCATCGAGATCTTCGCCGCGGGCGTTCCGCAGATCGAGATCGAGGCCAAGATCGTCGAGGTCACGACGAACGACACGCTCGACCTCGGGATCAAGCCCATCGACGCGACCACGCCGATCTTTGGCTTCCCGGACCACACGTTCGTGAAGGCGCTCACGTATGCGCTGCCGAATCAAGCGTCGGCGACGGCTTCGAATTCGCTGTTGACGCTCGGCGGCGTGCAGGACGGTCTGGCCTTCAACATGGCGCTCCAAGCACTGGCCACGTTGGAGAACGTCTCGATCATCTCACGGCCGAAGATCGCCGTGCGCGAAGGCGGCCGAGCGGAGATCGTCAACACGCTCAAGCTGCCGAACTACAACGTCAATCAGATCAACGCGGCGGGTCAAGCGCAGGCGGCGCTCACCTACGAGGAAGTCGGCATCAAGCTCTACGTCGTGCCGCGCGTCGTGGGCACGCGAACGGTCGCGTTGAACATCGACATCGAGGCCTCGGCGCAGAGCGGCACTTCGGTGTCGTTCGTGTTGCAGAACGGACAGGTCATCAGTAACCCGATCATCAGCCGTCGCGCGGCGAAGACGGTCGTCTACCTCGAGCCGGGACAGGCCGTCATCCTCGGCGGATTGATCAGCGAGCGCCTCGTCGACAGCGAGAACAAGGTGCCGTTCCTCGGGGACATCCCGATCCTCGGCTACCTCTTCAAGTCGACCTTCAAGCGCAAGGAGCAGACGAACGTGCTGTTCTTCATCCGCCCGCGCATCCTGCAGGGCAGCGACCTGAACCGCGACTTCAGCGATTGAGAGGATGAGCCGGGAAGAGCATCCGGCCCCGGGCGTCGGAGCCGAAAGGTAGGATCGGAACACCGTGCGCACCTTTTCTCATGAGTACCGAGTGGTTCCCGCGGCCCGCCGCGGCGTGGCGCTGCTCCTCGCGCTGCTCCTCCTCGTCGTCCTGATCGCGATCACGATCCAGATCAGCGTCACGACCAGCACGGATGCGCGGATCGCGCGGAACGACCTGACGATCTCCGTCATGGACCTGGCCGTCGAGTCCGCGTTGTTGAACGTCGGGGAGACGCTGAAAACGGACGGCGAGTCCACGGGGGAAGAGGGTGCGGCCGGCGGCGCCGCTCCCGGCGCTCCGACAGGTGGTGCTGCGCCGGGAGGAGCAAGCGGCGGAGCCGCCCCACCCGGTGGCGAATCGGAAGCCGTGGACTCGCAACGCGACGACTGGCACGAACCGCAACGCACCACGATCAACGACATCCAACTGCGGATCTTCGTGGTGGACGAAGACAGCAAGTACAACGTTCTGAACCTCCTGGCGGAGGACGAGAAAGAGGCACAAGCCGCCTACGATCGCGTCGTCCGAATTCTCGACATGTGCCGCGAGGGGAGTCGCGAGTTCGACATCGATCCGCGC
>Ga0163155_10005128_pt1 | contig 13172 bp, 10 predicted proteins | sample OliLakLV19SP4G1_FD_148611 | JGI IMG/M metagenome (GOLD analysis project Ga0163155, IMG submission 148611) | Freshwater microbial mat bacterial communities from Lake Vanda, McMurdo Dry Valleys, Antarctica - Oligotrophic Lake LV.19.SP4.G1 | ecosystem: Environmental > Aquatic > Freshwater > Lake >...
CCCAAATTTAGCACCCGTTAGACCGTACAATGAGGTCTTGCGATCGCTTACGGAGAAAATATGCCTGTTGCAGTTGGGGCACTTGAAACAAAGGGTTTTCCTGCCGTACTGGCAGCGGCAGACGCTATGGTCAAAGCAGGTAGCGTCACCCTGGTAGGATACATTCGAGCTGGTAGTGCCCGCTTCACAGTTATGATTCGAGGCGATGTGTCGGAAGTGAAAAACGCGATGGATGCGGGAATTGCCGCCGCCGAAAATACCCCCGGTGGAGCGTTAGAAACCTGGGTCATTATCCCTCGCCCTCACGAAAACGTCGAAGTAGTTTTACCGATCGCCTTCACGCCAGAAGTTGAGCAATTTAGAGGCTCCGGAGAACTGCGGCGCTTGCCCGGATAGGCACCCGTAGAGCCGCGATTAATCGCGGCTCTACCGAAATGAAACGGTTTAGGCTAGGCGATTTTAAGCGTTATCCCACCCAATTACATCCAGCGCTAAGGCGTCTAGAGCAGAAATATTGCCCTCTCGTCCGATGAATGGTGACAAAGTTGCAGACATAAAACCAGCGCTATCTTGTTTCCAATGGCCAGGGAAAACTCCGTCTCCGTGCACAATCCCTCTACCAAAACTGGCAAGCTGGGTAATGCCCCCATCAATTGAGAAGTATTTGTCAGTGTTACTGGTCGTCCAGTCAATGACGTTAGATCCTGCGGCCACGCTCGCTGCCGAATAGCGGAACAAATCGAGCGTGTTGACCCATGTCCATTCCTCGTCGTTACGAGGGGCACCGCGATCGAGAATATCGACCCCACTCGAAAACCCGAGTGCGTGACCAATCTCGTGAGCTACGATGCCAATAAAATCCACGGTTCCAGCGGCAATGCCGTTACTGCGGTCAAAATCCCACGGCAACCCGCTCAGGCTATTCTCAGGAAGAATAATCACCAGATCACGGGTTTCATCGCCGCCTAAGAAAGTGCCTGCTAAGGTGCCATCGTTTAGGTTCAATCCCATAGCTTTGGCGTTGCTAGTGGTCATGCGGATGGTGCTATTGTTGGCGTCGTTATCGTTGTCTAAGTAAGGTGTCGGGCTTTCGAATCCCCTGGGACTGTTGGTGGTGTAATTGAGCAGCATCTTAAAGGTAGGGGCGTTGGGCAGGTGGGTGAGGGCGATCGCATCTTCGGTAGAAGTTTGATCGCTGACTAGCGCTGCCCGCACAGCGGCGTAAGAAAAATCGATCAGCGTGGAAGCCGCTCCGGGTGATTCATTGCTAAACCGGACGGCTACATCCAGCGTGACGTTATCACTGAATCGATCTGACCAGAGTTGACTGGCAGCGGTGAGCGCGCTCATGACCGCTGGAGACGTGCCTGCTGCGGTCAAAAACTGAAAGACGAGCCCGGGGTTGGGCACCGGGTCAGGAATCGGGTCAGGAACCGGATTGGGCAGAGGATTAGGGATTGGCTCGGGAATGGGATCGATGTTGATTGGGCTTGGATCGAGGGCTATATTTAGGCTGTAATAGGTGCTGGTGTTGGGCTGGTTGAGGTTGACCCGAATGTAGTACGTCCCGGCCTCCAACACCCCACTGATGGAGGTTGCGGAGTTGCCAGTTGGCAGTAGGGTGGCGATCGCCACTCCAGTGGTATCCAGCACCTGCACATTGGTGGCTGCCGTGGGGTTTTGCAACCCTAAACTCAGCTGACTCCGGCTGGGCAAACTAATTTGGTAATAATCGTCTGGATCACCTTGCCCGACCCAGTCTTGTAAAGTGACAGCGGTTGGCGTGCCCAAATTGAGCGCTTCATTGACGCGATCGCCAGCCCCATCGGGAATTGCTGTTGACTTTAAGCGGTAGGCTGTATTGCCCTTCACTGGCGACACTTGCAAGAAGTAAGTGCCGGGCAGCAGATTGCGATAAATCGACTCACGCTGTCGAGCTGCATTAGCCGAAACTTGCAGCGGTTTGCCCTTGAAATTGAGCAACTTTAAAGTGGCATTTGCCTTTAGCCCGTCTAGCGTTAGATTCAGGCTGCTGCGCCCATTTAGCGTCAAGCGATAGAGGTCTTTTGTATCGGTATTTCCTACCCAATCGCGGTAGGTACGAGTGGCTGGGGTGAGGGTGATCCGTCTGGCTGTTGCCAAGGTTTTCCCGGCTTGATCTTTTGATGGCATGAGCGCTTCATAAACGTTTTTTGCATGACATGTCCCTGATGGATAGTAAGTCTGTAACCTTTCTGCTGACGCCCGTGATTCTGCCGAATTTAGGCTTAATGCTTAGGATGAGTCTTTTACGTGAAGATGCGATCGCCCCTTATCAGTTCTTTACAGATCCACTTCTTCACAGAGACATTACTGCCCTAAATAAAATCTTCTACCGAACGTATTGAAATTGACTGGACGAAAGCCGGATAGCTTTATAGAGTTAACTGGGTGGTATCTGTCCAGACGTTGATGTTTTACGAGGTTTCGATGAAAGTCGCCGTTTTTAGCACCAAGCCATACGATCGGCATTCCTTAGAAGCTGCCAATAGCAAACAGAGCCATGAATTGATCTTTATCGAATCGGCACTGAACACCCAAACCGCCCCGCTGGCCGCTGGATGCTCAGCGGTGTGTTTGTTTGTGAATGATGTTATTGATGCGGCAACGTTAACGGCGTTAGCAGCGCTTGGGGTGAAGGCGATCGCCCTGCGCTGCACCGGGTTTAACCATGTAGATCTAACAACAGCTGCTGCCTTGAACCTGTGGGTGGCTCGCGTCACCGTCTACTCTCCCTACTCAGTGGCTGAGTTTGCCGTGGGGCTGCTGCAAACCCTCAACCGCAAAATTCACAAAGCATACAATCGGGTGCGTGAAAGCAACTTTAGTTTGGACGGACTAGTCGGGGTTGACCTGAACGGACGCACGGTTGGCGTGGTAGGCACGGGCAAAATTGGGATGGTTTTTGCCAAAATTATGCACGGCTTTGGCTGCCAACTGCTGGGCTACGACCTTTACCCAAACCCACAATTTGAGGCGTTGGGCGCGGCGCGCTATGTCCAACTATCAGAATTGCTAGGAAACTCCGATATTATCTCCCTGCATTGCCCCTTGACGCCCGAAAGCCATCACCTAATTAGTGCCGACACGATTAGCCAGATGAAACGAGGGGTGATGCTGATCAACACCAGCCGGGGTGGATTAATTGATACAGAAGCCGTGATTGATGGGCTAAAAGCAAAGATAATTGGCGGGTTGGGGTTAGATGTCTATGAACAAGAAGCAGATTTGTTTTTTGAAGACCTGTCCAATAAGATCATTCAAGATGATGTGTTCGAGCGTCTACTGACGTTCCCGAACGTAATTGTTACCGGACATCAGGCATTTCTCACCGAAGATGCTCTTAGTGACATCGCTGAAATGACCATTGCCAACCTCTCAGACTTTGAGCAGGAGCGTGAATGTGTCAATGAGATTAAGTCCAAAGAATTGGTTAAAGCCTGAGTAAAGAGGATTGCCGATGAGTATTCAGAGTATTCAAACTGTTTCAACGCAGCCGTTTTCTGGCCAAAAGCCCGGTACGTCCGGTCTACGGAAGTCTGTTTCGACCTTTCAACAGCCACACTATTTACAGAACTTTGTCCAGTCGATTTTTGACAGCCTAGAGGACTATCAGGGGCAAACGTTAGTTGTGGGCGGTGATGGCCGATACTTTAATCGGGATGCAACTCAAATCATCTTGAAGATGGCGGCGGCGAACGGGTTTGGCCGAGTCAAGGTGGGGCAGCATGGCATCTTGTCTACCCCGGCAACGTCCTACGTCATTCGTAAATACAATGCCCTGGGCGGGATTATTCTTTCGGCTAGCCACAATCCTGGTGGGCCTAACGGCGACTTTGGCATCAAATACAACACGGGGAATGGTGGCCCCGCTCCGGAAAAGGTAACGGAGGCGATGTTTGCTCGCAGCAAAACCATTACCGAATATAAGATTTTGGCTGCGGCTGATGTTGATATTGACACCCTAGGCGAGTCAACGTTGGGCGATATGGTGGTCGAAGTGATTGATTCTGTGGCCGATTACCAAGAGTTAATGGAGTCTTTGTTCGACTTCGATCGCATTCGCAAGCTGCTGACGGACGGTGCCTTCCGCATGTGCATGGATTCGCTGCATGCGGTGACGGGTCCCTATGCCTATGCTATTTTTGAGCAGCGGTTGGGTGCCCCGGCGGGTACGGTGCAAAACGGTGTTCCGCTAGAAGATTTTGGCGGCGGACACCCCGATCCAAACTTGGTCTACGCCCACGACCTGGTCGATATTTTATTTGGTGAGAATGCGCCCGATTTTGGCGCAGCTTCGGATGGGGATGGCGATCGCAACATGATTTTGGGTCATCATTTCTTCGTCAACCCTAGCGATAGTCTGGCAATTCTGGCGGCAAATGCCAAGCTGGTTCCTGGCTACAAAGAGGGGCTGGCTGGCATTGCCCGCTCCATGCCCACCAGTGCGGCTGCCGATCGCGTCGCTGCCCGGTTGGGAATTGAATGTTTTGAAACCCCCACGGGCTGGAAGTTCTTTGGTAACTTGCTGGATGCGGGCAAAGCGACGCTCTGCGGTGAAGAAAGTTTTGGCACCGGGTCTAACCATATTCGTGAAAAAGACGGCCTGTGGGCGGTGCTGTTTTGGCTCAACATTTTGGCGGTGCGGCAGCAGTCGGTGGAGGCGATCGTCCAAGAGCACTGGCAGATCTATGGCCGTAACTTCTACTCGCGGCACGATTATGAAGGGGTGGCTAGCGATCGCGCCCAAGCCCTAGTCGATCACGTCCACACCCAAATGCCCACGCTCAAAGGCAAAACCTTCGGTGCATACGAAGTAGACTATGCCGACGACTTTGGCTACACCGACCCGATCGACGGCAGCGTCAGCAAAAACCAGGGCATCCGCATCGGCTTTACCGACGGATCTCGCCTGGTGCTGCGCCTTTCTGGCACGGGCACTCAGGGGGCGACGCTGCGGCTTTACCTGGAAAGCTACGAACCCAACATCGCCAAACACACGCTTGATCCGCAAGTGGCGCTGGGCGGTTTGATTGAGATTGCTGAGGAACTGGCGCAAATTAAGTCGTTTACGGGCATGGACAAACCCACGGTGATTACTTGATCGCTTAGGCTGGGCTGTAACCATCCTACGATCCTTGCTAGCTTCGGCTTCGCTCAGCTAGCGGGGATTGTCCCATGAGCGCAGTCGAAGGGACAATCCCATCCTCAAATTGTTCTCATTCCTGCTACTCAGGTTAGATGGCTGTGGTCTAATGGCAAAGTCCACAGTACGCGTTTTTTTATGACTGTTGAATATTCTGAATCGTTTCGCGACTATCCCCGCGATTTGGTTGGGTATGGCCGCACCCCGCCTGATCCAAAATGGCCGAATCAGGCGCGGGTAGCAGTGCAGTTCGTGATCAATTATGAAGAAGGCGGGGAAACCTGCACGCTGCACGGAGATCAGTCGTCTGAAACATTTTTGTCGGAGATTGTAGGCGCTGAGCCGCTGCTGGGCATTCGCCACATGAATATGGAATCGTGCTACGAGTATGGCAGTCGGGCTGGGTTTTGGCGGCTGCACCGCATGTTCACCCGGCGGCAGATGCCGCTGACGGTGTATGGAGTGGCGATGGCGTTGGCGCGCAACCCAGAAGCGGTTGCGGCGATGGTAGAGGCCGATTGGGAGATTGCTAGCCACGGCTATCGCTGGATTGACTACAAATATTTTGGTGAAGCGGAAGAGCGCGATCATTTGCAGCAGGCGATCGCCATCCACACCCAAACTACAGGCAGTCGTCCCCTGGGCTGGTATACAGGGCGCAATAGCTGCCACACGCGCAAGCTGGTCATAGAAGACGGCGGCTTTTTGTACGATTCTGATAGCTATGCCGACGACCTGCCTTACTGGGTGCATGACCACGGCGCGCCCCACCTGGTGATTCCCTACACCCTCGACAACAACGACATGCGTTTCGCCACCCCCCAGGGCTTTAACTCAGGCGATCAGTTTTTTGCCTACCTGCGCGATGCCTTCGATGTGCTGTATGACGAAGGAGCCGACGCGCCCAAAATGATGAGCATTGGTTTGCACTGTCGCTTGGTGGGTCGCCCAGGGCGAGCGGCAGCGCTGGCTCGGTTTTTGGACTATGTGCAAGGGCGCGATCGCGTTTGGATTTGCCGCCGCATCGACATTGCCCGCCACTGGCACGCGCATCACAAGCCCGCCGTTTAGAGTGTCAGGATTGGCGGTGACTGGTAGTGACTTCGGCTAGCCGCCAGTCATTCCGTCATGCGGTTCCATTAAGAATAAAACCGTTTGGCCGGGGAATGACGCACCGACCAAACGGTTCGTGTCTCAACCGTCTGGCAGTTTGTGTGGCTTTATTTCCAAGTTCTTTACTTTTATTTTCTACATTAAACTGGGACGTTATTGATTTCTCGGGTTCTATGACCCAAGGGTTTAGAACACTCGTGCCGCCTAGCTCCCGTGGCCTATTACAACTTGCATTTTCATACGCCTAAATATTATTATGCCTAACCTTTCATTGGTGCTGTTAACGGCCTATGCGTCTTACGCCAAAGCCAAATTTATTCGCAAAACTCAACAAGTTACCGCTACTCAAGAGCAGTTTTTGTTGACCCTGCTGCAAGCCCATCAGCAAACTGTGGTGGGGCGATCGCTAGGACTCAGCACCATTAAAACGGTCGATCAGTTTCGCAGCCAGGTGCCCGTATTGCCCTACAGCAGCTACGAACCCTATACCGATCGCGTGGCTCAAGGTGAAAAGAATGTGCTCACGGCTGACCCGGTGGTCTATATCAATCTCACCAGTGGCTCTACAGGTAAAAAGAAGCAAGTCCCGGTAACGCGGCGGTTTCAACGCACCATCCGACGGGCAGAACTGGCCAGTTTAGGATTTTCTTTAGAGGCATTGACCCGGCAACATCGGCAGTTTGGCAAGCTGCTGGTGACCAATGCCGCCACGCTTCAGGGGGTCACCAGCGGTGGTGTGGAATATGGCCCCGTCAGTGCAGGCAGCGTGCGACGAGGCAAACTGCTGTTTGAACAAGCCTTTGCTTTGCCGTTTAATGCATTGGAAATTAGCGACAGTTTGGCGCGTCACTATGTTTGTCTATTATTTGCTTTGCGTAACCCCGACGTGCGAGGCATGGCTGGCAATTTCCCGATGCTGATTTTGCGGACTTGCGGGTACTTGGAGCAATATGCCGACGAGCTAATCTATGACCTGGCTAATGGAACCATTGCCGATTGGTTATTGCTAGATCCAGAGCTACGGGTGCGGCTAGAGCGACGGTGTTCGCCTCTGCCCATGCGCGCCATGCAGCTGCGAGAGATCTTGAAAGCAGAAGGGCGATTGACGCCAATTTTGGCATGGCCTAGTCTGTGTGTGGTCTGCACAGCGCGAGGTGGCACGTCTGATTTTTACTTTGAGCGGTTTCCCGATTATTTTGGTGATACGCCCGTGTTTGGCGGTGTCTATGGCACGGCAGAAGGAAACTTCAGCGTTTACAACGAATTCAATACCGATGGCGGCATTTTGGCGATTGAGAGTGGGTTTTACGAATTCATTCCCCGCGATCAGTGGGAAGTTGAGCATCCCAAAACGCTGCTGCCGACTGAGGTAACCGTAGGAGAGCTGTATCGCATTTTGGTGACCAGCTACAGCGGTTTCTATCGATATGACATTGGCGATGTGATTGAAGTGGTGGGCTTTTATCAACAGGCTCCGCTGATTGTGTTCCGCTATCGGCGAGGTGGGTTACTGTCGTCTACTACCGAGAAAACGACCGAGTTTCATGCCACTCAGGTGATGCAGGCACTTCAGCAAGAGTTTGATGTTCGGCTAGAAGACTTTTGCCTAACGCTATCGGAGCATGAATTCCCGTCACCCTATCTGGTGAATATTGAGTTAGCTGCTGGCCAAACGTTAGCCAATCCGCAAGCATTTTTGCATCGGTTTGATGATTGGATGGCGGAGGTGAACAATCCCTATGGAACGGCGAGACTGGGGCAGGTGCCTCCGCCTCGCCTACGCCTATTGCGGTCTGGTAGCTTTGCTATGGTGCGGCAGCGCCAAGTTGAACGCGGCATGTCGGATTCGCAAATTAAGTTTCCCCATATTAGTGAAGACCGACAGTTTTTGACCGGGATAGAGGTAGATCGGGAAGTGGAATATTCTGCTGAAGGATCGTCTAATCCGCTGGGGGCAATGCCTGTTTAGACGGTTAAGAAACATCTCGATTTCCCGATCTGCGGAAACAAATGTGTGATCTTTCTGAATTATTCACTTTGACTGTTTAAAGTAGAGGTAGAGGAACATCTCAGGTCACAGGTTGACCTCAAAAGCACCTGATTTTTAACTTGAGGTGTTCGCTCCTCACACCTAACTAAGTCTCAGCCATTGGCTGGGACTTTTCTTATGTTTAAAGCAGGTTGCAGGCGATCGCACCTGCCACCCAGGTAGGTGTAGGGATGTGTTACCCCCACACCGATGATTTTATGTGCGATCGCAAAAAGCACCTCAGAGAATCCGTTGGTTACCGTAGAGAACTCATTGGTTACGAAAAAGAACTCGTTCGCTACAAAAGAGAACTCATTGGTTACGAAAAAGAACTCGTTTGCTGCTTCGGAGCATTTTTGGAATGCCAGTTTAAGCGCCACCACGGAGCTATTTCCCTTCTCTCAGAGCAAGTGTTATCTTGGGGGCACTGTATGAGTTTTATGGATGCCCGATGCGTAGAAAGATTGCTACACATCCAATACGACAGTTAATGGTGGAACGATATCAATCAGGTAATTGGCAGGTGATGCGTGCTTTGATCCTGTGGCTGCAACCTCAGAGGACGGGTGCTGGGGCATGACAGATTTTTTTGTCAGCTATAACCGCGCCGATCGGCAATGGGCAGAGTGGATTGCCTGGATTTTGGAAGAGGCTGGCTATTCGGTGCTAATTCAGGCATGGGACTTTCGCCCTGGCGGTAACTTTGTGCTAGACATGCAGCGGGCGGCGGCAGAAAGCCAGAAGACGATCGCCGTTTTGTCGGAGACTTATCTCAAATCTGCCTATGCCCAGCCAGAGTGGGCAGCCGCCTTTGCTGACGATCCGTTATCTGTGAAACAGAAGCTAATTCCAATTCGAGTGGGAGACTGTCGCCCTACAGGGATGCTAAGACCGATTGTGTATGTGGATTTAGTTGGCCTAGCAGAGGCAGATGCTAAGCGGGAAGTCCTAGCAGCGCTGAAACCACGGGTCAAGCCAGACCAGAAACCAACATTTCCTGGCGCTGACGTTCCTGATACTGAGGGTTCTAGTACGGATAATCATCAGCAAGTGGCGGTAACGCCTGTAGAGTTTCCGCAGACAACGACGCTTCCGGCCTTTCGACAAGTTAAGCTGCAAGCGCTAAGAAGGCGGTACTCATTGCTCTGTACCAAGTACGAGGCTGCGTCCAATCAAAAGGACAGTATGTTAAGTGAAGCGGATAAAGTCACGCTTCAGTCTCAGATTGAGGGAATTGAGAGGGAAGTTCTCCAGGTAGAGGAGGGAATTAGTGCGTTGGTTAAGGGAGTAACCTGAGCATTCATGGACAGCGTAACCATTCAAAAACGATTAATAGAACCTAAGGAAAAGCGATTAGAAGTGCTGATGAAGCAATATATACAATTAAATACTCAAATGTCAGGTGAACTTAGTGCGGCAGTCAAAGTTTCAATTGAGGCTCAGATTAGAGCCACAACATTAGAAATTGAACAGTTAAACCAAGAGATCGAAAATCATAGGATTGCAAGCAAAGACGATATGCGGTCTTATGATATCTACCATAGCCATTGGGAGGAAAGTCTACCAAAGATTGATTTTAAAAGCTCAAAAGTCATTATTGATGATGTACTAGAGAAGCTTGGAAGGAATCAGGAAAAATCAGCCTTATTTTTGCTGCAAAATAGCGCTCCTATGGAAGGAGAATTGTGTGTCGGCTACATTAACTCTCGTCTTAGACTGCAAGATATAGGAACTTGGAAGGCTCCCTGTATAGCTGATTTTTTACCCCATCAAGTGCCGACTAGGCTTGATTTTCTCAACAAATTCGCTAATCAGTTTGAAGTTCCAAGTATTGATATAAGCACTCAGGATTATACTCACGCAATTCTAGACAAGATTTGTGGATCGTTGTGGGGTAGTGACGTTTTACTAATTCAAGTCGGCCTATATCGTTTAGATGCTCAAGATACATTTTTGGAATGGTTTGTCAATGATTTTTGGCAGGCTCTGGTTCAGCAAAAACTGTCTGAACGGAGTCGAGACCATCCATTCATTAAAGTGGTAGGGGTGATTACCATTAGGAGCCGAGTTGCCAAGTCTTACTTGCCATCAGCTCTATGTTGCAAAAAGCAAACATTTGATGGTGGAAAGATCTTGGAATTGCCTCTGAAGAAATGGACAGAGACGGATATCAGCGACTGGTTATTTAGGTTCTCAAAACTAACTGAGCCACAAGTTGGGTTAACAAGAGTTGACATTGAAAGGATGGCTAATTCTATTTATCATGTGACAGCAGGAGCGCCAACTTCTGTGCGGAATGAGTTGATGAAACAAATGACGCAATATATCAGCTAAATCAAAAGGGAGGCAGAGATTATGAAGCTAGACAAACGGTATATATTCCACGGTGATTCAGCCTGCCGCCCAGAACATCCCTATGCAGATTCTCCTACGGAGGCAGAGCCGTACATTGTTGATGAAGAACTCAAGCAGGCCGTTAACCTAGCAATTCAGCTCCGCCGACCGCTGTTGTTGGAAGGTGAAGCGGGATGTGGTAAGACCCGATTGGCATCGGCGATCGCCTACGAACTGGGTTTACCGTTCTATCGATGGGATGTGCGGTCTACTAGCAAGGCACAAGAGGGTCTGTATCAATATGATGCGCTCTGCCGTCTGCACGATGTCCAGGCGAAGAATGCTGGTTCAACCGTAAAGCGTGACCCTAGCAACCCAACAGATTACTGTGAAATGGGAGCCTTGGGTAAAGCATTTCAACTCACAGAATATCGATCAGTTGTGCTGATTGATGAAATTGATAAAGCCGATCTCGATTTTCCTAACGATTTGCTGACCGTACTGGATCGAAAGTCAGAATTTCTGATCTTGGAAACCAATGAAACGATTAAGCCAACGCCGGGTAATGAACCCATTATTATTATTACTAGCAACAAAGAGAAGGGGGGGCTTCCGGCTCCATTCCTACGGCGTTGTATCTATCACTTTTTGAAATTCCCCGATCGTCCAGAGCAGTTAAGCCGCATCGTTGATGCACACTATCAGGCCACAACCCTTGCCCAGGAAGAAACTCCACCCAAGACTGACTTGGTCAAAGCCGCCGCCACGCGTTTCTTAGAACTGCGCCGAGAAGGAGGGTTGTATAAGAAGCCCAGTACTAGTGAATTTCTAGATTGGATAGAGGCATTGCAACACTTTGGGGATAAACCCTATGCCGTCTCCACATTAAAGAAAGTCAGCCCTCTACCCTATTTGGAGCTATTAATCAAACGGCGGGATGACTGGGAAAAGATGGCATCCGCTGCATGAATGATCTTGATCTTAGGATTGATTTCACAGACGTGACCACTCGGCTCTTTCGGCGCTTGCGTAAAGGGTTCAAGCTGGGTATGGGCGAGTATTTGGTGGCGCTAGACGTTATCCGCTGGGAAACTGGTCCCAAAACTTTAGCTGATCTGAAGCTCACGTTACGGCTTCTATGGTGTCATTCGTTAACGGAACAAGAGCAGCTTGAGGATGACTGGGACGCGATCGCAACTTTGACTGCCGCTAAGCCAAAAGAGAAACCATCTAGTGATTCAGCTTCAGATGCCTCCGCTGCTCCCGAAAAACCAGAAGCAGAGCCGCCCACAGCGCCAGAGGTGCAGCAGCAGTTGCCTCAACCCCCTCAGCCAGAACCTGAAGTGTCTTCAGACTTCATGCGAACCCCATATCTTGGAGATGAATGGGACGATGGCTCAGCGCTACAGACCTATTTCCCGGTTAGCCGCCGCTCTCTGAGCTATTTTTGGCGCTATCTCCGCCGTCCGGTTGCCGATGGCTCTGCCGATGTGTTTGATTTGAGCGCTACGGTGCAGCAAGTGAGCCGACAAGGCTTTTTCCTGGCTCCGGTCTACACTCGACGGAACGTGAACCATGCCCGATTGGTGCTGTTGATCGATCAAGATGGCTCGATGGCTCCCTTTCATCGGTTTACCCGCGATTTGGTAGAAACGGTTTGGGAAGAGAGTTCTCTCCAACCTGACAATACTAGTGTTTACTACTTCTACAATGTGCCGACCAGCCACGTTTACATCGATTCACACTGCACAAGCCCTGTAACTCTTGCGGCGGTATTGGCAAGCTGCGATAGTGAGACGAGTGTGTTGATTGTGAGTGATGCGGGTGCCGCGCGAGGCTATCGACGGATGGAGCGAGTGCGGCTAACCACCGAGTTTTTGGTAAAACTAAAGCAACGGACAAATTTAATTGGCTGGCTCAATCCGATGCCAGAAGATCGCTGGGCAGGCACTTCGGCAGGCATGATTAGGCACTTGGTGCGGATGGAACCGATGAATGACGATGGCATGAGCAACACCATTGATACCCTGCTACGGGGACAGCCCCTTTCTTCCTGAATGCGATGAGTTCTGAGGCGATGAGTTCTGAGGCGATGAGCAACGCTACCCCCAGCAGCCTAGAGCAAGAACAAGCCAAACAGCGGGTCGATCGCTTTGTTCGGCGGTTTCAGCCGTCTTATCGACTGCTGGCCTATTATGCGGCGCTGCCACTAGTTTTAACCCCAGACCTGCTGCATTACCTGCGGGTGCAGTTTTTGCGCGGCAGTGGAGTGCCGTGGGTGGGAGAAGTTGATTTGCTGCTGTCTGAGTTGTGTCGCCCTGTGGGGTATGAACAATATGCAATGGATACGGCGGTGCGGGCTGCTCTGTACGAGGCAATGGAGCAGGAGTTGGGGCAACCCAAAATTGTGAAAGCAGCACAGTTGTTGGTGCGCTATGTCACGCAGATGGCGCAAGCTAATCCCTATCTGAGTGATCACGAGTTGCGATCGCAGCAATGGGGCGCGATCGC
>Ga0163155_10005130_pt1 | contig 13168 bp, 11 predicted proteins | sample OliLakLV19SP4G1_FD_148611 | JGI IMG/M metagenome (GOLD analysis project Ga0163155, IMG submission 148611) | Freshwater microbial mat bacterial communities from Lake Vanda, McMurdo Dry Valleys, Antarctica - Oligotrophic Lake LV.19.SP4.G1 | ecosystem: Environmental > Aquatic > Freshwater > Lake >...
AGTTCGCTCCAAACACCAACGAGATTACCTGTTTGTCAATCACTAAAAAGAATAATGCGTATAGGGGAGCAGCTAGAAAAGCGATTTGTTCAACCACTTTGAGCAAGGCATTCTCCTGTTGTCGATCGTCCGGTAATTGGGCGAAAGCTGGCATCCCAATTTGACCGATCGCCTGACCGAGAATCGAGTTTAGGGTCATCGTTAACTGGTATGCAAAAAAGTAATACCCCAGACTGATACTCCCCAGAAGTTTGCCAATCACCAAGTTGTCGCAGTTGGAATTAACATAATATCCCAAGCCGGAACCTGTAGCGCCCAAGCAATAAGACAACACTTCCGCTCTGGCTTCTGGATCGATTTCCAGGCGAAAATTACATTTGGCGTGACGACTTGTTATGGCAGACAGCGTTAACCAAAAAGCTGTATCTCCCAGTACGAAAGACCAGTAACTCAAACCCAGAAAGGCGCACCCGATTGTCGAAGATACTCGCACAAATGAGGCGATCAAAGTAGAGTTTGCCAACTCTCGATACTGCATCCGCCTAGTCAGTACTCCGGCATAAATCGATTGTAGGGAAGATAGCAAGAGGTTAAACGCAAGGATTATTAAAATCCAAACGAGATTTGGCAGGCCGAAAAAATTAGCCGCCAAGGGAGATATCGCTACCAGCCCTAAAGCTAAAACCGCGCCAATGCAGAGACCGATCGTGTAAGTTGTATTTAAATAACGCTTGTCTTCAGTGCCTTTGTAGACGATAAAATCCCCGGCTGTACCCTGGTTAAACAGATTCGCGAAAGCCCAGAAAATGTAGGCGACGCTAATTACGCCGAATTCGGATGGCAACAGCAACCGTGCTAGTAACAAGTTGCTCAACAAAGCCAGCAAACGGGTGGCAACGGCTCCGTAGGTCGTCCAGAATCCACTTTTGATTAACGAGATTTTTTTCATCAGGTTAACAAAGCATGGAACAGAAAAGGATTTTCCTCTCAAAGATTGTCATAATCAGCATAATGAAGTATCTACCTTTGTGTGTAATTTACCGAACCGAGCGATCGCCCAATTACCAAACTGGCAAGCGGTGCCAAACGCACAGCCGTTAACGTAAGTAGCGATCGCGGATCGCGATAAAATATAGAGCGATCGGCAGCCAAAGCTCGGTCAATAAAATTACGAGCTTTTTCTGCATCGCCAGCGGTCAGAGACAACCGAGCCAAGTAGCGATACATATAGGCATACGCCGTAGGAAGTACTGGCTCGACTAAATCTGGAGAACGTTGGTAAGCAGCTTGAATTACCTTTTCACCGTTGCGTTCCATTTGCTCTACGTTGAAAGAAAGTCCAGACTGACGAACGCGATAGCAACACAAAGCTCGCGGTTCCCGATGGAAGCGCCAGTGTCGCGTCGCCGCAACTCTCAACCAGAAATCTACATCCTCAAAACTGCGTAACCCTTCATCAAATTCGCCCACTTCATCCAATAGAGAGCGACGGAACACCGCGTTAGAACCGTGACCGATGAAGTTTTTGCACAATAAAGCTAAAAGGGGATCGGACCCGATCGGCTTACCGCTGAGATAAATAAATGTCGGACGTCCGTCGTCGCGGATTGTCCGCGATGCACTGTAGACGACTCCTACCTCTGGAAAGCGATCGAGCAAAGCAACATGAGTGGCTAGCTTATCTGGCTCATAGGCATCATCGCCATCCAGTAGGGCAATATAGTCGGCGCAACTATGGCGAATGCCATAGTTGCGAGCCGATGACAGACCCCCATTCTGTTTGTGCAACAACTGAAAGCGCGAATCTCTCAAGCAAAACGGTTTCACAACTTCAGCCGTACCATCGGTAGAACCGTCGTCAACAACAAGTACCTCAAATTCCCCGCCGGACTGACGCTCCAGAGAGACTAGCGCATCCTCAATGTACGAACGAACGTTATAGGCGGGAACTACAACACTGACTTTAGGGGCAACAAGCATTGAGTAACTCCTAGAGCATCGGTCAAGTAATCAGAATTGTGGGTAGGGGCGAAGCATTTGTGCCGAAAAATTTCGATCGCGAGTCAAAGGTTGTCTACACAAATGCTTGGCCCCTACAGGCAGGTGCCAATGGAATTCTCTATCAGTCTAGCCCGTAAAATTACTTAAAATTTAAAGTTTCTGTAAAGCTTTCCAAAAAAGATCCCACTGTTTTTACGTGCAATTACTTACATTTTCCATAGAAAATCCCTCTTTAGGCAGAAATATTAAGTTGTATTGCAAAAAAATACTTACGTATATAGCTAGTTTCATGAAGATTTGATGAAGAAGATACACCCGCAGGCAGAGTTTTTAGCCGACAGGCGTTTCTAGGATGGCTCATAGATCGAGGCATTTGAAACGCCTGTTGTGAGCATATTTGGTAGTGATGAGTAATGGCTAATAGTCCAATCAATTACCCATTACTCATTATCTTGACCCCTAATGCCAAAGCAGCCGGAATTTATGTCAGACTCTTAGGTTTTAGCTATGACAACGTCTGTGTTTTTCCAAACAGCATCCACAACAATGGATGGACAACTCAACTCTGACAACCTAGAGAAGTTGCCCAGTCTCACAGTAAATCTGTTAGACCGACGAATCACTTGTATGACTGTCCCAGCCGTTGTGGAGGCAATTCACACAGCGTGCATGGAAAAAAGAAAGATTACTGTGGCAAACTACAACGTACACAGCTTTAATCTTTCGATGCAACTACCTTGGTTTTATAACTTTTTACAAAGTGCAGAAATTGCCCATTGCGACGGCAGCGGCATTTTAAAAGCGATTAGCTACATGGGGCTAAAATTACCCATCCAGTACCGGGTATCTTATTCAGTTTTGATGCCAAAATTACTGGAGGACTGCAACAAACATGAGTTTTCCATTTTTCTGCTAGGGGCCAAACCAGAGAACCTAGAAGCCGCGATCGATCGCGTACAGCAAGAATATCCCAATATTAGGATAACTGGGCATCACGGATATTTCGACAAGGAAGACCCCCATCAAAATGAGGCAGTAATTCGGCAAATCAACCAGGCCAAACCTAACATTTTAATTGTGGGTATGGGGATGCCGATTCAAGAAAATTGGATTAGATTGCATCGCAGTCGCCTTAATGTCAACGCGATCTTGCCCGGTGGTGCGATCGTTGACCGACTGGCTGGTGTCGTCTCAGACTGTCCGGCATTTATTTCCTATCGAGGATTAGAGTGGCTGTATCGTCTAGGCCGCGAACCCAAACGCATGGCTGCTCGTTATTTGCTTGGTAATCCGGCTTTTTTACTTCACATTGCCCTTGGCAAGTTTTATGCCTCTTCGTTAAAAGTAAAGGAGATGCAACCGATTAGTAGCTTGGCACCGGAAACTAGAGATAATCTGGGCACTTTGCTAGCAACACCTACGATTCCAAATGGTTTTTCTACTAATGTCCGCGCCAAAGACAAGCGTCTAGGTGATTATCTAGTTGAAGCTGGTCTTTTAACTCAGGCCCACGTCGAAACTGCTCTATATGAGCAAAGAGTGACTGGAATGCGTCTGGGTGAAGTTCTGGCGCGAAAGGGATGGATCAAACAAGAAACCATTGAATATTTCATGAAAAAAGTGATTGTCCCTGATAGATACGTTCAAAGAAGACAATTTTTGTCTACCTAATAAATGATGGAGCGCTTACAGAAATAAGGTAACGTTTAGCTGGGATAGTACCTTATATCGTGTCCGGTTGCATCAGTATGGTAGGGGCGGGTTTGGCAGATAACCTTTCTGTCGAACAGACTATCTTTCGGCAAAACCCGCCCCTACTACCGGAATTGATATTATTTCTGTAAGTGGTTTCGACTAAGTTAAAAGGCAATTTACTGAGAACCAACCATGAAAGTTTGTTACTTGATCCAAACCCATAAGAATCCAGAGCAAATTTATCGTCTGGTTCGCACTATAAAAAAAACCAGTGCTGATTCTCAAGTAATCATCAGTCACGATTTTTCTAGTTGCAATTTGGATGTATCGGCGCTGGAAACTTTTTCAGGCGTTTGGGTGCTTTCTGGCAAAGGAGGACGAGGAGATTTTTCGATCATTGAAGGTTATCTAGATGTTGTGGACTGGCTTTTGAAGCGAAACATTGATTTTGATTGGCTCATAAATCTCACAGGTCAAGATTATCCAATTCAATCAATATCACAAATTGAAAAAGAACTTGCCGAAACGAGTTATGATGGCTTCCTGGAGTACTTTGAGGTTTTCTCAAAACAGAGCCACTGGAGTATGGCTAAGGGGCGCAGCCGTTATTGTTACAGATATGAGCAATTTTTGAAGAACTTACCTGAATGGCAAAAGGAACTATTGAAGCCTTTAAAAGCAATTAATTATGTCCAGCCATTTTTCAGGCTTAACTTCTCCTATGGTGTGGCAGTGGGAGTTAGAACTTCAACTCCGTTTAATGAAAAGTTTATCTGCTATGGGGGTTCTTTTTTCTGCACTCTTTCCAGAAAGTGCGTTCAATATCTGGATGATTTTTACAAAGCGAATCAGGATGTTGTAGATTACTATAGAGCCGTAGATGTATCGGACGAATCTTTTATCCAAACAGTATTGGTTAACAGTGGATTGTTTAAGCTGTGTAATGACTGCAAGCGCTACTTTGATTTTTCTAAGACTCGCAACGGTCGTCCTGGCATTCTCACGACGAATGATTATTCGGCATTGGTTGAAAGTAATGCCCATTTTGCTAGGAAATTTGAGGTTGCTCTAGATAGCAACATTTTAGATATGTTAGAGCGAAAAAATATGCTAATGTCGCGGGAGAAAGTTGGAAAAACAAACACTGTTTAAGCAGTTTTAGCAAATTTTTTTCAATCGAGCGATGCTAACGGCAAATGCAAACCCACCAATCATCAGGAGGTCATTTCCTTGGAACCCTTAGTAAGTGTAGCGATCCCCACCTATCGCAGGCCACTATTAGTTAAACGAGCAGTGCAAAGCGCCCTCAATCAGACGATCGATCAAATTGAAGTCATCGTGGTGATGGATGGGCCAGATGAGCGGACTCGTGAGGTGCTTGCACAGATAGATGACCCTCGATTAAGGGTGATAGAACTTCCAACTAATCAAGGTGTATCTGAAGCTCGCAATACGGCTGTCTCTCACGCTAGGAGTAAATGGATCGCTCATCTAGACGATGATGACGAATGGATGCCCCAAAAGCTAGAACTGCAACTGGAAGCAGTCAAGCGATCGCAGTATACTTTACCGATCGCCACCTGCTATCTGGTCGTGCGATCGCCCAACGGAGAGGCAATTTGGCCTAGAAGAGCCCCCAAACACTCAGAACCGCTCAGCGAATATCTGTTTGTTCGCAATAGTTTGTTCCAGGGAGAAGGATTGATCCAGGGTTCAACCATTTTGACAGCAAAAGAGTTATTACAAAAAGTTCCCTACAGAAGCAATTCGCAAAAACATGATGATTGGGACTGGCTTCTGCGTGCGATCGCTCTAGAAGGAGTAGGGATTGAATTTGTCGCCGAACCGCTGTCCATCTGGTATTTAGGGGAACAACGTCAAACTTTGAGTACCGCCTACGATTGGCAGTATTCGTTCAACTGGATTCAAGCACAACGAAGTTTAGTAACACGCCGAGCTTATTCATCGTTCCTATTGGCAGAAGTCAGTTCGCGAGCAGCTTACGCCGGTGATTGGAAAGCATTTTGGCTGCTTCTCTGGGAAGCCATCCGGCGAGGTTCGCCCCGTCCAGCTGACTTAGGTTTGTTCTTGGGTATGTGGCTGCTTCCGCCAGATACCCGACGCCGACTGCGGAATTTCCTGATCCGGCCAACTCCGGCAATGCCAACTTAACTTTAGTAGTACGTAAGCGATATCCTGAAATTGTCTGTTGTCATCGTTGGTTAAATTCTTACCGCAGATGAAGACAGATAAACGCAGATAAACGCAGATGAAGAATGCGAATTTTTCATCTACCGGAGAGCATGATTTAACTTAAGGAGAAATTAGGTTTGCTGCTTATCAGTTAATAATTAAATAAAATAAAAATGTTTTAAGAAACAAGAATTTTCTAGGTAAGTCTAAACAAAATAATGGCAAAAAATTGTTTTGCCAATGCAGTCAAAAAACTCACCTTTTGACTGTCGAAGCGCACTAATTACTTTGACAATAATTAGTTCGTCACCTGCATACAAAAGTTAATTAGCGGCTTCACTTGTACTAAGTAAAAAGGTTGAGAATCAATATGAACGCACTCACTTCAGCCCCTGTTACCGAATCGGTTATCAAAACCGTTTCTTTACCCTTACCGATGCTTCACCGCTCGACTCGCTCAATTTTCAAGCGTCTGCTCGATATTGTGGGCAGTTTGGTGGGGCTAGTCATCCTAGCGGTTTTGTTTGTGCCTCTAGCGATCGCGATCAAGCTAGATAGTCGGGGGCCAATTTTCTACGCCCAACAGCGCTGTGGACTCCACGGACAAACGATCGTCATTCGCAAGTTTCGCTCAATGGTACAGAATGCGGATGCCTTAAAAGCTTTGGTGTCCAACGAAGCCAAGGGAGCCATCTTCAAGAATCATAAAGACCCCCGCGTGACTCGCGTAGGTAGTTTTTTGCGGCGAACCAGCTTGGATGAACTGCCCCAGTTTTGGAATGTGCTGATCGGGCAGATGAGCTTGGTAGGAACTCGCCCGCCCACCTTAGATGAAGTCAGCCAATACAGCGAACATCACTGGCGACGGTTAGATGTTAAGCCGGGACTTACCGGGGAATGGCAGGTCAGCGGACGGTCAGCGGTCAAGGATTTTGATGCTGTGGTCGAACTAGACCTGCGCTACCAGACTCTGTGGACTCCTTGGTATGACCTAGCCATTATTTTCAAAACAATTTATGTGATTCTCGATCGTACTGGCGCTTATTAAGTTGCGCCAGAAAGCCTGGTAATTCAGGGAATTGGTGAAAGAGAACACTAGCGAAAACCCGCTGCAATGGGCCAAGGGCAACGCAGCGGGTTTTCGCGCGATCGCATAAATCGTTCAGACAGGATACCTTTAGGGCATACTAATCTCAAGTACTCAGGGTGATTAGCCATGCTCAAAAGCTTGACTGACAAAATTGCCAAGGTAAAACTCTCTGTGGAAATAACTCCTCAATTAGCATACTCGGAAGGAGCAACGCACTGAGTTCTCTAAAATTGAGAGCTGCTCAAACACCAATTTTCACTCAAGTCATGGATTATCAACCACAAGATCAGCCCAAAACAATTGACATTCAAGCAATTCGCCTGGACGATTGCAGTGTTAGTGCTGACCGCATCCAGTGCATTGTCCGCGTTCAGCTGGAAGACTATGAAGCAGCATTGGCGGATTCCCACCGGGCCATTGAACTCGACCCGAACAATACAGGTGCCTACCACAACCGAGGTGCGGCCAACATAGCATTGGGAAACTATGAGGCAGCACTGGCAGATTACAACCGGGCAATTCAGCTCGACCCGAATAATGCGGGTGCTTATCACAACCGAGGTGCTGCCAACATGAGGTTGCAACAGTATGAGATAGCACTGGCAGATTACAACCGAGCAATTCAGCTAGACCCGAATAATGCCGTAGCTTACAACAGCAGGGGGGCTGTCCTATATTACTTAGGCCAAAACCAGAGTAATCTCGCCAAGAGTGCCCAAGACGCGATCGCAGATTACAATGAGGCGATTCGCATCAATCCCAAGTATGCCTCGGCGTATAACAATCGCGGCAATGTTCTAGCTCTACTCGGAGACTGTGAAAGTGCTAGAGCAGATTACAACCAAGTCATAGAAATCAATCCCAACGATACCCAAGCCTACTACAACAGAGGTATTCTCCGCTATCGACTGGGAGAGCAAACAGGTGCTATAGCAGATTTTTCCCACGCCATTGAAATCAATCCCTACTATGCTGAAGCCTACAACAACCGAGGTATTCTTTGGGCAGAAATGACAGATTGCCAGGAAGCGATCGCAGATTATAACAAAGCGATTGCAATCAATCCATACTATGCCGATGCCTACTATAACCGGGCTTTATGCCGCTGCGCCTTTGAAGATTATCCCGCCATCATTGCGGATTTTCAGAAAGCCGCGCAACTCTATGAAGAACAAGGAATAACTGATGATTACCAAATGGCACTCGATAACATCAGCAAATTACAGCACCTAAAATGACAGATTATTAAAGGAGCGCAAGCCCACCAGATGGACGGGGTGGGTAAGCGGAAGCACCTAATGGTGCATTGTAGTGAATCCAATTTGTGCTACAATTAAAAATGTCAGTATAAGACATTAAAACCTGCCCTCGGACTGAGGGGAAGTCACGCTTGAGGAGCGTGGCTGTTAGGCAAGGATAGCAGACCGCCTTATGGCAAAAGGATTGCGCCCAAGAACCCTAGCAATAGGGATATTAAGACTGAAATGTCTTAAGAATCCCACCTCCTTTAGGGGTGGGAGTGTCAAGATTATGGTGCGGTTAAAGCTCAATTGACCGAACCAATTCTAGATTAAAGAATGCCGATTTTAGATTTTTATGATTCGTGGATCGTCCCTTGTCACTGACATAAATCTAAAATCGGTTGATTATTTCATCTTGACGGGAACCTTGAGGTCTGACGAAAGTTGACCGTCTGGTTTAATTTGTTCGCCTTCAATAAACGAACGCAACATCCAAGCGATTTGCTCATGCTGCTCCATCAGTCCAGTCAGGAAATCGGCAGTACCTTGATCGTGGAAATTTTCAGAGCATCGATCGATATGATCGCGCATATTGCGGATAACTTGCTCGTGATCTGCCACTAGGTTTTCTACCATGCCCTCTGCATTGGGGAGAGTTCCAGCATCTTCTTTGATAGTGGCATACTTCAGGAAGCCTTCAGCAGTACCGATAGGGTAGCCACCCAAGGTGCGAACCCGCTCCGCCATCGCATCAATGTTTTCCGTCAAAGCGTTGTAATGTTCTTCCCACATTTGGTGCAGCGAACGGAATTGCGGCCCCACTACATCCCAGTGGTACTTCTTGGTTTTGATCAACAGCAGATAGGCATCGGACAAGTCGCAATTCAACAAATCGATTACACCTTGACGCTGCTCTTGGGATAAACCTATATTTAACGGGCGCATCCTTTAAGACTCCTTAGTTTTACACTTTTCCAGTAAACCAAATTTATATACGCTCCTTCATCAGCCAAATGAGAGAATTCAAATATATATCTAGTCAGTTCTAAAGATGTATTTTATAGTTAATAAATCTGCTGCAAGGCATCCAACTAAAGACAGAGTTATGTAAAATATTTACCTTTAGGAATAGCGTCCGCTCACCTACTTGGGTTTTGGCTCTAGAATTTATGAGTAGCGATCGCACAATTAAGATTAGTTGCTGGCTAATTTCTGGACAAATGCGGCGTGTTCGGGAGATTTTACCCCCGCTTGTAAAACCGCCAACACGCCCGACATATTCCCAGATAATAACTCTGCAACCGCTAACCACAACCCCGGAAAGACTCGACTCCGCACAATCCCATCGGAATCGGCGAGTAAATCCAGATATTCACCCTTTTCTAGATACAGCCAGCTAATTTTGCGATCGAGGACTTGCCAAACAATATATTCCTTTACACCATTACGGCGATAAGCTTGCTTTTTGGCATGAAGGTCGATCGCGACGCTGCTAGCCGCAATTTCAACGATTAACTCTGGTGCGCCTTCGACATAATCATCGTCACTCAGTTGCGCTTGACCGCCTGCTTCTGGAAGTATGAGCAGAACAACATCCGGTTGAGGTTCATTGTCGATATCGAGCCGTACAGTTGGAGCATCTCCTACAGCAACGCCGGGTGTCATAGCTTCGTAAGTTCCTAGCCATACGATCGCCCAACTGTGGGGTTGACTGTGGCTCTTAAAGCGCAGTGCAGCGGGCATATAGACAATTCCTTCGATCAGTTCGGCTTTTTTCAGGTTTGGCATAGCGTTGTAGCGTAGCTCAAATTCGTAACGGTTTAAGCGATCGCCATTTTCCAGGAAGGGAATTGTCAAACCTGGGGAAGGTGTTTTAACCATAGCTGCTGTAGTTAACTCAAGTTGCTAGTTACTTGCACTCTGGGTACGTTGTTGCGATGCCGCGCTCTTATACCAACTTGGATAAGAGCGCGGCATCGCAACAACATACCTAATACCAGCCTCAATTATATAACTAGCAACTTGCGTTAGTTAGAGTAAACCTATGCTCATCCTACCGAATCGGGTCGGGCTTGGTGCATTTGGGCGATCGTATCGCAATAATTTCTGGGCGTACCGATATCCAAAAAATCGCCCTCCACTTCATAAGCAAGACCTCCATCTGTGCTTATCCAGCGGCGCAGAGAAGCTGATAAATCCAGTTCCCCCTGATGCTGTTCCCTAACAGTTTGGAGGTATTCCATAAAATGACCGGGAAGCAAATAAATACCGAAGATGCAGAAGTATTCCCTCATGTGACTTCCGGGGATGCGGAGAGTCGCTTGTGCGTCGCTGGGCGAAGGTTTCTCGCGCATATCGGTCAACTCAAAAACAGAAGATCGATCGGGCATTATACGGACTCCCACCACACCTAGTTGGCCGATCTCGCTTTCGTCGCGCCTAGTGACACCCAACACACCTTTGCCGAATTGGGCTCCAATATCCAGCACTTGACGCACGCAAGGAACGGTGGAGCTAGACTTGTAAAGATGATCGCCCAAAAGTAATACAAAAGGCTCGTCACCCACAACTTGGCGACATTGAAGCACCGCATCGCCAAAACCCCTTGCTTCTAACTGATAGACATAGCGCAAGTGTTCCGAAAGCGGTTTAAGCTCGTTCCAAGCATCAAAAATCCGTTTGCCAGAAACGCCTTCCAGAATACCCGCTGGCGGTTCGTCGAAGTAAGCGCGAATTAATTCACCGTCGCGGGGAGATACGATTAACACTACTTCATCTACACCTCCAGCTAAAGCTTCCCGCACAATCCAATCTACCGCCGGACGCAGGGAACCATCTTGTCCCGGAACTGGCAATAAAGCCTTGGGGATAACTTTTGTGGCCGGGTAGAGGCGAGAAGCAAGACCAGCTAACGGTATAACAGCGCGTGTTGGTTTCATTTTTTTTGACACTCCCACACAATCAAGGATGTGGGATTCTTAAGAGATTTCCCTCTTAATACCCCTATTACTAGGGTTCTTGGGCGCAATCCTTTTGCCAAAAATGGCGGTCTGCTATCCTTGCCTTTCAGCAAGCTCCTCAAGCGTAACTTCCCCTCAGTCCGAGGGCAGGTTTTAATGTCTTGTACTGACATTTCCAATTGTAGCACAAATTGGATTCAATGCACCATTAGGTGCTTCCGCTTACCCACCCCGTCCATGCGGTGGGCTTGCGCTCCTTTAATAATCTGTCATTGGTCATAGTTGGTAATTTCTCTCATTCCCCGGCTTTTCCCCTCTAGGAGGGTTTGAGCGTTAAACTCAAGCATGGCAAACCCAAATCGTTTTCGACGATCGCTTTAGCAAGCAGCCGTTCTTCTGGGCCACGAGTGAGCAGTTGTGCAGTTCCGTCCCCTTGGGAACCGACGCCTTTGCTACCCCAGATTAACTCTTGTAAGGGAGAGTACTCAAGCAGGTGATGCAGCTTGGGTGCGCCTAATTGGGAGGGACAAGCGGGTGCGACGAAGCGATCGAATATCTTCTGCGCTTCCACCATTAACTCACCGACTCGGCATACATCTCCAGAAATTAACGCATCACGAGCTTGGTATACTATTTGTTGGTTTAAAGGGCCAAGGGCGCGACGAACTCCTGTGGCGATCGCACCTTCTGTGTTAGTAAATTGGTTATTCAAATCGCGCAAGATAGTAACGGTGTCTTTGTTTCCCTGCAAATCCACAATTAAATAGTAAAACTCGCCACCCAAAGGAATCTTTTCTATTGCCAAATCTTCACCATCGAAGGTGAGAAAAGTTGGCACTTGACCGTAGGCACAAATTTGATCCATACGACCGCAGCGCGAAGGGGTAAGGGTTTCGCCACGGTAAGCTAATTCCATTTCGTCGCGTTTGTCAAGACCCAACTTATATAACTCATTGCACGCTCTCGCCACTAAAACGCAAACTGCTGCTGAAGAGGATAAGCCCTTTTTGAGTGGCAAATTCATGCGATCGCACTCTATTTCTAATCCTGGAATTGAGTAGCTTTGCAAAACTTCGTGCAAAGTACCCGCAACATAACTCCAAAAACCACCAGTTTGTGCTAATGAAAGAAGTTCTGCGAAGTCTGGAGAAATACAAAGCGGTTCTACATTAGGAAGATGAGAGCGAGCTATTATAATTCCATCTCCTTTGCGGACGCGGGCGTAAATTCCCTGATTTGTACCAACAGCAATGCAGTAGCCCGGTGTAGCTGCAAAGCGACTAATTGAGCCAGCCCAGTCGGAATGTTCGCCAAACAGGCAAAGTCGTCCGGGAACAAATAAATTTAGCCATTCGGAGTCATTTGTCATTTGTCGATCTGATACCAAGTTGCTTTCTATGATGTCATTAGACGTCTCCAAAAAAGAATGTAGAGACGTTGCATGCAACGTCTCTACAAGGGTTACAGGTAACGCACCTTTAATTTCTGGAGAGGTCTATTGGAGAACGGTAGCTTTGGCGAAGCTTGTGCGTAAGCGCTTATAATTAATTAGAAGTGAAGTTTTTCCTGGTTTATGGTTGTCTGTAACGGCTTTATTAGCTGGGAATTTGGCTGAGGTTCAATCCGTATTACAGATGGGTTTAACAACACCAGAACATCAAGCTTTTATCGAAGAGTTGCAGAAGCGGAGATAATGGCTATCTGATAACTACAATATTAAGGGTTGCCTGATGGGGGCAATTTTTTTGTTTTTTTGGCAGATCCAAGGGACGCAGTGGAATTTTGGGATATTACCAACCGACAAGACTGGCAAGTGTGCGAATTGATGCAGACAGGCGTTTCTTCCCGCGCTTATACTCCTAGCCCTTACTCAGGCGCAGAAAGTTTGCTGGCTGAATTCGATCGAGAATATCTCAAAGCGATCGAACACTAGAAGAGGGGCTAGGGGCTAGGGGCTAGGGAAGAGGGGAAGAGGGGAAGAGGGGAAG
>Ga0163155_10005136_pt1 | contig 13162 bp, 14 predicted proteins | sample OliLakLV19SP4G1_FD_148611 | JGI IMG/M metagenome (GOLD analysis project Ga0163155, IMG submission 148611) | Freshwater microbial mat bacterial communities from Lake Vanda, McMurdo Dry Valleys, Antarctica - Oligotrophic Lake LV.19.SP4.G1 | ecosystem: Environmental > Aquatic > Freshwater > Lake >...
AGACGGTAAATAGTTCCTTGTCTATGACATCCCGGCTGTAAGCTGAGGCAAATTGCCTCATTAGCTGCATATTGCCTCATTCTAGAGAATTCTAAGTCATTGTTTTTACTACTGAACAATCGATTTACCGCCCTTGGCATGCCTTGCAATAGAGGAGAGACCTTTTGTGCTTCAGCGAAAGCGTTTTTCCAGGAGTTATATGATAAAGCAGCCATTAGACGAAAAGAATCAGGCGCTCGTTGTTGAGCACATCGTTTTTGCCAAGCAACTTGCAGCTCAGTTCTACCAAGAAAGATCAAACCTCGGATTCGATCGGGAAGATTTTGAGGGCGCTGCCATGCTGGGGTTGTGCGATGCCGCTCGCCGATATGATCCCGCTAAGGCCGAGTTTTTCCGAACATTCTGCTACTTCCGAGTTAGAGGAGCGATGTTTGACCTGTGTCGAACTGGCGCGGGGGTACAGCGGCGCCAATTTAACCAGATCGTTGCGAATCGCAAACTAGCGGAAGCAGGGGAGCCGGAAGCCTCTTCAAAAACCGAAGTGGACAAAAGTCCGAGTAAGCCTTCTCAGCTGCCCTATTCGTTCGCCAACTCCTCCTTCGAATTAGCCGGCCTAATAAATGTTCTTGATGGCCTCTCCATGAAGTTACATGTCTCGGATATCGGGACAGTGGAGCTTACCTATGCCGATGCACTTTCGCCGGAGGAAGCTGCTGTAATAAAAAATACCAAATCCTATCTCGACAGATTGCTGGCCGCTTTGCCAACGCGAGAGCGAGAGTTAATTGAACGCCACTATTTTGATGGCCAGTCGCTTAGCGAAATTGGTCGAGGAATGGGCGGTATTTCGCGAAGTTGGATGTGTCGACTTCATCAATCTGCCATCACGAAACTACAGAACTTGGTATCACAAGATACCGCGAGATATGTCGAGCATGAAACATACTAAGCTGATTCTCTTCTGCTCGTTGATGCTCTCTGGTTGCCAGGAAGTGATTTTGCATGAACTAAACGAAGGCCAAGCCAATAGAGCGCTGGTTATTCTCGCCCGCGAGGGATTGCCAGCCGAAAAGCTACGGGAGGGTGCTGGTTGGAGCATCGCGGTCGCAAAAGACAAAGTTACTGCGTCGCTGGATGTGCTAGAAGAAAGTCGTGGGCTAAAAGAGCTGACAGAGAGGCAGAGTTCTAGCAACTCTAGCTTGGTACAGTCCCGTGAGGAGAGACAGCAGCAGGTCGAGAAAGAACTAGCTGAACGACTCGAGCAAACCTTGGAGAGCTTTCCAGATGTGCTTGAAGCTAGAGTACATCTCAACCTTCAAAGCGCAAAACTTTCCTCACTTATCGCGGAGAAGCCAAAGCAGTCCGCGAGTGTCCTAATTCTGGGCCGACAAGGCTCAGTGATTGAGATAGCGCCAATCCAACGTCTTATCTCCGGTGCCTCTGGAGTTATCGATAGCGCGGTGACGGTGCTCGTAAAAGAGAATAAGCAAAACTCAAGCGTACAGTCGCGAAAAGTAACCCCCGAGCAAAATGTAAGCGTCGTGTTGCGGCACCAAGCAGTGTTTATCTGGGCAGGAGCCTTAGCCCTGCTGGTCCTGTCGTTTTTGATCTGCTTGCGTCGTCGCCAGCGAGTGCCACGCGACAGCTCATCAAAGCCGTTTTTGGAGTCCCAAAACACGCCGAAGACTAAACCACTGGCTCCTGCCTTTGGCACCAAAGTCATGAAGTCGGAGAATCGTTCGGTTCAGTAGTTTTACGATAGTAAGTTTGAAATGAGCTCTGGACAGATAAACCATCCAAATAAGCGAGAAGAGCTGCTAATGAGTCAGCTCGTCTCTCTTGCCGAGATTAGTCGTAGACCTAACTATCCCTTGCTGGTTGGGGGTAGGCGTTTCGCCAAGAAAGTAGAGCAGCTCGTCAATCGTTTTTCGGAAATCCTTTCAGAGAAGCTGAATCAAGTGGTCGAAATTCATTGGTTGGGAGCAAACTTTAACGTCACATCGTTTGTCTCCGAAGCTACCAAAGAGTTAGCCATGACCTTATGGGGAGAGGAGTTGGTGGTGCTGGCTCCGCTCTGGGTTATTGAAGAGTTTACGACTTCGCAATTCTCCCCGCTCGTGCCCGCGCATCCCGAGCGGAAACTCGCCGAGCTTGTTAGTGAGATTGGGCGCGGCTTTCAGCAGAAACTGGACCTGTCCTTAGCGGGCGAGGAAGAGACGGGAAGCGATCTGCTGGAGCCCCTCTGGTTTAGGATCTTGCTTTCGGGGCGAGTTACCCACCTGCAGTTAAAACTGAGCCAGTCGGCGTTCAATCGATTGGTGTTGTATTTGCCACCTTCAAACTGGCGGGCCTTCAACCTAACTCTCTCTGAATGGTGTGTGCGCGCTGTGCTTTGCTTGGAGGCCCCACTCTCAAGCCTAGCGCTTCGTTGTGGAATGAGACTCCGGCCCTCGCTAGCAATTAAATTGGGATTCGTTGCACCGAAGTACCTGCCTCTCGAGAGTATAATTTCTGAACAGTCCAGCTCATTGATTCTAAAATGCACAACTAAGCCGGGAGCTTTACTAATGCACGAAATACCTAAACAGAATCACCGTCTCGATTCGTTAACTGCAGTGGAATTAGCGATTTCGGTGGAATTTGCCGAAGTCAAGCTAAGTTTACTCGACCTGCTGGATCTAACGTCTGGCAGCGTGTTGCCTTTCACTGTTTCGACAGACGCTGAACTGCAGTTGAGAATGGGAACAGATTTGATCGGCAAAGGCCGCTTGGTGACCGTTAACGGTGAATTGAGAATAGAGGTGATCGAGACTCTTTCGAGCTGTTTCGAAACAACAATCCCAAACAAAGAGCCGATTGACCTTAAAAGTGCAACACAGCACCAAGCTGTGACGACAAATTATCCGAAGAATTATTTAGAGGAGGGAACATGAAGCTCAATGCCAACGTTGGAACCCTAGCGAAGGTAGCGGATTTAGCAGGAGCTGCCGCTCGCTATTTACCGGAACCAGCAGCAACAGGTGTCGGACTGTTCAAGGACGTCATGCAGGGGATCGGTTCGTTCTCCTCTAGCGTCGGTGGTGTTTCTACCTCTGCTAGTGGCGATATCGGCTCACTAATTCAGCTCCAGATCGACTCGCAGCGCGAGATGCAGGCGGCGACAATGATTTCGAATCTTGAAAAATCGAAACATGAATCGAAGATGGCCGCTATCAGAAATGTTCGCGTTAGTTAACTGACACAGAGGGTATTTACAAATGACAACGGCAGTTCAAGGTACAGCAAACACCAATCAGGCACAAAGCAGCGCTTCCAGTGCCAAGCAGAAAAATCACAACTCGGGGCTGGTGAGTAAGGGACAAGACCTAATACTCAATCTCAATGCTTCAGATAAGGAGGTATACGATTTCATGAATAAGGCAGTTTCGTCTGACGATACCTCGCCCCAAGCGATGGCCCTCTTGCAGCAGCTGCTACAGAAGCGCGCAGAGAAGGTTGGCTTGCTGACCGAGATGTTACGTAAGTTTGGAGAGGCGGCTATGCGAGTGATCGGCAATATCGGCAGATAGGCTCACAAGCTAGGCTCACAAGATAGCCTCGCAAGATAGCTTTATAGGATAGCCTCACAGTGGGGGTCGTTGGCGGACCCCCACAACGGAAAACAGCTGAGGATAGTGTTGAGAATTAACTAAGCGGTGACGAATAGTGTCCAGCCCTCGCACTAGAATAGGAGACCTACTTCTGCCATTGGCCGTCGTTGCCGTCGTTGGCATGATGGTTTTCCCACTGCCGAACGCAGTTTTGGATGTTTTACTAAGCTGTAATGTTGCCTTCGCGCTCTGCCTGCTCATTAGCTCAGTTTATCTGCTGGAGCCGGCAAAGTTTACTTCCCTACCGACAGTGCTTCTGCTCGCGACCCTCTTTCGCCTCGGGCTGAATATCTCCACTACCCGGCAGGTCTTAACGCACGGTGATGCTCCAGAGATCGTTAAAGCCTTCGGCTCGTTTGTTGTCGGCGGTAACTTAGTAGTTGGAGCAGTCATCTTTGCTATTGTTACGCTGGTTCAGTTTCTAGTTATCGCCAAGGGAGCGGAGCGAGTGGCCGAAGTGGCCGCGAGATTCACATTAGACGCCATGCCGGGCAAGCAGATGTCAATAGATGCTGATGTTCGGGCGGGGATGATCTCGGTGGCGGAAGCCAAGGATCGGCGCCACGGATTACAGAGCGAATCAAAGCTTTATGGTGCACTAGACGGGGCGATGAAGTTCGTTAAGGGCGATGCAATCGCCGGTTTGGTGATAACGGTTGTAAATATTCTGGCCGGATTTATTATCGGCGTTACCCAACACTCCATGTCTTTCGCCGAAGCCGCTCGGACTTATACGCTTTTCACCATAGGAGACGGGCTGGTCTCTCAGATTCCAGCGTTACTAGTGGCTGTGGCGGCAGGGGTAGCCGTCACTCGCGTCGAGGACCGCGACCAAGCCTTTGTAGGAAGAGAGCTCCTGACCCAGCTGGGAAGGGAGCCGCAAGCGCTCTTCACGACAGCGCTGGTGATGCTCATGCTCGCTGCCGTACCGGGATTACCTACTCTCCCCTTTGGTCTCGGAGGGATGGGTGTAATGTTCTTGGCTTGGCGAGGTCAAAAGGTGGTGAGGGAGAGGGAGCAGCAAGGAGAGTCAAGTTTTAAGCCGAAAGTCTTTTCGCCGATAGTAGTCCGAGTTACGCCAGCGGTAGCCCAACAGCTCCACAAGACAGGTCGCATTCCGCAAGCTATTCAAGAATTACGAAGTAACATTTTTTCGGATTGGGGTGTACTCGTCCCAGAATTAAACTTTGATCTGGTAGAACAGAACACCGAGGCAATCTGCGAGATACAGATTCACGGAGTGACCAGAGCTAAACTGGGTGAAGGAGAAACTCTCGAACAGAGATTGGCAGAGGTCATTGCTCAGAACCTAACACAGTTTGTAGATGATACCTGCACGAGGACGTTGTTGGAACTGCATCAGCCACAGGTAGAGGATCTGATCAATAGTTTAGTTCCGCAAGCGATCACAGTGACAGGGCTAACGACTCTGCTGCGGCAGCTAATTCGCGAGAGCGTCAGCATCCGTGAGATGCGCACAATACTTCAAGCCGTTGCTGAGTTTCATTTGGCGAAATCGGAGGGCATTTTTGTGCCACGACTGCCGTCCAGTCGCGGATCCTCTCTTTTTAGGGAGTTGCGAGCGTTAGGTGGAGCGAATCCACCGCCTGCCGAGTTACGGGAAATTTTGGGCGAAGTGCGACTAGCACTTTCTCGAACAATCTGTCAGTCGCTCTCAGGGCGCGATGGCAAAGTTCAGGTTTGGATTTTAGCTCCCGCGACAGATCATTTGTTGGCTCAAGGAACTTTCGCGGGAACTCCGCTCGATCCGGCTGTGGCAGATTCGGTGTTAGAGCAGGCTCGACGAATTGCAGACTCCGAGGTGCGGAGAGGTGTGGTGATTGTAACGAGTAAATACGCCCGGCTAACTTGTTCAGAGCTATTGATGTCTGAGCTAAGGGACGTACGTGTTGTGGCGGCAGATGAGCTAACTGAAGACGTTCAGCTAGAAATTCTTGGTTACCTTGGCGGGATGGAAGGAGAGGAGATGGATGGCGAATTGGCAGCGTAAAGCTTTGGAGTTGAGTCTGTGTGTCACGAGCGGCCTGTTTGGCTTGGCAGGGTGCTATTTGCCACCGCCCAATACCAACCCCTCGCTTGAGGATCAGGTTCGACTTGAGGATACCTTGCGAAGTGCGCTGACACAGGCGACAGCGGATCTACGCCAAGGTGACGAGCCGGGGTTAGATCGAGCTTTTGCGGCGCTAGAGGTAGCTAGGGACTTGGCGCCTAACGATCCCCGAGTATTTGACGGACTTGGTGCGGTCGAGTATCGAAGACGAAATAGTAAGTTAGCTGAGAGCTTCTTCAAGCGCGCAATTTCACTGAATCCTGACTATGATCGGCCTTATGCGCATTTGGCGCTGATTGCTGAAGATCGAGGGGATCGAGCGGCTGCGATTGAACTACTTAAGCTTGCGATAAAGCTTAATCCGCTGAATTTTCGTGCGCGCAATAATCTCGCCAAGCTGCTGAAAGATGACGGCGCTGACGCAGAAGCGTATAAAGAGCTGCTGAAAGCTTATCAGAGTGGAGCGCAGGATGACATCGTCATCGCCCATAACCTCAAGCACAACATTAAGTGTCGCGATTGTGGTGGTGCATTACAGCGCTCCAGATAAAACTCGGCGTTGTTTACAAGCCTGCTTAGAGCTCGACTATCCGTCCTTCACAGTTATTCTAGTTGATAATAAGTCTCCTGATCGATCGGGCCGGCAGTTGCGTGAAGAGTTTTCTGATACACCGATTCTGTTTTTGCTGAATGAGGAGAATGAGGGTTTTGCCGCCGGGAACAATCTGGGGATAGCCCTGGGCCTCTCCCTAGGAGCGCAAGCCGTTTGGCTCCTTAATTCTGATGCGCGTCCCGAGCCGGACGCGCTGTCCGCGCTGGTGCGGGTGCTAGGAGAGCACGAGGGCGTAGGTGGCGTGGGGAGTAAGATCTATTACGATTCGCCAAGCAAGCCGCCGATCTTTTGGGGAGCTGGCGGAGCATTGGATTCAGATACCAGGGAAGTTACGCTGCGCGGCGCGCAACAGCCGGATCTGGGGCAGTTTCAATTGCCAGCAGTGGTGGATTACCTTCCGGGATGTTCTTTATTGGTTCCGCTCTTTGTGCTCCAAGAGGTGGGCCTGATGGATGAGAGGTATTTTCTTTATTTTGAAGATACCGACTGGAGTTTAGCAATTCGCCGACAAGGGTTGGAGTTGTATTACGCGCCGAGCAGCATTGTTTGGCAGACAACTAGTGATGAGTTGCTGCAGCATCCAACGAACGTCTACTACTTTAACAGAAACACGCACGAGTTTTGGTGGCGTAACGGATCGGGAATTGGCGTTCCACGGAGCCGCACATTAGCTCGAGCCTTTGCTACCCTCTGGCAGGCGGCTTCTGCCCTCTGGTCCTGCAACGACCCGCAAAAGAGAGCTATTTTTTATGCCCATTTTTTTGCAGCCTTACATTTCATCACGCGACATCGCGGTCGAATGAAGAAAAGGGGTCAGGAGTCATACTCATGAATAGGCGTGACTTTCCCAGTGGTCTCTGCCGCTGTGACAATTCATGAGTATGACTCCTGACCCCTTTTCTTAGGCCATCGCGGCAGTCAGGGAGAGTCCGTACATCACTGTCATGCCGGCGAGCAGCGAGGCGGAAACACCAAGAGCGATGCGTTCGCCCAATTCAGTTTTAATGTTTGCCGCCATGATTAAAAATACCGGAAACATCACCATCGTAAACCGAGTTAAGGATTGCACCGTGCCGGTAGAAAGCGCGATTGCGATCGGTAGCGCGACTAAGAAAGCGAGGTCGTAAAGTCGTAGGCGGATCAACTTCCAGCTGGCCCAGAGGACGAGTAGTGCGGCTAAGCTGTTTAGTAAAATAAAATTCCAGGCAACCATTAATCGTTGGGGTTCGGAAACTACGGCCAGCACCATCTGCTGGAGGCTGCTCCCTCGGCCCCAGTACTGTTGATTGTCAGCGAAGATTAGTGGATTGCCGGTTAGAGACCAGAGGTAAAGCAAAAACGCCACTAAACCCAAGGGCGCGAGCAGCAGGGCACCCAATCCGCGAAGTGAGTTCGTCTGCTTCAGGCGCCAGACGGATAGGGCAAAGCCCGGGAGCATCAACATTCCTGTCGGTCGACAAGCAGTTAGCAAACCGAAGAACACTCCGGCAGTGATAGGTTTCCCTCGCAGGAGCGCCAGGTATGAAAGCTCAAGCAGCAGTAGGAAGCTCGATTCAGTGAGCGGTGCTGAGAAAAAGTAACTCATGGGCCAGAACGCCACCAACCACACAGCAAATTTCGCCGACCGAGACGAGAATCCCAGCAGGGGAGCAAGTTGTTCAAGCACAATCAAAGCGCCCAGTAGCGCCAGGTTTGAGATGATTACTCCCGAGATAAGATAGCTCCCGGTAAGATAAGTTAATCCTCTCAGCATTAGCGGCAGGAGCGGGAAGAAGACCCAATTTTGCGGCTGATTGATCTCAGCAGGCGCTCTAGAGTAACCCCCCTCAGCTATCCCAACATACCAAGAGGCATCGGCTCCTAAGAGCTTTAGTGCGAGGGAGTGCCTAACTGAACTAAGCGATAGATCTAGGGTCGGTTGGAAAATAGTTCCCTCCCAACCCTGTATCGGCTCGAGTTTTACCTGGGTTGCTACCACCAATATTAGGAGGATCAGTAGGCGCGAACAGAGAAAAGCGAAAAGCGCATTCTGCGAGCTGGCGAGGCTCCACAAGCCCGGGGAATGGTTAAATATTTTCATCTTGAAGCCGGGGCTAGGATAATCAGCGCAAGTAGAACTAGGTAGTATCTTAAGCGGGTTAGATCCGATATACTTCACTACCAAATGAACCAACCTGTGGAAACAGACATCCTCGAAATGCTGGCAACTGCTTCCGCGGAGGAACTTTGGCAGGCCTCGGAAGCTGTAGTCGATGCCGCATTGCACCGTCGGATGGTGGTTGGATTGCCACCGATCTCCACCGAGGAACGGCTGGAGATGGTGCAAGAGATCTTCGAAGACCCGGCCAGGGTCGCCGCACTTTTTTTGGGCACCGGTGTGCTGCATTAGCCCCTTAGGTAGTCCCACCCATTTCTTCGGTTCAGGGTTGTGTCAGCCAAAATCTTAATCTGCGATGATGATGAGTTTGCGAGAGACTTGATGTCTCAGGCCCTCTCAGGGTGGGGCTACGAGGTTTCGCAGGCGGCTGATGGTGTCGAGGCTCAGGAGCGGATCAATCAAGAACTTCCCGATTTAATCATCATGGACATCTTGATGCCCAGGCTCTCCGGGCTAGAGTTTATTAAATGGTTTCGCTTGCAGAAGCTAAGCTCTTTTGTCCCAGTGCTATTGGTGACAGCGCTGGATGATTTGGAGCATCGAGTGAGAGGGTTGAATCTCGGCGCTGAAGATTATCTGACTAAACCTTTTCAACTGAGTGAGCTAGCCGCACGAGTGAAGGTCTTACTTAGAACACGGCAGCTAACCGAGGATCTGAAGCAGCGAAACCAAGATCTGCAACAGCTTCAGGCTGAGCTGGTTCGCAAGGAACGGGAACTCGCAGTGCTACAGCTCGCAGGCGCTGCAGCGCATCGCCTGCGACAGCCGCTGACGACGCTCTTACTGAGCTGTTACGAAATTGAGGGGTTGGTCACTGCCCTGCCGCCGACCAGTCAAGTTCAGGCTCGCGCAGCTCTTGAGCAAATTAAGCATGAATCTTCCGAGGTCAATCAGCTCTTAGAGAATTTAACTAGGGCTGACCAATCGCTATTGGAGGAATACCTTCCGGGTGTTGCTATTTTGAAAATCGATTCGGTGGATAAGCAATCCAAGTAGATGTAGTGTTTTTTGAATAATCTTTACTATCTTTGTATTTAATAGGTTTTGCTGGTTCGACATGAAGGTACGGTTTCTCCGAGCCAAAGATCATGATGTGCTGTTCAGTCGGGCCTGCGACGCCTTCTTCTCTACGCTACGCACTTTCTCAGAAGAAACGATTGTCTTGGCCATCCCAGGCGGCCGCAGCATCATGCCCCTCTTAAAAAAAATTAGTGAGAAACAAGATCAGCTCGAGGAGGACGTCTGGCGTCGGCTCGAAATCTTCATGTTGGATGAGCGAGTAGTACCACTTGATCATGAAGATAGTAATTTTGGTGCAATCAGCGAATATCTAAGTCCGCTGGTCTCTGGTGGAAAGATCTCGGTTGAGCAGCTACATCCTTTTATCGCTAACTTTGAATTGAAGGACTTTGGGACTAAAGCTTACGCAGCAGAGTTGCAACAGTTCGGGGGGAAGTTCCATCTCGCCGTGTTAGGAGTTGGTGAGGATGCGCATATCGGCGCACTTTTTCCCAATCACCATTCCTTAAAGGACGAGTCCTCATATTTTATTACGATGGAGGATTCTCCCAAACCGCCAGGTCGGAGAATGTCTTCCTCACGCAGCCTGATCGCCTGTTCTGATCGCGCCTTTGCCCTTTTCATTGGAGAAGCAAAGCGGACCGCATTGGAGAAGTTTCTGGATGCCACCGTGAAAACCGCACAATGTCCGGTAAAACTGCTGAACTCTATCGAAGAGTCCTACATTATCACCGATCTTGAAGGCGTATAGCGCCTCTGTTGCCAATCGTTCGTCGCTTAATCTAATCTCGCCCCTCACACAGAGCAAAAAAGTTTTATGTGCCTAAGAATTGGAGTGGAGTTTTTAGATGGCAGAGTTTTCATTTCCCAAGGATAAAATTAAAGTTTTATTGCTGGAGGGCGTGAGCTCCAGTGCGGTGGAATATTTACGAGAAGCTGGATATTCAGTTACTGAGAATCCAAAATCCTTAAAACCAGAGGAACTGCTAGAGGTCATTAAGGATGTTCACGTTCTGGGAATTCGATCTAAAACAAAGATCACCGCGGAGCATCTTCAGGCAGCCCGTCGACTTTTGACCATCGGTTGCTTTGGAGTGGGAACCAATCAGGTTCCGCTCGATCTAGCCTGCCAGCACGGCGTTCCAGTATTCAATGCGCCGATCAGTAGCACTCGCAGCGTAGCTGAGCTGAGCGTGGGGTGTCTGATGATGCTTGCTCGGCGAGCTTGCGATCTCAGTGCGAGAATGCACCAGGGGCGCTGGGTTAAATCAGCAAGTGGGTCGATCGAGATCAAAGAGAAAATCTTGGGACTGATCGGCTACGGACATATCGGGCAGCAGGTCGGTCTTCTTGCTGAGAGCGTGGGAATGCAGGTGATTTTTACCGATCCCATCAAAAAGCAACCGCTGGGTCGAGCACGGCAGGTTGCCAGTATCAAGGAAGTATTGGCCGGAGCTGATTTTGTCAGCTTACACATGCCGGCTACTAAGGATGATCGGCCGATCGTTACCGCCAACGAACTCGCGCTCATGAAAAAGGGGAGTTATCTACTAAATCTGAGCCGTGGCAGTTTAGTCGATCTAAAAGCGTTGCGGGAGTCCCTGCTTCAGGAACATTTAGCAGGTGCCGCACTTGACGTGTATCCGGCTGAACCAAAATCTAACGACGAGCCGTTTGAGTGTGAACTCGCGGGTGTGCCGAATGTGATTCTAACTCCGCATATCGGCGGAAGCACGGAGCAGGCACAGTATAATATCGGCCTGGAGGTTGCCCAGGCCTTCACAGGATTCATCGATAATGGCACCACCAGCGGAGCCGTTAATTTTCCACAGATAAATCTTCCATCGTTTCCCGACGCTCGCAGGATTCTTTACATCCACCGTAACGTGCCGGGAGTGATTAGCGAAGTGGCGCGAATCGTAGCTGATTTGGGTGTGAACATTGAGACACAGTATCTAGGTACCTTTAAGGATACAGGTTACCTAATTATGGATCTGAATAAGGAGCTTTCTGACGCAATCAAAGCCCAGATAGCGGCGCTGCCCTACACTATTAAGACCCGCATATTATTCTAATAAACCACGCCGCATGACGAAGAGCGCCTCAGCTTACAGAAAACGACGGCATGCTTTAGTAACTCGCTGCCCTGATAGAGCGATCGTCATCGGCGCAGGTCGAGAGATTGAACGTAACATTCCAAGTATTCGCTACCCCTATCGAGCGAGTAGCCATTTTCTGTTTTTTGCTGGTCGCTGGTCGGCGGGAGCCGTCTTAGTGGTCACCGAGGAAGGGTCACACGTATTTCTGGAAGATTCGACTCCTTTGTCCGCGCTTTGGCACGGTGATGATTTTGACCGGCAGGAAGCGGCCTCGCGATTTGGAATAGATCGTATTTGGTCCCGGCAGGATTTGCCAAGTTTATTGGAGTCACTTTCAGGCTTAGCGCTGGAGAGCATTGTTCGGTCCGATCCTCAGCTAGAAACGCTGCTGGCACAGCAGGCTGGGGCGAGGTCCCACAGCAAAGAATTTTTGGATGCGCTAGTTGATTTGCGCTTGGTGGCGGATGAACTCGGGCTCGAGCAGATCAAGTTAGCCGTTGCGACCACACAGCTCTCACTCTTAAGGGCGATGGATCTTGTTGCACCAGGAGAAACCGAAGTTACCGTGGAGTTCGCCATTGAAGAGGCGATGCGGCTGCATGGCATGCAGCCGGCCTTTCCTAGCATCGTGACGGTACGGGGCGACGTCTTGCATAATTCTTCCGGCCTTAGGCCGATGCAAGCGGGAGAACTTTTACTGGTCGATTGTGGCGCAGAGACAGAGTTAGGCTACGCTGCGGATGTCACGCGCGTCTGGCCAGTAGACGGAAGATTTCGACCCGAGCAGCTTGATGCTTATGCGCTCGTTCTTGAGGCGCAGCAAACAGCGATTGCAATGTTAAAAAGTGGGGTTCGTTACCGGGATGTCCATCTAGCTGCCGCCTTAGTCATGGCGCGAGGATTAGTGGCGCTGGGTTTACTGCGCGGCGATCCCGAGAGTCTGGTTGAACGCGGAGCGCATGCGCTATTTTTTCCCCATGGGATCGGGCATCTGCTCGGTCTCGACGTCCATGACCTCGAGGACCTTGGAGATCTTGCGGGCTACCCCCATGACCGCAAGCGAAGCTCTCAGTTTGGACTTTCTCATTTGAGATTGGATCGAGATTTAGCAACCGGGATGGTGGTGACTGTTGAGCCGGGTTTCTATGTGAATCCGGCAGTTTTTTCTGAGAGTTCGCTCGTTGACCATCTGCGTGAAGCGATCAACTTCGAGCTGGTTAGCGTTTTTGAAAAGGTCAGGGGCATTAGAATTGAAGATGACGTGCTTATTCTGGACTCTGGCAGTGTAGTGTTAAGCGCTGGGATTCCTAGGGCCGTGGATGAGATAGAGCACCGAATCTCGAGCGCGACTTAATAGGCTTACCAGGTAGGAACTAAACGACAGTAGCGCCAAAGGGATAACGTTGCCGCACTACGTATTCAGTACCCTTTTTATTGGACTGCGATTCGACGAGCAGAACTTCGCTCGCCTTCTGCACTAAGGGCTCGACCCGAAGACCCAGGGCATGTCTTCGCAGATTGCCCTGAACGGACTTGCCTGGGACCCGGCCA
>Ga0163155_10005138_pt1 | contig 13151 bp, 11 predicted proteins | sample OliLakLV19SP4G1_FD_148611 | JGI IMG/M metagenome (GOLD analysis project Ga0163155, IMG submission 148611) | Freshwater microbial mat bacterial communities from Lake Vanda, McMurdo Dry Valleys, Antarctica - Oligotrophic Lake LV.19.SP4.G1 | ecosystem: Environmental > Aquatic > Freshwater > Lake >...
GGGCTATGAGGGTGTTTTATGTGTGGATAGGAAATTTGGTGTTTCTGAGGTTGCTAAGAATATAACGGAAAAGCGATTTAAAAAAGAGCTAGAGCGAATGCTGGATTTTAAATACCGTTTTTTATTATGTACGTTTTCTCTGGGGGATGTGGTGAATTATCCAATAGGTTCCACCATACCGAAGAAATTAATGAAGAAATTAAAGATTACTAGCAAGTATATCATCAACTGCTTGGTCCAGTTTGAACTTAAGTATGGCTTACATATAATCTTTGCTGGTAATAAACAAAATGCTATGGAATATTTAGTAAATATATTTAGAAGAGTAATAAAAAATGAAGTTTCCAATTAAGAGAGATGCTAGAAAATACTTGTGGTTGGGGCTAGGCGATGTTAATAATATTGCTGTTGAAAACCCCATTCTTATTAGAGATGATGAACAATTAGCTAATCCCGGCTTATTAGAACTAGAATTAATGGGTCGGCCAGAATATTTACACTGGGCTGCCAAAGTATTCTTAGATATAGACTTATTACCTTTTCAAATGGTTATATTGCGAGAGTTGTGGAAGCGTCCATTTAGTATGTTAATTGTTTCGAGAGGTGGGTCAAAAAGTTTCTGTCTAGCTGTATTATGCCTGTTAAAAATGGTATTAACATCTGATTGTAAAATTGTTGTAACTGGTGCCGGTTTAAGACAAGCTAGAATTGTTTTTGACTATATAGTTAGCATATGGTCTAAATCAAGCATCTTACAATCAATAGCTAGAATTACAGATGGTCCTAAATATAATCAAGATAGAATGATATTTAATCTAGTTGGTAATACTTGCATTGCAATTCCACTTGGTACGGGGGAAAAAATCAGAGGTATACGTGCTACACTGCTTTTAAATGACGAATTTGCTGCGACTCCACCAGATATTTATGAAACAGTCGTATCGGGCTTTGCTGCTGTTAGTAGTAGCCCAATGGAAAACGTACAAATAACAGCTATGAGAAAATATGCTCTAGAGCAGGGTGTGTGGACAGCGGACGAAGAAAATACATATATTAATAGAAAAAGCAATCAATCAATTTTAGCTGGCACAGCAGAATATTCATTTAATCACTTCTATCATTATTGGCAAAAATATAGGGCCATCATTAAATCTAGGGGGGATGAGAAAAAATTAAGAGAAATATTTCCAGAGGGCAATTTACCAAATTGGAAAGATTATTCTATTATACGTATTCCATATAATCTGATACCTGACGGATTTATGGATGAAAAAACTGTTACTAGGGCTAAGGCGTTAGTTAAAAGTAATATCTATAACAAAGAATATGGGGCCGTTTTTCCTACGGATAGTGACGGTTTCTTTAAGCGTAGTATGTTGGAAAAATGCACGGTTTCAGAAACTAATAATATCGAACTTCCATCTGGTAAGGTCTTATTCGATGCTATTACTAGGGGCAATAAGGGAAGTATGTATGTAATGGGTGTGGACCCTGCCGCAGAAATAGATAACTTCTCTATCGTAGTATTAGAGGTTCATCCAGACCATGCTCGTATAGTATATGTGTGGACTACAAATAAATCAGACTATAAGGAAAAACTTAAGAAGGGCATAACTGCTGAAACTGACTATTTCGGATTCTGCTCACGAAAAATACGAGACCTAATTAATATATTCCCAGTAGACAAGATAGTAGGCCCGTCTGTGGCTATTGATGCTCAGGGTGGTGGTAATCATCTACTAGAGGCCCTGCAAGATAAAAATAAGATGAAAGAGGGAGAAATAGCTATTTATGAGGCTCTTGACACAGAGAAAGAAAAAGAAACAGATGATATGCCGGGTAAACACTACGTTAAAATGATTCAGTTTGCAAATGCTAAGTGGACTTCAGAATCTAATCACGGCATGAAAAAGGACTTTAATGATAAGGTATTACTATTTCCGCGATATGACCCAGTAACTTTGGGCCTAGCCGCATTTACAGATGGAGAAAAGAGTATTTATGACAGCCTAGAGGACTGCATATTTGAAATAGAACAACTAAAGAGTGAATTATCAGAAATTGTTTATACGCATACTGGAAGTGGTGTTTCGGGTCGAGAAAGATGGGATACTCCAGAAACGCGGAGCGAATCGGGAAAGAGAGGTAGGCTCCGTAAGGATAGATATTCGGCCCTACTTATGGCTAATTGGTTGGCCCACCTATATAGGTATCGTCAGGTAGAGCCAGTTAGGGATTTTATTGGTGGAAATATTGATATGTTGGCGATGGATAAGAATAAAAATAACAGCAATAAACTTAGCGGCCCCGACTGGTGGCAACAGGGTGGTACTCTTAAGGGGTTTGGTGTATTTAAGAGAAAGCCCTAAAGTCTAATGGGATTATAATCGCATTACAATCGGATTAAGAAATACCAACAAAATCGCTATGCCCAATCCCAACGAAGATGAAAATTATAACGATATTGTAGCCCCAATTTCTAATGAGGATGGTACATTTAAATATGACCAAGTATGCAAACACGTAGAGCGAAGTAAGGGTTTCTATCTAGATAATTTATCGAATCTAACTCCCGGTGTAAGTAGCTATCCTGGATTTAGTAGAAGGGACTATGACTATTTTCGTCCTTCCGAAGTCACTCCCACACAAGATAATAAGATAGTATTCGCCTGCAATATGGCTTATAAAAAGGTTGGATTGGTCAAAAATATTATAGACCTAATGGGAGACTTTGGTTGTCAGGGTGTTCGAGTAACCCACCCCAATAAGAAAATAGAACGATTCTATAAGAGTTGGTTTAAGCAAGTAAATGGAGTAGAACGCTCAGAACGCTTCTTAAATATTCTATACCGGCTAGGCACAGTCATTATGAAGATAGACTATGCTAAAATTACTATGGCTGAACAAGAGGAAATGTCTAAGGTAACAGCTAATGATAAGACAATTAAAATACCAAAGGCGAAAATAAAGAAGAAGGAAATTCCTGGTAAGTATACTTTTTTACATCCTTGTATAGTTGATACTATTGGCGGGAGATTATCTGGATTTTCTGCCAATCCTAAATATGGAATTTGCCTATCTCAATCTGTTAAGGATATGATTAATAATCCTACTACAGACGAAGAGAAAGACTTAGTAAAGGACTTACCACAAGATATATTAGATATAGCCCAAAGTAATAAGCCCTATGTACTACCACAAGATAATCTCTGGGTAGCCTTCTATAAGAAAGATGACTGGGATGTTAGGGGTGAGTCTGTACTGGCCTCTATACTTGACGATATTGCCGTCCTAGAGAAACTTAAGTTGGCCGATATTACTGCCCTAGATGGGGCCTGTAGTATGGTCCGCATATATAAGTTGGGCAATATGGAACATAAAATTCCACCATCTGAGGCCGAAGCTAATAAATTAGCTAGTGCCCTATCTGTTAATGTTAGTGCTGGCGTTAAGGAAATTATATGGGGGCCTGCTATTGAAATGCTTGAAAGTAAGACCGACATATCTAACTTTCTAGGTGAAGAAAAATACCGCCCCACTCTTAATAATATTTATACTGGCCTTGGTATTCCTCCTAGTCTAACAGGATTATTCGGAACAAGTGGGGCCACTAATAATTTCATCTCACTTAAGACACTCACTCGCCGTCTTGAATATGGACGCCAACTACTAACTAAATTTTGGGAAGCCCAAATAGCCCTCGTGCAAAAAGCTATGGGTTTTCGCCTACCGGCCCAAGTAGAGTTTGATAATGTAAACCTTACAGATGAAGAAGCTGAGAAATCCCTCCTAATTCAACTGGCAGACCGCAGCCTTATTAGTGATGAATTATTACAAATTAAGTTCGGTCATAACCCAGATATGGAGAGAATTCGCCTAAAAGGTGAGAAAAAGATGAGGGAAAATGGCAAGATGGTAGAAAAGGCTGGTCCTTATTACGACCCCATGTTTGAACTAGCCCTCACTAAAATTGCCCTTCAAGCCGGTATGATAACACCCGGAGAGGCTGGCCTAGAACTGGACGAAAGAAAACCCGGTGAAAAAACAGCCCTGGAACTTAATCAAGAGACCAATAAACAGGAAGTGAAAAATACAGTCCTTCCTAAGCCTAATGAGGGTCGCCCTAAAAATAAGAAAGACACCCAAAAAAGAGATAGAAGAACTTTCAAACCCATAAAAGGAGATATGGCTATTTGGGCAAAGGGCGTTCAAAACAATCTGTATGACCGCCTTAATGCCTTATATCTTTCTTTGCTAAACAAAAAGAGTCTAAGACAGCTTACTGATGCAGAAAGTAAGTTTATTGAAAAAACTAAGTTTGGTGTATTTTTAAGCGTTGGTACATTTACTAATGTTAATATCTTGGATGATGAATGGATTAGAAACTCTATCGGACAGTTTATTACTGACGAAGTATACAATTCATATATCGACCTAGTAAAGTCCATATCAGACCAATTAGATAGAACATTAACTTCGGATGAACTAAGATATCTACAATTAATAATCTATATAAATAAACAGTTAGAAGATGAAGAGTAATTATGAAAATTTATAAAGCAGAAAAACACATAGCTAATAAACTTATAAATAATAATTCCTTTTCATTTGCTGTTAAGGCAATTAAACCTAAAAGTTTAGAAAATGCTCTCTATACCCAAATAGCCAAGGCTAATACATCGCTCAAACTAGATGATTTATTCTTTCACGATTGTATTCTAGCTAGTTCTAATTGGAATTTCAACGACGATGTGTTTATGCCAGAAGAATTATGGTTGGCCAGTAATACTCCTGTACACAAACCTACCAACATGAACCATGACGAACTCGATATAGTTGGACATATGTTCAATTCTAAGATAGTAGATGGTAATTTTAATGAGATAGAGTTTGACAAAGATGAACAAATTTATAATGAAAATGTCTTAGTAGACAACCTGCCTGACCTATTTCATGTTAGGGTTAGCTCTGTAATTTATACTCGTTATGAAAATACAGATAAACAACTACAAGTAGATAATCTTATTGCAGCTATTAATGATGGTAAGATGTTTGTATCCATGGAGTGTGCTTTTCTTGGATTTGACTATGCTCTTATGAGCGAAGGTTCTTATGATATTGTAACGCGAAATAAAGATACCGCAGTATTAAGTGAGCATCTTAAATGGTATGGTGGTAGTGGATTATTCCAAGGTAAAAAGATAGGGAGAATACTACGCAATGTTCACTTTACTGGTAAGGGTTACACAACAAATCCAGCTAATGAACATAGTATTATTTTATATAAAGAGAATGCTTTTTCATTTGTGAATGCTAAAGTAAATGAGTTTTCCATAAAAGATGGTGTATTTCATTTCTGTAACGCTAATAGTAATACTAGCAATTTAGGGAAAAATAAAATGAACGAAGAAGAAATCAAACAATTACAATCTGACTTAGTAGAAGCTAATAAGAAAGTTGCAGAACTGACCACACAGGCTGCTTCTCTAGCTTCCGAATTAGAGACTATTAAGACAAATAGTATAACAGAACTAGAAGCGAAGGTTTCCGAACTTAAGGCTGTAAATGATAAACTTACTGCTTTAGAAGGTAAGCTTGTAGCTTCAAGTAGAGTTCAAGTATTAGTAGAGGGTGGGTTGGATAAAACTGACGCTTCTACTCATGTGGTAAAATTTGCCAACTTGAACGATGAACAATTCAAAGCCGTTTCTGACGCTCTTATTGAAGTCAAGAAAGCAAAAGCAATGGTTGTTAAGCAAATTGAAGTAAGCGACTTGCAAGATGATGAAATTGATGCTAATGAAACCGTAGCCGAGACGGCCAAGGTTGAAGAAGCTTATTCTTCTACTATTCCAAATATTAGTCCAGATGCAACCGAAGCTAATAAGGCTAAGGAGCTGCAAGACCATATTACTCAACTTCTTTCTGAAACAAAGAACACTTCTAGAAAGTAATCACGGAGATTAAATTACAATGGCGATGAAAACATATTGGCACGCAAATCCTGCTGACGTAAATATGAACTATTTCATAAACGTAACTGCTGAAAAGGGAAAAATTGCAATTCATTCGGGCGATGGTGTTGGTGCGTCTTTGGATGATGCCGATGCTACTGTAGTATTACCAACCGGACAGCAACCATCTGGAACTTCTCCTGCCGGTATGCTAGTTTGTGATGTTGTCAATAAAGATTTGACACAGACTCGCCTAAATGAACATAAGAATGAAATTCAAATAGGTGGTAAGGCCCATCTTATGCGTAGAGGAACCTTCCTTGTAGATACACTTAAAAGTGGCGATACTCCGGGTGCTGGCGATAAGGCATATATGGATAACGCTGGTGATTTCACTACAGATGGTTCAACTGATAAACCCCAAGTTGGTCGATTCTTAGGTGCCGTAGATACTGATGGCTACGTCCTTGTAGAAGTTAACATAGTCTAATTAATAACGGAGATATAAATACAATGTCGTTTCCATTTACATCTGAAGTCTTGAAGGCGAGTGGTTCTAGCGATAGAAATGCAAGCTATCAAGGCACACTACAAATCGCTAAGGCTATGGAGACTCCTCTTCGCCAAGGTGTTATGAGCGGTGATATTTTAGACAATAAGTTTAAAGTTATCAAGCTAGAAACCAATGCCCCTGCCGACTTCGATTTAAGTTGGTTGGCTCCAGGTACGGAAAATGAACACGCTGCTTTTACTGTTACTCAGCACGGTGCTTATCCTACCCGTATTATTGAAGGTGACCGTACAACCCTTCCTATTTTTAAGGTTGGTAATGCTACATCTTGGGTCTTAGACTATGCTGCCGATGTCCGTTGGGATGTTGCAGGTTTAGCTCTACAGACCTTCAAGGCTGGGTTTACTAAGAAAGTAAACGATGACGGATACCATTGTATTATGGCATCTGCTGCATCCCGTAATATTGTAGTGTTTGATTCTGATGCCCCTGCCGGTGTGTTTACCAAGAGACTTGTTTCTCTTATGAAACTGACCATGCGTCGTAACGGTGGTGGTAACTCCACTTCGTTAAATCGTGGTCAGCTAACTGATATGGATGTGTCTCCAGAAGCTATGGAAGATATGCGTAGCTGGAATGTTGACCAAGTGGATGAAATCACTCGTAGAGAAATCTTCACGACTCCAGATGGTAAACTCAACCGAATCTTCCAGGTTAACCTTCACGTTGTGGATGAACTTGGAGAAGGTCAGGAATATCAAGAATATGCTGAAAACGAACTAGGTATTACTATGTCACCTGACCTTGAGTTAGTGATTGGTTATGACCTTGGACCTCGTGTCGGCCTTGTTCTAGCACTTCGTCAAGAACTACAAATTTTTGCTGACGATACTCTTCATCGTGAAGGTCGTGCTGGCATCTATGGTAATATGCGATACGGAATTGGTTCACTTGATAACCGTGCCCTAATCTTTGGTAGCTTCTAATAAAAGAGGAATTTAATAATTCTTCTTTAATCTATCACCACGAGCCATGCGAAAGCATGGCTTTTGGCGTTTCTGGTGTATTCAAAGTAAGGAATTGATATTCCAACCATGAGGAATTGTTTACTTTCTAGGAGAATAGCCTAACGGCGATTGAGTTGATGGCTGATACAAAAATTTCTGCATTATCTGACTTAGCTGGTGCCCAAGCTGCTGGTGACTTATTGGTCTTAGTAGATATTAGCGATATTACTATGGCTGCTAGCGGTACAAATAAAAAGAACACTTGGTCTAGTTTTCTAGCCTCTACAACAGATGCTTTAACTGGCACTAACGAATTGAAAGCAATCACGGCTAACTCTTTAGCTGCCATATGGGAAAAGGGGGGAGACGTTGCGAGTTCTGGAACTATTTCTCTTGGCGAGGGTGGTTATTTTCATATTACTGGTACAACACCCATAACAGATATAGATTTTGCTACTGCTACTAATGGTCGTGTAGCATATTTAGTATTTGATGGGATTTTAACACTAACTCACCACGGAACTACTCTTATACTTCCTGGGGCCGTAAATATTACAACGGCTGCTAATGACCGAGCTTGTTTTGTTCAGGATGCTGCCGATAATGTTTATTGTTTATGGTACGAGCGAGCAAGTGGAATGCCTCTTATTGGTGGAATTATAGATGCAGATAAGGGAGATATTACAGTGTCATCTTCTGGTACAGTATTTACGATTGACGCAAATGTTGTAACAAACGCGAAGTCAGCTCAAATGGCTGCAAACACATGGAAGGCCAATAATACTACTTCTACTGCCAATGTCTCTGATATTACTGACATAGATGCTAGAACGGCCCTATTACTAAATTCACTCATTCACGCGGCCTTTGGAGGTATTTAAATGCCAGTTACAACAACCCCAGTATTAGTACAGACGCCTAAAATTACTCCCCAGAATTTTGTGGAAGGTGTAGATGTTGCTGGTACTTATAAAACACTACACACAGCGGGAGCTAATGGTTCAAAGATTGTAGCTATTATCGCAACTAGTAATGATAATGCGGCATCTCACATAATGACCTTGGCGATTACACGTTCCGACATAAACTATACATTGGGAACAGTAACACTTGCCGCAAATGCTGGAAGTGATGGTACTCAATTTTCTTTGGATTTATTAGCTGGGGGTACAAATTTTAATACTGTCGGTCTACCTAAAGATAACGATGGTCAAAAATATATATTTCTAGAATCGGGTGACACATTGCGAGCTACATATAGTAATGCACTAACATCTGGAAAACAACTTATGATAAATACCATAGGAGCTAATTTCTAATGATAGCTTTAGGAAAACCGAACTACGGAGCAAAAATACCAATAGCATGTGACTCGTTTGAGGATTTGCTTATTCGTATGGTTGAGAAACGTATATTTTCAGCAAAATACAGCTTAAATGGTATGTATATAGACAAGGCTCGTAATATAATTGTCCAGGCTGCTGTTTCAAATAATGAAAAACACCTACTATTTATTGATGCCGATATGATTATTCCAGAGGATGCGGCAGAACGATTACTAGCACATAACTTACCAGTTGTGGGAGGTTTATATTTTCAGAAATTATCTCCACACAAACCAGTTGCCTATGACGGTTGGGGAAAAGAATTTCGTCCAATACAACAATTCGATAATCTCCGTCAGGTAGATTCTATTGGTATGGGTTGTACTCTTATTAATTGTGATGTGCTTAGTCAAATGCAAAAGCACTTTGGAGACGAGTGGTGGTTTGAAGTAACTCGCACAATGGGTGATGATATATCATTTTGTAGTCGTTGTAAAGAGATTGGAATTCCGATTTATTTAGACCCGTCTATTGAGTGTGAACATGGAGAGGGTCGTATTGGCCGACAACACTATGAGTATTATAAGGAACAATTATCATGTTCGTAACGCCGGGTAGTCGTGCAGGTAGATTTAAACTCCCATTTATATTAAGCCAAGGAAATTATAGTACGCCTCCTGGCGACCTAACAGTTATTGTATCTGGTACTAGAAAGATTACAATTGTAGCAGACGCAACACTCAATGGTGGAAACCATTCCGGCACCAATAGTGGCGACCAAACCACAATCGTCGGAATTACTGGGACTATCTCGCAGTTTAATACGGCTTGCACCGATGGCGACTTTGCGACGGGCGGCGGAACTTGTTCGGGAACTTGCACTGGAATAAATACTGGTCCTAATACGGGCGGCAATACGGGCGATAACGCCGGAGTCACATCGGTCGCTACAGGCGGCCTTGCCACTGGCGGTACAATTACAACGACGGGTACTATTACAGTTACAGCAGCAGTTCAATCTGACCAAGAGACGGGGACGAGTAATACGGTCGCGGTGACGCCGGGAACGCAACACTTCCACCCATCTGCCGCGAAAGTATGGGGGAATCTAGGAGTGACTGGAACCGCGAATCAGTCATTCGGTATCTCCAGCCTGACAGATACTGGCACTGGCGATGTGCAGGTGAATTTCTCGACTAACTTTTCCGCCGGAACGTACTGCGCACAGGGGAACGCCCAACGACAGCTAACGAATGGTGCGGTGGCTAGTGCGAGAGAGGTTAGCGTTAAATCAGGCACAATCGCCGTTGGCTCTGTCTCGTTTCAATGTTGGGATAAAACCACGAGCACGAATCTGGCAAAAGACCCAACTACTTGGCATATTATGTGTTTTGGAGACCAATAATGAATACTATTCAACAACCCGTTTCTCTTATTTATACAGATGGCTCACTAGGCATAATGTATTTTATATTGGATGATGGATACGCCAAACAAGAATGCACTCCAGATAATGTAGAACGTGAATTAACCAAATCTGCTGTTGATGCCATTAAGGGTCCAGTGAAATCTTGGAGACTAATCTCGCTTGAAGATATACCCAAAGACCGCGTTTATCGTAATGCTTGGAAGGACGGTGGGGATAAAATTGACCACAACATCACTAAAGCTAAAGAAATTCATAAAGAATATATGCGTATCGCAAGAGCTGAAGTGTTGCTAGCACTAGATATCGAGTATATAAGAGCTGACGAACAAAAAGACAACAATAAAAAATCGGAAATAGCTGCTACAAAACAAGCATTAAGAGATGTAACCACACATCCAGATATTGCAATCGCTAATACTGTAGAAGAACTTAAGCAAGTATGGCCCACTATTTTAGGTCCAAAGGTGTTCTAAATGATTTTACTATTAGAATCTAATGATAAAATCCTGTTGGAAAGTGGAGATTTTCTTTTACTTGAATTATTGGTTTCTGGTTCATTTCAACCGGCTTGGGCAATATACACAAATATAATTATAGTTGGTGGTGGTATAAAATAAATGCAAAAAAACATAGCCGGACAAAAAATCGGAGCGCAACTTACTAGTGCAACAGATGGTAGTGCGTTTACTGGTGCTGTAACAATATATGTTACGGGTGATGCTGGTACTCAGGCTGTTGGTTCTGTGGGGGCTGGAGCTTGTACTCACGAAGGTCTTGGATATCATACCTATGCACCTTCTCAAGCTGAAACTAATTATGATTTAATAGCTTTCACCTTTACTGGCGCTGGAGCTATTGGTGTAACAGTACAAATATATACTAGAGTAGACTCAAATCTAACACATATTGCCGCAGTAGCAGTCTCTACTTCTACAGCCCAATTAGGTGTTAATATAGTTAATTTTGGAGGTAGTGCTGGTACATTTGCTAGTGGTCGTCCCGAAACTAATACTACGCATATTGCTGGCTCTACTGTTAGTACAACGTCTGCTCAAATAGGCGTTAATGTTGTACAAATTTCTACTGACACGACCGCTGCTGACAATGCCGAGGCATTTTTTGATGGTACTGGCTATGCAGGCACTAATAATGTTATTCCTCTAGTTACGACAACTACTACCACAACCAATGTTACAACAGTTAATGGATTAGCGGCTAATGTTATTACGGCAGCTTCTATAGCTACGGATGCTGGTGCGGAAATTGCAGATGCGGTTTGGGATGAAATTATTACTGGACATAGTATTGCTAATTCTACTGGTAAGACATTAAATGATATTTTACAAAACGATATCTGGAGCGATGATGTTAGTGGCTACTCTGTTGGTACTTCGGGATATCTTCTAGCTACGCGATTAGCTTCAACTGTTTCTGGTAGAACTCTAGATGTATCTGCTGGTGGAGAAGCTGGAGTAGATTGGGCAAATGTTGGCACTCCTGGTAGTACAGTTAATCTATCTGCAACAACAGTTAATTTAACAAATACTCTGACTACTTATACTGGCAATACTCTACAAACTGGAGATAGTTATGCTATTGTAAATAGTGGCACTCACGGAAATGCTGCTATTAAGGGTTACGTAGACGATATTGGTGTTGCTGGTGCTGGCCTTACGGCATTGGGAGATGTGAGAATAGCTAATCTTGATGCGACGGTTTCTAGTAGGGCTACACAAACTAGTGTAAACACCATTGATGATTTTGTAGATACTGAAATAGCTGACATTCAGGCCCGTCTACCAGCGGCCCTAGTAGGTGGACGTATGGATGCTAATATGGGAGCAGTTAGTACAGACGCAACGGCAGCAGATAACCTAGAGGCTCTACTAGATGGAACTGGTGGTATTACATTGGTGGCTAGTGCGTTTACGTTAATCACTCCTATTGATGCTAATACTAAGCAGATTTCTGGAAGTGCGACTGCGGCGGATAGGGCTAAAGATTACTGGTCCTCTGTAGTAAGTGGTACTGCCCAATCGGCCACATCTAACACCATAGTATTAGAAGCTGGCGAAAGTGCCACTGATGATAAATATAATCTACAGGTTGTATTAATACTATCGGGACCTGGAACTGGAGAAGTAAACAAGATTACTGATTATACTGGTGCTAGTAGAACCGCTGCACTAAGTCGCAACTGGATTGAAACACCTGACAATACTTCGATTTATACTATACTTGGATATGCAGGATAATAGGAAATAATAATAGAAAATTTTAAGTTATCTTTAAAAGAAAGTAGAAAGTAGACGAAAAACACTCAATTATTGCTAACTCCGATTGAGTTTAGCCCTTCGGAGATTTAGAATGTTCTATCAATTTTTCATTAGTAAAAGTAGTACGCCTTTCTCCCAAGATTATAATATTCCTGTAGAATACACACAGGGTATTTCTAACAATAGCACTATAGTTGTCCACTATATTCTTGACTTAAGCTTTAATTCTTCTATACCAACAGAATATATCTTTGGCCTATCCGGTCTTAATAGTGTGCCAGTTGAATATATCTGGGGAGTTAGTAATGATATTACAATTCCAATTAATTATCTTACCAGTCTAGACTTTAGTAATAGCTTACAACTTGAATATATCATCGGTGTCAGTGGAAACACTACTATTCCAGTTGAATATGTTATAGATATTAATAATACTTCTTCTATTCCTATTGACTATATTCTGAATTTTACTTCTAATACTACAATCTTAGTTGAGAACATACTAGACCTATCGAATACTAGCTCTATTCCACTTGACTATGTGTTTGAACTATCGAATACTACTAGTGTGCCTATTGACTATATGTTTGGATTAACCATTGATAATAATATCACTATTGATTATGTCATCCAGTTCAGTATTAATAAT
>Ga0163155_10005139_pt1 | contig 13150 bp, 13 predicted proteins | sample OliLakLV19SP4G1_FD_148611 | JGI IMG/M metagenome (GOLD analysis project Ga0163155, IMG submission 148611) | Freshwater microbial mat bacterial communities from Lake Vanda, McMurdo Dry Valleys, Antarctica - Oligotrophic Lake LV.19.SP4.G1 | ecosystem: Environmental > Aquatic > Freshwater > Lake >...
CTAATCGTCCGCACCTGAAGGAGAGCGTGGATCAGGCTAACGTGGTGGTAATTGGTGACGTGGATTTCATCTCGGATCAGTATTCATTGATCGCGCAAAGTATGTTTGGTCGCAAGTTTGTGACGCTGCTCAATCACAACTTGGTTTTTTTGCAGAACATGATTGAGAATCTATCGGGCTCGAATGATTTGATCAGCATAAGATCTCGGGGTCGTTTCTCCCGTCCGTTTACCGTAGTTGCCGACATCGAACGTAATGCTTCGCTGCGTTGGCAGCAGGAGGAGACGGTGTTGCAGGCCAAGCTGACAGCGGCGAATCAACGGCTACAGCAGCTTCAGTCCTCCGCTCAACAGCAGTCGGGAGCTTCGACCGGTTCACAGCAAGTGTTCTCCAAGGCGGTGTTAGATGAGATTAAGCAGTTCCGCGAAGAAAAGAACGATGCGCAAAGCCGACTTAGGGAAGTCCGCCGCAATCTCCGTCAGGATAAAGAGAGTTTAGGGACACGACTCTTCCTAGTTAATACTTTTGTCGTTCCACTGGCATTGGTGGTTATCGCAATCTACTTTGCCTTGATTCGACGTAGGAAGAGCGCGTAGTTTGAAATATTGTATTTGAAATGCAGAGGCAATTGGGATGAATCAGAAAAGTTTGGGTCTTCTGCTGGTGCTCCTAGTCTTACTGGGTGGAATCTATTTTGCCGTCCAAAGCTCAGACTCGGGCGGTAACCGCTCAACTTCGGTAGGGCTGTTTAACGATCTGCAAGCCGAGCAGATCGCTAAAATCCGGATTGAGCAGGGGAAGGACGTAGCAGAGCTTGAGCTCAAAGATGGTATTTGGTCGGTACCCGCTAAGGCGGGCTATCGCGCAGATTACGGTAAGATTCGCAGCCTAGTGGTGAAGTTGTTAGATCTGAATTTGAACCAGCGTATTACCGATGTTGAGGCCAATTTTGAGAGTTTGGGATTGTCCGATAAGGCGGTTGAGAATGGGCGAGGAAAGATTAAGCTGCTCGATGTGAACGGCAAGGAGCTGGCCGGGCTGTATTTAGGGGAGCTCAGAAAGAAGAAGGCCGAGCAGGGAATGGCTCCTCCGAGTGGGCAGTATGTCCGTCGAACGGATCAGAATCAGGTCTATCTGATGGCTGAGCCAATAACTCCTGTAGCTAGCTTGATTTCTTGGCTCGATACCGCAGTGCTTAACCTGCTCTCGTCGAGGGTTGAGTCGATTCAGCAGTTTTCGATCGTGCCGACAGAGGAAAAGCTTGAGTTCGAGCTCGTCAGAGCAGGAGTTCCCTCCGAAGGATCTCCTGCTAAGTTTTTGATGAAAGAGGCGTTGGCGGCGGATGAGAAGCTTAAGGATGTCGCAGACACTCAGGTCCCTTCAGGGCTCGAGAATTTAACTTTTGCGGATGTCTTTCGAGCAGATGACCCAGCTCTCAAGGAAGTCGTTTTTGATAAAAAGACGATTTACCGAGGTACTAACGGGCTACGTTATTCGGCCAGTACAGCGGAGAAGGGTGATAAGAGTTATCTAAAGCTCGATGTCTCCTATGACGCCGAACTAGCAGAAATGCTGAAAAAGCGGAGCGAAGCAGCTTCTGCTATAGCATCTGCCGCTACGACGTCTGATGCTTCTTTGACTTCAGCGGCCCTATCTTCGGCTACCGTATCTTCAGCTGCCGCGAAGATCTCAGAACCGCTTGCTACTGCAGAGGAAGCTCAAAAACTTTCGCTACAGCTGGCCAACTGGGTCTTTGAGGTGCGTAAGTTTCAAAGTCAGAAGTTGCGATTCAATCGTGATGGAGTCGTTGAGAAAGTTCAGGCTTCAGGGAAATAGATTGTACTTGTGGATCTTCTCGATAACTAGTCCATCATAGTCCGTGATGATGTCCGCGAATTCACTGGTTAGCTCCATCATTACGCGTTTGTAGTGACGTAGATTGTCAACCTCCAGGTCTAGTTCGCAGTCCCACTCTCCCAGAGTCTTTACGACAAAAATAACGTTCGGCTTAGTCTTGCAGTAGGCAATAAAATCTTGCAGACGCTCAGGACTTACCCGATTCAGGTAGATGAAGACCTTGAAGTGCACATGCTCGAAGAGGTAGTGGTTCAGCACTAGGTTGTAGCGAGTGATAACTTTTAACTGTTCCAGCTTTCGAATGCGCTGAAGCACAGCGTCCGACTCAATCGGAAGCTCGCGAGCCAATTCGACAGCGCTTTTGCGAGCATCGATCGCTAACAGTTTTACGATCTGCAGATTGAGCGCGTCAATTTCCACCGGTTCCGAAAGCACGGAATAAAATCCCTGTCGCTCTGACTTTCGTTGTCGACCAACTAGATAGTCTCGAGTGAGATAGTCCCCGGCGATATTGACGCAGAACACTCGCTTTTTGACGTAGCAATTAAAGCTAGTGACGAGATCGTCGATCACCTGGCTGAGAGCTAGCACATCATGGATGTTTGCTGCCTTGGCGGCGAAGCCGATGTCGTAGCTACCATCAGTCTGTACTACCCAAGCGACACTAGCTTGCTCAGCCAGGAAGCCAATAATCTTCTGGATAATGCCTTCAGACACGTTGTGAAGTTTAAGAAAGACCTTGTAGTAAGCGAAGCCCAGCTTTGCCGCATCGACGACGGTGCAGAATTTATTAATGACTTCCGCGTGAACGAGTCTCTGCAAGCGATAGCGCGCAGCCTCCTGCGAGATTTTGAGAGTGCTACCAAGTTTAGAGAAGGGAAGTCGGCAGTTGCGATCCAGTTCGTAGATTAGTCGGCGATCTGTGCTATCAAGCTTGCTCATTTTATACCAATACACCGATGTCTGGGCCTTATTCAATCGGGTTATAGTAAATATTCGCTTAAGTATTAGCTAATTCCTTATGGTGCTCGCTGGGCGATCGTTTGTCCCAGGGATTGAACTAAAGCCAAAGCGAGGCATATGAAAGAGAATATTGAAGTTTTCTTCATCCGTTGTCAGGAACGCGCGGATGCTCAAGCGCCGTCTTACTTGGTGGGGCCGTATCTCTCCGCGAAGGATGCAGATGCAAGAGCGAGTTTTATAAATAAGCATCAACACCGTCACGGAGCGCTGGAATTAAGAAGCATCTCCGCTACGCGCCTACCCCAGGGAAACTATCTGCTAAATGAGTTACGAGTGTTCAATCTCGAGATGGCGCCGCGCGTGGCCGAAGATGGAAGTCTGACGAGCAAAGCGGAAGAAATGTACCTACCGGATGACTATTTCGAGTCATCCGGTGAGATAGTTTAAAAAAAAAGGGGACGTCCCCTTTTTTTTTAGTTGATTTGGATCGATTTGAGTTGAGTCCGCCGAGGGTTGCCTGGCTGAACGGATACCGTCGCTCTAATCCAGCGAGTTGAGTTGGGCATGGCAACTCTGCCGTAGATTGTAAAGAGCGAACTATTGGTTTTTAGAATACTGCCTAATTGTGGATTGCCTGTCGTAAAATTCTTCAATTGATCACTGCTAACCGGCCCCGCAAGTCGGCCCTGTACTAAAGTGGTCGCTACGCTATCTGGGATCCCGACCGCGAGCAACGATTCAAGAGGGGCGGTGTTGATGTTAAGCTTGCGGGAGAACATTCCGGGCTCGGAGGTTGTCTTAACGTAGGGCGCTGCGCGGCGAACTCGCTCCATCGTCATTCCTGGGATGTTCAGTAACTCTGAGATGCCCTTCAGGGGACGATTGTAAAACCACTCTTTGGGAGCTAAGGACTCAATACCATCACCACCCGCAGCGCTCTTGCGAGAGTCGGTGTCAACATCGATCCAATCATGGATCACAGCCACCTGGTTCTCTGCCTCAAACGCGGTATTACCGATGGTGCGATTGTCGCCGGCTGGGTATTGATCGCGCACAAAGCCAAGATTCTGAAATAGTCGAATTACTGCCTCTTCCCAGATCTGACTGGGCCCTGCTGCCGGGGGTTGACCGCCCGCGGGTTGTGCCGGTGGAAAAGTTGGTGCGGTTTGCGAGGTGCTGAGAATGGCATTGATGTCTATTTTCCCATCCTCGTCGACGATCTCGATTCTAAAGTCGGACGGTAGTCCTGATACGGGAAGCGTAGGCGCTGCTCCGATAAGAGCCCAAGGCTCTCCCAGCCAGTCTTCCTGGACCCCCTCTAACTTTGGAGCTTCAAGCAGCAGCCGACCTAGGTTAACTCCAGACTTAAGGACGAAGTCCGCTTGGATACTCTCACTGAAAGCTCGGACTGAGCGTCTGTCGTAGCGAGCACGGTAGCCAATATCCATGACAATGATCGTGGCGAGAGTTATGACAAAGACCGTCATTAGGAGCGCTAGCCCACTCTGACTACGAAGCGGCGATAGGAAGCAGCGTTGCCCCTTAGACATCTCTGGATTCACTAACTATGTCAGCCAGGTAGTTTTTTGATCCGACTTTTCGCTTAAATTACGACCGTGCGCCTTGGCTAGGATCTCCTTCGCATCATCGCGAATCATAGAGGACAAGCCGTTAATTAACTGCACATGCCGGGAGACCTCCTGCCAATCTCCCAGTGTCACGTGCCGGCAAAGTTCGTCGGCCAATGAACGCTGTTTGGCTAGGATAGTTTCGTAGACTTGAATCCGCTCTAACATGCCTGCCGGAGGGACGACGGTACGTGAAAAAGTATCCCTGGCAGAGAGAATAGCTCTCTCGAGTTCATCGAAGGAGGAGAGGAGTTTTTGAATTGTTACCTTCATTATCTTTCCAGCGGCTGCGGTGAGGGTTACTACAGCTCATTTAAAACCACCTACCCGTACACAATCATACTAGTGGACGTTGGACAATCAGATTTTAACCTTGAATTTAATCGATTCGAGGAGGGTCTGGTATGTGCTAGCGCAGTCGTCCCAATCTTTCTTTTACTTCCTGAGGAACAGCAACCCATTTGCGAACCAGAGGGGGGCGAGCCGCCAGGGCGGCAATCAGGGGCTCAACTTGCGTGACGGGACGTAACTCGCCGTTATCCATCAACACTAGCGGAGCCTCTTCTCCTTTTCCACGATGCTTGTCTGAATTGTTGATAATGTTCACGTAGTAACGAGGATCGTAGCCCAACTCTAATGCTATTGAGCGGAGCTGGTCCAAGAGCTGGGCGGTCCGCTCGCCGCCCTCGGCGGGATCTCCCTCCTCGTCAAGTCGGACAGTCTTGAAAAGCCGACGGTGACGAAGTCGTTGAGCTAAGTCCGTTAGGATCGGGTCGCCACAAAAGCACCACCTGTCGAGGTGGTACGTCCACCAACTCTCCGTCATGTGAAAGAGGGTCTCTAGGGGTAACGACTCAGCGTAGTGGCTGGAGAGGAGCGCAGCCAGCATGTCGTCGTCACAAAAGATCTTGAGAGCATCGAGTGTCTGCCGAGAGGAAGTAGCGCTGAGTGGAGCACCGTTCTCTTCAATCAGATCTCTGACTCGTGCGACAATATTGTAAGTCAATGCGTCAGCCGCCTGTAGTACCCGATGTTGGTAGACTTGCCGGTACATCGAGTCACGGGCCATGTAGAAGTGCGTTAGGGCATCCAGCCGGCTCTCATGTAATACTAACTCGCCCTCTTCAGAGAGTCGGAAAGCGTCAATTAATGCTGCCACGTTGTAACGCCCGTAGCTGACACTGCACATTGTGCTATCAACAATGGTCCAATTTCCCCGATCTGCGTTCCAACCCCCGCCACTGATCAATGAAACTGTCCAGGGAGGCAGAGATTCATCTTCTCGCAGCACAGCGGCAACAAGTTCTGGTAAGGCAGGGTCGAAATCTCGCAAAATTCCATTGATCTCAAGATCCTCCAAGACCACTCGCTCACTTAATTCTTCGTGCGCATCCTTGCCTCCCCGCGCCCAGATTTTTGCTGCCAGGTGTGAGCCGGGCGCAATGTGGCCAACATCGTGCAACAGAGCTGCGGTAGCAACGGCGGCTTCATATTTCTTCACGGCATCGGGAGAAAAGCGCGTCAGATTTCTCATCAGCAACATCGCCAGATATGAAACGCCGAGGCAGTGGCCAAAGCGGGAGTGCTCAGCGAACATGTAAAGCAGATGAGTATTGCCTGTTTGGCGGATATGCCGAAGTCGTTGGACCCAGCGTGAGTCAATCAACTTAAGCACCAAACGAGCAGTCTGATCGTCGCGGTCGAAGGTCAACATCTGATGGGCGACATCGGCGAAGCTGACTGAGGAGGTGGGTTGCTGGTTGCTGCGGTTAGTCATTGTTAGTCGCAGGTGAATAATGAATACGGTCGACAATCTCTAGATTGAACGCGCTGAGCCTTGGCACATCACGTTGAGAGTTCGAGAGCAGTGAGATACGTTTGACCCCCAATTGCTTGAGGATCTGAATCCCCATGCCAAACTCGCGTAGCTCCATTTGGGGCCGAGAGCTGACATTGGTAGAGAGAGCTTCAATTTCTTGCTGCAAGCGACTTTTACGTGGGTGACGAAGGTAGACAAATACCCCTCGCCCCTGCTGCTCTAGCCTCTTCAGCGCGTCGCCAATCAATTTTCGCGAAGATACAAATTGCCTGGAGCTTCCATCCCTAACATTCTGCACGCCTAACAAATCTCCTAACCGATTTTCAGCCTGCATGCGCGTCATCACTGGCGCGCTGAGCTGAGCGTCTGTCTGTTGGGAAATTTCGCCCTTAACCAGCGCTAGATGCTCAGCGCCATCAACCAGTGAACGAAATACAATGGCGCGGAAGTGTCCAGAATCCTCAACTGGGAGGTTTGATTCGGCGACTTTTTCGACGAGACTTTCGTTGCTCAGCCGATATTGGATTATGTCAGAAATTTTTACTTGCGGGAATCCGTGCTCGCTAGCCAGTCGATCTAAGCCAGCTTGGTTAAGGATTTCTCCCTTCTCGTCGAGGCAATGAATTATCGCACCGACATCGCGAGTGTGGCTAGAACGAGCATCCGAAGCGATCTGGCTTCTTGCTAATTTGAGCAGATCGAGTGCTGCTTCGGCGATACCTGCTCGGATTAAAACTCCGCCATTTTTGGCGCGCAGTGGAAAGATATGTCCAGGCATGACTAGATCCAACTTCGGGTCGGATGTTCGCGCTAAGGCGCGGAGCGTTAGAGCTCGGTCGGAGGCACTAATGCCGGTTGTGATGCCCATTCTAGCATCAACGCTTACAGCTAACTCGGGAGCGTAGCTAGCGGAGAGCTGGTTCGAGCTCGCGTTTTTAAAGTCTCCACCATTCATCATTGGTAGGCCAAGAGAACGGAGATCGGCTTCCCACATGGCCGCGCAGATCACTCCGCGGCCAAAATTAACCATCCGAACGATGTCATCCGGAGATATCGCTGACGAAGAATTGAGCAGATATCCACTGGGGTTTGAAGAAAGATCGTCAACCAGTATGACGCTACCGGCGCAAGGTTCGTTGAGAACGCTCAGTGCACGCCGAACCCGATTTTCCATACCTAGGTTAACTCCATTAAAGGCAGTGTAAGATTCTGTATTATCAACGAAATTCTCAGGATGTTCAAATTTCTCCAGATTTTTCGAAAAAAACCCGTTTACCCTATTTAGCAGGTAAGCACCGTAAGGATTACCCCGGTGCTTCTACGTAGTAGGTTTTCTTATGTTCTTTTCAGCTAACGCTCTTTCGGGGCGAATTTTGTTGCAGAGATTTGTCGCCACTTATCTCTATCCAGCGCTAGTAATTGTCGGCGCCTATCACACTCCCATCTGGCTTCTAGGTCAGGAAGAGGAGCAGAATGGCTTTCGGGAAGTGCCCTCGGTTGAACAGACGACAGACTGGCCCCAGAAGCTGAACTACGAAGATCCTTCGCCCGAACCTTTCGATTTTAACGTCTATTCTGTGAGTGATAGCGATGTGGTTGAGCGCTTCGGTGGTTATTCAAGAGAGATGAGTGACAAGCTTTCGGCCGATAACGGAGGGATCTCCTCGTATCTGGGGCAAGCACACTCAGTGGTTTATGAGGGGATTTACAACCGACTTAAGCGATATCAGGGGTATTTCCGAACTTCCATTGAGATTTGGGACGATTTGAGCCAAACCGAACTTGGCGCTACCTCCGCGGGTTGGCTTTGCTCGGGGATGGACTATCTACTCGAGATGCCCGTTAGTCGACTAATGGGGTGTGAGAAAGCCAGGCCAGGCGAGCGCACTAACAAACGAAAATCCACCCACGAGTTTGCTGAAGTTGACTCCAATCCCCACCGCGCTTGGGTGCGAGTGCGGCAGCAGATTGAGCGCATGAGTTCATAACGGGGCATGCTCACCCTTAGCGGTTGTGCTATTACTTCATTGTAGAATTACAATCGGAGCGTATCTCCTATGAAAATTCAAACCAACAAATGGGCCTACCTGGGGCCTCTCAGCGGGCTGTTAGCGATTTTGGTTTTAACGCTTGGTGCTCCATCGACCAGTGGTCGATCTGTCAGTGAGGGTGCTAGAGCTAACGACGAAGCGGGCGACAAGAAGCTTGCTTCAAATCTATTGTCTAGGTCCTTGCCGACGCGGCTTGAAGGTACGACTGAGGATAAACGGGTGCAGATTGGTAACGCGATAGAGCCTGTCTCGGTTCGTATTCTCGTCGGACACACCGTCATCTGGCAGAACCAGAGCCAGCAAGATATTAAAATTAAGTTTCGTTCGCATGGGCTCTCCACCTTCTGCCGAGAGCCGGACGGATTTGTTTTGGGCGTTGATGGAATCCGCTCATCTAATCGTTTGAAGCCAGGGGAGATCGCCAGTCTCTGTTTTTTGGAGCCGCGTGAGTTTGGTTATGTAGTAGAAGGCGCGGATGGTGGCGGGGCATTAGTTGGGGGCAATGGGCAACCCATGAGTGGTGTGATTCAAGTGTTTGAAACGCACTGACGTTTCGTTATGACCAGATCTTAAGCGAGCGAAGTATTCTAGGTAGAATTGAACTGACGGCCTGGGGGTCTTTATTTTTTTCCAGCGCCTTCGCATTTAACACCCAAGGTGTTGGAGTATTATGCTTGGGCTGAAAAATACTTGATAGAGCCGCCTTCTCCGCACCAATAGTTTTCGTCGCTTCGCAAAGTTTTGTTTCAGCTTCAGGCGCCTGATCGTTAATCAGCCTCCAGAAGGCGTATCGACCGCAAGCCGAGGTGAAATAACAGTTTAAAACGTTATAGCCAGTTTCTGGTGAGGTAATTACACTCACTTCGTAGTCCCGGCCACGCTCTAAGAGAAAATACCGGCTGAGGACTGAGGTCCAGCTCTTTCGCGCGCGATATGCTGCCAGCTCATTTGGAAAACGAGCTATTAGCGTAACGCCATCGGTATCGAAGATGAGGGAAGGGTTACTTTTTCGAACCGCGACCCCTGAGTGGTTGACCTCGAGCGCCATAAACCCCAGAAAAACCGTTAAAACCAAAAAGCCGTTGATTAAAGAGCGAATGATTAACATCCGCTATCTTGAGTATCGGCAGCTTGGCTCGAAGGCTTTAGGAGCAGATAGTTGTTTCCGGGTTGGTTTCGTTTGTGGTTTGAGAGTATTAAAGTCAATTAGTTCTAGTGTTTTATTGGATAGGCCCCGGTTGGCCACAACTTAGAGAGTAGTGAAAATGGAAGAATCGACCCGTGAGAGAGCCAACATGGAAGGTGCTAACTTTGAAGGCGGCAACCGGGATAGTGTTAACGGTGAGCGACTAGCGGTTGTCAGCGGTCAAGTCGTGCTGATCGATCAGTTTATGCTCAGCAATCAACAGTTCCTCGCGCCGTGTGGGCCACTATTGGGGGCTCGTGCGCGAATCGAAGAACTGCGTGGAGTTGTTCACAAGTTCGGCGGAGCGTTAATCGAACTGGAGCCGGGGGACTATCGAGTTTATCGAGATCCACTCGCACAGACTTTCGCGATCGTCTCCACTGCGTCCGATCTAGGTAACTTGGAGATTGGTATCGGTGTTAGCCTCGCAACTCAGCGCGATATTCCCAGAAAGGTAATGGAGCATTTTCTGCGAGAGCGGGGAGTTGCAACTCCGGCAGGACGAGTCTTCGTGGATACGCGTTGTGTCGTGGCCTTCGATCTCGAATTATTACGAGATCGAGAGACGGTCGCTGAATACGGAGAGCTGAAACGCAGCAATAAAGATAAAGAATCTAGAGACCTGCTTCGCGAAAGAGGCGCCGCAGTTCGCTATGGGTTTGCGCCGCGTGGTGACGAGTTGGCGGTCTGCCGGATGCCGGACGGAATTGTTGGTATGTGGCCAGATGTGACCGAGAAGTTAGGGTAGGCGGGTTAATAACTAGAGGCCGAGGGGGATGGTTAACAAGACTGCAAAAGTTGGGGACAGCCTTGGATTTGTTGGTGTCCATAGTCTGGAAGTTTGTGTGAGATTCACGGCGGATTGGATCCACTACTTAACAGATGGTTTTGGCTTTCAGTATATTGCGCGAAGCCAGCCGGATTATGAGGCTAAAGTCGGTTATGCGACCCACTTGTTGCGGTGCGGAGATTGTCGAATCATTCTGTTGGAGGCTAAGAACGAAAGCTCTCCCGTGGCGCAGTTTCTCAAATTGCATCCAGAAGGACTCTCGCATGTTAACTTTCAGGTTAAGGATATTGGGGCTACGGAGCGGTATCTGCAGTCTCGTAACGCCACGTTTCAAGATTTTGTCGTAGAGGAGCGTGTTGAGTTGGGAGTCTACCGGCATCTCTCAATTGCCACTCCGGTAGGGGATGTTAGCTATCGATTTGTCGAAGTCGATGGCGCTCCGCACTGTTTACCAGGGCAGCAAGTGCTGGAGAAGTTTAACCCCGATTACAATCCGCTAGGAATTGTAGAGGTTGATCACCTCACAACCAACACTCGGACCCTTCAACCTCTAATCAGCTGGTATGAAGATGTCTTGGGATTGAAGCGTTTTTGGGATGTGCAATTTCACACCGAGGATCTGAAACCTGGCGTGGGGACTGGCTTAAAATCGATTGTGGTTTGGGATGCCGAGAGTGGGCGGGTAAAGCTAGCTAACAACGAGCCCCTGCGCCCGCGATTTTCCGAATCACAGATTCAGATTTACGTGGCGGATAATCGAGGACCGGGCATTCAACATGTGGCATTTAGGGTTAAGGATTTAATTTCCACCGTTGAGTATTGTAATACAAAAACGATCGACTTTTTGCCTACACCGGGAGCCTACTACGACGAGACGCCAGCCCGGATTATCTCCCAAAAGATGGGGCAGGTAGCCGAATCGCTAGACGATCTAAGACGGCTGAGTGTTCTGATTGATGGTGAAGAAGGGGGTTATTTGTTGCAGATTTTCTGTAAAGATCAGGCAACGCAGTTTGGTAGACCAGATGCGGGCCCACTTTTTATAGAGCTGATTCAGCGCTGCGGCAGTAACGGTTTCGGGGAAGGTAATTTTCGCGCGCTCTTTGAGAGCATCGAGAGAGCTCAAGCGAAGCATTAGAATAGCGAGCTAGATCAAATGTTGCACCGTAAGACTCTGGGGAGGATTCCAGCAAAACCTCACACCGCATTCTATGGCGCTGATGGCAAGCTGCTGATGGAACATTGCTCCACGCGGGAGGGTTTTGATGGACCGTTTTCAATTCTTTACTACAAAGTTCCACCCACGGATGAGACCGGGGTAGAGCATTTTGAGATACCTGGCTTCGCCCCGTACCAAGTTGGGGGACGCCAACTGCTTCACCGCCGGCACATAAAATCGCAGTCACTCCCCCCTCGCGGCGACTTTTTGAGTGGTCGGAGCACGCTGCTGGTGAATGACGATCTTGATATCGGCATCGTCAAGCCGGTTGAGAAAGCGCTGAATTTCTTCTCTAATGCTGATGGAGATGAGCTTTATTTCGTGAAGCATGGAGCTGGATATGTCGAGAGCTTGTATGGAATTTTGCCTTTCAAGCGTTACGATTATCTGCTGATCCCTAAATCAACTCCTTATCGATTGCACTTCGATGTTGAATTTTCGGCGACTAATCCCCCAGTGCTGTTGGTCTTTGAGGGACGACCAAAAATCGGAATTCCATCCGAGTATCGGAATGTGACCGGGCAGCTAACAATGTATGCCCCATACTCGGATCGTGATTTCCGTTCACCTGAAGCGTTGCTGACTTACGATCCTGGTTTTCATGGCGGTCCACCCTTTCCACTGGTGGTAAAACATTCCGGGGCCTTGACGAAGCACATCTTTAATCATTTCCCCTATCAACTTGAAGGCTGGGATGGCTCTGTTTATCCGGTAGCTTTTAATATCCTGGATTACCAACCTAAAACGGGACTAGTTCATCTCCCACCGACGATACATACGACATTTGCCGGCAAGTCATTTGTAATCTGCTCTTTCGTCCCGCGCTTAGTAGATTACCATCCGCAGGCGATTCCCTGTCCGTATGGCCACGCTAATGTGGAGATGGATGAGGTGCTGTACTACGTTGAAGGAAACTTCACCTCGCGCAAGGGGATTGACTCCGAGTCTATTAGTTTGCATCCGCAAGGCGTGCCTCACGGTCCACATCCCGGAACATACGCTAAATCGATCGGTTCAAAGCGAACAGATGAATTGGCGGTCATGTGCGACACCTACCAACCGCTGAAGCTTACCCAAAATGCCTTAGACCTGGAGCAGGGCGATTATCACACCACCTGGGTGGAGTTAGAGGATTCTCCAGCAAAGTAAGATCGATAGCTGCGATAACAGATGGCTGTTCAGTAACGGCTGTTCAGAAATGGCTGTGCAGTTATGGCTGTGCAATTTGCGCAACTACAAGTCGATGTTGGCTGTTCACATTCGGCGAAGTTAGGCTTACGCTAAGTGAATCAGGAGAATTTATGAAAAAACAAACTCAGGTTTCAATTAGTTTACGGCATCTCGGGCTAACTGCTCTAGCTTTCTCTGCGGTGGCGTATTGTGTTGCAGCTGGGGCGCCAGCGGCTGAGGCTCAATCCTCAGGGGGCAGCTCTTCGTCTATTGGTGGGACGCCCGGGGCAATCGGTACTATCTCTGCAGTGCCAGTAGGGGTCTGTGCGCAGACTTCTCCCGCAAATCCGGTCAAGAAGAACACTCGCTGCGGTGTGGTAGTTTCGGTTACTGATACGAACGGTAATGGTCTTCCGCGGCAACAGTTTCGCGTGCAGGAGCGACGCGGAATCGCCGGCCGTTGGCGT
>Ga0163155_10005146_pt1 | contig 13147 bp, 14 predicted proteins | sample OliLakLV19SP4G1_FD_148611 | JGI IMG/M metagenome (GOLD analysis project Ga0163155, IMG submission 148611) | Freshwater microbial mat bacterial communities from Lake Vanda, McMurdo Dry Valleys, Antarctica - Oligotrophic Lake LV.19.SP4.G1 | ecosystem: Environmental > Aquatic > Freshwater > Lake >...
GGATGTCGTTGGCGGGGCTGCGGGGCTCCATCTGATCGATGCGGGTGCCATGCTCGGCGGCGACCTGCATGATTCGGCTGAACATCGCGCTCTCGTCGAGCGCGAGGATGCCGCGAGCCTTGATCTCGTCGGCCTCGGCCTGAGCACGGGCGAGTGCTTCGATCGTTTTGGGAAGGCCGGCTTCCTGGGAAACTGACGAGGGCATCGATTGTTCAAGAGCGATGATCTTGCCTCGAGTCTCGGCGAGCTGCTGGCGGAGCGGATCGACGAGCATGAAGTGCAGCCCGAAGCACACGCTCAGGCCGATCATCGCCTCCACAGTCACTTTGCGGGTCACGTCGCTGTTCATGGCCTGTCTCCGGTCTGCTCAGTCAGGGGTGCGGCGGCGCTGGTGTACACGCTGGCGCCGTCGCGCGGCAGGCAGACGATACCCATTGAGATATCGAAGCTGAGCGTCTGCTCGGTGGCGCCTTGCGCGAGCTGCGTCGGGCCCAGGTGTGCGTGCGTCACGAGGGGCGCGGACTCCAGTTGGTCGATGAACTGCTTGACGAGCTGGGCGGGCGGGGTGTTGGCGCCGGATCGAGCCACGCCGGTGATGCGAGACTTCCACTCGCCGCTTTCCAAGGACAGTTGGATCGATCGAAGCCGGACGTTCTGGGGCGTCTGGGCGGCGAGCATCGCGAGGACGGCGCTTGCTTCGGGGGATCGTGCCAGTCGCTGCTGGATGCGGACCTTGGCCATCGAGACGCCCTGTCGGGCGAGGACGACTCGCTGGAGTGCGTCTCGCGTGGGATCGGGTTGGGCCGCCCGCGCTTCAAGTCGAGAGAGGATGTCGCGCTGCTCGAGCACGGCGATCCGCGTCTGCAGTCCGTCAATCCCGATCGCGAGGGCGGCGGCCGCGATGCCGACCCAGAGCGCGCGACGGGTGCGCCGGACCCAGGCCACGGTCTTGACCGCGCGAGGGAGGAGGCTGACGCCGCCGGATTTGGCGATCATTGCTGCGGAGGCTTCGCCGCGCAGCTCCTCGGGCAGCGTTTCGGCGTTCTCGATTTTCTCGATGGGATTGTCGATGCCGGCGTCCCAGGAGAGAACCTGAGTCAGGTTGCGGATGGCGATGCCGGGGCCGGCGGCAAAGACGCGGAGGCCGGCGCGCTCGTCGGGCATCAGGCCGAAGCGCAGCGACTGCTTCAGTTCGATCGCAAGTCGCTGGAGCACGGGGCGCATGAGGGGGAAAAGGTGGGCATTCTCGGATTCCTGCGGATGGCCGTGGGCGTCCTGACTATGCGGGATGCCTTGGGTGAAGAGCAGTTCGCGGGCCGCGGCGCGATCGAGGACCGCGCTGGTTGTTGCGGTCATCTTTCCGGGCGCGGGACGGGAGATCGCTTCGACGAGTGTTTCGGTGCCGACCGCGATCGAGCGGACAAAGGCGAGTCGCTGGGGGCTGGCGCAGGCAAGCACCGCGCCCTGCTCGCCGATCCAGATCACGAGGCTTGTGACGGCGCCGGTCGCCTTGGCGATGGCGAGGTTCGACGCCGAGCGGAGCATCGCGGCCGGGCCGGGCATGAGCTCAAGGGGGACAAGGCCGGCGGCCTGGATGCAGGCGCAGAGTTCATTGGCGGAGAAGTCGGTGTCGGCGGCGGCGAGATGATGGATCTGGGCGGGGCGTGGCGAGCCGTCTGGGCCGACGCCGCCCTTGCGGTCGGTCATGACGTGAACGACATCGAAGGCTGCGGACTCAAGGGGGAAGGAGACGGCTTCGCTGAGGGCAAGCTCGGCGGCCTGGCGCGAGCCGCGCTCGCCTGCGCTGACGGGGCAGGAATAAACAGAAGATGAGCAGTCAGGTCCGGAGTAGACGATCGTCGCCTGAGCGCCGGAGACGCCAAGCTCAATCACCCCTTGGAGAGCGTGGTCTGGAAGCTCGCGAGAGACTCTGACCATCGTCGCTGGGCGACGGCGGCAGCGGCCTGTGGTGCGGGCTCGATGCGCTCAAGACGTGAATCGATGAGCTTGCCGCCGCGCATCACCAGGAGCTGGCGGCGCGTGGGCGAGATCTCGACGTAAACTCGACTTTGACCGGTAGGCATCTTAATCCCGAATGAATGAATGGCGAGACGGCGAATCGCTGGCCCGACAGATCACTACTTCGGCGTTTTCGGCCCCTCACCTGAGACGACCCTGCATTCCGCCGACACGCAAGTGGCGCAAAGAGCGACGCCGGCCGCGTAATCGCGGCCGGCGTGGATCGAACAGAGTCATCTGGAGTCAGTTGCCGAAAAGGGCGCCCAGGACGTTCTCGAGTATGTCGAGGATGCCGTTGCCGTTGGAGTCGGCGAGGTTGGGGTTGGGCGCGGGGGTGGCCTTGGGCATGACGATGGGGAGCTTGCCCCGGGAGAAGATGAGCTGGTCGCGCTGGTCCCAGCGGGTGATGCGGAGACCGCCGGAGCCGGAGTATTCGTAAGCGCCGAGGTCGTAACCGATGAGGCCGTCGCGGTTGCCGTCCCAGGGTCGCATGCGTCCGGCGATGTCGTGGGTGGGAACGTTCCAGGCCGAGCCTGCGTCCATCGCGGGCGAGCCTGGGAGGAGCGCGAAGTTGCCGGCGCGGGCGTCGGCGAAGCGGGGATCGCCGGTGATTACGCCGGTGACGGACTTGGCGGTGGAGGGCAATGCCGCGGCGATGGTGTTCTGCAGGAGGCCGTCGATGCGACCGCCAACGAGATAGCCGTAAGCCGGGTAATAAGAGTCGGTCGCGATGTTGTTAACAAGGGAGCCGCGGGAGTTGGCGTCGCAATAGACGTAGAAAGGATACAGGCAACCGGTCATGGAGTTGGACGAAACGGTGACGCTGGAGGAACTGTTGCCCGTGGCGTAGACGCCGATGCCGGCCATGCAGTCGGTGCCGACGTTGTTCTCAATGGTGATGACGGTCGCGACGCTGGGCGAGAGGCTGAGCGCGACGAGGCCGAGAGTGAAGCCCGGGTACATGGTGCTGAACCCGCTGGCGAGGTTGGAGGGATTCCAGCTCTGGCCGCCCCATCCCTTGTTGGCGCGGAAGAAGGAAGTGTGGTAGGCCTGTCCGGTCATGTTGAACCGGTTGTTGCGGAAGGTGATGTATCCCGAAGAAGCGGCGGTGATGTAGGCGCAGTGGCCGGTAGCGCCGGTTCTCTCGAAGGAGTTTGAGTTGAGCACGATGTCCGTGCTGCTGGCGTGGATGCCGACATTGGTGCCGGGCGGGGGCTTGATGGCGCAGCTTGAGATATTGAAGCCGCGCCCACCGGTGATGGTGATCCCGTAGAGCTTCTGGTCACGAATGGTGAGACCGGCGAAGTCCCAGTAGGTCCGAGATGTGACCTGGATGCCGTAGTTTCGGGTGGATCCGCCGGAGATGATGACGGCTCCGGGAGCGTCGCCGGTCAGGGAACCGGTGATGTCGCCGATGATTCGGTTGTGATTGGAGATGGTGCCGTTGCCCGCGCCGCTGAGGCTGGTGAGCGTGACGGTTTCGGCGTAGGTGCCGGGTCCGACAACCACGGTGAAGCCGCCGGAGTTACCGTTGCAGAGGCTGACCGCCCGCTGGATGGTGCGGAAAGCCTTCGCGGGTGAGAGGCCGCTAGCGAGCAGATCGTTTCCGGACGTGCGGACGTAATAGGTGGTTTGCGCCAGGAGAGAGCCCGGCAATCCTGCGATGCAGGCGATCAGGACGGATGCCAGGAAGAGGCATTGACGTGTCATGCGGCGGCTCCATTACTCCAAGACCGTTTCGATCGTGCGGAGGGTGCCGCCAGCGGTGGCCGCGCTCCGGATGATGATCTGTGAACCATTGACGGTCTTCGACACAATGAGGGTGGTGCCTTGCCCCGGACCCGGGTTGTTGTCCGCATTCGCGTCGTCAGAGATAGACCCGATGGCGCCGTCGCCATCTTCATCAGCATTGTTCATGAGTTCTCGGACGGCCATGTTGATGCCGGCCTCGGCGGCGTAGAAGGATCGGGAGGACTGCACGCGCTGTCGGGTGAGATCCTGGTGGCGGATGCCCCCGATGACCGCCGCGACGATCGTGAGCTGAAGAAGAACAAGCGCGAGCACCATCACGACGGCGACGGTTGCGCGGCGTGCGGCGCGTGGAGTCGAGCGGGGACGTCGAGTTGAATGCGAGCGCGTCATGGTCATGATCCGGCGATGAGAGAACGGATGAAGACTTTGGTGCGGACGGTCTCGGAGACTCCGTCGCGCTGGATGGTCATGGTGATGAGGAATCGTCGGATGGGGAGGCATCCGTTGCCTGAGAGGCTGGAAGCGAGCTCGACGTTGCTCTGATCGAAGGCCTGAAGGCTGAAGGACGTGACGCCGGTGATGAGCGTGCGAGGGACGCCGCCATCGCTTCGAAGGACGAGTTCGGCGCCGTCGAGGCTGAGGGTGTAGTCGGTGTTCCAGGTGATGGAGGTCGAGGAGAAGGAGGCGATGTCGGGCGCGGAGGCGGCGCTCACCTTGGGGATGTTGCGGAGGTTGCGGACGACTTGCTCGAGAGCGATGGAGGCCTGGGTGTGCAGATCGGCGGCGAGCGCGCCGCGGGCGTATCCCTGGATCGACGTCCAGAGGATGCTCGAGGTCACGCTGGCGATCACACTGAGGACCGTGATGGCGGCGATCGTTTCAACGAGCGTGAACGCACGTGCGACTCTTCGCGAGCGGATGATGTGAGAGTGTGAGTGCTTCACTGGGCGTAATCCGTCAGAACAGTTGAGAGCGCGAGGGATCGGGTAACGCCGCCGCCTTCGCTCCAGGCCACAGTCACGGTGACTTTCATGTAGCCGGCGCCGGCGGTGGCGAGATCGGGGGCGGTCTGGGTCAGACTGACGCTGCGAGAAAAGTTGGGGAACCCGGGAACGGAAGACTCGTCCGGGTAGTTGGCGCTTGTGAGATAGGCGAAGCCGCGGGTGTCGCTGTTGCGATCGGCGATGACGTCCTCGATTTTTTCAGCGGCGAGCCAGTTGGCGCGGGAGGAGAGGACGGGAGTGATCCGCTTATCGTGCGAGGTGCGGATAGCCAGGATCATCGACGGAACGGCGATGCTGAGGATGACAATCGCGATGATCGCCTCGATGAGGGAGAATCCAGGATTTCTTCCGGACCTGCGCATACCGGACTCCTGCATGGGACTCTTGGCGGGTGTCGGGGCGGCCCACGCGGGCCGCCTGAAAGCCGAATCGCGATCGGGGCTAGGGCGCGGCTGCCAGTTCGATGTTTCCGGTCTCGGGCTCGATGACCACGCCGTGCCCGCCGGTGAGCGTGACGGAGCCTTGCGAGGCGAGCGCGGTTTCGTCGTCGTTGAGGGGAGCGCCCATCCAGTTAAACCCGATCTCGGCGCCCCCGTCAAAGAGGGCGGCGGTGATCGTGATACCGGGGAACTCGCCGACGCCGAGCACCTGGACATAATCCGGTGGCGGGATCGGAGAGGGCGGTGGCGTTGGCGCGACCGGGGGTGGCGACGCTCTCGGAAAGAAGGGAGTAGGTGCCGGCCTGAAGATTGAACCTGACCCAGGTGCGCGTGCCGGTCATCAGCGCGACCTCGCGTGCGTAGGACAGGTCGTGCAGAAGCTGTCTGGCGGCCGCCGCCTCACGTGTGCTTCCGAGCGAGGTGAGGGACGAGACGCAGACAGCCGAGACGATGCCAACGACGGTGATCACGACGATGAGTTCGACCAGAGTGAAGCCGCCGTTCCTGAGAGAACGGCGGCTTCGGCTCAACAGTGATGTGCGAGTGTCGTTGGGCATTTCCTGGGATTCACCAGAGGTGTTCGTTGACGCCGGTGGTGGTGGTGTTGGCCCAGAAGTGGCCGTTGGCGACGTCGTAGTTCCAGCCGAAGACGCGGGAGATGGGAGGGGTGGTGGCCCAGGTGGCGGCGCCCACGTCGTTGGAGTTGTTGTAGGGGTTCTCGGGGATGGCCTCGTTGAGGACGGTGCCGACGGTCTCAAGCTGGACGAGGCTGGGGTAGCCGGGGGTGCCGGTGTTGACGATGGTGTTGGCGTAGTAGTTGGCCACCGCGGCCCGAACGGCGCCGAGGGTGGCCTTGGTGGCCGATTGCTTGGCCTTCGCGGCGTAGTCGAAGTACTTGGGGATCGCGACGCCGGCGAGGATGGCCAGCACCACGATGACGGCGATAAGCTCGACCAGCGTGAAGGCTCTCGCCACGCTGTAACGCTTTGTGCAAACTGTCTGCATTGAAACTTCTCCTGTTAACTCGGAACTTACCGATACCATCGGATTCTCCTCCGACCGACTTGATGACCGGACGTGAATTAATGGAGTCTCTTCTTGCTTTTCGCTAGCTCATCAGGCGCACCATGTCCCACATGGGGAGGAAGATGGCCAGCGCAACGCCCAATACCACGACAGCGATGAGCACAACCAGGACGGGCTCAATCACGGTGCCGATGTTTTTGGTCAGCATCGCGGTCTCGCGCTCGTACTGGCGCGCGACGGTGTCGCACATCTTGGGAAGCTCACCGGATGTCTCGCCCGCGGTGATCATTCTTTTGGCGAAGGTCGGGAGGTACTCGCAGCGGGCCAGCACGTCGCTGAGGCGACCGCCGGCTCGGACCTGGTCCACCATCCGGCGTGCATCCGCGGCCATCATCGCCCGACCGCTTGATCGCCCGCTCATCTCCAGCGCCTCGATCAGGCCGATGCCCGATGAAAGGCTCAGGCCCATCACCCGCGCAAATCTCGCGACTCCAAGCCCGCGAAGAATTTGCTTGATCACCGGAATCCGGTGCAGCAGGCGGTCCATGAAAGATCGCACGGTTGCCAGGCGGAGCGAACGGCGCGCGAGAAACACAGCCAGCAACACCGCCGGCAGCAGCACCCACCAATACGTCTGCACCGATTGTCCGACGGCCATGAGCACGCGGGTAAGGAACGGCAGCTCGATGCCTTTAGATGCAAACATCCTCGCGAACTTGGGGACCGCGAAGACGATGAGGAACGACGTCGCGAGGCCCAGCGTCGAAATCACGACCAGTGGATAGGTCATGGCCGACTTGACCTGTCGCTGCATCTCCTGCACGCGCTCGAGCATCTCAGACAAGAGCTGAAGCACCTTGACGAGGTTGCCGGTCTTTTCCGCCGCCTTCACTGATTCGATGTAGATGTCGCTGAAAAAGCCGGTGTGCTCGCCCATGGCCGAGGAGATCGACTGCCCCGCCTGCACGCGCGCCGCGATGTCGAGAAGGACGCGCTGGAGCTTGGGGTTTTCTTCCTGCTCGGCGATGCCCAGCAGTCCTTCGCTGATCGGGATGCGGGCTTCGATGAGAACGGAGAGCTGATGGGTGAACTGCGCGATGTCGCGGGTCTTGACGCGCGCGGCGCGACGACCGGCGCCTTGCGAGGCGGCTTTCAGCGAGACGGGCGTCAGGCCCATCGCGACGACCTGGCGGTAGGCGGTGTCGCGATCCGCCGCGCTTGCGGTTCCCTTGCACACCTTGCCGGCCTTGTCGACGGCGCGGTACTCGAAGACAATGACGCTCATGCGCTCTTCCTCAGTTCGCTTGACTGCTCTTGAATGGGAGTTATTCGCCTGGCGGACTCGCCCTCGAGATCGACCGCGATGACGCGCACGACTTCTTCCACCGTGGTCTGTCCGAGCTGGGCTTTCTCGACGCCGTCGCGCCACATGGGCTTCATCCCGAGCCTGACCGCTTCGCGGCGGAGGTCCGCCGTGCCCGCCTCGGTCTCGATGAGGTTCTGGATCTCGCTCCCGACGGTGAGGAGTTCAGCGACGACGAGGCGTCCCTTGTAACCGGTCGTCATGCAAGCGGGGCACCCGGCGCCCTTGACGAGTCCGCCGGGCTCGATCGAGAGCCGCCGGAGGATCGAGGGCGCGGGCGTGTGAGGCCTGGCGCAGACCTGGCAGACTTTCTTGACCAGGCGCTGCGCGAGCACGCCCAGCAGCGAGGCGTTGATCGCGAACGAAGGACACTCCAGATCCCGCAGGCGCGAGATCGCGCCGGGAGCGTCGTTGGTGTGCAGCGTCGCCAGCACGAGGTGGCCGGTGAGCGCGGCCTGGAGCGCGATGCGCGCCGTCTCCTGATCGCGGATCTCGCCCAGCAGCACGATGTCCGGATCCTGGCGCAGGATCGCGCGGAGAGCCGCGGCGAACGTCAGGCCTATCTCGGTGTTCACCTGGACCTGCCTGACCATCGGCAGCCGGATCTCGACGGGATCTTCGATCGTCATGACGTTGCGATCGGGCGTGTTCACTTTCTTGAGCGCGGTGTAGAGCGTGGTCGTTTTGCCCGAGCCGGTGGGGCCGGTGACGAGGAAGATGCCGTGCGGGCTTTCCATGATGTCATCGAGGCCGGTGCAGTGGTCGGCGGAGAGTCCCAGGTCGGTGAAGCTGCGGATGCTGAGGCCCGAGGCGAGGATTCGCATGACGACGTTTTCGCCGTGAATGGTCGGGATGACCGAGACGCGGACGTCGATGGGTTTCTGCTCGTGCATGAAGCGGAACTTGCCGTCCTGCGGGCGGCGCGACTGCGTGAGGTCGAGGCTCGAGAGCACCTTGAGGCGCTGCACGATGCCGGAGTGCGCGGAGCGCGGCGGGCCGTGGCGAGACCGCAGCATCCCGTCGATGCGGTATCGAAGATAGAGATCTTTTTCGTCGGGGTTGATGTGGATGTCCGACGCGCCGTCCTGCACGGCCTGCGCCAAAATCTGGTTCACCGCGGCGACGATGGGCTCCTCGCCGGTGAGGAGTTCTTCCTGACGCTCGCTCACGGTCGGGGCCGAGCCCGCGACTTCGCTCGTCATTGAGTATGCCCGTTCGATGAGCGCGGCGAGCGCTTCGGGCTCGCACAGCACGGGCTCAATCTCGGCGCGAAGGAGCGCGCGGATCTGATCGACCGCGGAGAGGTCGAGCGGGTCGCCCATCCCGAGGGTCATCACGCCGCTCAGGTCAAAGAGCGGGAACGCGCCGTGACGCTCGGCGAGCGCACGCGGGAGAAGGCGGGCGTTGCGGATGTCGATGTCAAAGTCGTTGAGGTTGACGTAAAGGCACTCGATGAGCGTGGCGCGGGTGATGGCGACGGCCTGCCGCGTCACCGATCCCTGGCTCACGAGCGCTTCGCATACGCTGATTCGCTGACGTGTTGCAAGATCCTTTGCGCGGTCCACGCTGGCACGATCGACCACGCCCTCTTCCACCATCGCGGCCACAATGTAGTCGTTTGTTTCAAGCACGCGCGGCGTCTCCAACCCCGGGCTGCGACCGTGCAAAGCTGATGAGGTGCTGCAACTGCGCCGCCTGCTCGATCGAGCCTTCGCCCTCGCCTTCGTCGGAGCCCAGCAGTGTGCCAAGGAGGTAGGTGGGCTCGCGCCCGACCAGGGTCACGCGCTGCACGCGCACGGAGTATTCACCGATAGGGCAGCTATTCTCGTCCTGGTCGCCTTCGCCGATGCCTGTAACGATGAGGATGCGGCAAGCGCGAGGGACGAACACACGCGACATCACGCCCAGGCCGCCCAGGCTGCAATCCACCAGCGTCGCGGGCACGCTGCCGTCGGCGCTCCGGGCGAGCTTTGAGAGGACCACGGCTTCGGCATGCACCGGGTCAATCACAAGACGCACCGGCGCTTGGCACCGATAACGTTCATGGTGACGGACAATCAGCCGGTCGTTCTGCGCCTTCACACGGATCTCCAGGTAGTCGCTTGTACTCCGAGATATCGGTCAATACCCAGCGATGCTGAGCCCGGAGCGCGGATCCGTATGCAAATGGATGCATCGCGCGTCGCTCAGTCCCGGAATTGGGTGCGGGGGCTGAGGACATGAGGCGAGGACACGCAGGTCTTGCGCGTTCCTGGGGCGTGTTGCACGCGCGAAGAGCATCGAGTTCGGCCTCAAAGCAGGCCGAACTCGATGGCACGGTGCATGGGTGTTCAGGATGAGCCGTGCTCGTGGCCGGGCATGCGGCAGGCGCCGGACTCGCAGGCGTCGCCGCCGGTGACGCGCCCCATGATGCGGTGACGGTTGCGCGCGACCACGCGATAGAGCCGATCGACGACGACACGCACCGGTGTCAGACGATACAACCAGCGCGTCCAGCGCAGCCATTTTCGTGTTGCCAGCGCCTCGACGATCGCGCCCACGCCGGAGAAAACCGTGCCGTCGGCTTCGACGAGCTGCATCGCACCGGCGCACATCTCGGGCGTGAGTGTCGGGAAGCGCCGGAAAACTTCGGGATCGTGCATGCTCATGCGCTCGATCCGGCCCGGGGCGGCGATCTTGAGGAGGCGAGCGGAGCCGGCGACGCAGAACCGGCATGTGCCGTCGTAGATGACGGTGGCCGGCGCGGCGGGGATTGGTGGGGAGGAAGTCATGAAATCTGAAATCCGCTCAATCGTCGATTGCTCGCGCAATCGGCTCTTACGGCTTCGCCTTCTTCGCTTCCTCCGCGATCAACTTCTTCGCCTCATCCAAAGACAGGCGCGTCACGGTTTCAATCACCACAGGATCGACCGGCACGTTCTCCAGTTTCGGTTCCGGGATGTCCTTCGTCTTCCCCTTCCGGATCGTGTCCACGACCGACATCCCCACGACCACCTTCCCGAACACTGCATACCCCGCCTTCCCCGTCATCTCACGCGGCGTATCAAGCTTCGCATTGTCCGCGGTGTTGATGTACCACTCCCGCGTCGCGGTGTCCGGCTCGGCGTCGCGTGCCATGCCGATCGTGCCCTTTTCGTTCTTGAGCCCGTTCTGCCATTCGTTCTTGATGGGCTTGTCGCCCTTGAGTTCGACGAGTTCCTTGGTGTAGCCGCCGCCCTGGATGACGAAGTTCTCGATCACGCGGTGGAAGATGGTGCCGTCGTAGGCTTTCTTGTCGGCGTAAGCGAGGAAGTTGGCGACGCTGATGGGCGCTTTCTCGCGATTGAGTTCGACGACGATGTCGCCGGCGGAAGTTTTCAGCCGCACGTAGACAAGCTTGTCGGCATCGGTGGTCTTTGCGTCGGCGGGCGCGGGCTGGACGGGCGCGGCGGGCTTTTCGGGCTGGGTTGCGGAACTCATGCCGAGGAGCGAGATGAGGGAGAGAATCACACCGATAAGCGTCGTGAACATGTGCAACTCCAAAGAGCCGATTGCGCAAGCAATCGACACGGGGCGTCACAACGATCCTACGCCGCAGTTGTTATCGCTGGAATCGTGCCAGCGAGTTCTGCTTTGAGAACTCGATGCTCTTGGGTCATGTTGCACCCCAAAGCATCGAAGTCGTCCCCAAAGCGGGCCGACTTCGATGGCACGATGTAACCTGAAAGTCATAGTTCGGCGGATTCAATGCCCGCCCGGCGCCCGAACCCGATGCACCAGCGTCTGCGCTTTGACCTCAAGCCCCTTGAGTTCCGAATCCAGCGCATCGCGGTTCGGCGCGAAGCTCATTGCCATGCGGGTTGACACCCAGTCCTTCTTGACTAACTGCGACAAGGATTTGGTGAAGCTGACCATCCCCTCGCCGGCGGAGCCGTTGATGATCGCGGGGATGTCGTTCTCTTCGCCTTCGCGGATCTTGGCCTGCACGATCGGCGTGTTGATCAGCACCTCGACGGCGGGCACGACCTTCACCTCGAAGTTATCAACCGCGGGAATCAGCTTCTGCGCCAGGATCGCGCGAAGCGTGTTGGAGAGGGATGAGCGGATGAAGCCGTGCTCCTCGCGCGGGAAGAACTCGAGCATGCGGTTGAACGACTGCATCGTGTCCGCCGTGTGCAACGTGGCGAAGACGAGGTGCCCGGTCTCGGCGGCCTGGATCGCGGCGAGCACCGTGTCGTGATCCCGCATCTCGCCGATGAACACGATATCCGGATCCTGGCGCACGACGTATCGGAGCGCGGTCTTGTAGTCGCTGACATCGATGCCGATCTCGCGCTGCGAGATGATCGACTTCTTCGCGTGGAATCGGTACTCGATCGGGTCCTCGATCGTGATGATGTTGCACGCCTCGGTCTGGTTGATCTGCTCCAGCATCGCGGCGAGCGTCGACGACTTCCCGCTGCCCGTGATCCCCACGACCAGCACCAGCCCGTCGTTGGTCGTCTCGATGATGTCGTTGTAAATCCCCGGCAGGTGCAGCTCGGCGTAGCTCGGGATCTCGGCTTTCACGCGCCGGATCGCCGCGTTCACGTGGTTGCCCGAGCGGAACATGTTGACGCGGAAGCGATCGCCCTCTTCGTTGTGGGCGGCGAAATCGAGGTCGCCGCGCTCTTCAAAGAGCCCGCGTTTCTTCTCGGGGATGATGGGGTCGAGGAGGTGGTCGGCTTCTTCGGCGGTGAGCGGATCGGCGCCCAGCGCTTTGAGGATCCCGCCGATGCGATAGACGGGGGGAATGCCGACCTTGATGTGCAGGTCGGACGCGCTGTGCTTCTTCATCCCGTTGAGGAGACGATGGATCGTGAGGCCGCCGCTGATCATCGGAAAAACCCTTTCGGAGAGGGGTCGGGCAGCAGAACCTACCAAAGAGTCTACCCGCGGGTGGCGGAAATGAGGCACGTGAATCCGGGCGGATTTGTTAGTTATTCTGAATACCGATGTAGATCGGAGTTTAATTCTCGGTCGTTGCTTTGTGATTCATTGACGCGCACGAAGCGGGAATCGCCACGATTCGCTTCGCGGACTTCGCTCTTCGTGGGCGTGAGTTTGCTGGGCTTTGCGTGACTCTCGCGGCGCGCAAGAAAAAGGCCCGGATCGCTCCGGGCCTTCGTTTCACTTCGTAAAGAGACTCAGCCGGTTCTTACTTGCCCGCGCCCTTCAGAGCCGCCTGGATCTCGAGATCAAGCTGCTCTTTGGTGGCCGGACCCTGGAAGAACTTGCTCACCTTGCCGTCGGCGCCGATGATGCACGTCGAGGGGAAGCCCACGACGCGGTAGGCGTTGAGGATGGAGTCGCCGTCGACGAGCACGGGGAACGTCCACTTCTGCTTGGTCGCGAGGTTCTTGGCGGCGTCGCCGGATTCCTCGCGGCACGCCGCGCTGTAGAACTTGACGCCCTTGTCCTTGTACGAGTTCGACAGGGTCTGGAGAACGTCGCCGGTCGTGATGGACTTGGGGAAGCGGGTGCCGCCGAAGGTCAGGACGACGACGCTGCCCTTGTTAGCCGAG
>Ga0163155_10005148_pt1 | contig 13145 bp, 21 predicted proteins | sample OliLakLV19SP4G1_FD_148611 | JGI IMG/M metagenome (GOLD analysis project Ga0163155, IMG submission 148611) | Freshwater microbial mat bacterial communities from Lake Vanda, McMurdo Dry Valleys, Antarctica - Oligotrophic Lake LV.19.SP4.G1 | ecosystem: Environmental > Aquatic > Freshwater > Lake >...
ATATCTTCTGTTCATTTTATATCTCCTCGTTTGTTGTTTAACTACAATCAGTATAACACATTTACATGTTTGATATATAGGGATATTCCCCTATAATGGATAATAACGCAATTGAAAATTTGCTAGGTTTTCTGCGCCCACCCTCCCAGGTCTGCAATTGCGGCTCAGAAAACAGCGGTAAGTAATTTTTGGTTTTGTCCGCTAGTAATTTGTTGAGGTGATTTACGTAGCCAAACTGGGTTAGTTTTAGCTCGGCTCTGCGGGCGCGTAGAGCGTCGGGGAGTGATTGATTGATTTTTTGTTGAGTCACTGTTTATTCTCCTGTAGTTTTTTATTGATTAATTTTTGAGCGCCTTGCAAAGCCATTACAGTGACTTCCCGTATTACTTCAAGTGTAGCCGGGTGAACGTCTGGACAATTGGCTATTTCAAGCTCCAACCATAACTCTATATTTTTCAATTCATTTAATATTTCGTTGACTTGTTCAGTTGTTAGCATGATTGCTCCTTAAACCAGCGTTCGCTGTCGGCAAATATTCCTCGGGTTCTGGCTCTTGGTTTCATAAAATAAAAACATCCTTCGCTTTTTACTACTTTAACTTTTTTTAATTCGGATCCGAAAAAACTTTCGCTTAGTAAGTAAACGCTTTTGCCCACGTATTGATCTATCACTTCGCCAACGTTTAAAAACCCTTGGGATTTTTTTTCGTTATAGCGAAATTTAATCGAGCATTTGTAAAGCAACATTTCTTCTGGCTCTGATAAAATATGGCCAGTTTTTTCTGTGATATAATTTTCAACGTCGCTTAAATATGGGTATTTTTCGCTTGCTATGTAATTTTTATAAAAACTGTATATTTCTGTTTCTGTCATGTTGTATCTCCAATTTATTTAGTTAATTTCGATATCACGTAAAAATTCTGTTGCATGGTATTTATCGTTAGAGCTTTCAGTAATGCATTCTGCGTTATGTTCGTCAACTAAATCATTTGCTAATACTGCTATAACAAAACTCTCGTCGCCCCAGTACAATTTGTCACCGTTTTTTAAACCGTCCATTATGGCGGAAAAAACGGCTTGTTTTTTAATCAAGTCGCGCTGCACGTGGGTGGGTTTTTCCCACGTCGCCCTAACCGTCTCTTTTGTAACGTCGAATGTAACGTCGAATTCCTGAGCCGAAAGGATATTCGCGATTGCGAGAATTACTTCTCTGCTACTGTACAGTTCGTGCACTAATTGTTCAAAATCTTCTTTCACGAATTGTTCAAAATCTTCTGGGTTCATTTTATATCCCCTCTGTTTCTATAACAAAAATTTTTAATCCTCAAAAACATTTCGTCACCGATTTCTAAACCGTTCTCTAGGGCAAAAAGCATTGCGCGTTTTTCAACAAATTCGAGCTGCTCACTGGTTGGGTTGTTCCAAACTGCTACAATATTTTCCTCTGTAACGTCAGATCCCTCAATTTTAAGTACGTCCGCAATCGCATGAACGAATTCTTCGCTGCTTTCAAGGGAGCGTGCTAATTGTTCGAAATCTTCTAAACTCATTTGTTTTTCAACTTCGTTTATTACTTGGTCGGTCATTTTAATTCCCCTCGTTTGCTGTTTAACTATAATCAGTATAACAGATCTACACAAAAAATATATAAATAGTTTCCCTAGAGCTATAGGTATATTCCCCTAGACGGGTACGCGTACAACAACGAATCAGTTACTGATATAACAAAACTCTCGTCGCCCCAGTACAATTTGTCACCGTTTTTTAAACCGCCCAGTATGGCGAAAAAAACGGCTTGTTTTTTAATCAATTTGAGCTGCGTAATGGTTGGGTCGTCCCAAATTTCCATAATATTTTCCTCTGTAACGTCAGATCCCTCAATTTCAAGTAAGTGCGCAATCGCATGAACGAATTCTTCGCTGCTTTCAAGGTTGCGCGCTAATTGTTCAAAATCTTCTCGGTTCATTTTATATCCCCTCATAAATAACTATAACGTTATAACAAAACTCTCGTCGCCCCAAAACAGTTCGTCACCGGTTTCTAAGCCATTCTCTAGGGCAAGAAGCATTGCTCGTTTTTTAACCGATTCGAACTGCTCAATGGTTGGTTCGTTCCAAACTGCCACAATATTTTCCTCTGTAGCGTCAAATCCCTCAATTTCAAGTACGTACGCAATTGCATGAACGACCTCGTCACTGCAGTCAAGGGAGCGTGCTAATTGTTCAATATCTTTTTTATACATTTTTAATTCTCCTCGTTTGCTGTTTAACTATAATCAGTATAACACATTTACATGTTTTATATATAGGGATATTCCCTATAACATGCTACTCAATAAATAACTATAACTCTATAACAAAACTTTCCTCGCCCCAAAACATTTCGTCACCGTCTTCTAAACCGTTAGCTAGGGCAAGACGCATTGCGCGTCTTTTAATCAAATCGCTCTGCTCACTGGTTGGGTCGTTCCAAACTGCCACAATATTTTCCTCTGTAACGTCAGATCCCTCAATTTCAAGTACGTACACAATGGCATGAACGACCTCGTCGTTGCTCTGAAGCTCGTCCGCTAATTGTTTAATATCGTCGAATCTCATGAATTTCATTATAACAAAACTCTCGTCGCCCCAGCACAGTTCGTCGTAACCGGGTACCTTACCGTCTTCTCTGGCAAGAATAATTGCTCGTTTTTTAATCATATCGCGCTGCTCACTGTTTGGGTCGTTCCAAATTTCCACAATATTTTCCTCTGTAACGTCAGATTCCCGAATTCTAAGTAAGTGCGCAATCGCGCGCACAACTTCGTCGCTGCTCTGAAGTTCGTCCGCTAATTGTTCTAAATCTCTTCTGTTCATTTTATATCTCCTCGTTTGCTGTTTAACTATAATTAGTATAACACAATTATACTGTAGAGCTATAGGTATATTCCCTATAACATACTACGCAATAAATAACTATAACGTTGCAAAAATACCTTTCCCGCCCCACCACAGTTCGTCATCGGTTTCTAAACCGTTCTCTAGGGCAAGAAGAATTGCTCGTTCTTTAATCAAGTCGAACTGCTCAATGGTTGGGTCCTGCCAAATTGCCACAATATTTTCCTCTGTAACGTCAGATCCCTGAATTTCCAGTACGTACGCAATCGCCTGAACCAGTTCTTCGCTGCTTCTTTTAAGGTTGCGCGCTAATTGATCAAAATCGTCTAAACTCATTTGTTTTTTAACTGAAATCATTTTTAATTCTCCTCGTTTGTTGTTTAACTATAATCAGTATAACATATTTATACAACGTGTCAAGCAATTTATAAACAAAATATTTACTTTTTTAAAGCTCAGCGAAACAGAAAATATATAGGTAGTTTCCCTATAATGGATAATAACGCAATTGAATTCGTCAGATCACTGCATAAGGGTAAGTGGCCGTATTTGATTGTTTTAGAGCGGGATAACCTGAAGGAAATCCCCACGGGTGTGGGGAATGGTATTAAATCCTATCGATAATTGGTTCATCCTCTTGGAAAAAAGGAAATTGAAAATAACTATTTTGTGGACGGTAAAAAAATAGGCGATAATATCGCCTATTCCAAAGTAGTAAAAAACTATTTTGTCCCCCGAATTCGTCACTGTCACTTGGTAATCCAAGGTCAGGATAGGATTTGTTCGGGTCCACAGAGTTATTATAACATACTACGCAATAAATAACTATATCGTTATAACAAAAGTTTCCTCGCCCCAGAATAGTTCGTCACCGGTTTCTAAACCGTTAGCTAGGGCAAGAAGCATTGCTCGTTTTTTAATCCAATCGCGCTGCTTACTGTTTGGGTCGCCCCAAATTGCCACAATATTTTCCTCTGTAACGTCAGATCCCTCAATGCTAAGTAAGCGCGCCATTGCGCGAACGACTTCTTCGCTGCTCTGAAGTTTGTCCGCTAATTGTTCGAATTTTTCAATTATAAAAAAACTCTCGTCGCCCCAGCACAATTCGTCACCGGTTTCTAAACCGTTAGCTAGGGCAAGAAGCATTGCTCGTTTTTTAATCCAATCGCGCTGCTCACTGTTTGGGTCGTGCCAAACTGCCACAATATTTTCCTCTGTAGCGTCAGATCCCCGAATTCTAACTAAGCGCGCGATTGCGCGAACAACTTCTTCGCTGCTCTGAAGTTTGTCCGCTAATGGTTTAAAATCGTTTCTGTTCATTTTATATCTCCTCGTTTGTTGTTTAACTACAATCAGTATAACACATTTACATGTTTGATATATAGGGATATTCCCCTATAACATGCTACTCAATAAATAACTATATCGTTATAACAAAAGTTTCCTCGCCCCAGAATAGTTCGTCACCGGTTTCTAAGCCATTCTCTAGGGCAAGAAGCATTGCTTTTTTTTCAATCAATTCGCTCTGCTCACTGGTTGGGTCCTGCCACATTGCCATAATATTTTCCTCTGTAACGTAAGATCCCTCAATTTCCAGTACGTACGCAATCGCGTGAACGACCTCGTCGTTGCTTTCAAGGGAGCGTGCTAATTGTTTAAAATCGTCGAATTCCATTTTTTTTATTATAACAAAACTTTCCTCGCCCCAGCGCAGTTCGTCATAACCGTTTTCTAAACCGTTATCTAGGGCAAAAAGCATTGCTTGTTTTTTAATCCAATAGCGCTGCTCACTGTTTGGGTCGCCCCACATTGCTACAATATTTTCCTCTGTAGCGCCAGATCCCTGAATTCTAAGCACGTACGCAATTGCATGCACAACTTCGTCGCTGCTCTGAAGTTCGTCCGCTAATTGTTCGAAATCGTCGTAACCTATTTGGTTTCTAGCTACCTCAATTTTTTCAATTATAACAAAACTTTCCTCGCCCCAGCACAATTCGTCACCGTCCTCTAAACCGTTAGCTAGGGCAAAAAGCATTGCGCGTTTTTTAATCAATTCGCGCTGCTCACTGGTTGGATTTTCCCACATCGTTCTAATTGTCTTTTTTGTAACGTCAGATCCCCGAATTCTAAGTAAATGCGCGATTGCGAGAATCACTTCGTCGCTGCTCTGAAGTTCGTCCGCTAATGGTTTAAAATTTTCTTTGTTCATTTTATATCTCCTCGTTTGTTGTTTAACTATAATCAGTATAACAGATCTAGACAGAAAATATATAGGTAGTTTCCCTATATTGCGTGAGATATCTGTGCATAACTTTGTGGATTGTGTAGATAAAGGACAATGTCTCAGTCTCAAGGGATTGTCTAATTGTTGACACCTGATTAATTGTGCGTTATAACAGAATAATGGTTAAGGATGAATCAAATTAGACAAAAAGAGCACATTAAAAAAATGAAGGGAGCGCATCTTGAGTTTGCGCGAGCGTACGTTGCCAACGGTTGCGACAATCCCAAACAATCCGCAATTACTGCCGGATTTGCTATCAGCACAGCGTCACAGCAAGCGTCAAAGTTGTTGCGGCGTGCAGACGTGCAATCGTACATCAACACGCATAAAACAAAAATGCAACAAAAGTTTGAAATCACGGCTGAGCAGAAATTACGCAAGCTGTGGGAGTTTGTCGAAGTTGGCGACGAAAAAACGTCCGATAAAATAACCGCAATCGTGGTTATGAACCGGATGCAGGGGCACGATGCGCCGCCAAAAGTGGCGGTTGATCCGGACGGGCGACCAGTTACAGCTGTAGTATTTATGCCCGATAACGGGCGCTTGCAAATTGGGCTAACGAACGTACAAGTTAATGTGGAGATATAGATTGAGGGCAGTAGCAGACAACGTAGCAGTAGAGATTTTAGATTCTGAGACAGTTAGCACGGGCGGAATTATATTGCCCGGCAAAAACGGCCGTACCCAAAAATTAGTGGCGCGAGTTATTAGCGCGGGTGAAAATGTTACGCATTTGATTAATGTTGGCGAGTACGTGATAATACGAATTGCCAGCGGTACGGCGTTTCGAGACGACACAACAGAGTATCGCAGGTTACCGTACAAAGATATTGAATTTGTTACAGACGACCTAGAGCAGGCGCGTAAATTCAGGCAGATATAATATGAGTTGGTTGAGTTGGTTTGGGAAAAAAAATAAATGCTTTATTGCTGGCTGTAAATACGAGGCAACTACACAGCTCAGTTTTGATTACGATCATTTCGTGGATTGTTGCGCACATCACGTTTCTACACTCAAACATTTGTTTGACAAAAACAGAAAAGGAAAATGTGCTTTTATTGGTTGCAATAATGAGTATCGATATATTTACACGTTTATTAACAAATCCACGTACGAGAGCACAGTGTGTTGCGAGAATCATAATGAATTTCTAACAAACCTTATTGCTAATAAAAACGAGTTAATATTATTATTGCAGCAGCAATTAACTGCTGCACGAGACGATAAAATAAATCAAATTGCGCCGGAAAATTTTTAATGGCTCACATAATCTGGTGCTTAGACCCGACGTGCAGCAGCAACGCTAAAGAAGGATTGAAACATTTTCATCTTGTTTGTGCGGTTGCATTTATCAGCGCATCGGTTGACAGAGAGGGCGGTATCTCAACGTGCAATCTTGTTGTGGTGAGCGCGCAAGGCAGAAAAAATTTTAAGCTGTCAACAAAGATTTTGACAGCGAACGATAAAACGTTAAATACTTATCTAATCAAAATATTGATTAAACATAAATTAATAAATGTGGTGGCGAGCTCTAAAAAGCAGGCAGCAGCTAATGAATGATATAGCTGATTATAATATGAGAAGGCCAAATAAAAAAATAACATTTGACGACGACTGGTGCGGTCGTGATAAAAAATGTTGGTGCGATAGTTATAGCCAAAAATTAAATAGAATACATTTTAAATTTAATAAGCAAGAGTATATTGCATTTTTATTTGGCGATATACTAAAACATGAAAATAATATCAGGGTGTTTAAAGTGCCGATAGATTTTACAAAAAAAGATGCTGAATCTTTTGACATTGAAATGAATACTGTAAACCAGCACTCGCTGCTGGCAAATATTCCACTTTTGCCCAGCGTAAAGAAATTGATTATTAATTACATGAAAGTCAAGGATGACACATGCAGCTCTCAGACACAGCAAAAATATTCCGACCCCAGCCCGGAAAGCAAACCGAATTTTTAGCCAGTCAATGTGATTTAACGTTGTATGGCGGTGCGGCAGGTGGTGGAAAAACGTACGCTATTTTATTAGAGGCGTTACGTTACCACAAAAACCCGTTAGCCCGCGTAACAATTTTCAGACGCAAAATGGTTGATTTAAAAAACCAAGGCGGGTTGTGGGATGAATCGAAAAAAATATTCCCACACTTTGGCGCAATTGCAAACAATGCAGATTTTCGCTGGAAATTTCCAAGCGGCGCCGAAGTTGAATTTGCGCATTTAAATCACGAAGATGACAAACGCAATTATGACGGCGCACAAATTCCAATTATTTTGTTTGATGAGTTAACACATTTCACTGAAACGCAATTCTGGTATTTATTCTCCCGCTCTCGAAGCGATTCCGGTATCCGTCCCTATATTCGCGCAACCTGTAACCCAGAACCAAACTGGGTTCTTGATATGATCGAATGGTATGTTGACGACGCTGGCTACGCTAGAGCTGATAGAGCCTGTACTGTGCGTTATTTTATCCGCCAGAACGACCGGCTTGTCTGGGGTGACACACCAAATAATCTATCCGTGCGCACAGGCTGCGATATAAGCGATATTAAAAGTTTTCAGTTTATCCCTGCCTCGCTAGAGGATAACAAAATATTAATGGAAAAATCAGGCAAAGAATACGTTGGAAGTCTGAAGGTTGCGGGTGAAGTCGAGAGTAAACGATTGCTTGAGGGTAATTGGCGAGTTAAAAAAGAAGGTAAGATATTTAAGATGGAATGGTTCCAAATTTATACACGATTGCCCATTGATATCGATTACAAAATTATGACTGTCGACACGGCGCAAAAAGAAAAAGAATCAAACGATTATTCAGTTATGCAAGTGTGGGGCAGATGGAACAAAAAGATTTATTTGATTGACCAATTACGCGGCAAGTATAACTACCCAGATTTGAAACTTATGTTTGTATCTTTTTTAAGCAAGCACCGCAATGGATTGCATCAAATATTTATTGAGGATAAAGTAAGCGGTACAGCATTGATACAGGATTTGCAGCGTGAGTCACCGGTGCCTATACTTTCCGTGCAACGCAACAAAGACAAATATACCCGTGCTTATGATTGCCAAAATTACGTATCATCGGGATTTGTATTTCTTAATCCATTGACTGATTATTACACAGATTTTATTTCCGAATTGATTTCGTTTAGTGCAGATGGCTTGCATGGCCACGACGACCAGGCCGATTGTATGTTTGATGCAATTGAGAAATTATTGATAAACCCATCAAAACCCATTGACAGGTCAAATAATAGCCAGTACAGTAACTTGATGTCGATTATTGTTTAAGCAACATGGAGTAGTTATGAGCAAAAAAACAGACACTAAAGCCGCTATTGAGCAAAAACCTACCGAAGTTAAAGAAATTCCAGACGATGCTAACCGTCAAAGCATTATTGATACGCTCAACGACTTGGGCGCTGAACCAGATGTTTCAAAATCTACATTTGATTTAACAATGGACTTGCAATCGCATGTTAAAACAATGCGCAAAAGTATTGTTACTCAAGAAGTAGACAGGTCAAAAGTATGGTTAAAATCTATTAAGACGCAAACTAATTTAACCGATGAAGATTTTTTACTGCGCTTGCATAGTATGGGTGTTGCGGATATTTATCTATCCGAACATGCTGCTGGCGATAGACGCTTTTACGTGTTTAATGATATTGATGCTACTTTAACCAAAGAACAAGTTGAGTCTCGTGTACGTTTTAGCGGTATTAATCCGCTAGCAACAAAAGAAATATTTCGACGGGTATTCAAACGACCCGAGCACATGAAGCGCGCAAGAAATAGCCGATAAAATTTTTTAATTGCATGGACGCAATTGCATGGACGCAAAAGACGTTTTAAAGTTACACGATTTTTATAAATCGCGTTATGAAAAAAACAATCAACGAGCAAAAAGCTGCATTGATTTCTCAACCGACAATCAACAATGGGATGCCGGCGCGGCTATGTCTCGCCAAAATAAAAATAAAGAAACGCTAACGTTTAACAATATTAAAAAATATCTAAATCGTATTAAGTCTCAAAATTCCCAGTTAGATTTTCAGACCAACGTTTACCAAAAAGATGCATCCGCCAACCAAGCCGAATATAAATCTTTAGATTTACTCATCAAGCATTGGTTTACAAATGATAATATTTCGGAAAAATTTAATTCGTCGTTTAATAAATGCATTGATTACGGCTATGCAGTAGCAGAGGTTAATTACCACCGCGAAGATTATTTGACGATGAATTTAGAGCCAAACATTATTATCTATGATGACCCAAGCGAGGCGTTTTTTGATTTAAAAGCTACGCTTAAAAGCCGTATTGATGGCAATTTTTGCGGGCGTTGCCGCGAACTTGATGAAAAAGATTTGTTGCATGTGTACCCTGAGTTTGCTGCTAGTAATGGATTAAAAAAATCAGGTAACAAACTGATTGATTTTTGGCAGCGCGAAGAAGAAAAATGCTGGTATGTTAAAATGAAAACGCGGCAATGGTTGCGTCAAGATTTGCTAAACGATACAGATTACTTGCAAAACGTTGAACGTGACGTATTAGGTAAAATAATGCGCAAACGTGGCACTAAGTATTGTATATATTATTACCGATACTTAAATGAAATAACGGTTATTGATAGAGCACCTTACCCGACCGAAGACTTGCCGCTTGTATATCATTCAGGATTAACAGAATGGACAAAAGACGGGTTTAAAACATACCCTTACGCATTTTATCTAAAAGACGCGCAAAAATTATTAAACTTAGCCAAGTCTCAGATTGCTACCAATTTAAAAAATTCAACAGGAACAAAATATTTTTTTGGTCCAAATCACGTTACGCAAGACCATAACATTGAGCAGTTCCGCGATATCAACAAATATGAAGGCGCAATTCCGGTAGGCGATGACCCCAACAAAATGCTGGTTATCCAGCCGACAGAATTACCTGCAACACAAATTAGCGCGGCGCAAATGGCGCTACAAGATATCGAATCAATTGCCGGTTCTATGTCGGACGTGCAAATGTCTGATGCGGTAGTTACAAGCAGCGTCGCTATCAAAGAAATTACAAATAATATACAAATGATTAACGTCGGATTGGTTGGTGAGCACGTGCGCTTTATTGATTCAATATGCCATTTAATTGTACAGATGACACCAGAAATTGTCACAGAACAACGGGATTTCTTTGTTAAAAATGAAGACGAGAAAGTTGAGAAAATTTCAATTAACGTAATGACTGAGACTGGTTTAATTATAAACAATATTAAAAATTTGCGTAATGGGTTTATGTACGAAGTCAAAGTTGGCGCATCAACCACAATGCAAAAGCAAGATACTAAAAAAGATTTGATTGGTATTTATTCAATTAGCCCTCAATTGCTTCAAAGTACGGCTGATATATTTTTTAAAAATTCGGATTATCCAGATGCAATTCAATTGGCTCGCCGCGCCCAAGCTATGATTGACCCTAATCTGATCAAGGTAGGCAACGGCGAAATGACTCAAGAAGAATTCCATCAAATGAAAACACAAGCGCCGCCACCACAACCGCCTGTTAATCCAGCCGAAATGATGGTCGCACAAGCAGAACAAGCCAAAGCACAAGCGGCTACGCAAAATGCACAAACTAATCAAGCCAAAGCACAGGCACAAATACAACAGCAGCAGAACGATCAACAACTTAACCAAGTGAAAGTGTCCCATGAAATTGGTGCAAAAGATACACAGAATCAATTGGAAGCAACCCGCGTAGACTTAGAGGCTACCCAAAAGATGATAGATGCTGCAAGACTGAGTGGTGAGAATAGCGATGCAAATTCCGTCGAATAAAGGAACATTGCCAAATTGGAATAAGCAAACGGACTCGCCACAACTTTTTAATATGTGGATTGACCGCGAGGGAATGCTAAACTATACGCCGTCGCTGCAAGCAATCATAGCGCTTGTTACAACGCGCGCGATTTGGGAAACCCCTTATGACAACGGCTCGTTTATTGTAGTGACTAATAACGAAATTTATCGCGTTAAAACAAACGGCAGTAAAACATTAATCAAAGAAATTCTTAATAGCAACGAACCGGTTGAAATTACTGAAAATTCACAAAACCAAGTAACCATTGTAGATGGCAATAGCGCCTATGTTTTAAGTCAACGATTACCAACAACAGACGCGAACTATTTTGTAATTCTCGGGGAAAGTCAGGGCTTTGCTTTGACTAACCCTGGTTCGTGCGTAATTATAAACAGTTTTACGGCTATATTAGACGTTGATAGTGGGATATGGCAATTAAGCTCGGCTAACAATGCGTTGCTGTACGACCCAATTTCACAAGTTCAAATCGACCCACAATTAGAGTTCCCGTTAGCGCTTCGTAATATAAACAATAATTTGTTTATATTTGGCACAGCAGGCATTGAACGTTGGGAACCCACGCTTAACGTAAATATTTATTTATTCCCGCTTCAAAAAGACATGAACTTTAAAATCAATTTTGGGGCAATTTCTCAACAATGTATTGTGTCTAATATTAATACAATTTACTTTTTAAGCAGTCGCTACACACCCATGCAGCTAGATTCCAAAGGTTACATTGAATTACCCATGCCGGATAAATCCGAAGAAGAAAATGGTATCGCGAAAACATTTAGTGAATACCTCGATGTTGCTAAAGTTAAAGGCTCATTTTATACGTTTAGAGGCAATTACTTTTATCAACTAACATTTTCAACGAGTCAAATTTCGTGGGTGTATTGTGTGAATTCTGGCACGTTTGCCAATGTTGATGATTACATTATTGGATCGTGTTTTACCAGTGAAATTGTAATTACCGCTAATGGTGTGTATTCGTTATCGACCATTCCAGCCTCAAAAAAACGTTCATGGAAAAGTGAAGTTATTGAAATGTACAAAGGCACTGAGCCTTATCGAAATACATTATCAGCCGCTGAAGCTAGGATGGCGCAAGGCGCAAGTGAATCCTCATATCCTGAAAACGATATATTAGAATATATGGCGCTTTCTATTTCAACAGACCGAAAAACATTTGGCAACAGCGTACGCATACCCCTTGGAACATCGGGGCAGTTTAATGCCAGAACAATTTGGCGGCTAAACATTACGGGTCAGTACATAACGTTTTTAATTGAATATTTTGGTGATTATCCGCTAACAATTGAATCATTTCATGCAACGATAAAATAAGGAGTATTTAATATGATGGAAGAAGAACCACCTATGGACAGTAAGCTAGCACCACAACTTATGGGAATGCCAGAACCCGAAGAAATGCCAGAACCCGAAGAAAATGAAAAAATTACCAATGCCGTTCAAAAACGCCTTGCGCAAGCTACTAAAAATCATCAAAAAAAATTGAATGAGGCATTAACACCACTCCAGCAAGAAAACGAACAGCTCAAAGCAAAATTGCAAGAGTTAATGCCGCAACAAGATGAGCAAATGGTGCCTATCTCTGAAGTTCCAAAATTGCACAAGCAGTTGCAAGATATGCATCAACAAGAACAAAGCACAAATAAGATTGTTACTCGGGTACACACGGCAGCCGAACAAGATGATGAACTAAAAAATTTAGTTGAAACAAAAGGAAAAATGCTCGATCCTGCTTTAAGCTTTCTAGGAAAATACCAAGACGATATTCCAAACATTGTTGCGGTTACAAAACAATTACTAAAAGACCCGCTAACCTTTAAAATATTTATGGCATCCCCTAATGAATTTGAAGGCGCAAAATTTCTTAAAGAATTATCCGATAAAATGGACGGCAGAACGGATTCAAAATCATTTAAAAAATATGAACCAGTTCCGCAAATAAACGGCTCGTCAGCAAGTGATGATTTATCAGAGTATGTGGACAAATACAAAGGCAAACGCAAATAAGGAACAATCATGTCAAAATCTAAAAAAGGTATGGGATTTAAAGCAGCCGTTGAGTCGGTCAAAGAAAGCGGAAAATCTGA
>Ga0163155_10005157_pt1 | contig 13126 bp, 14 predicted proteins | sample OliLakLV19SP4G1_FD_148611 | JGI IMG/M metagenome (GOLD analysis project Ga0163155, IMG submission 148611) | Freshwater microbial mat bacterial communities from Lake Vanda, McMurdo Dry Valleys, Antarctica - Oligotrophic Lake LV.19.SP4.G1 | ecosystem: Environmental > Aquatic > Freshwater > Lake >...
GCGCAGAAAATATTTAACGTCCACTGTAGCGGGATCAAAAAATAACAGTTGCGCGCCGCTGTTTCACAAGCATCATTCGTGCCGAACAGGATTGTGACTGTCCCTATTTATTTGAACGGAGAATTCGTCATGCAACCCTTGATCGCTGGATTCATTGTCTTGGCAATTGCGGTTGTGGGCGTTTGCAATGCCGAGGACGAAAAGAAGCCCACGGTTACATCGGGTCTTCCACTTGAAAAGCAGATCGGGATAAACGAAGAGGCCGTTGTCCGTCTGGTACAACGCAGTATCGAAAAGCAAGAGAGCATCACCGTCGTTGATCTTGAAAATTGTCGTCCATTCGTGGCCAATCTAGGAGCTGAGGCAACGAAAGGTACTATTGGAAAGGAAATCCGGGTTCTGTACGACGGCAATCCAAATGAACATAAAAAGCCCGGCGACAGCTACTACCTTTACAGGAAGACGCGACATACCCGCCTAATCCTGATAGCGGGGAACTGGATTCTGCATTGCGAAGACGCGGAGAAAATTATCATGTCCACTTTGGCCTCAATGAAACAGAAGTAGCAGAACCAAAGCCGCTTTGCGCTGCCGCGCATCTTTTGAATGTTATGGGACGAACGGCGGGTGGCAAGACTCGACTCCACATTTGACGTCCCAAGCCGTGTCGCCCCTGCCGTTGGGTGCCACGATCACGAAGTGTCGTGCCGGAGCGAGTTACGATTCGCGGAGCGCCTCGTCTCACGCATCAAGCGCCAGCGGTTCGTCTTCGGTCTTCCCCAGTTCCAGCCAGCGAAAACTCGACCAGCGCCATTGTTCTGGCGATTTTACCAGTCCCCGCTTAACGGGATTGGCGTGGCAATACCGCGCCTTTTCTATTGCTTTTTTCAGTGTCCAGATATTCAGATCGTGTCCGCCACCTGCCTGCCAGAAACGGTAGCCTGGTCGCCCTTTTTCCACAACCTTCAACTTGTCGAGAAGCGGCGCTTCACTCTTCTTTAGCGCGCTTATCACGCGTTCCGCAAAAGGCCTTTTCACACTGTAGAGAAAATCGGAGATGCGGTATTTTTCGCGGCACGGCCGCGCCAGCAGATGGATATGCTCCGGCATGAACACATAGGCCCAGAGCGCCACGCGGCGCTCCTCGCAGGCCGCGCGCACGCTCTGGCAGAGCCAGCTTCGCCAGACGTCGTTGCTCAATAACGGCAACCGGCGGTAACACGAAAAGGTGATAAAGTGCGCGTGGCCGGGAATGTCGTAACGCTTGACACGTTTATAGATGAACTCGGTGCGCGCCATGCCGCGAGTTTGACGTTCGGACATGTTTGCGCAAGCGGCTTCCGCGTGCGTGGCACGACACCTCGTGATCGTGGCACCCAACGGCAGAGGCGACACGGCTTGGGAAATGAACTGTGAAGACGAGCCTTGCCACCCGCCATGGCACGCAAGCGCAATACCGAACAGGATAGGGACAGTCACCTATTTCGTGTCCTTCTTCGGCCGTCCAATGGGTAGCGGACCGTCCTGTGCAAAAAGATCGTTTCAGCGTAAACGGCTGGCAGTGATGGTGTTTGCGGTGAAAGAATGGGCGAAAACTTTGGTGCAAACGAGCGGCGGCTGATAAAATGGCCTGATTGCTGTGAGAACAGAGTTTCAGAGCGGTACGCCACTGTCCGCGCCACCGCACCGAAGAACTCGAACGCTCGCACGTGCCCATCCAGCAGCGCCTCCTGTGTCGCTCGTTCATACGGGTACACGAACGACGCCCCGCTCTGGCACATCCGCATGCAGAATAAAAACGCTTTGCGCTCGATACTGTTTTCGATCCCCCAGCCTTCGCCCCAATCCACCTGGGCTTCCTCGCCGGGATCAAAACTCAGCGGAAAGAACACTTCGCCCTGCGTCTGCTGGCATTCCGCCACGTACCGACGCACCGTGCTGGCACTTTCTGTGAAGACATACTCGTCCCGCAGGCGTTCAAAAATGCGCTGCCCCGTGTGCCGCTGCTTGCGCGGGCGCTTGTGATCTTCCTCTCGCCACGCGTCGATGATGTGTTTGACTGGACCGATGATGGGCCGTCGCGGCTCGCTCACTCGCCGATAGCCGGGCGGTTGGGAATGCTTCAATGCCTTGCGCACTGTCTTGCGCGAATGGCCCAGCCGTTCTGCGGTCTCCCGCTGGCTCAGCCCCTCCACCAATACCATCCGCCGTATACGTTCGTAGTGCTCCACCGTTACCACCTTCTGGCCCTCCGGTTACCCTGGGATTAAACCCAAAGTACCATCCGAGCCGTTGCGGTGGTCCCCTTTTACTTGCGCGTTTACTCCGCTAACGGGTCCCCGATTCCTTGCGCATCACCACACAGGCGAGCTTGACCAAGTGCGTGGCCACGACCGGGGGAAAAAGTGACCGGACGGCCAGAGCGGGGCAGGTCGTCGAAACCCTCCAGCCGTTTTGTGCCGAAACGGCGCAGCCACAGCTTGACGGTATTGAGCGCCATATCCATGTCGCGCGCAATCTGGCGAATCGTTCGTCCGTCCGCAAAGCGCAGTACGACGCGTACCCGCTGCGCCAATCCATTGGGAGTGGTCGCGCAGCGCAACCAACTCTCAAGAGTCGAACGTTCCTTGGGCGACAGATCGATGTGAAGGGGCGAGCGGCGCATTGACGTATCCTTGGTTCCCAAGGAACAGTTTCGTCAAGTTCACTCATGTTCTTCAGCCCAAAAACGTAGCACTCTTTAAGCCGGCCTTGCGAGCATGGTAGGGATGGCGCGTACGGCGCGCTAACGAGAAGGCCATGTCGAGAACCTGATCGGGTTCTCGCAGCGCAATTTCTGGTGCTCGTGCAGCGGACAGAAAGCTTCGCCGCATTGAACGCGACACTCAAAGAGAGTGCCGCGCCGATCTGGGCAGAACACATTACTTCGCCTTCCCCTTAGTTGGTGCATCTACGCCGCCCTTTGGCGGCTCGTTCGCAAACTGATCGTCGTCCTTCAGTTCCTTCCGTAGACGCGCGAGTTCGACTTTCAGCTTTGCAACAGTCTCCTGTGCGGCGGGATCAGCGTAGATATTCTTTACCTCGTTCGGGTCTGTCGTGAGGTCGTAACACTCCCACTGATCCTTCTTCCAGTAGTAAATCAGTTTTTGCGTTTCGGTGCGCACACCGTAGTGTGCGCGCGTGTTATGGTCGCCGGGGTCGTGGTAGTAGCGGTAGTACATCGCCGTGCGCCAATCTGGGGGACGCCCTCCTTTAAAGAGCGTTACGAGGCTTCGGCCTTGCATGTCCGGCGGAACGGGCTGGCCCGCGATGTCCAGAAACGTCGACGCGAAATCACAATTCGTGGCGATGGCGTCCTGCGTACTGCCCGGCTTGACCGAGTTCGGCCAGCGTATAAGAAAGGGCATTTTCAGAGACGGTTCGTACATGAAACGCTTGTCGTACAGCCCGTGGTCTCCCAGAAAGAATCCCTGGTCACTCGTGTAGATCACAGCGGTGTTCTGCGCGAGGCCGTTCACGTCAAGATAATCCAGCAGGCGCCCGACGTTGTCGTCCACCGATTGTACGCACGCAAGGTAATCCTGCATGTAGCGCTGGTACTTCCATTTCTTCAGTGCGTCGCCTTCCAGACCGGCGGGCGGTTCCAGCTTCAAATCGGACTTGTTCAGGTCGTTGCCGACGGACTGCTTCTGTTCCCGAATCGCATCGGTGCGCGTGGCGTAGTCGTCGAAGAGCGTTGTCGGTTCGGGGAACTGCTTGTCCTTGAACTCTTCGCGGTATTTGTCGTTCGGCACCCAATTGCGATGCGGAGCTTTGTGGTGGCACATCATGAAGAAGGGCTTGTCCGCTGGTCGATTCTTCAGCACATCCAGTGTTAGATCGGTGATCACGTCCGTCGCGTAGCCGTTGTAACTCTTTCGGCCGTCTTTGTCGTAGAGGATTGGATTCACGTAGGCACCCTGACCGGGCAAGATGTTCCAGTAATCGAAGCCGGTTGGGTCGCTGCCCAGATGCCATTTGCCGACTATTGCCGTGTAGTACCCAGCTGCCTGCAGAAGTTTCGATACAGTCTGCTGCGAACCATCAAAGCGATTGAAGACAGGCACGCCGTTCAGGTGGCTGTACTTGCCCGTCAGAAGCACCGCGCGGCTTGGCGTGCAAATGGAATTGGTGACGAAGCAGCGGTCGAAGCGCATTCCGCCCGTCGCAATACGATCCAAGTGCGGCGTCTTGTTCAGTTTACTGTTATAGCAACTCAACGCATGCGCCGCGTGATCGTCGGTCATGATAAAGAGGATGTTCGGACGTGCATCGCCGGCGTACGCCGTGGCGCAGAGCATCAGGAAAATGGATAAAACAACGGCGCGCATGGAGCCCTCCTATTCGCTGAAATTCACCGTAGACTGTAGTCTAACAAGCTTTGGAAAATCGATCCGCCGACCGTCGGTCGTAAACACACTATCCCGAGACCGACAGCCTCGCGATTATTTCCCGCCTTTTTCAGCTTTTTCACCGACGTTAGACTTCCGGACCAACTCGGAAATCGCGTCGGTCTGTTTCTGCCAAAGTTCGATCAGTTCATTTGCCTTATCCGGATGGTCTTTCGCCAAGTTGTGCTGTTCAGCCCGGTCCGACTTTAGATTGTAAAGTTCCCAGGGATCGCCTGACGCGGCAACGAGCTTCCAGTCGCCGACGCGGATGGCGCGATTGCCGTCGTGCAGCCACCAAAGCGGGTCGCGCTCGATTACGACATCCTTTTCAAAGGCTGGAACAAGACTCCTGCCGGGCGCCTCGGGGATGGGTACGCCTTTCCAGTCCTTTGGCTTTTCAATGCCAGCCATTTCGAGCAGCGTGGGCACAATGTCGATGAAGTGCACGGGCGTGTGGCGCAGTTCGCCTTTTGCTGCGATCCCCGCGGGCCAGTGCGCAATCAGCGTCGTGCTGATTCCACCCTCATGAACCCACGTCTTGTGTCTGCGGAACGGCGTGTTGCAGGCGCTTGAGAAGCCAGGTCCCAGGCAGAGATACGACGCCGCGCTGCCCGGTGGAGCGGCGGGATCATGCCCGCCGTCGCGCACCATGATTTCAGCGCTCGCCCCGTTATCCGATGCAAACAAGAACAGCGTGTTCTCAAAGGCGCCCATCGCCTTGATCTGGTCGATGATGCGGCCAATCTCGCGGTCCATGCGGTCCACCAACGCGGCGTGGATCGACATCTTGACGGCTTGGAAGCGGCGCTGCTCGGGCGTCAGCTCGCTCCACGGCAGCGGAAATTCCACTTCGCCAGAACCGAGCTTAACAAAGGCATCGGCATGGCGTGAAGGCGGACCGATATTTCGTTCAAGGGCCGAAAGCGCTGTGTTCGTGATGCCCATATTCTTCTGGCGCGCGAAGCGGACTTCACGCATTTTTTCCCATCCATCCAGATATTTATCGCTGTACTTCGCGATGTCCTCCGGCAGCGCCTGAAGCGGGAAATGCGGCGCGTGAAACGCGATGTATTGAAAGAAAGGCGCTTGTGGGTGATTGGCGGCATGATCCTTCAGGCATTCGATCGCATGGTTGGCCTCGGCAATGGTGAGATAGTAGTCCTTTTCGTCGGCGAGCGGTTTCAAGGGAACGTCATCCAATGAGCTGCCTCGAGATGTGAAGAAATTTCCGGGGTTGTTGATACTCAGCGAGCGATCGAAACCCGCCGCGAGATTCTTTCCGTCGATATGCCATTTGCCGGAGTGGTAGCTGCGGTAGCCGGCCGGCTTCAGGAAGTCGGGCAGCAGGCGTGCCCAGGGCTGGCGTACTCCGGGAACGCCGCCACCGGGAATGCCCGGGAGTTTGTCGCGACGGACTTGCTGCGCGTAATAGCCGGAGAGAAGCGAAGCGCGCGACGGCCAGCATCGGGAGGTGTTGTAGCACTGAGTGAAACGCAGTCCGTTTTTCGCCAGTGCGTCGAGATTCGGCGTGGCGATTTCCCCGCCGTAGCATCCGAGGTCCGAATAGCCGAGGTCGTCCGCGAGTATGATCACAACATTCGGTTGGGCCGCAGCGAAGAGCGCCGGACTCAGGCCCAGTAAAAGCGCAAAAGTCACATGCCTGATAATGTGCGAAAAAACGTTCATTCATTCACTCCCGGCAGATTAAGCGTTGATGGGCTTGATTGAGACACGTGAACATCGAATGGATTCTTTCGATTACTTTTCCACCGCCTCACTTTCCGTCGCTGTTAGTGCAACTCGGAAACCCCAGTCATCGTAAAAACCGTATCCACCGCCACGAGTTCGACTTCCTGAACTGCACGAGTCAGCCTTAAATGTACCTCCACGCACAATTGAAGTGCCATTTGCCCCATTGGAAAATCCAACTTTAGCGCCGGTCGGATCATTCTTGGGACTGTTGGAATAATAATCTTTTTGATACATGTCTGCTACCCGTTCACACACATTGCCGTGCATATCATACAAACCCCAGAGATTCGTTTTTTCTGGCCTACCGGATGCGACTTGCCGGATGAATTCTCAGTGGTCCAGGCGTATTCTCCCAGTGCGCCCGGATCGCTGCCATGACTCCAGTCGGTTTCGGTGCCGGCGCGACAGGCGTACTCCCATTCGGCTTCCGTGGGGATAGGTCAGAATGTATCCTATGACGCGGGAATATTGTTTATGGGACAAAATACACTGAATCTACGACACCCATTCCGAGGTGCCCATGCGTCTGCAGAATATCGAGAGGCCCTTTCAGAGAAACTATTGGATCGGCCCGGAACTTCCTTATGGGGGCCATGTACGTCTCTCCGGTTTGGGACAACTTATGATTACTATTACTTAGGACGATAGCACAATAGACATATCGCGCCATTAGTGTATCATTATGCGTCAATCCTTATATCTACGGGAAGGGACGAATTATATGATGAGCAAAAAAACGGCGCAGAGCCCCAGAATCGCCCTCGTGATCGACATCGATTGGCCCTACAAGCACCATCAGGGCATTCTTTCAGGAATACTGGAGTTTGCCCGGCCACGCGGCTGGCGTTGCGAATTCACTCCGTTCCTGGGCATGGCCACCGCAAAGAAAGAAGTCGTCTACGATGGCATCATCGGCCGTGCTACTCGCCAATTAGAACGTTACGCTCTTGACCGCGCCATTCCCGCCGTCAACGTCTGGGTCAACTCCCCAGCGCGCAAACTTCCCAACGTCCTGCCCGACCAGCTTATCGCCGGGGAGATGGCTGCCGCCCATTTTGTTGCACGCGGCTTCCGGCGTTTCGGATTTCTGGGGCAGCAGTCGGACGTAAGCAGCAGGCTCCTTCTAGAAGGTTTCAGCAAGTTACTTAAGGCGAAACGATTTGCTCTTTCGCAGCAGTGGGTCAAGGGAACTCCGATCAACGCAGGCGAATGGCGTGATTTTCAAAAGATGCTGCAACGATGGAAGAACGATTGGACATACCCAATCGCTATTTTCTCTTCCACGGATGTCCTCGCGCGTTACTTCATCGATAACTGCTTGCGCGCGGGCTTGCGCATTCCGCAGGACGTGGCGGTTCTGGGCGTCGGGAATACAGAAATGATCTGTGAAATGAGCGAACCGCGGCTCAGCAGCATCGAGCACGGCAATGAGCGCGTGGGGATCAAGGCCGCGGAACTGCTTGAGCAGATGATGGCCGGCGACGTCAGACCTGCGCCGGCGACACTCATACCGCCTGCGGGATTGGTGACCCGGACGTCCACGGATGCATTCGCCGTTGCCGATCTGGACGTGGAAAAGGCGTTACGCGTGATTCAAGATCTCAGTCAAAATCCCGTGCGCGTTGCCGACATCCTCGACACCGTGCCGCTCAGCCGCCGCTCGCTCGAGAGGCGTTTTCAGGAGGTTCTCGGCTGCACCATTCATGATGAAATCACGCGCGCGTATGTCGAGCGTGCCAAACGTCTGCTGGTCAGCACGAGGCATCCCCTAAAATGGATTGCCACGCGCTCGGGGTTCAGCAGTTCGCAACGCCTCAGCAAGGTCTTTCGCGCGATAGAAGAAGTGACGCCTCAAGAGTACCGCCGCCGACACGGAAAGACGGCTTCGCAAGCCGTTGAAGCTCCATAATTACATGAGAAACTTCAGTCGCATGATACCCGTGTTGCTTGTCGTAAAACGACAACACATTGACGCCATCGCATATCCAGCGCGCTGTATAAATGGAACCTGGGCTTCAGGAGGAGATTCTTCCAAATGGCAACCGCTTCATGGGTATCGCAGATTCACTTCAGCGCATTGTTCATACTGGTGCATTCATTGGCCGCTGTGGCAGAAGAACCAAAGCCAGCCAGCACGGGCAATGGTGCGGGTGCGGAAAGCGTTATCAAAGAGCGCAGCTATCAGAAGAAACTTATTGAGGGCTGGAACGTTCACGTCAACGACCTGCTGATACAGGACGAGAAAGCAGCGACCGATAAGATGCTGGAGATACTGGCCGCGCATCTCAAGGAGATTGTGCGCGTCGTGCCCGCGGGTGCCGTCGCCCACCTCCGCAAGGTTTCACTGTGGCTCAACCCCTGTTATCCCGGCATCAAGCCGAGCGCGGAGTATCACCCCTCTGTTGGCTGGCTCAAGGCTCAGAAAAGAAATCCCGACATGGCGCGGTGTGTCGAATTCACCGATGTTCTCAACTTTGAAGCAGAGACGAAACGGATGCCGGTCGTCGTTTTACATGAGCTCGCGCACGCTTACCACGATCAGGTTCTTAGTTTCGAACAGGCGGATATCGTCGCTGCGTACAAGAAGGCCGTGGAGAATAAAAGCTACGATAAAGTTCAGCGCTGGCACGGTGTCTCCGGCCGGACAACTATCGAGCGTGCTTATGCAATGAGTAATCATAAGGAATACTTTGCCGAATGTTCCGAAGCGTTCTTCGGGCGCAACGATTTTTTCCCTTTTACGCGCGATGAGCTGGAGAAACATGATCCGGAAATGTTTAAGTTGCTGCACCGGCTTTGGAATTCAACCGTAGAGAACTCAAAATGAAAATCACTCGTATTCTCGCCTATCGCGTCGACCTTCCACTGGTCGAGACCACCTATAAATGGTCAGGCGGTAAATCAGTGACAGTCTTCGACAGTACTATCGTTCGCGTTGAAACTGATGCCGGGCTCATTGGTTACGGCGAAGTCTGCCCGCTGGGTCCTTTTTATCTGCCGGCCTATGCCGAAGGTGTTCGTGCGGGCCTGCGCGAACTTGGGCCTCACCTGCTCGGAGAAGACCCGCGCCAGCTTACGAAACTCAATCGGACGATGGACGCCGCGATGAAAGGGCATCCCTACGTCAAGAGCGGCGTGGACATTGCCTGCTGGGATATCCTGGGCCAGGCAACGGGTCTTCCTGTGTGCGAACTTCTTGGCGGACGCTATGGCGACGAGATCCAACTCTACCGCGCCATCTCACAGGACGCTCCAGATGCGATGGCCGCCCGTGTCGGGGGCTACCGCGCGGAAGGTTACCGTCGTTTTCAACTCAAGGTTGGCGGCGATCCCGATGTGGACATCGCACGCATCCGCGCCGTCGCGGCGAAACTGCAGAGCGGCGACAAGCTTGTGGCGGACGCCAACACCGGCTGGCTTCCGCATGAAGCGATGCGCGTCGTTCGTGCGGTCCGCGATGTGGATGTGTACATCGAACAGCCCTGTTTGACGTACGAAGAATGTCTCTCGGTGCGGCGGCATTGCGATCATCCCTTCGTGCTCGATGAGAATATCGACGGGCTCGATGTGCTCCTGCGTGCCAAAGCCGACCTGGCGATGGATGTCGTGAATTTGAAGATCAGCAAGCTGGGCGGCCTGACCAAGACGCGGCAGGTTCGCGATCTTTGCGTGAGCATGGGCATTGCGATGACGCTGGAAGATTCCTGGGGCAGCGATATTGCCACCGCAACCATCGCGCATCTGGCGCACAGTACACCTCTCGAATTCCGTTTCACCAGCACCGATTTCAACAGTTACGTCACCGTCAGTACAGCCGAAGGCGCACCGAAACGGGTGAACGGCAAAATGGCTGCTTCCAAAGATCCCGGACTGGGCATTCGTCCAAAGATGAACGTACTGGGCGAGCCGCTGGTGTGCTGTGAATAATGCTCGCAATGCAATCCATCGGGATGAATTCCATTTGATGCCCATGATAAACATTTGGCGCAAGCAGCGGCCTGAAGATTTGCAGGGGAATAACATGCTATTTAGGACAACTCAATTAGTGCAAGTCAACGGCGTGCGCCCGTATTCGGGTGACCAGAATCATCTAAGCAAAACGACAAACGTTGAACGTTAGAGTGGATGCGTGCCAGGAGATGAAAAGGATGAGCATTAATTGGAAGGGCGTGTATCCGGCGGCTGTGACTCATTTTCACAGCGATCAGTCTTTGGATTTGCCCGCGACGATGAAGCATATCGACGTGATGATGAAAGCCGGTATTCACGGCTTGATCATGCTGGGCACCGTCGGCGAGAACTGTTCGCAGGAATACCCCGAAAAAATGGAGGTGCTAAAGGCCACTGTTGCCCACGTTGCCGGACGCATCCCCGTGCTCAGCGGCGTGGCCGAATGTACCACGGCGCTGGCGTGCCGCTTTGCCAGAGATGCACAGAAGATTGGTCTCAACGGGCTGATGGTTCTGCCCGCGATGGTCTACAAATCGGATCCGCGGGAAACGATGGCGCACTTCCGCGCCGTGGCATCGGCCAGCGATCTCCCGATCCTCTGCTACAACAATCCGGTCTCGTATGGCGTCGATATCACGCCGGAAATGTTCGCCGAACTTGCTGACCAGCCTACGCTGGTGGCGATCAAGGAATCCTCCGACAACGTCCGCCGCATCACTGATCTGAAAAATGTCTGCGGCGACCGCTACACGCTCTTCTGCGGCGTCGACGATCTGATTCTTGAAAGCATGCTGCTGGGCGCGGTGGGATGGGTCTCCGGGCTTGTGAATGCTTTTCCCGCCGAGAATCGCCTGCTATGGGACTTGGCGTCTGCCGGCAAATGGGACGAAGCCGTGAAAGTGTATCGCTGGTACACGCCGGTTCTGCATCTCGATACGCGCGTGAAACTGGTTCAGTATATCAAGATGGCTGTCCATGAATGCGGCTATGGATCGGAGATGGTCCGTGCGCCGCGTCTGCCGGTGGTGGGCAAAGAACGCGACGAGATACTGGCCATCATCCGCAAGTCCATCCAGACGCGGCCCGTTACCCGCGGCTAATCGCGGACAAATCATGGGTGCCAGGAGCAACCAAAGAACATGGCGGAGAACAAGCCCTACTTCCAGACGGACTTTGCGCGTGCTGAGTTTTCACAGCGACGCGCGCGCGTGGCCGAAGCGATCGGTCCGGGTTCAGTGGCACTGCTGCAGGGCGCTCCTGAAAGCGGAGCCTTCGAGACCCTTCGCCAGTCGAACGAATACTATTACCTGTGCGGAGTCGAAACGCCTCACGCGTACCTGTTGATTGACGGCGGTTCACCACGTTCGACGCTTTTTCTGCCGCCTCACGATTCCAAGCACGAACGCAGCGAAGGACGGACGCTTCACGCCGATGCGCCGGATGAGGTCCGGCAACTGACCGGTGTTGATGAAGTAAAATCGCTCGCAGCGCTGCTTCCGGCGCTTCAAGTTGCACGCATCGTTTATATTCCGCACAGTCCGGCCGAAGGGCGGCAGGTCTGTCGTGACACGGCCCTGCACGCACAGAAAAACGCCAAGGCCGACCCTTGGTGTGTCAACTGGCCGCCCAAAGAACAGCGCTTCATTGAAAAAGTGAATCAGGCAGCGCCGCTCGCCGAAATTCGCGATCTCACCCCCCACCTCGATCAAATGCGTGTGCTCAAAAGTCCGGGCGAAGTCAACTTGATGCGTGTGGCCGGACGCTTGAGCGCCCTGGCTGTTGCCGAGGCCATGCGCTGCACGCGGCCCGGGCTGATGGAATTTCATCTCGGCGCTGCAGCGGAGTACATCTATAGCGTCAATGGCGCGATGGGCGGAGCTTACCGCCCGATCATTGCCAGCGGCGAAAACATCTGGAACGCGCATTATTACCGCAACAACTGCGTGCTGCGCGATGGCGATCTGGTACTGCTGGATTACGCTCCCGATTACCGTTACTACACCAGCGATATTGGGCGCATGTGGCCCATCAATGGAACGTACAACCGCTGGCAGCGGGAGTTGTACGGATTCGTGGTCGAATATCACACAACTCTGCTGGAGCTCATTCGCCCCGGTGTTTCGGCCGGGCAAATCACAGAAGAAGCCGCTCTGAAAATGGCCCGCGTGGTTGACGCGCGGCGCTGGTCGAGTCCGGCATTCGAGCGCGCTGCGCGGGAGATGCTTAAATTCCAGGGGCACCTTTCGCATGGCGTCGGCATGGCGGTGCATGACGCTGGCGATTACAAGCGCAATGGATTGGCGCCCGGCGTAGTCTTCGCACTGGATCCTCAGTTATGGGTGCCCGACGAGAAATTGTATATTCGCGTCGAGGACACGGTGGTCGTGACGGAAAATGGAAATGAGAACCTGACCGAGTTGGCTCCGCTGCATCTTGACGACGTCGAGAAGTTGATGCGCGAGGACGGCCTGCTTGAACGCAATCCTCCACTTTCAATGAAGGCCGCTCATGAATGAAGTATGCGTCATCGTCAGTTTCCTTGCGCGCGTTCTCAACAAAGAGCTCGTTTTTCATTCGCCAGTAATCCTCGCCCTTATTGCTTCACAGCACGAATTGTTCCTCCAATTCAGTTTTCATCCGCTTTGTGAAGAGAGCCGTTCGGCTAAGGTAATGCAGCGCCCCACGCCGTTTGCGGCATATAGGCCCCATTGAGGAGCAGGCATTTTGGAAGGCTCGATAGATTGCAAGAATCGACCTCGCTGCTTCGCCCTTACGGGTGGCATTTCTACGGGGCTGTGCTAAGTACAGCGCCGCAGAACTGATTGACCCTTTGGGCTGAAGAACATGAGTGAACTTGACGAAACTGTTCCTTGGGAACCAAGGATACGCCAATGCGCCGCTCGCCCCTTCACATCGATCTGTCGCCCAAGGAACGTTCGACTCTTGAGAGTTGGTTGCGCTGCGCGACCACTCCCAATGGATTGGCGCAGCGG
>Ga0163155_10005159_pt1 | contig 13123 bp, 9 predicted proteins | sample OliLakLV19SP4G1_FD_148611 | JGI IMG/M metagenome (GOLD analysis project Ga0163155, IMG submission 148611) | Freshwater microbial mat bacterial communities from Lake Vanda, McMurdo Dry Valleys, Antarctica - Oligotrophic Lake LV.19.SP4.G1 | ecosystem: Environmental > Aquatic > Freshwater > Lake >...
CCGATGCTTCCGGCCACGGCCGGCCCACTGGCCGGAGCGCGGATTGCCGAAACGGACTGGCAACGACTGTTGGGGGCAACTGTCGGGGGGGCCGGCGAGCGGATTCCACGCCTCGACGACGTGCTCGACGCTGCCGGGTCGGTGACCACCGTCTACGTCGAGGTAAAGGCGCGCGGCATCGAGGCGGCGGTCGAGGCCTGCCTGGCCCGTCACTCGGCGACGACCACCGCGGTGCACAGCTTCGACCATCGCATCGCCCGGACGATTCGACAGTCGTCGGCAACCATCCCGGTGGGCATTCTGACCGACTCGTACCTTGTCGACGCCGTCCACGCATTGCAGGCTGCCGGCGCGAGAGACTATTGGCCGAATCGTGAGATGGTCGATCGGCCACTGGTGGACGCGATTCACGCGGTGGGCGGCCGAGTCATCGTCTGGACGGTGAACGACGTTGCGCAGGCACTGTGGCTCGCCGACATCGGCGTGGATGCGCTCTGCTCCGACGTGGTGGACGAGCTGCGTGCCGCCGGCGTTGGCGGGTAGCCGGCGGGAAGGCAGGGCTGCATAGCGGGTGCCTGCGCAGTCACGCACATTGCGCGGGCAGTTCCTCCCATGCTGTCTCCCCGTAGGAGGTCAAGCTCGTGCGACACTTTCTTGTCCTGCTCTGTGTGGCCGGACCGGCGCTGCAAGCGCAAACTCCGGCTGCGCCAACGACTGCGTCCAAGGCGACCGCCGCGCCCGGCACGGGTGCCGTGGCGCTTCCCAATGCCGACCCGTTCCCGAGCACCTATCGCGCCGCCCCGGCACGCGCGGTACTGATCACGAACGCGACGATCCTGACCGCAGCAGGCCCACAGATCGACCGTGGGTTCGTTGTGCTTCGCGACGGCAAGATCGTCAGTGTCGGCAGCGGCGCTCCGCCTGCGGCAGGGGATGCCGAGGTGATCGACGCGAATGGTCGGTACGTCACGCCGGGGTTGATCGACACCCATTCGCACCTCGGTGTGTACGCGGCACCAGGCGGCGAAGCACTGAGCGATGGCAACGAAGCCACCGCACCGACGACGGCACGCGTCTGGGCCGAGCACAGTGTCTGGCCGCAGGACCCGCAGTTCCCGCGCGTGCTGGCGGGAGGAGTGACCACGATTCAGGTCCTGCCCGGATCAGCGAACCTCATCGGGGGTCGCAGCGTGGTGCTCAAGGTCGTGCCAAGCGTGAGCGTGCAGGGGATGAAGTTTCCCGGCGCGAAGTACGGGCTGAAGATGGCGTGTGGTGAAAATCCGAAACGCGTCTATGCCAGCCGCGGACCATCCACACGCATGGGCAACGTCGCTGGGTATCGCGCGGCCTGGATCGGTGCGGAGGCGTACCGGCGCCGATGGGACAAGTGGCTGGCTGATCGGCAGGGCGATCCGCCGCAGCGGGATCTCGAGCTGGAGACGATGGCCGAGGTGCTCCGCAGCAACATTCTGGTGCACAACCACTGCTACCGCGCTGACGAGATGTTGCAGATGGTGGACATCGCAAAGGAATTCGGCTATCGCATTCGGTCGTTCCATCATGGAGTGGAAGCGTACAAGCTCGCTGATGTGATGGCGCGCGACAGCATCTCCGGTTCGCTCTGGAGCGACTGGGGAGGATTCAAGATGGAGGCGCTCGATGGCATTCGTGCCAACCTCGCGCTGGTACACAACGCCGGCGCTCGCGCGATCGTCCACAGCGACGATCCCAGCGGTGCGCAACGCCTGAATCAGGACGCCGCCAAGGCACGCGCGGCGGGAGCCGTCATCGGCATCAACGTTCCCGACGCCACGCTCATCCAGTGGGTGACGCTGAATGCCGCATGGGCCCTCGACCTGCATGATCGCATCGGTTCGCTCGAGGCCGGAAAGAACGCCGACGTCGTGCTCTGGAACACCAACCCGTTCAGCGTTTACGCACGTGCGGATCGTGTCTGGATCGATGGCTCGCTGCGCTACGACCGGACGGATCCGAAGCAGCTCTGGCGTACTGATTTTGAACTCGGCTTCGTGCCGGCTCCATCCACGGTTTCTGGAGGGCGCCGCTGATGCGCGCCATGCAGATTGCCGCCGCGGCCGTGCTCACTGTGGCATTGTCTGCGTCGCTGAACGCGCAGGCCTCTGTGGCCATTACCGGGGCCACGATTTATCCGGTGAGCGGCCCGAAAATCAGCAACGCGACCATCGTCTTCACGAACGGTGTCATTACCGCCGTGGGGAGCAACGTGGCGATTCCAGCCGATGCCCGCCGGATCGATGGCACTGGCAAATGGATCACACCGGGCCTCATTGCCACCGCGACATCGCTTGGCGTGGTGGAAGTGGGAGCCGTGGGCGATACCCGTGACGGCCGCGCACGAGGCAAGGACAACATCGCCGCATCGTTCCGCGTGTGGGAGGGTTTCAACCCACGCTCGGTGAGTCTGCCAGTTGCCCGGCAGGATGGTGGCATCACCACGGTCGGCGTGATGCCGTCGGGTGGAATGGTGTCGGGGCTTGGTGCGGCGTATGACCTGATGGAGGGTGCGAGTGCCGCGTCCATGGTGCGCAAGGCGCCGGTGGCAATGGTTGCCACGCTCGACAACGCCGCTGCGGCGGGTGCGGGATCACGTGCGGAAGCGTTGGCGCGCCTCCGCACGCTGCTCAGTGATGCCCGCGAGTTCAACCTGGCTCGCCTGCGCTACGATGCCGGAAACATGCGCGAGCTGAGCGCTGGCCGAGCCGACCTCGATGCGATGCAACTGGTGCTGAAGCGGACGATCCCGCTCGTCATCTCGGCCGATCGGGCGAGCGAGATCCTCAACGCCATCACCATCGGTCGGGAGTTCGGCGTTCGCGTCGTGATCAACGGCGGCGCAGAAGCGTGGAGCGTCGCGTCCGAGCTCGCACTCGCCAAGGTCCCGGTGCTCACCGGCGCCATGAACAACATCCCGGAGTCGTTCGGCGCGCTGGGGCAACGCCAGGAGAATCTTGCGCTGCTGCGCGCTGCGGGCGTTGAGGTGGCGATCGTGGGGAATGGCGCTGGAGGCGAAGACGGTTTCAATGTGCGCAATCTGCGCTACGAGGCGGGCAACGCCGTCGCGTTCGGCATGTCGTGGGATGACGCGCTGCGTTCCATCACACTGGCCCCGGCCGAGATTCTCGGGCTCAGCGACCGGGTTGGCTCGCTGGCGATCGGCAAGGTTGCCAACGTCGTCGTCTGGAGCGGTGACCCGTTCGAGTACGCATCCCAAGCGGAGCACGTGTTCGTTGCGGGAACCGACACGAAGATCCTGACTCGTCAGGCCCAGCTCACGCAGCGCTATCGTCAACTGCCGGTGAAGTACTGATCTGGCTGTAGGGCAGAGGGACAGACGAAAGGGGTGGCGGCTCAGTCGCCCCTTTCGTCTGCCGAGCGGAGCCACGCCAGGTCTTCAGATCAACGAGCGACTGCGATGTCGAGGCCAACATACCAGTTGCGCAGCGGTGACGGTTCGAGCACGCGACCGAATGCCCCGTTCACCGTGACGGCGCCGACATACGCCGTGTTCTGGGCGTTGAGCACCCCGACGAAGGGTTCCAGGCGATACCCATTCCAGGAGCGCGTCCATGCGACGCGCACGTTCGTCACACCCGTGCCCCACCCCGGCACGCGGATCGTGTTCAGATCATCGGCGAAGAGCGCACTGGTCCACGTCTGGTCGGCGTCGATCGTCAGCCCGAGGAATGCGGCAGAGCGCAGGCCAAGTCGTAATTGCTGCGGCGGCACACCCGGCAACTGCTTGCCGTCCAGCGTGTCGACCCGGGTGCCGGTGGTCTGGCGGTAGTCGTCGAATTTCAGATCCGACCACGTGTAGGCAAGGTTGAGCGACGCCAGTGTCCCGACCCGGATACTGCCGCCCGCTTCGATGCCTACATTCTTCGTGCGCCCCGCATTTTCAAAGAATGCCGTTCCATCGATGACACGAGACTGTACGATGGCATTGCGAACATTCGCCCGGTACGCGGCAATGTTCCACGAGGCGAGTGTCGAGACGGCGCCACGAGCACCGATCTCGGCGCTCAACGTCCGCTGCGGACCAAGGTTTGGATTGAAGCCGCCCTGCCGATCCGGTCGCACCTGCAGCTCGGTGGTCGTCGGCGTTTCAAAACTGGTGGACAGATTCGCATACGGCGCGAACGCATTCCAGCCAGTGACCGTCAGCCCGGTGTGTCCACTGACGGCGGACAACGGCCTGGCGCCGCTGTTGTTGCCGCCATTGACACCGCCATCGGCACGGAAGTCATCGCGGACCGAGAATCGGAGTCTGTCATACCGGGTGCCAGCGCTCAGCAACACCCGTGGGGTCGGCGTCCACTGCGCCTGTAGAAAAGGCGCAACACTGGTGACCGTCTCGAACTGATTGAGAATGATCGTGTCGACGGGCGCCGTTGGTCGTCCGCCTGATGATCGCCGGTTGATTCGTGTGTCACGCATCTGCTGCAGATCGAGACCTGCGGCAATCGTTGGCGCAGCCGGAGAGTCGCCGAGATTGTATCGCGCACTCAGTCGCGTTCCAGCGAACAATCGATCGAGTGTGGCGTAGATCCCGCTGCTCGGCGTCACGATACCGGGAGGCGCGGTCGAGAGCGCATTGCGGACCGCGCGCGAACTGATCCACGTGGTTGCGACATACTCCGCACGCTGGGCGGCCGAACCGTGGTGGTACGACACACTCAGCTGATCCTGCTTCACTCGACGGTCGGAACCACGCCGGATGTTGGCGGCGCTGGCGGAGTCTCGGCGGATGGCATACTCGGCGAACGTCAGTGCGCCCGGATTGAACGCGTTCGGCACGTCGGCAACCTGCGCCCGGATTTCGACGCGACGTTCAGCCCCGAGCGAGTAATCGAGGGCCGCGTTGAGCTGACGGGATTCGGCCTCACTTCGCTGCCGGAATCCGTCGGTCGTCAGCCGCGAGAGCGAGAGGGCAGCAATGGCGTTGCCGGAGCGCCCGACCGTGCGCAACTGCACCTTGCGCTGCCCGTACGAGCCGGCCAGTACACGCGCGGACTGCGAGACGGGGGTTGGCGCACGCAGATCGTTCGTAAATGAGAGCACGCCAGCCGACCCGTTGCCGTACAGCGACGCAGTGCTGCCACGAAGCACTTCGACGCGATCGATGTTGCCAAGCTCGACGTTCGTGAGCTGTGTCTGCCCGTCGGGCAATGTCTGCGGCACGCCGTCGAGAAACACCTTCACGCCACGCAGTCCGAAGTTCGCACGCGAACCGGCGCCACGAATCGCGATGCGTGAGTCGGTGGCGAAGTTGTAGCGACTGGCCACGAACACGCCCGGAACCGATCCCAGTGCTTCTTCGAGATTGACCGTCGGCTGGGCGCGTCGTATCTCGCGCACCCCGACGACGCCAACGGCCCACGGCACTCGTTCGAGGGATCGCAGATCGGCCATGACACGCACACTGACCGTCGGCAACGGCTGGATGCGCATCGAGTCGGTACGCAATGAGTCCGACCGAGTGGGTCGTTGAGCGTGCAGCAATCCCGAGAGCGTCACGCCGGCGGCGAGAATCGAGAGGAGAGTACGGGGATGAATCACGACTGCTGGATGACAGGTTGCACGAGCGCCGAGACGCTCGCTGATGGCACGATCAGCGCGGCGTTGCGGCGACGGTCGGCGCGAAGACAGGGCGAACGCGGTGCAGCGTCGCCTGCTCGAAAGCAAAGCCGGCGCGCAAGAGCTGTGGTTCGCTCCAGGCAGCACCGAAGAACGAGATCCCGACTGGCAGTCCGGCCACACGCCCCGCCGGGACCGTCAGGTGCGGATAGCCGGCGACCGCCGGCGCCGTGGAGACGCCACCACCGAAATGGTCGCCGTTGACCAGGTCGATGACCCAGGCGGGACCGCCAGTCGGTCCAACCAGCACATCGCATCGAGTCCGCTTGAGCACCGCGTCCAGCCCCTCGCGGCGCGACAGCCGGACACACGTCTCTCGTGCGCGGCGATATACCTGGCTGCTGAGTGGTCCGCGCTTTTGCGCCTGGGACAGGATCTCCTGACCGAACCACTGTAACTCGCTCTCCTGATTCTTCTCGTTCCAGAGAATCAGCTCCGCCAGCGAATGGATCGGCACCGTGGCTGGCAACGCACCAAGATACGCATTGAGACCGGCCTTGAACTCATGCAACAACACCTCGAACTCCGGCGTACCGTACTTGTCCGCATTCGGCACGTTCGCATTTTCAATGATCGTTGCGCCGCGGTCCCGCATCAGGCGGATGGCATCGTCCATCAACCGGTCGACGCGAGTGTCGAAGCCGAAGTAGTTGCGCGCCACGCCGATGCGCATGCCACGCAATCCGTCGGCGGACAGCGTCCGCGTGTAGTCGACGGGCAGGCCCGCCGGAGCGCCACGCATGGCGGCATCGGTCGCATCACGCCCGACCATGGCATTCAGCAGCGTGGCCGCATCGCGGACCGTGCGCGCCATCGGCCCGGCCGTATCCTGACTGGCCGAGATCGGAATGATGCCCGTACGACTCACGAGTCCAACGGTCGGCTTCAGGCCGACGATGCCGTTCAGTGACGCCGGACAGATGATGGACCCGTCGGTCTCCGTACCCACCGCCGCGATGCAGAAATCGGCGGCGACCGCGGCACCGCTTCCGGCGCTGGATCCGCATGGCGAACGATCCAGTGCGTGCGGGTTCTTCGTCTGTCCGCCACGCCCGCTCCAACCGCTGCTCGACTTGTTGCCGCGGAAGTTGGCCCATTCACTGAGATTGGTCTTGCCAAGAATCACGGCGCCTGAGGCACGAAGCCGCTGCACGACGGCAGCGTCGCGACGCGCGTGATGGTCCGCGAGTGCCAGTGAACCGGCGCTGGTGCTCATGCGATCCCCAGTGTCGACATTGTCCTTCAACAGCATCGGCATGCCGTGCAACGGACCGAGCACCTTCCCAGCGGCGCGAGCCGCGTCGGCGGCATCGGCGTGGGCCAGCGCATCCGGATTGACTTCGATCACACTGTTGATCCGGGGACCGTCGGCATCCAGCGTTCGGATGCGCATGAGATAATGCTCAGTCAGCGCGCGCGCGGTGAGACGCCCTGCCGAGAACTCGGCTTGCGCCGCTGCAATCGTCAGATCATCGAGCGCACCGGCGGGAGTGCGGCGCATCGACGGACCGGGCGCCCACACCGTCATGCGGCGAAGCGGCAGCACGCCGGATATCGCGACTCCTGCCGCCAGGAATTCCCGACGTTCCATGCAAGCCCCCCCTGAGATGAGTGAAGCGGCTTCTCGATCCAATCGTCAGTGTGCGTGATGTGGGGCGCTGGCGCCAGTGCATCGCGCGGAAGACTTGCCGCCGCCGTCGACGGGGGCGCCCGACGCCGAGGCTGGGACTGCACGACCGTGTCCGTTGGCGGAGCAGCGCGGTGGTGTCACACAAGACAAAACGCCCCCGCAATTGCGGAGGCGTTCGGCAAGCCTGCGGTTGGCTCAGTCGGCAGCGACGGCTTCGACTTCCATCGTCAGCGGACGGACGCCGACCTTGATGCGGCGCTTGTCCTTCGGCGAGAATTCGACGACCCCATCGACGAGAGCAAAGATCGTATAGTCACGACCCAGACCGACGTTGTTTCCAGGGTGTACCTTGGTGCCACACTGGCGGATGATGATACCGCCGGCGCGGACGAACTCACCACCGAACTTCTTGACACCGCGGTACTGCGGATTCGAATCGCGACCGTTGCGGGATGAGCCTACACCTTTCTTGTGTGCCATTGATGCCTCAACCCAGCGTGATGTCGGTGATGCGGACTTCGGTGAAGCCCTGACGATGGCCCTGCTTCCGGGCGTAGTTCTTCCGGCGCCGGAACTTGAAGACGATGATCTTCTCGCCGCGGCCATGCTTGACGATTTCGCCGGAGACCTTGGCGCCAGCGAGCGTCGGAACGCCCGTCTTGACCGAGCCCCCGTCGGAACCGAGCAGGACTTCGTTGAATTCAACCGCTGCGCCGGCATCGCCGAGCAGGGAGGGAATCCGATATGTCTGACCAGCACTGACGCGGAACTGCTTGCCGCCGGTGCGAATAATCGCGTAGCTCATGTGTGTACGACGTGTAAGGGTAATAAGCCCACGAAGTTAGCCATCCAGAGTCTGGATGTCAACGGCTGCGTGGAGCTGGACGCCTTCGGATCGGGTTCAGAGGCGTCGAGTGGAGTCAAAGGGAGGGCGTGATCGCGGGACACAGGCGTCAGGCGTCAGGCGTCAGGCGAGGGCGTATTGCGCGGTCACGTCCCGCTGGGCGCCCTTGACGACCAGCTTGTATTCATCCGGCCGCAGGAGCGGGTCGTCTCGAAGCTCCAGCGGGAACGACACGATCTTTTCGAGCCGCGAGAGCACATCCGGCTCCTGCTCGAGGACATACATGGCCACATCGGGGTGGAGCTTGACGAGCATCGGGTCGCGCCGGCCTTCGACCCCGATCCGCTTCACCGAGCGCTCCACACGACGCACGATCGTCTCGGGCGTGAAGATCCGACCGGTGCCATTACACGTCGCACAGGGTTCCGTGGTCGCCTGCAGGTGACTCGCGCGGACCCGCTGCCGGGTCATCTCGATCAGGCCAAGGTCGCTGACCGTGAAGGCCTTGGTCCGGGCCCGATCCCGGCCCAGATGTGTCCGGAGCTCCTGCAGCACCTTTTCGCGGTTCGCCTTCGTCTCCATGTCGATGAAGTCGCAGACGATGATGCCACCGACATCACGAAGCCGGAGCTGGCGAGCCACCTCGCGGGCAGCCTCCATGTTCGTCTTCATGATCGTTTTCTCAGGGTCCTTCTTGCCGGTGTAGCGACCCGAGTTGATGTCGATGGACACGAGCGCTTCGGTCGGCTCGATGATCAGGTATCCACCCGACGGCAGGTCACAGCGCCGCTTGAAGATGTCACGGATTTCGCCTTCGACGTCGTGCTTGTCGAAGAGCGGCTGTGTCTCTTCGTACAGCTGCACGCGCTCGACGAGCTCCGGCCCGACGCCCTTCAGATACTCGACAATCTCGTTGTAGAGCTGCCGACTGTCGACGACGAGCTTGTCGACCTTGGCGCTGAACAGGTCGCGGATGATTCCACGCGCGAGATTCGTTTCGCGATGCACCAGCGCCGGGGCGCGCATGAACTGGCGCTTCCGGTTGATGCGCTTCCAGTTGTTGACCAACCCCGTCAGTTCGCGTTCCAGTGTCTCGGCCGTCACGTCCTCGCCGACCGTCCTGACGATGACGCCACCGGCATCCTTCGGCAGGAACGCATTCACCTGCTCCTTCAATCGTTGCCGTTCGGCACGCTCGCCGATCTTGCGGCTCACGCCCACGCGCGACGCGAAGGGCATCAACACCAGAAATCTTCCCGCCATCGAGACCTGCGCGGTGACCCGCGGGCCCTTGGTGGAGATCGGCTCCTTGCTCACCTGCACCAGGATCGTGTCGCCGCGCTTCAGCACATCCTGAATCTGCGGCGCTTCCTTCCGCGGTGGCCGGCCAGACTTCGGCGTCTCGCTGCCGCGCGCTGCGGCGTCCTGAGCCGCCTCCGCCGCGTCGTCTTCCTCCCCTTCCCCGTCATCGTCGTCATCATCGTCGTCGTCATCGGACTCGAAGACCAGATCCGATGCGTGCAGAAACGCACTCTTCTCCGTGCCGATGTCGACGAACGCTGCCTGCAGCCCCGGCTGAACGGCGTCCACACGACCGAGGTAAATGTCGCCGACCATGCGGCGAGCCTCGGGTCGCTCGACGAGCAGCTCGACGAGTTGGTCGTCTTCGATGATGGCCACGCGCACTTCCCGTGCGCCGGCATTGATCAGAATGTCACGCTTCATGCACGCCTCGCGGCACCGCGTGAGGCGACCCATTGCACACGCAGCCCGTGGGCTGACCTACGTGAGAGCTGACCGATACGCGGACGCGCACCAGCCACCAGCGTCTGCCGCACTACGCGCCTCACCCGGTCGAATCAGCGTTGCCCGCCCGCATGACGATGCGGCACTGCGAGTTCGACTGCGACCGGTGGTCACGCGCGGTGACCGGTGAAACGAGTACGGCCCAGTTCACCGGACGCCGTCACTCCAGCATCTCTGCAAACCGGGGTCGAACGCACCGGCGCGGGGGTCGCTCCGCACCAGCGATCGGGCGCAGCGCACTGAGGCGCGCCGCACCACCGAGGGAAGCCTATCGAGGCGCGACGCTCGACGGCACCCCATTCGTGATCAAACCGTCACAATGAATGATTGGATGTCGCTCATAGGCAACCGCTAGCTGAACGGGCTGAAGACCAGCCAGAGAAGGACGCCGAGAAATCCAAGACCGGCCTGCCATTCATTGTGACGCAGGTACAGCGGCATGCTGAAGCCGGCTGACCGGTCGGCGCCTGGGGGTCCGGACCACGGTGTCAATCGTGGCAGAAACGCGGGGACGTTGGCCTCGTACTCGGTGTACGCAGACCCATACACCGTGCGCAGAAAGTCTCGCTCCCGCGCGATCGTTGGACCGTAGACCGCCACCCAGAACCCGACCACGAGCACCACCGCCACCCAATGCGCCGCAAGCGCGAAGCCGAGTGCGAGCAGAAAGCTCCCGACGTAGAGCGGATTACGCGTGTGAGCGTACGGGCCGGTCGTCGTGAGTACCTGGTTCTTCACGATGTGCCCGGTCGACCAGGCGCGGATGAGCACCCCGCAGAGCGCAATGAGGCCGCCGAGCAACAGCCGGTTGGGTGTGGTGTACCTCGGCGCGAACCAGAGAAAGGCGATGCCGAACAGGAATCCCAGAGGGACCCTGAGTCGCTGCACCATCGATTGCGAGCTGTCCGTCACCCCGTGACTTCCTTGACGAGGTGCCTCGCAATCACGAGTCGCTGAATCTCCGACGTGCCCTCGCCGATCTCGCAGATCTTGGCGTCGCGCATGAACCGTTCGACCGGATAGTCCTTCGTGTATCCGTAGCCACCGTGGATCTGAATCGCCTTCAGCGTGGCGCGCATCGCCAGTTCGGAGCAGAACAGCTTGGCCATCGCTGCCTCCTTGCCATACGGCTTGCCCTGCTGCGCCAGCATCGCGGCGTGGTAGGTGAGATGCTTTCCGGCCTCGATCTCGGTGGCCATGTCCGAGAGCTGAAACGAGACGCCCTGAAAGTTCACGATCGCCTGGCCGAACTGCTTCCGTTCGATCGAGTACTTCCGCGCCTCCTCGAACGCACCTTCCGCGACGCCGAGCGCGAGTGCGGCGATCCCGATCCTGCCCGCATCGAGCGTCTTCATGAAGTTGATGAAGCCGTTGCCCTCGGTCCCGAGCAGATTCTCGGCGGGAACTTCGACATTCTCGAAGATCAGCTCGCGCGTGTCACTGGCACGCCAGCCAAGCTTGTCTTCCTTCTTCCCGGCCCGGAATCCCGGCATTGCCACGATGGAGTCGTCGTGTCCGACACCGACCGCGCGAGCCGCTGCCAGGTCGCAGGTCTCCTTGGTGAGGATGAAGGAACTGATTCCCTTCGTCCCCGCCTCTGGATTGGTGACGGCCGTCACGATGAAGACCTCACCGACACCAGCGTGGGTGATGAATCGTTTGGTCCCGTTCAGGACATAATGTCCGTTCTTCCGGACAGCGGTCGTCTGTGTGCCGCCGGCGTCACTGCCAGCGTTCGGCTCCGTCAGTCCGAATCCACCAAGCACCTTGCCGGCGGCGAGCATCGGCACGTAACGCTGCTTCTGCGCCTCGGTTCCGAAGTAGACGATCGGAGATGTGCCGAGCGTGGTGTGCGCGGAAATCGTGATGGAGTGGCTTGCGCACACCTTCGCGAGTTCATGGATCGCGATGATGAAGGCGGTCGAATCGAATCCGGCTCCGCCGAGGTCCTCCGACCAGGGGATGCCGAGCAGGCCGAGATCGGCCATCTTCGCCACGTTTTCCCAAGGGAACGACGACTCAGCGTCGTGCAGGCTGGCCACAGGCTTCACATGATCATTCGCGAATGCACGTACCATGTCGCGGACCAGAAGGTGCTGCTCATTGAAGTAGAGCGAATCGTCCATTTTTCGCGTGTTGGGGGGCAGCCTCATGCGGGCGCCCGTAGACAGAGAAACGTAGTGATCGGCAGGGGCGAATGAAGGACCTTGCCGTCGGAACCAAACCTCGGGCGGTGCATTGGCGTTCTGACGCCTGAGGACCGCCGCACGTCTCAGCGGCGGTGGCCCCGGATGACGTCGAGAAAGGACTCGGCGTATCGCTCGAGCTTGACTGGCCCAACGCCGGGGAGCGACGACATCGCGGCAGGCGTGAGTGGGCGTCGCGACGCAAACGCGGCCAGGGTGGCGTCAGGAAAGACCACGTAGTGCGGCACCTTCTGTTTACCCGCGAGTGCCGCCCGACATGCCTTGAGCGCATTGAACAGTTCCGTGTCGGCCTCGGTGACTGCCCCACCCTTCTCTTTGCTCTTTCGCTGCGTGTCCCGACGCGCATTCAGATCTCGCGGCGTACGCTCGCGCGATCCGGCTCCAGCGCCAAAGGCACCCCTGATGGCTGGCGCAGCGCGGCGTTCGCCAAGGCAGTTGTCACAGGCCCCGCACTGCGCCTTCGCTGCCGGATCGCCGAACCACTGCAGCAGTGCCTGGCGTCGGCAGGTGGTCGCGTACGCATACCGCTGCATCGCATCGAGCTTGTCGAATTCCCGCTGGCGACGACGATCCAGTGCACGCCAGTCGATGGCGACGCGATCGAGTGGCGTGGCGGCATCAATCAGACGCAGCCCGCCACCCACCCGATCGACCGCGACGAACTGGCGCGCCTCGAGCGCTTCGAGCATCGGGAAGGCGCCGCTGAAACCACCGAAGCCCGGTGGCAAGCCGTCGAGATCGATCACCGCCCCCCGCGCGAGTTGGTCGCGAGCCACCCGCCAGCAGGCACGCAGCAGTTCGCGCTCCATCTCGAAGCCATCGCCCAGTTCGTCGCGAATCCGTTCGGGCGTGGCGAGCAGCCGCAACGAGACGAGCCCCGCCGACTCGGGGTCCCATCGCAGCACTCCGGCGTCAGCGAGCACCCGTAACGCGGAATCGACCGCCTTCACCGATGTCTTG
>Ga0163155_10005165_pt1 | contig 13118 bp, 13 predicted proteins | sample OliLakLV19SP4G1_FD_148611 | JGI IMG/M metagenome (GOLD analysis project Ga0163155, IMG submission 148611) | Freshwater microbial mat bacterial communities from Lake Vanda, McMurdo Dry Valleys, Antarctica - Oligotrophic Lake LV.19.SP4.G1 | ecosystem: Environmental > Aquatic > Freshwater > Lake >...
AACTCTTTGACCTGGGCCGCAATCTTGATCTTGAGGTCCTGCTCGTCTTCCTCGGGCAAGCCTTCCAGCTTCGAAATCCCGCACTTGCTCGCGCGAACGCCCGACCAGAAGTCGTCAACCGTCGTGCCGATTGGCGTCACGGCACCCATGCCGGTGACGACGACGCGCCGGCCGTTGGTGGTCTCACTCATACTCTTGTCCTGTCATGACGTCGGCACGGCGCGCGCGCCAGAGCCCGATACGCATACGAAAGCTCTGATGTGCTTTCGCGCGTAAAACGCGGCATCGATCTCGTCCACGGCCAATCTTCGAGCGTGTGGCAGACGCAGCCAGCGTCAGGCTTTCGCCGACTGCTTTTCGGCAATCAGCGATTTCACGCGTTCGACAACGGTGCCAACGGTCTTGAAGTCACTGACTTCTTCGTTGGCGTTGTAGGGGATCTCGACCTGAAAACTGTCCTCGATGTCGAACACGATCATCGCGAGGTCGATCGATTCGATCTTGAGGTCGGCAAGTGCGGTTTCCGCCGAGATCGCATCGGTCGGTTCCTTCATATGCTTCTTCAAGATCTCGATGATTTTCGTCGTAACCTCGTCCATACAGCCTCCGGCCCCGCCCATGTCGCATGTGCGAGTAGTTGATATGATGTCGTGTTAGTCCACGACGGCGAGGACTACAACCGCCGGATGGGATAACCGTTAATGGTTTCCAAGTCCACAATGCGCTGAGCAGCGATCACCCGGCGAGGCAAGCGCATCATGTTGGCAAGCGCACGGTACAACTTCAGATTTTATAACACATCCGGCACTGAAGCCATAGATGGCTCAGCGATAGAGGTCGGCGCGGGTAGGCGGCAGTGGCGATTTGCGCTTGGCCGACTTGGTGGCCACCGTCTGGAACAGTCGCAACGTGCCGCGCGAGAACGCCAACGACACGCCAGCCAGATAAGCGACCCAGATCCGGTACTTTTCCTCGCCGACAAGCTCGATAGCTCGGGTCTGTTCCGCCGTCAGCCGCTCACACCACAACTTGCATGTTCGCGCATAATGCTCACGCCAGCCCTCGACGTCGTGAACCTCGAACCCGGCCCGCTCCATCGCGACGATGCTGTGCCCGATATCGTCGAGTTCGCCGCCCGGGAAGATGTACTTTGCGATCGCGCGTTGCTCGGGCCGCATCGGGCGCCGTCCACCGAGCATGGCGGGCTTGGGCGCCCGGTGGGAGATCGCATGGTTGAGAAAGATGCCGTCGTCCGACATCAAGCTTCGGACTTTCTGCATATAGGCCGGAATGTTGGCGAGCCCGATGTGTTCATACATGCCGATCGAGGCGACCTTGTCGAACTGCCCGGTCATCGACTTGTAGTCGCAATGCTCGATTTTTACCACGTGGTCGAGTTTGAGCCGCTTGACCTTGTCACGAGCGAAATCGAGCTGTTCGTCGGACAACGTTATGCCGGTTGCCGTCACGCCGTAGGTCTTGGCGGCGTGGCACACGAGGCCACCCCAGCCACAGCCGATATCGAGCAACCGATCGCCGGGCTTGAGCCTCAGTTTACGGCAGATCATATCGAGCTTGTCGGCCTGCGCGGTTGCAACATCGTTGCCCCACTCGCGGAAGTAACCGCACGAGTAGACCATCTCGGGATCGAGAAACAACGCGTAGAAATCATTCGAGAGATCGTAATGGAAGCGGACATAGGCCTCGTTATCGCGTGACGCCTTCCGGCCGACGATGTCACCGCCAAACCCCTGGTCGCCGCTTGCCACGCCGCCGCTGCCAGCCAGCAGAAACGGCCGCAGCTGCCACAATAGCTGGAGCTTATTCAGGTCCTTGGCGCGGATGCTGCGTCCCGAGCGGTTCAGTTGCTCGCCAAAATCGATCAGCGTGCCGCCCGCAAAATCAATGTCCTTCTCGACATAGCGGCGGATGACATTATCGAGCGTCGGCCATCGCAGGAGGGCACCAATGGCTCCGGGCGAGTTCAGCACGATCTCGAATGGCCCGGTGACGTTCTGGCCAAGTGGCAACCGGGTTCCGTCCCACAGGCGCACTGACGCGTCCAAGTCGAGCGTGCGGGCGGCCTCAGTGGCGATTTCACGCGCGGCAGCAAGCTGTTTCACGTTGTTGCCCATCGCGCCCATCTAAGCTGGAGTTACATCCAATTGATCACCCGTGCGGGCCGCAGTCACGATATACGGGGACGCGTGATCACCCCGAGACGGGCATAATCGCGATAAAGGTGCTGGAACGCCAGTGCGCCGCCGCCCGCCTCCGCAACCTTTGCCATCTCGGCCTCGAGATCATCGCGCGGCGAGACGGAAAACTTGGCGAGCCACGCCTGTAGGCCGCGCTTGAACAAGGCCGGGAAGCCTGTCTGCTGGCCAAAATCCACGATGTGCAAAGCGCCGCCGGGCTTCACGGCCTGGAAGCCTTCGCGCACCGCATCGCGCCACGGCGGGATCATCGAAACCGAATACGAAATGTAGACCCGGTCGAAAGCGGAGACGCCAAACAGTGCTTCCCCCGAAAAGTTCGACGCGTCGCCCTGGGTGAGCGTGATGCGGTTCGACAGCCCAGCGCGGGCGACGTTCTCAGTTGCCGTGGCCAGCATCATCCGCGAAATGTCGAAGCCGTAGAAGCGGGCGTTGGGGTACCGCTTAGCTGCGAGAATGAGGTTGCGACCGGTACCGCAGCCGATTTCAAGCACGGTCCCGCCGTCGGGGACCGCCAATCCGTCGATCATCCGGTCGCGGCCGAGCAGATAGAACTTGCGCGTGATGTCGTAGATATACCGCTGATAGCGGTAGATCCCGTCCATATGGTCGGCGTGGCTACCGGGTCCTGAAGCCACAGCGCTCAGCCCTGGAACACGTAGAGGTGGAATCCGCCGTAGATCGACGAGCGATCCTTGGCTGTCCATTCCCGGGACATGTGCGGGTCGTAGCTGAAGCGGTTCAGAATGGCGTCCGGCACGCGTCCGGGCAGAATAGTGTCCTCGCCAGCGGTTCGGAAAATGACCCGGCTGCCGGGCTTCGATGTGCGGACGATCTCGGTCCACAGTTCGGTCAATTGCTCGTCGGTCATCCAATCCTGAGCGTCGAGCAGCACGAACGCGTCGCACGTGCCGACCGACTGACTGGCGAGATATTCCGTAAACGAGCGGTGCAGAATTTCGATGTTTGGCGCCCGCGCGCGAACGTTCTCGAAATTCTCACGCTGGAGGTATGGCGGAAGCGGGCCAGCGCCACCGCTCGCATAACGGCGGCCAAACGCCTGCCATGCGAAATAGTTGTCGGCGAAATCGAAATCGCAGCACAGCCGTTCCGTGCGCTTGTAGAGCACGTCGGCCATATGCTTCTCGTTACCCTTCAGTGCCTCGAATTGTGCTGGAGGAATACCGAGCCCGAACAGCGCCGAAGGCCGCTCGCACAGCCAACGGATGTGCGGCTTTTGGAACAGCGGACCGATCTCGGCATCGAAAATCGCGCGTTGCTCAGCCCGTGATTTGGCCTTCAGGATTTTACGCAGGTCGCGGCCGTGGGCACGAGCAAGGGCGTGGCCTGCGCCAATGAAGCGGCCAAGCAGGCCGTGGCGATAGATGTTATTGGCGAAATACGAGATGCGCTTGCGGCCAAACTTGTCGCGCGCTTCCCAGTATGCCCGCGTCGTAGCGTCGAGATGGGGAGCGAGATATCGCTCGTAAGCGGTGATATTTTCCGGGCTGTCGGCCTCGGCAAAGAAGCGGTGGAACGCCTCGTAGTCAGGGAGCTTGCCAGCAGCGCACGCCTTGAGCTTGTTCAACGCCACGTGAGCCGGGTTGAGATCGACGCCCGTGACGCGGATATCAACAGCCGACACATAACTGTTGATGTTGCAACCACCCGACATGATCGCGACGAGGTGCTCGCCGGGCTGAAGCTTCAGTGCGTCGAGGTCGATGACCGGGTCTTCCCAGATTTGGGGATAGACGAGACCTGAGAACATCGCCGTGAAAACACGTTCGGACATGCCAGCGCGGGAGGTCACTTTATGACGGTGAACGGCCTTTTTTAGCCGGACGTTGCGTTGACTCGTGCCGCCGTCAATCGCGTCACCATTGGCGGCATTCCGCGTCACTGCCATTTCGTCCTCGCAGGATTATTTCAAGATTGCCGGTCGCGACGATGCGTTCAACACGGCCCCTAAGACCGGTCAACGTTTCTGGAGATCGGTCCCGTCACAACCGCCATAGCAAAGACCGCTTGGCTGCGCCACCGCGCCTCCGCAGTTGCATTGTCGCGTGTGCCCTTAGACAGTGAAGCTCGTGCCGCAGCCGCAAGAGGCTGTCGCATTGGGGTTTTTGATCCGGAACGACGCGCCGATGAGGTCGTCGACGAAGTCGATTTCAGACCCGGCGAGAAATCCAACCGACACCGGATCGATCAAAACACGGGCGCCGTTGCGTTCCAGCACCACATCGTCGGGATCGGAGACACCTGTCAGGTCGAATTTATACTGAAAGCCGGAGCAGCCGCCGCCTTCGACGCTGATCCGCAGCGCGGTTGCAACGTCCTCGCGATTGGCGCCGATCGCGAGGATGCGGTTGGCCGCGCGTTCAGATAGAGTAATGGGCAGGATCGACATTGCTGCATCGCCTCTTGAGAGCAGCGCCAGGGTGACGGCGTTGCATACGTCCATCAACATAGGAGCCGGGTAGCAATAGTCAAATTTGCCCATGCGGGCGTGTAACGCCCAGACCTTCGCGTAACCTGACACCCGCGCCAACCCTTATCAGCCGATACTGGTCTCCCTATGTCCTCACCCGCGTTGTCCGCCGCTGCCGATGATCCGCTGCGCCCGCTCAACATGATGGCCGCGGCCGAAAACCCGCGTGATGGCGGCTACGGCGAGAGCCTGATGGCGGGCGAACGCCGCCCAGCGCATTACGCGGCAAATGCCGTCGCCTCACGCGGGCGCATGACGCCGGAGACCGACTGCCCAACGCGTTCGCCGTTCCAGCGTGACCGCGATCGCGTCATCCATTCGCGCGCCTTCCGCCGCCTGATCCACAAGACCCAGGTCTTCGTCTTTCACGAAGGCGATCATTACCGCACCCGCCTCACTCATACCCTCGAAGTGGCCCAGATCGCCCGGACCATGGCCCGGCAGTTGCGGCTCGACGAGGATCTGGCCGAGGTTCTGGCGCTCGCCCACGACATTGGCCATCCGCCGTTTGGCCATGCCGGCGAGCGCGCGCTCGACACCGCGATGGCGAGCTACGGCGGTTTCGACCATAACGCGCAGAGCCTGCGCCAAGTGCTGTCGCTCGAACGCCGCTATGCCGCGTTCGACGGCTTGAACTTGACCTGGGAGACACTCGAAGGGTTAGCCAAACACAATGGCCCGGTTCCTCGGGCCTCCGCCGTAGCAAAAGTCGTACGCGGCGTTGAAGCTTGGCACAGCCTCGATTTGGACTGTTTTGCCTCGGCCGAGGCGCAGATCGCGGCCATCTCAGACGACATCGCCTACCTGACCCACGATGTCGACGACGGCCTGCGCGCCAAGCTCGTAACGATCGACGATCTCAAATCAACCCGGCTGACCGCTGACTTTGTGGCACTCACCGCCGCGCTGGCTGGCGCGACGGTTAGTCCCCGGGATGGCAGCCGCCGGGCCTATGAAATCACCCGCCGGATGATCACCGTGATGATCGCCGATTGCGTCACGGAGAGCCGCCGCCGCCTTGCCTATTTGTCGCCCGATAGCCCCGATGACATCCGAAATGCGGGCCATGCAATCGTCGCGTTTTCAGAGCCGATGGCTGCCGATGTGGCCGAACTGCGCGCTTTCCTCTACGCACGGGTCTACCGCCATCCCTGGGTAATGGGTGTCATGAGCCGCGCAGAGCGGATCGTGAGCGACCTGTTTGTTACCTATCTGGCGGACCCCGGCGCAATGCCGCCAGGGTGGGCCGAGATGGCATATGGTCTCGAGGTGTCGCGCCGACCACGCCTCGTTGCCGACTATGTTTCGGGCCAAACGGACCGCTATGCGATCGAGGAGCACCGGCGGTTGTTCGACTACACGCCGGAACTCAAGTAACGTCCGACCCGTTGACTAGGTCAATACCCTCGATGTCAGCGGTCACCCGTTTTCTCAGCGATGGTAGCGGTCAACACGACCTCGAAAGGGTGAATTGGATGTCGCAATGCCATCGGACACGCTGAACGCAAACAAGCCGACTTCGCGGGGCAAAGCCACGGCGACTGCGACGCCGCGCGCAACGGCGGTCGATATCTGGTATTGGCCACTCGACTTTGCCAAAGCCGAGCTCGATGACACGGTGATCAGCGCCGACGAGCGCGTGCGCGCAGACCGTCTCCATAGCGAAGTGCACAGGTCGGCTTTTATTGCAGCCAGAACGGGATTGCGCACGGTGCTCGCAAGCTATGCTGGAGCCACGCCGGACGCGCTCGTTTTTGCAACGGGCACCCACGGCAAGCCAGCGCTCGAGGGTAGCGATGATGGTCCAACCTCAGCGCTGCATTTCAACCTGTCGCATGCTGGCGGGTTCGCAGCGCTTGCCGTGTGCCGGACCCACGCGGTGGGTATCGACATCGAGCAGCCACGATTGGTATCGCGCAACCTACCCCAGCGCTTCTTCTCTCCCGACGAGGCAGCCGAACTTGACCGCCTCGCCGACGGCCCGGCTTGGGAAGAAGCGTTCTTCCGGATCTGGACGCGCAAGGAGGCGGTGCTCAAAGCGCTTGGGACGGGGCTGTCCCTCGATACCCGCACCTTCACCGTGTCCATCGGCAACACCGCGCCACTGACAGTTTCGGGGATCGAGCCAGCGGCCAGCGACGACAGGCTGTGGCAATTGATGAGCCTCAAGCCGCCCGGCCCCGCGCACGTTGCAGCCCTTGCCGTGCGCTCCATCGACCAACCGGCGGTTACTTATCGACAATGGCGGCACAGAGCCACGGCAGGAGCGCCTGTCTAGTCGAACCGTCTAGTCGAACCGTCTGATCCCGAACCTTGGCGCCGCACCCGCCGTCGCCAAACGGTTTTCCCTGCAAATTTCCTTGGCGCGACGGGACCGACCGGATACGGCTCTCACCATGGCGAAACGCACCGCAGGCCCGGAGATCGAGCGCCTGATTCATCTTCTCGGACGGCTGCCCGGGCTCGGCCCGCGTTCGGCTCGCAAAGCGGCACTTGCGCTATTGAAGCGCCGTGCCGATTTGCTCGGCCCGCTCGCGGCCGCCATGACCGACGCGGCTGCAAAAATCGTCGCGTGCCAAGCGTGCGGCAACGTCGATACCGTAGACCCGTGCTCGATCTGCGCGGATCGCGCGCGCGATCCGAATTTGATCGTGGTCGTCGAGGACATCGGCGACCTGTGGGCGCTGGAACGCGCTGGCGTCGTATCCGCCCGCTACCACGTCCTCGGCGGCACGTTGTCGCCGCTCGATGGTATCGGACCTGACAAGCTCAACATTGCGCCGCTGCTCGAACGGGTTGCGTCGGGCACTGTCAGCGAGGTTCTGCTCGCGCTTAATGCGACCGTCGAGGGCCAATCGACCGCCCACTACGTTGGCGAGCGGTTGTCCGCCTTCCCGGACGTCACCGTCTCGCGGCTCGCCCATGGCGTACCGATCGGCGGTGAACTCGACTATCTCGATGAAGGCACGCTGGCCGCGGCGATCAAGTCGCGGCGGCGGGTCTAGAGGACGCATGATGGACACAGAACCGGACGCCCGTTCGCTGGAAAGCGGCGCGACGGCGGCGCAATCGGCCACCACCACCAACCCGCCCGGTCTCGCACCAGGACGGACGCAACCCGGTCTCGCACCCGGACGGACGCAACCCGGGGTGGCTGCGGTGTTCGTGACCGGCTCGTTGCTGCGTCATATCCTGATCATGACCGGAACCGGCGCCTTCGGCCTCGTCGCCATCTTTATCGGCGAACTGGCGAACCTCATCTTTCTCGCCCAGCTCGGCGACGAGACGATCATCGCCGCGCTCGGCTATGCCAGCTCCATCGTGTTCTTTACGATCTCGATCGGTATCGGCCTGTCGATCGCCACGACGGCCCTGGTGTCACCGGCGATCGGCGCCCGTGACCGGGAGAAGGCCCGCCGCCTCTCCACCCACTGCCTCATCGCAACCGCAGTGGTGTCGACCATCGCCGGGTTCGGCACGCTGCTGGCCTCGCCCTACTTCCTGTCCGCGATGGGCGCCACCGGGCGAACGCACGACCTCGCCATGGGCTACCTGACGATCGTCTTGCCAGCACTGCTGCCGCTCGCCATCGGCATGTCGGCCACCGGCATCTTGCGTTCGGTCGGAGATGCACGCCGCGCCATGAACGTCACGCTCATGGGTGCCGTCGTAAATATTGCGCTCGACCCGCTCCTGATCTTCACCCTCGATCTTGGCCTGACGGGCGCGGCATATGCCATCGTGCTATCGCGGATCGCCGTGATGGCCGTCGGGCTCTACGGCGTCATGCGGGTCCACGATCTTGCAGGGCAGCCCCGCTGGACGCCTTTTTTTGGCGATGTGGCGACGATTTCGGCGATCGCCGTGCCAGCGATCCTGACCAACATTGCAACCCCAGCATCCAATGCTTTCGTCACGGCCGCGATCTCCGGGTATGGCGACGGAGCGGTTGCCGGCTGGACCGCCATTGGCCGGATCGTGCCAGTCGCGTTCGGGGCGATCTATGCGCTGTCGGGCTCGATCGGGCCAATTCTTGGCCAGAACTATGGGGCCGGCGAGATGGACCGCATGCGGCGGGCGTTTACGCTGTCGCTATGGGTCACGGCGGCATTCACGGTTGCCGCGTGGTTGCCACTTGCGATATTTGCCGAAGGGATCGCGGCGTCGGTTCGGGCCAGCGGAGACGCCGCAGCGCTCATCGTGCTGTTTTGCCGGTGGCTGTCGCCCCTGTTCGTGTTCTTGGGTGCGCTGTTCGTTGCCAATGCCGCGTTCAACACGCTCGGCCGGGCTCCGCTATCGACCGTTTTGAACTGGGCCCGCGCGACGGTTGGCACTGTCCCGTTCGTCATCGCTGGCGGCTGGATCGGAGGGGCCGGCGGCGCCTTGGCGGGATGGATGACCGGCGGGATCGCCTTTGGCCTGCTCGCGGTGTGGCTGTGCTATCGCCACATGGACGAACTGGCTGCGGCAGCCGAAGAGAAGTCGCGGGCTGCAACCGGCGCAATACGGGCCTGACGTACAATTACAACGGGTCTTTAGGTCTTTGTCGCGCGTAAGCGACGTAGCCCACCATCCTCTAAACTTTTTTGTCTCGCATCAGTTTGGATACGGTTGAGCGCATCATCAACGAATGCCCGGAGCTCATCTTGATCGCTGAAGATCCTCCGGGGCAAATAAAACAGCGACATCTGATGCACCAACATTAGGAAATCATCGGTCAGTACGAGTCTTTCGACGCCAGACCAGTTTAACTCGATGGCGGATTCAGAGTGACGCCACGCAATTCCTGTGTCCGTGGCCTTCACCACCCAGGTGATCGGGGGCTGACGTCGATTTATCGACCGTGAAATCCATGTGTTGGTCAGTGGGACCGCGACGAACTGGTAGGTTACTGCCAGCAAGGCTAAGCTTGCCGCAACCAGGAGACATCGGACACATATTGAGAAGCTGTAAGCTATTTCACTTGGAATTTCGTCAGTCAGTCTAATGATCATGACTGCCAGCAAGCCAAAAATGAAGCCGACAATTGCGTGCAACCAGCGCTCCCAAAAAGACAAGACCGTTCGCCCGGCTATGACCTGGGCGGCGAGCGCCTCTTGGAATAAACACTGAAACGAGCGTTCAAATAACACGGGTGAGCCCACCAAAGCTGTGACAACCAGGACAAGGTTGTCACGGGTGCCTTAAGCAATGGTTCCGAAAACCACCACTTTAGCCGCCCGCGCCGGTCAGGCCGTCAGCGGCGTGTGGCGATAGCCATCCGACAAGGCGCCAAAATCGCCGATCACCGGAAATACGAGCCGGGCGGCGGGGTCGTCAATCAGCGTCTCGGACCAGCCGTCGTCGGCGCCCCGGCTCCAGATCCGACAGGCCATGCGCGCTTGCTCGATGAACATCACGGCGATGCAGTGCTCATGTCGCGTGTAGTAGCCGATCTTGGCTTCGAGCGCCCACTCCTTGTCGTTGGGCGAGAGAACTTCCACGACGGCATAGAAACGGTTGGCATAAATTTGCCCAATCTCGACATCGCGATCGATGACGGTGACGTCGGGCTCGGGGTTGTATTTATCGTCGCCGCTCAACAACAGCCCAACCTCGCCGTCGGCCGCCCAATCGGGCCTGACGCGGGCGAGTTGGTCATCAAGCAGCCGGTTTATGTTCTTGCATATCCGCTGATGGATCAGCGTAGGCGGCGGCATCATGGTCGGACGTCCGTCGATCAGTTCCCACTTCTCTTCTTTAGGACGGTCGTCTCGAAACGCCTGGAACACCGGCAGCGATAGCCGCCAGTGTCCGGTGTTGGGAGTTCCAGGATGTTCACCCGCCACGGTAAATCCTCATCCAAGGGTTCGGACTAAAGCGTCCGGGCAATCGTCTCGACGGTGAAGCACTCGATTTCGTCGTTCTCGCGAATGTCTTGGTAGTTGGCGAACGCCATACCGCATTCCTGACCGACCGGCACGTCCTTCACGTCGTCTTTGAAGCGTTTCAAAATCGACAGCGTGCCTTCGTGGATCACGACCTTGTCGCGCAACAGGCGGACCTTGGCGCCGCGCTCCACGCGACCTTCCGTGACGAGACAGCCCGCGACCTTGCCGACCTTGGTGATGTTGAACACCTGCTTGATCGTAGCGTAGCCGAGGAACGTCTCGCGTTTGGTTGGCGCGAGCAGACCAGCCATCGCCTGCTTCACGTCATCCACGAGGTCGTAGATGATATTGTAATAGCGCAGCTCGATGCCCTGCTGCTCGGCGGCCTGTTTGGCCTGAGCGTTGGCACGCACGTTGAAGCCGATGATGATCGCTTTCGACGCGTTCGACAGCGCGATATCGGATTCGGTGATCTGACCGACGCCAGCGTGAACCACGCGTGCCCCGACCTCGTCGTTCCCGACCTTGGCCAGCGAGCCGATGATCGCTTCGAGGGAGCCCTGCACGTCGCCCTTGATGACGAGGTTGAACTCTTTCTTGCCAGCAGCGTCTTTGAACTGCTGCATCATCTGCTCGAGCGTGCGCGGCGAGCCCGACGTGCCGAGCGTCTCGCGGCGCTTGCGGACGCGATACTGGGTGATCTCGCGGGCCCGCGCTTCGTTTTCGACGACGGCGAATTGGTCGCCAGCCTCGGGTGCATTGTCGAACCCGAGGATCTCGACGGGAACCGACGGTCCGGCGATCGGAACGTTGGCGCCACGATCGTCGATCAGGGCGCGAACGCGGCCCCAGGCCTGTCCGGCGACGACGATGTCACCGACCTTGAGCGAGCCGCGCTGGACGAGCACGGTCCCGACCGGGCCGCGTCCACGTTCGAGCTTGGCTTCGATGACGATGCCCTCGGCGGGACGCGCCGGGTTCGACTTGAGATCGAGGATTTCCGACTGCAGGTGGATCGCCTCGATCAGCTTGTCGAGACCGGTCCGCTTCAAAGCCGAGACCTCGACTTCGAGCGTATCGCCCGACATGCTTTCGACGACGATCTCGTGCGACAGCAGTTCGGTGCGGACGCGCGTCGGGTCGGCTTGCGGTTTGTCGACCTTGTTGATCGCAACGATGATCGGAACGCCGGCCGCCTTGGCGTGATTGATGGCTTCGATCGTTTGCGGCATCACGCCGTCGTCGGCCGCGACCACGAGGATCACGATGTCGGTGACCTTGGCACCGCGGGCACGCATGGCTGTGAACGCCTCGTGGCCCGGCGTGTCGATGAACGTCACCTTTTCACCCGACGCCGACGTCACCTGATAGGCGCCGATGTGCTGGGTGATGCCGCCAGCTTCGCCAGACACGACGTTGGTCTTGCGGATCGCATCGAGCAGCGACGTCTTGCCGTGGTCGACGTGGCCCATGATCGTGACGACAGGCGCGCGCGTTTCGAGTGCGTCGACGTCGACGTCCTGGACGCCGACGAAACCGATTTCGACGTCAGCTTCCGACACACGCTTTGCGGTGTGGCCGAACTCGGTCACGATCAGTTCGGCGGTATCGCTGTCGATCGTGTCGGTAATCTTGTGCATATGCCCCTGTTTCATCAGGAGCTTGATGATCTCGACGCCGCGTTCGGTCATGCGGTTGGCGAGTTCTTGGATCGTGATCACGTCAGGGATGATGACCTCGCGCACAATCTTGTCGCGCGTCTGGGTGATGCCCATCGCCTTGAGCTTTTCACGCTCACGCTTGCGCTTCAGCGAAGCAAGTGAGCGCTCACGATTGCGTTCATCGAACGCGTTGTTGATCGTCAGCTTACCGCGAATGCGCGCGTCTTCGCCTGGCGGCTTGTTGGCGCCGGGACGTACGGGCTTCGAATAGTCGATCGCGCCGCCAGCTTTCCTGCGCCGCGTATCCTCGTCGTCCACCGTGACCGGCTTGGCGACAGGCGCACTGCGAGTCGGCCGCTTGATTTCGGTCGCCGGACTGCTCGGTGCCGGTGCTGCCACAACCGGGCGGCGATCGCGGGGTATTACGATGTTGCCGGGTCGTCCAGCTTCGCGGGGCATATACGTGCCGCCGCCAGCACCAGTGGCGCTACTGGCACCAGCCGCGCCGGCACCGTAGCTGCGCGTCCGATCGTAGGGTTGCGGGCTCGGGCGCGCATCGCCACGCGGACCCTCGCCACGCGGACCATCGGGGCGTGGACCATCTGTTCGCGTGCCACGATAGCCGCCACCGTCTGGGCGGGGACCGTCGGTGCGGGCGCCGCCGTATCCACCCGGTCGCGGCCCACCGCGGTCGGGAGCGCCACCGGGACCACCCGTCCGCGGGCGGTCGCCTTGGTAGCCCGTGCGCTGATAGCCACCCGGGCGTGTGTCGCCTGGACGAGTATCGGCAGCCCGAGCGTCGGGAGAACGCGCATCGGCGCGCGGGGCCGATGTTGGCGGAACGCCGCGCGGTACAAATGTCGAAGCCGGAGACGTCGAC
>Ga0163155_10005167_pt1 | contig 13113 bp, 9 predicted proteins | sample OliLakLV19SP4G1_FD_148611 | JGI IMG/M metagenome (GOLD analysis project Ga0163155, IMG submission 148611) | Freshwater microbial mat bacterial communities from Lake Vanda, McMurdo Dry Valleys, Antarctica - Oligotrophic Lake LV.19.SP4.G1 | ecosystem: Environmental > Aquatic > Freshwater > Lake >...
GGGCTGAGGCGAAGGGCTGAGGCGAAGGGCTGAGGCGAAGGGCTGAGGCGAAGGGCTGAGGCGAAGGGCTGAGGATAGAAGAGCAGGACCAGAGATCGGGCGGCAAGTTGGGGAATCGTGGGCCGACGTCGGCCCGGGATGAACGGAGGTGTTTCGAAGTGACGACATGCCGTCATTGGCATCGGCGAATCAAGCGAAAATGAGGTCGCGGCACTGCGAATTGCAGTCCAGCAACCCAATGATGCGGCCGGTCGGTCCTTCACCAGTGTGCCGGGAGGTTCCGCGGAGTCGGCTTCGCCCTGTCGGGCGTCGTTGAGGTTGGAAATCGAGCCGGTGGTCGGATCGACGGCGGGCGGAGGAGTTGTGCTTCTCCCACCCCAGCCCGTCAGGTGCAGAGAGGCATCCCATGCGAGTCATCATCCTTCTCGTGTCGATGATCGTCACTTGCCAGTTCGCAGCGGGGGCCACCGCTGGTGCATCGACAGGCGCGTACGGCATGGCCTGTGGCTGCCCCGCGGATCTGGATCTGAGCGGCGCGGTCGATACGTCGGACATCGGCGTGCTGCTGGCGAACTACGGCCTTGCCGGTCTGGGGGATCTCAACGGAGACGGGTTTGTCGACGGCGCCGATCTCGGCATGCTTCTCGCCGACTATGGGCCCTGTCCCTTCGATTGCGCCGACTACGGCGACATCGTCGAGAGCTACGCGTTCGACGGGACCGGGCTTCCGCCAGGCGATGCAGCCGTCTCCATCTTCGTCGACGACGCGGGTGTTCCGCTTGGCAGCTTCACCATTCTGCTCGACGGGCTCGACGTGGTCGTCGGCGACGTTGGCGCTTCAGGCCTGCTGGTGATCGTGGAAAAGGTCTGGATGTGGTTCCCCGCCGATCCGCTCGATCAGTCGGTGACCGTTGGCGGCCAGCCCACCACGATTGGGGCGATGCTGGGGCTTCTGGCCGGCGATCTTCTCGCCGGTGTCCCGCTCCAGGAATGGCACCTCGAGAGCGTGGCCATGGCCTCGCTCGGCGTGCTCAGCGACTCCCAGGCCTTTGCATGCAATTGCGGGGCGGCACTCGCGGAGACGGAACCGCTGGCAATCGCCAGGTGGCGGAAGCTGGTGACTTCGGCAATCTCCGCCCGCGTGATCGGCAGTACCGCGGGACTCGGGTGCGCGGGAATGAAGCCGTGCGAATCGGGCTGCTACGCCGGGCGGATCGCCATCCCCTGCACGGCGATGCAGAGCGCCTGCCTCGATCAGCAGTTTCTCGGTTCGGCCACCGTCCTGGGGGCCATCGACGAACTCTGGCAGGACGACTGATTCGGTCGCTCTCGGGTTGCGACTTGCCAGTCTCTCAATAGGGGGGCTCGAGATGGGGGCGCCAGATCGGGCTTGGGCAACGCACGCGGAAGGATTCGAACCTTCAACCCTCGGTTCCGAAGACCGATGCTCTATCCGTTGAGCTACGCGTGCGAGAGCGGGGCCATGGTAGGAAAGAACTCGGGCCTCGTCACTCGACTGTCGGGGGATCGCGGCGGCTTGCCGCGTGTCGGGTCGCCGAAGCCCGCAGCTCGTCGCCCGCTTGTCGCCCGCTCGTCGCGCTGCGGGTGGCGAGGCTGATACGCTCCCACGTCGGCCGTCGGATCGCCTCCAGCTTCCGTCCGGGTCCGTCCGAGGTGCCGTCGCGTCAATTCACCGGAGTTCAGGATGAGCAGCAATCAGATCCCCCAGGTCACTTCGCTCCCGTTGATCATGGAAGGCAAGCGCGGGCTCATCGTCGGCGTCGCCAACGATCGCAGTTACGCCTGGCACATCGCCGAGCGGCTCATGAAGCAGGGGGCGGAGTGCCTCTTCACCCACCTCCCCGGCGAGAAGATGCAACGGCGGGTGCAGCAGGCCGTGACCGAGCTCGCCTCGACCGTCGGCGGCGGCGTGGCGACGGCCACCAGGCCGTGGCTCATGGCCATGGACGCAGGCAGCGACAGCGATCTCGACGCGGTCTTCGCGAAGATCAAGTCCGACTTCGGATCGATCGACTTTCTGGTGCACTCGATTGCATACGCCGACAAGGACTGGCTCCAGGACGGTCGATTCGCGGCAACGCCGCGGCAGGTCTTCACCCAGGCGATGGACATCTCCGCCTTCACCTACATGGCGATGGCCAACCGCGCCGCCGAGGTCATGCCCAACGGCGGCTCGATGATCGCCATGAGCTACTACGGCGCCGAGAAGGCGGTGCCGGGATACAACGTGATGGGCGTCGCCAAGGCCGCGCTGGAAGCGGTCGGTCGCTATCTGGCGATGGAACTGGGGCCGAAGAACATTCGCGTCAACGTGATCAGCGGCGGCCCGCTGCGGACGATGAGCGCCATGGCCGTCGGCGGGTTCGGCGAGATTCTCGGATGGGTCGAGAAGAAGGCGCCGCTGCGCCGCAACATCACCGGCGGCGAAGTGGGCGACACCGCGCTGTGGCTGTTGAGCGATCTCGGAAGTGGAGTGACCGGGCAGACCATCTACGTCGATGCCGGTTATTCCTCGATTGGACTCTGAAGTCGCCCATCGAAGAGCCAGCGTCCGGTGAAGGCCAGATCCTCGTCGAAGAGCAGGCCTCTGCGGATGGCCGACGCCAGTTCGCGCAGCCCCTCGCCGGTGCGGGCACAGACCGAGCAGTCGGCATCGGGGCGTCGCCCGAGGTCGCTTCTCAGTCCGATTCGCAGATCGGGCCGGCGCTCGAGGGACGGCCACGCTGATCCGGCATCGCTCGCGGCAATCACCCAGTCGGCCCGGTCGATGGCCCGCCGCGCGGTCTCCTGCGCGGCGGCGCCGAGCAGGGCCTCAGGGCCCGCGGCATCCGCCACATTCGAAGGCGAGTCGGGGCGGTGCTGTCCCGGCGTGTCGTGCCAGAGGACGAGGAGTCCGTCGAGCTCCACTTCCCCGGTCACGTAGTCGCGGGTCGTTCCAGGACAGTCGGCGGTGATTGCGACTTCGCGCGAGAAGAGGGCGTTGGTGAGCGAGCTCTTTCCGATGTTGGCCTCGCCCACGAGGACGACCCCAGGAGGCACGATCAATCGGCCGAGTCGGCGCGATCGCTCGAGCTCCTCGGAGGTGATCGGCAGCGGCGATCCATCGGCGGTTCGCATCGATCGCCAGCGCCGCGGCTGATCGAGCAGGAGGTCGATGCCCCGTGCACTCGCACATCGGGCGATCGTCGCGAGGGCCAGAGCCTCGAATCGATCCTCGGCCTCGGGATAGATCTCCAGTGGGTCGCACGCATCGGGGCTGACGACGGTCGCACCGAGTTCGACCAGTCGCCCGCAGAGGACCTCGACGATTCGGGGACCGCCGTGGGGCGTGAGCTGGGCGCGAGTGCGATCGATCCGCGTGGCCAGAAACTCGTCGAGGTCGGGAATGCGGATCAGCCGTGAGGAACCGTCGGGCCACGACGGCACGCCGGAGAGGGCTGCGAGAATCCCCTCCACCTCACCCACGAGCTGAATGATGGCGATGGCGCCGGGCCGGTAGGGAGTGAGAAGTGTGGCGATGGTCACGGCGCGGCCTGTGCAGCAATCACCCGCCCTCGAGCCGACCCGCGGCGCGAGCGGCTGCGGCGATTCCCAGAAGCGTCAGATCGGGCACGATGCGGTTCACCAGTTCGTCCTCCGCGAAGACGAGTTCGGCGTCGCCGCCGGTGGCGATCACCGGCGGGAAGGCCCCATACTTCTCGGCGTAGCGCTCGACGAGTCGCCAGACCAGACCGCGGATGCCGAAGGTCACGCCCTGAAGCATGGCCTGCCGGGTGTTCTTGCCGAAGGTCTCGTGATCGGGGCGCTCGAAGCGCAGCAGTGGCAGGGCGGCGGTCCCCTCGTGCAGACTTCGAAGCTGCATGGCGGCACCGGGGGCGATGGCCCCGCCCTGGAAGATTCCGGTGCCATCGACGAAGTCGACGGTCACTGCGGTGCCGGCGTCGACGACGACGCAGGCGCCCTGCATGCGCTCCCATGCGGCGGCGGCATTCAGCAGTCGATCGACGCCGGTGATCGTCTCCGGATCGAGATGGGTTCCGATGGGGACGGCGAGATCCTCGCCGATCTGGAAGAGCTCGCAACTCTTCTGGGCGGAGAGCGCCGCGGCGAGTTCATCGGCGACGGCCTCGTTGACGGAGGCCATGACTATCGAGGGCTCGCTGTCGTCATCGAGTTCGGTGACGGCGGCGCGGATTGCGGCAACCAGTCCGCTGCGGTCGCTGTTCTGGATGCGCTCGCTTCGGATCAGGGATCCCCGCTGAAAGAGTCCGAGGGCAGTCCGAGTGTTGCCGACGTTGACGGCGACGATGCTCAGGGTTGAATTCGGGTTCAGGTCTGACTCTGGATTTGGGTTTGGGTTCAAGTCGGGGCTCGAAGTCGGGGCTCGGGTTTGGACTGGTCGGTTCGTGCTCGAGCCGATCCGTGAGGTCGAATGAGAAGGAGTGTCGTGCGGGTTGCGGGGAGCTTCCGTGGTGTCCTGACGACGGCGCCGAAGAACTGCGATTGCCCTCAGCGCCTCGCCACTGACTGCGGGACCACGGGAGGAAACGCGGCCACGGGCGCAGTTGCCGAATGCCGCGAGTCAATCGGTGGAGGATCCAATGCCACTCCCGAACGGACCGCGATGGCCCGGCGGGCGCAGCCGAAGAGGGCCTGGGCAATTGGTCCGGCGGTTCCTGTTCCAACCAGAGCTCCATCGAGCGAGGTCACCGGGGCGACGATGCGGCGGCTGCTGGTGACCATGATCTCGCCGGCGCCGCGCAGCTCGGCAACCCGCAGCGGGCGGACCTCGACGCGAAGACCGAGGTCTCGCGCGGCATCGAAGACCGCGAGTCGGGTGACGCCATGAAGAATCACGGGATCGCTGTCGATGGGTGGCGTGACCAGCGTGGAGCCGATCAGGGCGAAGACATTGGTCGCAGTTCCTTCGCTCACCAGGCCATCGCAGTGCAGGATCGCTTCGTCGCCGTCGGCGTCGGCGGCGCCGAGCAGCGCGAGAATGTTGCCCATCAGGCTGATCGACTTGATGTCGCATCGCTTCCAGCGCAGGTCTTCGAGGAGCACCGCGTGCACCGGCTCCGGCTGTGTGAACTCCTCGAGCGAGGGCGAGGCGGAGGCCATGGCCACGACGGTGGGCGCAATCCCCGCAGGTGGCAGGTGGGCTCGCGTGGCCGCGGCTCCGCGCGTGACCTGCAGATACAGCGTGGCATCGCGAAGGCCGCCGGCGCCGAGCAGCGATGTCGCGATTGCCGGAAGCGCCGCCGCCTCGACGCCCTGGATCCGAGCGTGGGCAAGACTCCGGGCGAGTCGGGCGACGTGATCGTCCATCTGGACCCCGACGCCGTTGAAGAATCGGACCAGTTCGTACACACCGTCGCCGAACAGGAATCCGCGATCGAACACACTCACTCGAGCCTCGTGCGCGGGAACGATCTGTCCGTTGATCCAGACCAGCATGGTTGCAGTGTACGGTTGCGCAATCGCCCCGATTTGCCCCCATTCGGGCGGATTTGGGCGGACTCAGTCGGATTTGGGCGGACTCGGCCAGCTTCGGCCGGGCGGCACTGCCTTCGCGGAGGCGTAGCGGAGATCCGAGGAGCGCGCCGGGCTCAGCGGGGTCGCGCGGCGATGAAGGCCGCAGCCCTCAAGCAATCCACGGGTTGATCCCATCGACCATCACGCTTGATGGAGGAGCCGACGATGACCGCATCGGCGAACTCGAGCAGTCGCGGCAGGCTCTCGGGCGTTGCCCCCGAGCCGACGATGACCGGAGTCGATGGAGGCCCGGCAAGGGCACTGCGCACCGCCCGCAGATCCTCGAGGCTGGTCGGCTGTCCGGTGGCGGGGCCGGTGACGACGACGCCGTCGGCCCCAAAGAGGGCAGCGGCCTGGGCTGTTTCAGCAAGCGAGACGTCCGCCGTCAACGCGTGGGCGCTGTGCTTCTTCTTGATGTCGGCGAAGATCGACACGTCCTCGCCGCCCAGAGCCCGCCGCGCCCGCAGCAGCGGTCCGGCATCGGCCGTGGCCAGCAGCCCTTCGTCGGCGACCGAGGCGAAGACGAAGCCCTCGGCGCGGATGAAGCGGGCCTCGACGGCCTGAGCGACCGCGAGCGCCGCGGTGTTGGCGCCGGCCAGGATCTGGATACCCAGCGGGAGCGACGTGACCTCGCGTACGGCAAGCGCAACTCTGGTCATCGAGGCCACGATCTCGGGGCCGACCTCACGGGCGAGATAGGGGAGATCGTGCATGTTCTCGAGGAGGATGGCATCGAAACCGGCCTCCATCAGGATGACGGCTTCCGCCCGGGCCGCGTCGGCGATGGCCCCGATTGCCGCCCGAGACCGCGGAGTTCCCGGCAGTGCAGCGACATGGATCATCCCGATCAGGGCGTGGGGTGGAAGGAACGAAGGGTGGGGCATGCGGTGAGTCTGGCGGTGGGTCTGGCGGTGGGTCTGGCGGTGAGTCTGGCGGTGGGTCTGGGCGGCAGGGGGGAAGAGCGAGGTGGCGTGGAGAGTCCGCTCGAGCGCGAAGGGCCGACACGGCTCAGTGGTTCATGCAAGCGGCCCCGGCGCAACGGTGGGCATTGCGCCGGGGCCAGGAGGGAAGAGGCGCGGTGCCCGCGGGAGCGGGCAGCGAAACCTCGCAAGCGCGCGCAGCGGTGGGTCTCCCCTGCGCGTCCATCGATTCGCCCTTTGGCCGCGCGTCCTGCGCGGCCCAAGAACGAACCGGGTTGGGACTGTTCACACGACTGCCTCCAAGGCAAAGGGAGCGGAGTGTGGAGCGGCCACCCCGGGGAGGGGCCGGGGGAGTCGGGTATCGCGAAGCTCCGTGCGTTCCCGATCAGTGCAAAGAGGGTCCATCCACTCGCCGACCGTCTTTTCTCCAATCATCTCCACTCCCTTGCCCGTCGGAGGCTGTCATCGCATGTCTTCTCGAGCTGCTCGTACAACTCTCCATGTTCGTGAGCCGGGCGACCGTCGGAGGAGGTGGCCGCCCGGCCCGAAAGTCTGATTCAGAACGTCGTTCTCAAGTCATCCAGACCGAGGCGAAGTGGCGCGACCCGATTGCTCGCCAGGTGATTGCACACCACGCGCCGGGCCGGAGTCAGCCGCATCCGTTCTGCGCACCGCAGTTCGTGCACTTGTAGCAGGCGCCGCTGCGCACCGTGATATGTCCGCAGCTTGCGCACGCCGGGGCGTCGCCCATCATCCGCGAGTTGGCGGCGCTCATGCTCATCTGCGATGTCTGATGGCCCATGTGCGACTCGACGATCAGCGTCTCACGATGCTCGGTGAAGACCGAGGCGGTGATCGTGCGATCGCTCCGTCCGATCTCGTCGGCCCCGCTCTCGCTGATCCGAGGTCGACTCGGGCTCCCGTCGAGACTCCCCGGGCCGGGATGGAGGATCGGATGGGGGGCATGATCGGACTGCCCTGGCTGATTGCCCGGCTGATTCATCTGTCGCGAATGGTGCGACGAATTCCCGCCCGTGTTCCGCACGTCGGTTCCGTCGTGCTCGGCGAAGCGGTCGTCCGCCTCCGCCTCCTCGGCAAGCCGAATCCTCAGCCGTGCGGCATTGCGAGCGTCCGTGTCGTCGCGAGAGATCGCCGGATGATCCGCATCGAGATGCGAGTTCCGAACGTCCATGTCTCGTGAGTCTCGAGAGTCTCGTGAGTCTCGAGAGTCTCGAGAGTCTCGTGAGTCTCGTGAGTCCGGATTGATCGTCGATCCCTCGCGTGTCCGCGACGGTTGGTGCGAGTGCGAATTCGAGGGACCGCCGAGTCCTTGGCGTGCGCTCCACGTCTGATCCTCCATGATCGAGTTGACTTGCCCAATCGGCATGGGCGGCGGTGTCGGGAGCGAATGCCCCCCCGACACGGAGTTGTGCCCTGCGACATCCTGTCGCGTGCCGTGCTCTTCGCGGAAGCCGGGAATGAACTGCACACCCAGCCAGCGGAAGATGTAATCCACCAGGCTCGCCGCAAACCGCACGTCGGGGTTCGTCGTGATCCCCATCGGTTCAAAGCGCTGGTAGGCGAACTTGTTGACGAGGCTGGTCAGCGGGACGCCGTACTGGAGCGAGACGCTGGTGGCGGTGCCGATGCAGTCCATCAGTCCGCCGATGGTCGAGCCTTCCTTCGCCATGGTGATGAAGAGCTCGCCGGGGGCGCCGTCCTCGTGCAGGCCGACGGTCAGATAGCCTTCGTGACCGCCGACATTGAAGCGGTGGGTGATGCTGTTGCGGGTATCGGGAAGCCGACGGCGCATGGGGCGATAGACGATCCGCTCGACGATGCGCTCGACCACCTGCACCTCGGGAGCGCGCGTCGCCTCAGTCGCCGCAGCAGCCGCCGAGGAAGTCCGCTCCGAGGTCTCGGAGGTCGCGAGGGCGCGAGCAAGTGCCGCGACCTCGGCCATCACTTCCCCCCGCAGGGCCTCGGTTTCGATGGGGTCCTCGGCTTCGACCTGGTCCAGCTCGGCGACCTCGGCATCGGCCTTGGTGTTGAGCGGCTGGCTCAGCTTGCAGCCGTCGCGGTAGAGGGCATTGGCCTTCAGGCCGAGCTTCCAACTGAGCATGTAGGCCTGTCCGATCTCGTCGACCGACGACTCGTTCGGAAGGTTGATGGTCTTCGAGATGGCGCCGGAGATGAACGGCTGGGCCGCAGCCATCATGCGAATGTGCCCGGCGGGCTCGATGAAGCGGACGCTGAGCGGTCCGCACTTGTTGGCGCAGTCGAAGACCGAGAGGTGCTCCGCCTTCAGACGGGGGGCACCCTCGACGGTCTGGGTTCCGCAGATGACGCGGTTGAGCGTCGAGATCTGCGCGGCGGTGAGCCCCATCGAACGAAGCCCGTTGAAGCTGGCGTGCGATCGAGTCTTGGCGACGTCGAGACCGAGTGCGCGGATGGCCGACTCGGGCATCGACCAACTGGCGAAGGCGAACCGCAGCTCGAAGAGCTTCGGCAGCTCGTTCTCGAGGGCCACGATCTCCTCGCTTCGGAAGCCCTTCGAAAGCAGGAACTCGCGAAAGGTTCCGCGACCACCCGCGGCGGGCAGTGATCCATCCGCTGCGGGCATCGGCACATCGACGCTCAGGGCGCCCATCACGTAGCGCTGGATGTCGTCGGCCTGCTCCTGCGAGTAGCCCAGGGCCCGCAGCGCCGGAGGCAGCGACTGGTTGACGATCTTGAAGGAACCGCCGCCGGCGAGCTTCTTGAACTTGGTCAGTGCGAAGTCCGGCTCGACACCAGTGGTGTCGCAGTCCATCAGCAGTCCGATGGTGCCGGTGGGGGCGATCACGGTGACCTGGGCGTTTCGGAACCCGTGTCGCTCGCCGAGGCGCACCGCATCATCCCAGCACTGGACGGCGCGGCCGAGGAGTTCGTCGGCATTGGCGATTCGCACGCTTCCGCCCGCGAAGATCTCGTGATCGATGGGCACCGGTCGGATCGCGAGCTCTTCCCAGGACATCGAATCGCGGGAGACGCCCTTGGCGGCGCGGCGGTGATTTCGGATCACGCGAAGCATGTGCTCGCGGTTCTCCTCGAAGCCCTTGAAGGGGCCGAGGGCCGCAGACATCTCGGCGCTGGTTGCGTACGAGCGACCGGTGAGAACCGAGGTCACGGCGCCGCAGACGGCGCGACCGGCGTCGCTGTCGTAGGCGATGCCGGCCTGCATGAGCATGGCACCGAGGTTGGCGTATCCCAGACCGAGCGTTCGGAACTTCCAGGAGAGCTCGGCCACTTCACGCGAGGGGAAGGCGGCCATCAAGACCGAGATCTCGAGCACGATGGTCCAGAGTCGGATGGCGTGCTCGTAGGCGTCGAGATCGAAGTTCCGCGTCACCGGGTCGTAGAACTTGATGAGGTTCAGCGAGGCCAGATTGCACGCGGTGTTGTCAAGGAACATGTACTCCGAGCAGGGATTGCTGGCGTTGATTCGCCCGCTCTTCGGGCAGGTGTGCCACTCGTTGATGGTGGAGTCGTACTGGATGCCGGGATCGGCACAGCGCCACGCGGCGAAGTTGATCTCCTCCCAGAGTTCGCGAGCTCGCACGCTTCCGCCGGGCTTTCCGTCGGTGCGGCGAATCAGCGTCCAATCGGCATCGCCTTCGACGGCTTCGAGGTACTCGTTGGTGACCCGCACCGAGTTGTTGGAGTTCTGCCCGCTGACGGTGAAGTAGGCCTCGCCATTGAAGTCGTAGTCGAGCTTGAGACCGAGTCGGGCGGCGAGCTTCTGCTGGTCCTCGGGAAGGTGCTTGGCACCCTCGACCATCGCAGCCACCTTGAGTTCCTCGCGGACCTTCCAGCGGACGAACTCGCGGATGTCGGGATGATCGACATCGAGGCAGACCATTTTGGCGGCGCGGCGGGTGGTGCCTCCGCTCTTGATGGCCGAGGCGGCGCGATCGCCGATCTTCAGGAAGCTCATCAGGCCGCTGCTGCGACCGCCGCCGGAGAGCGGCTCGTCCTCGCCGCGCAGCGAGGAGAAGTTGGTTCCGGTGCCGGAGCCGTACTTGAAGAGTCGAGCCTCGCGGACCCACAGATCCATGATGCCGCCCTCGTTGACGAGGTCGTCGCGGACCGGCTGGATGAAGCAGGCGTGGGGCTGCGGATGCGAATACGCATCGTCGGCCAGCGACGGGGCGCCGGTGACGGGATCGGCGATCCAGTGTCCTTGGGCGGGACCGGTGATCCCGTAGGCGGTGTTCAGTCCGGTGTTGAACCACTGTGGACTGTTGGGCGCGGCCATCTGGTGAAGCAGCGTGTAGGCGACTTCATCGGCGAAGGCCTGGGCGTCGCGCTTGGAGTCGAAGTAGCCGTGCCGCTGACCCCACTCCTTCCAGCATGACACGAGGCGGTTCACCACCTGCCGAACCGATCGCTCCGGACCGGTGACGGGGTCACCCTTCTTCGGGCCGCCGGCAATCGATGTCAGATGAAGGATCGGCTCGCCGCGATCGTCGAACTGGGGCACCCCGGCCTTGCGGAAGTACTTGCTCACGACGATGTCCGTCGCGAGCTGACTCCACTGTCCGGGGATCTCGGCGTTCTTCATCTCGAAGACCGTGGAACCGTCGGTTCCGGTGATCTTCGAGCCTCGCCGCTCCCACTTGACCGTCGAATAGACATCCTGTCCCGAGTTGGTGAACTTCCGTGTGATCTTCATGGCGCGTCCTGCTTCAGCGGTCGATCGCGATCGACTTCGCGGCGGATGGGAGGTGGACGGTGTTCCGGAGCCGGCGGGGCCCCGTTCCCCGACGCCTCCGGCTCGTCATTGGACGAGTTGACGATGCGAAGCACTTGCTCCCGGGGAGGTGTGACCTCCGCCGAGCTTCTGCCTGTCGTTCACGGGACCAGGCCCGTTCGGACCAGACCCGTTCGGACCAGACCCGTTCGGACCAGACCCGTTCGGACCAGACCCGATCGGACCAGACCCGATCGGCCCGTCCACCATCGGGAGCGTCAGGCCGGCCTGATCCTGGTACTTCCCACCCTTGTCGGCGTAACTGCGGGCACAGACGCGATCGGCCTTGATGAAGACCATCTGGGCGATGCCCTCGTTGGCGTAGATCTTGGCCGGGAGAGGTGTGGTGTTGCTGATCTCGATGGTCACGCGGCCGCGCCACTCCGGCTCCAGCGGCGTGACGTTGACGATGATGCCGCAGCGGGCGTAGGTCGACTTCCCGACGCAGATGGCCAGCACGTTGCGCGGGACGTTGAACTCCTCGATCGTCTCGGCGAGGGCGAAGGAGTTGGGCGGGATGATGATGTGATCTCGACCATTCTGGGAGGTGTCGACGCTGATGAAGAGCTCCGGATTGAACGACTTCGGATCGATCACCGCGGCCCCACCGGTGGTGGCGTTGGTGAAGATCTTGAAGCGGGTCCCGACCCGGACGTCGTAGCCGTAGCTCGAGACTCCGTAGGAGATCGAGCCGGGCCGCTTGATGCCCTCCTCAAAGGGCTCGATGCCAACAAGTTCCCGGATTTGAGTGTCACACAAAACGCCCATGGAAGCGACCTCCTCGACGGGGATGCTACCCCAACCTGTAGTGGGTTCAAGAGTCTCGACCACGGAATGTGGTGGAAGTTCACCATTTGTCGACGACTCTTCCTCAACTTCCGCAGGACGGGGAGGTTAGCGAAGCAACGATTCGAGGCAACCCGCTAGGTATGGGGGTGGACAACCTGACGTTCGCCGTCAAGAACACAATCTATTGTGGTCGGGGCCCGCGGCAGGTCGAGTGCCGGGGGGACGCTGCCCGGAAATCCCGAGGTCGGACTTTGAGGGTCGCAGGGAGGAGGATCGAGGGGAGATGGCGGGAATTGATGGTCGGATGGGGTGCGTTGGGCCGTTGGGGTGCGAGGAGGCGGACCGGGGGCCAATCGTCCGGGACCCAATTCGGCCGCGTGAGGGACCTTGCGGGAGCGAATCGTGCGAATTGTGCGTGTCCAGTTCCGGGGGTTTCCCGATAGCCTACATGGCGACGGGCTGCGATCCGCTGGCTGCTGTTCAAGCAAGGAGTACCCGATGCACGAACGCTTCTTGATCCTCGCGACACTTCTCGTCATCGGGCTGGGTTCTACTCTCGCGCCCGCCGATGTGATCATCACGATCCAGCCACCGACCCCGCAGCAGATGACTGCTCCTTCCCGCACGGTAGAGATTTGCTGCAAGGGGATCGCTGGAGGCCTCGCGTGGCACTGCTTCACGAAGTGCACGAAGAAAGTGCCGGGACTTCCGGATGGGATCACCGCATGCCGCGGCGGGCCCACGGGGCTCTTCGGAAATGAGTGGCCTTGGGGTGTACCGGGCTCCCCGAACCATCCTCCGCCGTGTAGCGGATGGACCTTGATTGATGGTGCGTGGGGACCGATCGACACCTATTGCGGCCCTTACGAGAAGCACCATCCCGACTGGCCCGACGACGGGTCGCCACGACCGTGTGAGAGCGCCGCCACCGGCACGGACTGCGGGATGTGCGACTGCATCAAGAACGTGATGTGCCGCATTGAGCTCTGCTGTGTTCGGTACGAGCTGCTCCCCGAACTCTACGGCTTCAACTCCAACTCCACAGCCTTTACCGCA
>Ga0163155_10005168_pt1 | contig 13111 bp, 11 predicted proteins | sample OliLakLV19SP4G1_FD_148611 | JGI IMG/M metagenome (GOLD analysis project Ga0163155, IMG submission 148611) | Freshwater microbial mat bacterial communities from Lake Vanda, McMurdo Dry Valleys, Antarctica - Oligotrophic Lake LV.19.SP4.G1 | ecosystem: Environmental > Aquatic > Freshwater > Lake >...
GTCATGACCGTACCTCGCGCCGAGCCGATGCCTTCCATGGGCAGATCGCTCACAGTGCCCTCGGCAAACTCCTGTTCATAACGCATCGGCAGATGCCGGATCAAATCGCTGACAGTGACGATATCGAGCCGGTTCATTTGCTGAGCGCGGCGACTGCCGATGCCATGCAGCTTTTCGACGCGCGTTGACAGGCGCACCGGCTCCGCAGGCGTCGCTTGCTCCTTCACATTGTCTTCGGGGCCAGCATCAGACATGCGCGTGATGATAATCGACAGGCGATGGCTCTGGATAAATGCGCAGTGCATAGGATCGTTGCAGATCGATCGCATATCATTGATGGCCCGTTGGTTTTGTCATCTGAGAGTTCATCATTGGAAAGCAACGCTATGCAAGACCTGACACTTTCGCGACGCATGCAAGCTCTAGTTGCATGCATCAGTCTGTTTTCACTCATTGCGTTGTCGCTATTTTCGAGTGCGACAGCCCTCGCCGAAAAGCCGAGCAAGCCGATGAATATCGTGATGCTCTACGCCGACGACTGGCGGCATGACACGCTGGGCGTTGCAGGCAATCCGATCGTAAAGACGCCAAATCTCGATCGTCTGGCCAGCGAAGGCATGCGGTTCACATCCAACTGCGTCACGACTTCCATCTGCGGCGTGAGCAGGGCGACGCTCTTCACCGGCCAGTGGATGTCGCGTCATGAGAACAAAGCCTTTGGCCCCTTCAAGACGCCGTGGGCGGAAACTTATCCCGGCTTGCTGCGATCCAATGGTTACTACGTCGGGCATGTCGGCAAATGGCACAACGGCCCATTCCCCGGGAAAGAGTTTGACTTTGGCCGGTCTTACCACGGTAAGCACTGGTACAAAATGCCCGATGGCTCTAAGAAGCATGTCACCGAGCGCAACGAAGAAGATGCGATTGAGTTTCTCAAGACACGTCCCAAGGATCAGCCGTTCTGTCTCACCGTCGCCTTCTTCGCCACGCATGCGGAAGACGGTAATCCTCTTCAATTCCTGCCGCAGCCTAAGAGCATGGAGCTTTACAAGGATGTGGAGATTCCCGTCGCGCCCAATGCGACGGAAGAATCGTGGAAGCGGTTGCCTTCGTTTTTCACCGGGACCAACGAAGGCCGCGTACGCTGGCACTGGCGCTTTGATACGCCAGAGAAATATCAGACGATGATGAAGAACTACTACCGGCTCGCTTCGGAAGTGGATTCAACATGCGGCCGCGTTCTTGAAGAACTCAAGAAGCAAGGCCTGCTCGAAAACACGCTGGTCATCTTCACCACCGACAACGGCTACTACCACGCTGAGCATGGCCTGGCTGACAAGTGGTATCCCCATCAGGAAAGCATCCGCGTGCCGCTGATCATTCGCGATCCGCGCATGGGGCAGGATCGCAAAGGCAAGACGAATGATGACTTCACGCTGAGCGTCGATCTGGCCCCGACGATTCTTGCCGCTACTGGAATTGCAGCACCGGCGCGCATGCAAGGCCGCGATATGGCTCCGCTTTATCTTGCGAAAGAAAAGCCACAGTGGCGCACCGAATTTTTCTACGAACACGCGACGCTCTCCAACGCGAATCGTATTCCTGCCTCCGAAGCACTCGTGCGCAAGGACTGGAAATATTTCTACTGGCCCGAGCAGAAGGTCGAACAGCTCTTCGATCTCACGACTGATCCGCGCGAAGAGAACGATCTGATCAAAGACCCGAAACAGGCAGAGAGGCTTAAGGAGATGCGCGCGAGATTTGCGGAACTCAAGGAAGCTGCTCGATGATCTGCATCTGATGAGTTTCAAACTCGCGCCGCCGCGGGCTGCGTTCAGGCATCACTGCGTCAGAGACCGAGCGATGGTCGTCAGTGGAACAGGGGCCGAGGAACTCTTGGCAATGACAGGATTGCCTTTGTGGTCCAGACCGATGGTCAGCGGTCCGGCGACATCCTTATCAACGCGGTACGTCCGATCGCGGATGGTGATTCTTGTCGCCTGATGCAGTCGCCGCTGAATGTTGAACGAGACGCTGCGATGCTGCGCTATGGTGTCACGGATTTCCTTGGCAGCGCTCTGAACTGTTTTAAGGCTCTCTTGCGACTGATGAAGTTCGTACATCACTTCAGTCATGCGTTCCTTCTGCTGCGGCGAGAGCGATCGCTTTTGCCCTTCGAGGAACTGCTGTTCGTGGCGCATGGTTTCCTGTTGTCGAATGAGCTTGATCGCTTCGTCGTCAAGCTGCTTTAGTTTTGATTCGAGCAGCGGCACGCTTCCAAACACCAGTTCCGTTGCGACGCCGGCATTCGAGCCGATCGTGCCGATATCAGCGTTGCCAGTGACGACAAGGCGACCGCCAATCAAGGCGGCATGGGGCATGCGGACATTGCCTCCGACAATAAGATCACAATTGATCGCTTCGCGTTCGACTTGCAGATCTCCGACCATTTCACCGATGACATTGTCGAGGTACCGAGCAATCAGATGTTGCCCGACTTTGATCTTGGCCCGCTGATGACCGGCGATGCCGCCGCGCGCGACCAGATCGACATCGCACTCGATGATGGCTGCTTCGATCAGGCCGTGTACTTCAACACTTCCTGTTGCCTTGATGGAGAAGCAGTCTCGCACACCTTGATGCACGAGGACATCACCTTTGAATTCGATATTTCCCGTTGAAAAGTCAACGTAGCTGGAAATGTCCAGGACCGGGCTGACTTTTGCCTTGAGATGATTTCGTTGTAGAACGCCTTCGATTTGAGCGATGAGCCGACCTTGCGCATCACAGAGAATGGATTCATTCAGTTGGACGGCCGCCGGTTTGCCGGCTTTGGCTTTGAGTGCGCTGCCGGCGAGGTCGCAGCCGTCCTGCTCTGGTGTGGGCGGGTGGATTTTGCCGACCACCTGACCTGTGCGCACCATGATGTAGCTGCTGCAATTGTAGAAGCTGAGTGATTGCAGGTTGTCTGCGCTGGCGGTATTGCTGGCGTTCGCGACGGGGTCGGCGGGCTTGGTGGGCTTGGTGGTGGATTTGCCAGCTTCGTCCTCAATCCATTGAACCCATCCGTCTTTGCCGTGCTTGGGTTCCGTTCGGCGGGCGATGATCACCCGTGCCTCAGTTCCATCCGGGGGCAAGTTGACCATGAGCTTGTCGATGGCCCCAGCAACAGCAGGCGTGACCTTCACGCCTGCCGACTCCAAATGAAATCGGCAATAGGAAGCAGACAGGGCACTGCGAGGGAAATCGCCGCGGAGCAGAATCAAAGCTTCCGATTTGTCGGAAGAGAACTTGATCTGAATGTCTTGTGAGGGTATCGCATGTGTCATGACTACCGCCTTGCTGTATTGGCAGAACGCTACTGCCTGCGCCAGTGATCTGGGCATCACTCACGATCGTCTTTACGGCCGCGTGAATCGGTTTTCCATTGCGGTCAATCAAGTTCGTGTCCAGGCGCTGACACAGCCATGCAGCTCGAAATGATCCCCGCGGAAGGATCTCCCTCACGCAGCTTTGCACTTTTGCATGGTCTGATTGATGCGCTCCTTCAACTGCTCTGTCGTGAAGGGCTTGACCACGTAGTTGTTCACGCCGGCTTTGATCGCCTCGACCACGCGGGTCTTTTCCGCTTCGGTCGTGACCATGATGACTGGCGTCGTCTTGTTGGTGGCGCGGAAGTTTTTGAGGAATGTCATGCCATCCATCACGGGCATGTTCCAGTCCAGGAGAATGAGATCGGGCAATGCTGCGCCGATTTTGCTCAGCGCGTCCTGGCCGTCGCATGCTTCGGTGATATCCGAGTGCCCCAGTTCGCCAAGGGCATTCTTCTGGATGTTTCGCATCGTTCGGGAGTCGTCGATAAGAAGGATTTTCATGTTCTTTTTCTCCAATAGAATCAGGCCACTTTGGCCGTCGTATCTTTCGGTGCAGCGAGAGAGCTGATTTGAGGTTTCAGTGCGACTTCAACAGTAAACACGCCAGCCGAGCAAGTGCAGGGAACGACGGCGACAGCTTCGTCCTTGCGCTGAAATACTTGATGTTCCTTGCCAATGATCACACTGGGGCAACCGATGGCAACGTCGGATTGATTGATCTGCGTCTTGGTGCCTCCGGCCACCATATTGACCAGCTCGCCGATCGCGTCGGCGAAGTCGGGATGGTCCGGCGGAAGCTCAGCCCCAGCGAAGCGATGCATGAGCGTCGAAGCGACGTCCAGCGGAAAGCAGACGATGATCGATCCGCGCACAGCCCCGGTGAACCCGATGATGCCGGACACACCGTTGGAAGGTGCGCCCACCTGTTTGATGTGGGGTTTGCCAAAGGTGACCTCCGTCTTCAACATGGTTGTGAAGACGTTACGGATTGCACTGACACAAGCGACTATGAATTTGCTTTCCACAGGGTGATCTCTCGGTGGGGTTGGGGTTTCGTCCTTAAGTCCATCTAACTTCAAGCAGCGCGGCAGCCCGATTCGGGTACGCCCGCCATAGCGGTCAGCCCTGCGATATCGAGAATCAGACCAACGCGGCCGTCGGGCATGATGGCGCCGCCGGTGAATCCCGGATACTGGCGAAGCATCGCGCCCAGCGGCTTGATCACAATCTGCTGCTGGCCCAGTAGCTCATCAACCAGGAACGCCACCTGGCGGTTGTCGTGTTCCACAACGATGACTGCCGCTTCATGCGGACTCTTGATGGCGCCGTCAATGGTGAACAGACGTTCGAGGCGATGCAGCGGAACAAGACGATCGCCCAGCTTGAGCATTTCGCCACGGCTGAATACGGTGGTCAGATCTTTTTCGTTAGGCCGAATCATCCGAACAATCGAAAGCGTTGGAACGATATATCGATGTTCACCGAGCCGAAAAACCATGCCTTCAATGATGGCCAGGGTCAGTGGCAATCGGATACTGAACACGGTGCCTTTACCTTTGACGGATCGAATTTCTGTTTGGCCGCGCAGCGCTTGAATGTTTCGTTTGACTACATCAAGGCCCACACCACGTCCGGACACATCGGTGATTGTCTTGGCAGTCGAAAATCCAGGTTCGAATACGAGATTGAATACTTCGCTCTCGGTCATCGTCTCGCCTTCCTTGATGAGTCCGCGCTCGCGAGCCTTGGCAAGAATGCGTGCGGGGTCGAGGCCTCGGCCGTCGTCTTCGATCTCGATATAGATGCAGCCGCCTTTGTGGAAGGCGCGCAGCTCGATCCGGCCCGCGTCGGGCTTGCCTGCACTGCGACGATCTTCGACGTTGTCTTCGATGCCGTGGTCGATGGCGTTGCGCACCATGTGGACCAGCGGATCACCGATGGCGTCAACGACGTTCTTGTCCAGTTCAGTCTCGTCACCGGCAGTGGCGAACTCAATGGGCTTGTCAAGCTTCTTCGACACATCGCGTGCCAACCTCGCCATTCGCTGAAACGACGTTCGCACCGGCACCATGCGAAGCGACATGGCCAGCTCTTGCAATTCACGTGTGATCTTGTCCAGATGATTCATCAGTCGGGCTGAGGGAGATGACCCTCGCGTGCCGTTCTCGGAGGACTGACTCACCATCGCTTCGGCAATGACCATTTCTCCGATGATGTCCACAAGCTTGTCCAATCGCTCTGCATCCACACGCACCGTTTCCTTGACGACAGTCGGGCCGGTTCCAGGCTTGCCTTCTGCGGTGTTGGCGGGATGCGCGGGCTCGGCATGAACATCGATAGGGCTTGAAGATTCAGCATGTACATCGGTGGCCGATGGATTGGCGGGCGATGACGCAGGGGCTGAGGCTATTGCTGCTTCAGCTTGAGTGGAAGTATCGGGAGCTTTCTTTGCCGCTGCCGCTGCCGTTGCCGCTGTTGCTGTTGCTGGCGCTGCAATCTTTCGCCCTTCGGTGGCGGCTTGAATGCGAGGCAATAGTCCGGGCAGAGCCGGATGAGGATGCAGAAGGCGATTGCCCGCCAGCGCATCGGCCACCGCACTCACCAGTTGCTTCATGATGTCTGTCGCATCAAACACAACATCGAGCGCAACGCCCACCAGAGCAATCTCGCCTTTGCGGCATTTATCCAGCAGTGTTTCGGTTTCGTGCGCTAGTGCCTGAATCGGTTTCAATTCCAGGAAGCCCGCTACACCCTTGATGGTATGAAACGCGCGAAACAGCGCGTTGAGCGCTTCTGCATCTGCGGAATTGCTTTCGATGCTCAGCAGGCTGACGTTGGCTGCGTCGAGATGTTCACGGCTCTCTGTAATGAACTCGGCTGTCAGATCAGAGTCGCCCGTGAGCAGAAGGGGTCCCGCTGGAAGATCGGACTTGGGTGCGTGAGTTGTTGAGGGCGCACTCGTGGCTTGTGCAGGTTGTGTATCTGATTCGCTCTGGGCAGATGCAGCTTCAAGCGAAGCTTTGAAGAAGGGAACATCTTTCAGTTCGCGGCCATCGAGAATCACCGTCTGCAGCGCACAGATTGAAGCAGTGATGCCCTTGAGCACCGCTGCGCCATCTTCGCATTCGCGCATAATGATCCGCTCGATTTCAGCCGCCGCGTCCGTTGCCGTTGTAGAGAGCTGCGGGCTGTCGGGGCGCAAGAGTGCTGCGATCAGCGAGAGCTTTTCATGAAGGTCTGCGAGATGCTGTAGTTCTTCGGGCTCAGCAAGCACAATGCCTTCCGAGAGAAAACGGGTCAGTTCCTGGATTTCGGGTGTGGGCATGGCGTGGTTATTCCGCTGGATTGGATTGGATCGGAGTGCTGTTCGATGGTTTATTTCGGACATGCAGGATGAACCCGTGATGGGTGTTTTCTCCCATAAGAAAAACTTGATGGAAGTTCGAGTCCTCCTGTAATGGCGATTGCATGGCACAGGGGCCTCATATGTAGATAAGCGACAGCTCGCCGCGAGAAGGATCGCAGGGAATTTGATGCCGGTCGCGGAAATACCCATAGCCCGCTCCCCAAAAGTGTGACGACGAATACGTTGGCAACGCAGCGACTCGACCGATCATCAAACACTTTCAGGGAGGCAGCGACATGCAGGCGCCACAGCGAACAGCGAATCAGGCACCCTCGGGTCTGGCAGGGAAGTACCTGACATTCCAACTCGGCAACGAGATTTACGGCCTAGAGATTCTCAAGGTCCGCGAGATCATCGGGCTGATGGATGTCACGCCAGTGCCGCGTACACCCAGCCACATCCGTGGTGTGATCAATCTACGAGGCAAGATCATTCCCGTCATCGATCTGCGCTCCAAGTTCGCCATGGAGAAGACGGCGGACACGGAGCAGACATGCATCATCGTCGTCGATCTGGTCACTGCAGACGTCACTTCGCAGATGGGCATTCTCGTCGATGCCGTTTCTGAAGTGCTCAACATCGCCGACGAAAGCATCGAGCCAACGCCATCCTTTGGTGGCGAAGTCACCGCCACCTTCATCCGTGGCATGGCCAAGACCAACGGCAAAGTCGCCATTCTCCTGAATGTCGAAAAGGTACTGAGCACGGATGGCGTTCTTCAGATCGCCGCTACAGCCGCCACAGCCGTCACTGCCGCCGTCGCAGCCTGATTTGTCAATAGACCCAACTTCACTTTTCAACTTAAACCCAACTGATCAACCCCTAAAAGGAATATCTTCCATGTCCAGGACCAAGACCAATCAGAAAGTTTCCGCAAAGAAGGCATCGGCAACCACCACCAGCAAGCCCTCGAGCAAAAGCAATGTGCTCGAACTGGCCAGCCAGGTTGCTGCTATCCGCAAATCGCAGGCTGTTATTGAATTCAATCTCGACGGCACCATCATCGATGCCAACGACAATTTCCTCAATTGCCTGGGCTACCGCATCGAAGAAATCAAAGGCCAGCATCACCGGATGTTCGTCGAGCCTGAATACAGTCGCAGCAGTGAGTACGCAGCGTTCTGGGACAAACTTGGTCGTGGCGAATTCCAGTCTGCCGAGTTCAAGCGCATTGCCAAGGGTGGCAAGGTCATCTGGATTCAGGCATCGTACAACCCCATCTTTGATGCCAGCGGCAAGCCATACAAAATCGTCAAGTTCGCCACCGACATCACTGAGGCCAAGCTGCGCAGCGCAAACTTCGAAGGTCAACTGGCTGCCATCGGCAAGGCGCAAGCGGTGATCGAGTTCCGTCTCGATGGAACGATCCTCACCGCCAACGACAATTTCCTCAATTGCTTGGGCTACCGGCTTGAGGAAGTCAAGGGCCAGCACCACCGCATGTTCGTCGAGCCTGAATATGGTCGCAGCAGTGAGTACGCAGCGTTCTGGGAGAAACTCAATCGCGGTGAGTTCCAGGCTGCCGAATTCAAGCGCATCGGCAAGGGTGGCAAGGTGATCTGGATTCAGGCTTCCTACAACCCCATCTTCGACGCCGATGGCAAGCCATACAAAGTCGTCAAGTTCGCCACTGACATCACTGCACAAAAGGATGCTTCAACGCGTGCCAAGTCGCTCGCTTCCATGTTGCAAGGCGCGTCGGCGATGTTCATGGCCTGCGATAAAGATCTGAAGATCACCTATGTCAATCCCGCAGTCCTGGAGATGCTCAGAAAGTACCAGAGCGAAATCCGAAAGTTTCTCCCGCAGTTTGATACCGAAAAACTGATCGGCATCTGCATCGACAGCTTCCACAAGAACCCGTCGCATCAGCAGCGCGTGCTGCGTGATGTCCGCAACCTGCCGGTGGTGAGTGAATTGAAACTGGGCCCGCTTACCTTCGGCGTCACGGCTTCGGCGCTTCTGGATGACAACGGTAACTACATGGGCAACGGTGTGGAGTGGACCGACTTCAACGCCCGTGAGTTGTATGCCTCCGAGGTCAAGAAACTCATCGATGCCTCTGAGCGCGGCGACCTGTCGGTTCGCGGCGACGTGAATGTTCTCAACAACGTTTACAAGCCGATGATGTCCGGCATCAATGAGATCGTTGACGCCATCGTTCGTCCCGTGAACGAAGCCAGCCAGGTGCTGGAATCCATCGCCGCTCAGGATCTGACAGTTCGCGTTACCGGCGAGTACAAGGGCGATCACGCGAAGATCAAAAACAATCTGAACAAGGCGGCACAGACGCTTCAGGATGCTCTTTCGCAGGTGGCTGATGCCTCCGGCCAAGTCGCTTCCGCCAGCGGTCAGATCACCGAAGGCACGCAGAAGCTCGCTGAAGGTGCCAACACTCAAGCCAGTTCGATTGAAGAAATCTCCGCCTCGCTGGAAGAGATGTCCTCGATGACGGCTCAGAATGCTGACAATGCCAACCAGGCAAAGAACCTGGCGAGCGCCTCGCAGGCCTCAGCTCAGAAGGGCAACGAGACCATGCAGAAGATGAAAGAAGCGATCGATTCGATCCAGGCTTCGAGCATCGAGACCTCCAAGATCATCAAGACGATCGACGAAATCGCCTTCCAGACGAACCTGCTGGCACTCAACGCAGCAGTCGAAGCGGCTCGCGCCGGTGATGCAGGCAAGGGATTCGCCGTGGTTGCCGAGGAAGTGCGCTCACTGGCTCAGCGCAGTGCCGAGGCCGCCAAGAACACTGCTGCCCTGATCGAGAAGGGCACCGAGAACGCGAAGAACGGTGTGAGCATCACGGAGCAGGTGCGCGTTATTCTCAGCGAAATCGTCGAAGGTTCCACCAAGGTCAACGGCCTGATCAGCGAGATCGCCGCCGCCAGCAAGGAGCAGAGCGACGGTATCAAGCAGGTCAACGATGCTGTGGATCAGATGAACAAAGTGACGCAGGCCAACGCCGCCAGCAGTGAAGAATCGGCTGCGGCTGCCGGTCAACTCGACGGTCAGGTCGAACAGTTGATGCAACTGGTGTCCACCTTCAACCTTGGTGAGCAGTCAACTCCACCCGTGAAGCAAAAGGCCCAGCCCGCTCGGCTGACCTCCAAGCCTGCGGTGAAGCACACGCCCTCAGCCCCAGCGCGAAAGCTCGTCGGTGCTGGTGCATCTAGCGGTGGCAAGCGTCCTCAGCAGGCCATTCCACTCGATGACGATGAACTCAACGAGTTCTGATCTCCCCATCCTTCAGACGCCTGGGGCGGGAGCCGGATTAAGGGCCCGCTCCAGGCGTTTTTGGCTCGACTAATAGCCGCAGTTCAGTTTCAAAGCGTTAGGCGATCTGCACCGGTACTCAACTTCTGCCCTCAATGAATCTCATGGATACAAGTTGCTACGAAAGACTGTGTCAGATCGTTTACGACCAGAGCGGCATCCGCATTCGCGACGGCAAGTCAACGATGGTGGCGTCGCGCATCGCCAATCGCCTTAGGGTTCTGGGACTTGGTAGTGAACTGGAATATGTCCAATACCTCGAACGATCCATGACCGAAGAGATCGTCCATCTGCTCGACGCAATCTCCACGAATGTGACGTCCTTTTATCGAGAGTCGAAGCATTTCGAAATGGTTCGAGATGCGATGCGAGGCTGGCTCGATGCAGGACAGCGGCGATTTCGGTTCTGGTCGGCGGCGTGCTCTACCGGCGAAGAGCCTTACACGCTGGCGATGACGGCTCGCGATGTGGCAGGCGAGATACGACAGCCCACCAACATCAAGATTCTCGCGACCGACATTTCGACTCGCGTGCTCGCCGAAGCGCAGGCAGGTGTTTACGGGATCAAGCGCGTCGAGTCTATCCCTGCTGAACAACGCCGAAAGCACATGCAAAAGGTCGCCGGCGAAGGCGACGATGCCTACCGCGTTTCGCCGCAGCTGCGCGAGATGATTGTCTTTCGAAGGATGAATCTGTCGCTCCCCCCGTTTCCCATGAAGGGCCCGATGGACATCATCTTCTGTCGCAATGTGATGATCTATTTCGACGACCAGGTACGTGATGCGCTACTCGCTGAGTTTCACCGGCTGCTGCGGCCCGATGGTTATCTGATGGTGGGACATTCTGAAGGTCTCACGCGATCGGCTCATCTGTTTTCCCGTGACGGTGCTTCGACCTACCGCCCCATCAAGTGATGGACTGGCCCCGTATTGAAAGAGTCCTCATGCCCGTTCAAGTCGGCAGTTCAACTCGAGAAGGGATCCGCGTGGCAGGCATTGGCGAAATGCTCGTGTCCAATGACGTGCGCGAGATCCTGGTGACCTACTCGCTGGGCTCCTGTGTGGGAGTCAGCGTGTTCGATCCCGAAGCAGGTGTCGGCGGACTGATTCACTGCATGCTGCCCAGTTCGAAAATCGAGGCCGACAAAGCGGTCAAACGCCCGTGCATGTTTGTGGACACCGGCGTGATCGCGCTGCTCCAGGCGGTGATGGATCTGGGTGCCATCGGTAGTCGCATGACGATTAAGGTCGCCGGTGCAGGCAGCCCGATGGATCAAGTAGGGCGGTTCAAAATCGGCGAGCGCAACATGACGACGTTTCGCAAAGTGCTCTGGAAGAACGGCCTCATGCTGGCCGCCGAAGATGTTGGAGGCACCGAGCCGCGCACCATGTCGCTGTACATGGGCCTGGGGCGAACGACGATTCGTAAGAACGGATCGGAGGGTGAGCTTTGAACCAACGCGACAACATTCTGGCGCAGGTGCTCACGGTTCCTTCGCTGCCGGTGGCGGCGGTGAAGGTGATTAGTGTCCTGCAAAAGCCCCATGCTGAACTGTGTGAAATCGCCCGCGTCATCAATCACGACCCCGGCCTGGCGACCAACGCGCTGCGCCTGGCGAACTCGGCGATGTACGGCGGGCAACGCAAGATCGATACGATTGATATGGCGGTGGCGCGCCTTGGTGTGCGCCGCATGCTCGATCTGGTTGTCAGCTCTGTGGTGAAGCCCTTCGCAATGACGCCTGTGCAAGGCTACGACTTGCCGCCGGGCATGCTCTGGCTGCACAGTGTCGCCGTGGCCTGCGGTGCCGAGGAACTGGGGAAGCTGCTCAAGATCGACGTTCCCTCCTGTGCGTTCACCTGCGGCCTGCTGATCGATGTAGGCAAGAATGTGCTGAGCACCTACTTGGAAGTCGATGGCCAGGCCATTCGCCATGAAGCCTTCGAACAACATGTGTCCTTCGAGCAGGCTGAGCGCCATGTGCTGGGCATCGATCACGCCGAAGTGGGCGCAGCGCTCCTGAAACATTGGGGCCTGCCTGATGCGCTGGTCGCTGCGGCGCGCTGGCATCACGAGCCTTCAAACTGCCCGCCCGAGCATCAGGCCCTGATCGATCTGGTGCATGCTTCCGATCAAATCTGCACGCTCAGCGGCATCGGCACCGGAAGCGACGGCTCCAACTACAAACCCTGTGAAGCAACGATGGCGCGACTGAAGATCGATGTGCACGTTATCGAAGCGACCATGTGTCGCATCGTCGAGCGCCTCGATGCACTTGAAGACATCCTGGGTCAAACCAGCGAGAGGAACTGACCAATGGCATTCAACATACTCATTGTGGACGACTCCAAAGTCGTGCGCTCGATCATCGAGAAGACCTTGCGCATGGGCAAGATTCCGCTGGGCGAACTTTACTTTGCAGGCAACGGCAAGGAAGCGCTCGAACTCATTGACCAGCACTGGGTCGATGTCATTTTTGCTGACATCAACATGCCCGTGATGAACGGCGTCGAGATGATTGAAAAGCTGTCGGAGAACGGCGTGACGAAATCCATCCCCGTCATCATCGTCTCCACCGAAGGCAGCACCACACGAATCGAACACCTCAAAAGCAAGGGCGTCACCGCTTACGTCCGCAAGCCGTTTGCACCCGAGGAATTCAACAGCGTCGTCAACGACGTGCTGGGAACCACCAACAATGTCTGACACCACCACCCAATCCGTTCAAGAAGTTTTCTGCGAAGTGCTTGCAAGCCTGGCTTTCATGTTCGGCGATCCCGCGTCGCCCCAAGACCTGCCTCCCATGGGCGAACCGGCGATGATGGCAACGATCGGATTCCGAGGGCCGACCGCTGGCAACCTGACGCTCCTGGCCCCCAGATCATTGGCTCAGGAACTGGCCGCGAACATTCTGGGCATAGAGCCCGATGAAGATGCTGCTGGCGAACAGGCCAGTGATGCACTGGGGGAACTCATGAATGTCACTTTGGGCCGACTGCTCACAACGATATCCGGCGATGCTCCCGTCTTCGACTTGACGCCCCCGCAGGTG
>Ga0163155_10005172_pt1 | contig 13104 bp, 12 predicted proteins | sample OliLakLV19SP4G1_FD_148611 | JGI IMG/M metagenome (GOLD analysis project Ga0163155, IMG submission 148611) | Freshwater microbial mat bacterial communities from Lake Vanda, McMurdo Dry Valleys, Antarctica - Oligotrophic Lake LV.19.SP4.G1 | ecosystem: Environmental > Aquatic > Freshwater > Lake >...
CTTTCTCGCGCACAATTATTACATCGGCTCCGCAAGAAATTAAGACTGTGAGCATACACAGTACTTAGATTCCTGAGGTAGAACAAAATTTAACCAGAAATTTATGTGGTCGATGGAAGAGTTGTGCGTGAGAAAGAAGATGAGTAGACTAGAAATCAGAATACAACCACCACTCTTTAATTTTGTCGGAAAGTCATTTTTAAGATAGTATGTGTGATATACACGCCATGATTAAAAACTTTGAACAATTCAAACGACTCCTATCGAATGACATCGGAATCGACCTCGGAACGGCCAACACTCTCGTCTATGTAGCTGGTAGGGGGATTGTACTCAATGAACCATCTGTAGTAGCGGTAAATAGCAAAACGGGTCAGGTCGTAGCTGTAGGAACAGACGCTAAAGCCATGCTTGGACGTACCCCAGGGCACATCACCGCTATTCGACCACTTGTCGATGGAGTGATTTCTGATTTCGAAGTGACAGAAGAAATGATCACATATCTTTTGAACAAGGTTCAAAAAGACAACAAAAAACTGCTTGGTCCACGAGTAGTGGTGGGTGTTCCGTCAGGAATCACAAACGTAGAAATACGCGCTGTACGTGACGCAACAAAAAATGCAGGTGCTTCTGAAGTACATATTGTTGAAGAACCAATGGCAGCGGCATTAGGTATCCGACTTCCAATACTCGACCCTGTCGGCAGTATGATTATCGATATCGGCGGTGGCACATCAGATATTGCAGTGATCTCTCTTGGTGGTGTTGTACGTTCTAAAAACCTTCGTATTGCAGGAGACAAACTAAACAATGACATCATTACCTACATCCGTAGTGAATTCAAAATTTTAATCGGTGAAAAAACAGCAGAACGAATTAAAATCAATATCGGATCGATTCTCCCAGATCAAGAACCACTCGAAGAAAAAGTGAAGGGAAGAGATCTCATTTCTGGGCTTCCACGAGAGGTAATCGTGACTGATTCAGATATTCGTGAAGCAATATCACTTTCAATCAACACTCTCATTGAAGCGATTAAAGAAGTGCTCGAAACAACACCTCCGGAAATTGTTGCGGACGTTATGCATCGAGGTATCTACCTAACAGGTGGCGGAGCCCTTATTAAAGGCCTGCCGGAAATTATTGCGGAGTATACTAAAATTCAAGTTCATGTTGCGCTCGACCCACTGACTGCTGTCTGTCGGGGAACAGGTATTATCTTAGAGCACATGGAAATGTACACAGACGTCCTTATTGCAAACGAAAATGAACTTCCCCCTAAGAAATAACAACAGAAATAATAAACGAAACAATTTTCTATCACGGGGTGTATATATTACCGTTGGAATTGTCTGTGTACTCATTGCGAGTAATTTCCTATTTCCGAATTTTAATAGAGCTCTTGGGTACGCACTCTCTAAACCCGTATGGTTTATACGTGATAGTGCGCTTTCGTCTGGTGGAAATTTCTTTGCATATTTTTCATCAAAAAGTGTTTTGCATGCTGAAAATCTAGCACTTAAAGATGAGAACACCTCACTCAAACTCAAATCATATGACTATGACACTATCCTCTCAGAAAACCAAGAACTTAAAGGAATACTTAGAAAAAACACCAACAGGCTCTTGGCTCGAGTTCTTTCTAAACCACCACAATCTCCCTATGACACACTCGTCATCGGAAGTGGTACATCCGAAGGAATATCCACAGGAGACAGAGTATACCTTTCAGATACTGTCGTTATTGGCACAGTAACTTCTGTCACTTCTGAAACATCTCTTGTGACACTCTTTTCTTCTGCCGATCAGAAAATAACAGGAGAAAATACTCGAACGGGCGTTTCCTTTGAAATCATTGGCAAAGGAGCGTCAAATCTCACACTCACTGTAGCCAAAGAGACAGACATTCTGTGGGGTGATACGTTTATACACCCAGCGATATCTTCAGAAGTTATTGGTTCTATATATTATATAGATACAGAATCGCAAACATCATTTAAAACAGCCTACCTCCGTATTCCAGCAAACATGTCATCTGCAAAATGGGTTTTTATAGACAAAGTAAGTCGCTAATAATATGTATTCTTTGTCCAAGTCCTGCTATAATTCTGCAATGAAAATAGCGTGGGTAAGGATTATTACGGACATTTGTATATTCATTGGAGTACTTACACTACCGTGGTGGCTATCGGTTATGCTTCTTATGGCTTGCATTATATACTTTCCACTATATATAGAAGCGTTATTTCTCGCATTTCTCTTTGATACACTATATGCCACACAATACGAATTCCCGCAGATAGGACTTCTTATAGCGACCATGATTCTCCTCATCACTATGTTTGTCAGAACAAGAATACGAAACTAACATCATATGCTTCATCACTTCATTTCATATTTAAAAAACCGCAGGAAAAGAACATACACTACCATCGACCCCGATGAAATCTTTCTCGATTCACAAAATCTACCCCACTTCAACGTAGATCAATTCGAAGGACGCATTGAAAAACCAATAGGCAAGAGTGCACTCGGATTCGTTGGTATGTTTATTTTTCTTGTAGGATGTATTTTTACATGGAAAGTTTGGAATCTACAGATAACTGAAGGTGCATCATATGCAAAGAAGAGTGCAAATAATTCTCTCCACACAACTAAAATATTTGCCGATAGGGGACTCATCCTCGACCGAAATGGTCTGCCACTTGCGTGGAATGAAATAAATACAGCAACCACTTCCAAATTTTCTCTTCGTAGTTATGCAACATCCACAGGATTTTCAACCACAATCGGCTACATTAAGTATCCATCCAAAGATTCATCAGGTTTTTATATCCAGAATTCGTTTACTGCAAAAGATGGGTTAGAAAAAATATACGACACAGAAATCTCCGGTGTGCAGGGTAGAAAAATAGAAGAAACAGACGTTCGAGGTAACGTCATATCAGAAAGTGTTGTTGATCTTCCACAAGATGGTAAAAATCTCAATCTTTCTATTGATCTTAGGGTACAGAGAAAACTCTACCAATCAATGCTTGATATTGCAGACCGTGCGGGATACCAAGGTGGAGCTGGAGTGATTATGGATATTCACACCGGCGAGATTATCGCAAGTAGCAACTTCCCAGAGTACGAATCAAACATTATGACAGATGGAGGTGATACAGAAAAAATAAATACTTGGATACAAAACAAAAATCATCCATTTTTAAACCGTGTCGTAAACGGCTCATACACACCCGGATCCATTGTTAAGCCTTTTGTAGCGATTGGTGTACTCGACCAAGGTGTTATAGACCCCAAAACATCCATTCTCTCCACAGGATCGATTAGTATTCCTAATCCATACAACAAAGACAAACCTTCAATATTTGTCGACTGGAAAGCTCATGGGTACGTAGACATGCGAGAAGCGATTGCAGTGTCATCTGACGTATATTTCTACGAAGTGAGTGGAGGATTTCAAGATCAAAAAGGAATCGGTATCGACAACCTCCAGAAATACATGCGAATGTTTGGTTTTGGCACAACAACAAATATAAATTTCCCGGGAGAAAAGCGAGGAATATTACCCGATGCAAAGTGGAAAGCCGAAAACTTTAATGGAGAAATATGGCGTGTGGGAGATACATACAACACATCAATCGGTCAGTACGGTTTCCAAGTTACTCCTATACAAGCCGTGCGTAGCACCGCATCTATTGCAAATGGAGGTAAGCTACTCGTACCAACCTTTCTTAAAGGTAATGATCCAAAGGTGACAAGTACAATAGCTTTGAACCCATCCTATTTTAAAGTTGCACAAGAGGGTATGCGATTGGCTGTAACAGATGGAACAGCTGCACCGCTCAAAGAAGCATTTGTACAAATTGCAGCCAAAACGGGTACTGCACAACTCGGAGTAACCAAAGACTTTGTAAACTCATGGGTGGTCGGCTACTGGCCTTATGAAAATCCACACTATGCATTCGCACTTGTTATGGAAAAAGGTGGAAAAAACAATCAGTTAAGTTCTACACTCGTCATGAAGGAACTTTTCGACTGGATGGGAATATATGCACGGGAATATTTAAATTGACTTTCAGTCATTTTTTTGCTATAGTCGCGATAACTTTACAATTATTTATATACGAGCATGGACCAAACTAAGGAATACCTCACAAGGGAAAAATTTGATGAATTTACCAAAGAACTTTCAGAACTCAAGGGTAAACGCAGAAAGGAAGTGGCAGAAAGTCTTGAATACTCTAAATCTCTCGGAGACTTGTCAGAAAACGCAGAATACCATGAAGCTCGAGACATGCAGGCAACTATCGAAGACCGTATCAACCACCTCGAGTCACTCCTAAAAAGTGCGGAGATCGTATCAGCTCACAACACGACAGTTGTAAACATTGGCTCAACAGTCACTGTGCAAAAAGACTCAAAAACTTCAATCTACACAATTGTTGGATCAGAGGAGTCAGATGTTACATCAAACAAAATTTCAATTCGATCACCGTTTGGTCAGGCTATTCTCGGAAAGAAAAAAGGTGACACATTCTCATTCAAAGCTCCTAGCGGAGAACTCAGCTACGTAGTTTCAGATATTAAATAAATATAAAAAAACACCTCAATACTGATCCGTACGGGGTGTTTTTTATATTAACACCGAATGTTCAAACACTGCTTTCACATTTGATCTTTTTGCTTTATACTGACTACATGGCATCACTAGAAGAAATTAAGGCAGGAAGACTGGCAAAACTTGAACTACTTAAGTCTAAAGGTATCAACCCCTATCCGTCGAAGGTTCCTCGAGATTTTGATATACACACACTCAAATCGGATTTTGATACATATAAAGAAAAAGGAAATATAGTGTCTGTTGCGGGACGCATTATGGCCATCCGCGGGCAAGGAGCCATACTTTTCGTTGTGCTTTTTGATGGTACTCAAAAAATACAAGCAATCTTCAAAAAAGATGTTCTGGCTAAAACATCTGCAGATGTAGATGTTCGCCCGACTCAGGTAAAGCCTGAGTTTAGGGAGGAATTTTTCTCACTTTTTACTGACACTATAGATGTTGGAGATTTTATATCTGTTACCGGTAAACCCATTGTCTCTGAACGTGGTGAACAGTCTATCATGACAGAAAGTTGGAATATCGCAGTCAAATCACTCCTTCCACTCCCAGAAAAATGGCACGGTCTTCAAGATATTGAAGAGCGGTACCGAAAACGATATCTTGATCTCCTCATGGATCCAGAACTTCGCGAGCTTATAGCAAAAAAATCTAAATTCTGGGACGTCACTCGAACCTTTCTCAAAAAGGAAGGGTTTCTTGAAGTCGAAACTCCGACACTTGAAACCACGACGGGCGGAGCAGAAGCAGAACCTTTTGCAACACACCATAATGACTATGACCTCCCTGTGTTCCTTCGTATTTCAGTAGGAGAGTTGTGGCAAAAACGACTCATGGCAGGTGGATTTAATAAAACATTTGAAATAGGACGAATATACAGAAACGAAGGTTCGAGTCCAGAACATCTCCAAGAATTCACTAACATGGAATTCTACTGGTCTTTTGCTGATTTCCGCGACGGCATGGAACTCGTGAAAAAAATGTATAGAACTATTGCACACGAAGTTTTTGGAACAACACAATTCACCACTCGTGGACACACATTTGATCTTGCGGACGAATGGAAACTGATTGATTACAGTGAAGAAATACAGAGACAAACGGGACTCAACATACTCCTTGTAGGCACAGAAGAAATGAAAGAGAAACTAACTGAGCTTGGAGTAAAGTACGAAGGTGACAACACTGAGCGCCTCACAGACTCACTCTGGAAGTACTGTCGTAAAAATATCTCTGGACCAGCGTTTGTTATAAACCACCCCGTGCTCATTGCACCACTATCAAAAGCAAATGAAGGGGGGAAAACTGTGCAAAGATTCCAGCCGATACTCGCAGGTAGTGAGGTGGGCAATGGGTACTCAGAACTTAATGACCCAATCGACCAAAAAGAACGGTTTGAACTTCAACAAAAACTCATAGACAATGGCGATAAGGAAGCAATGATGCCTGACTATGAGTTTGTCGAAATGCTCGAATACGGCATGCCACCAACCTGCGGATTTGGATTTGGAGAAAGATTGTTCGCATTCCTTTCAGATAAGCCACTACGTGAACTCCAGACATTTCCTCTCATGCGACCACGCGGAGAATAGAGTATAGAAATAATAAGAAAGGCCCGGGCTCTCATTAGAGAATCCGGGTCTTTTTTATTTTTGGAGATCCTTGCACAATCTAAAAATAAAAAATAATAGCAATACATTCATTTACACAGCGACGTAAGCGTTTCGTAGTAGGGAAAAGTGGATAAGTTTGGTTGCTGGTGGGAACGAGTGGTATATAATGGTTAATAAGTGGGAAGAAGTGGGTGATAGATTTTTAAGAAGTAATTTATTGCTGACGTAGATCGAGCGTAATGAGAAAGTACTCTTTCTCATTACCGATCCGAGGAAAGCAAGAAAGGGATGAATACCTCGCAGCTTGCTGCGAACCCGTATGAGCGAAGCGAATTCCAAACGGGTTCAGGGCTCGTCCCTCGGGTTTAATATCCTTTATTAATTACGACTATAGAAATCATCAGTTGTGCGACTGTAATCGGGAATCGTGCAACATGGACACTTGCCACAAATAAAAAATATACTGCTATGTTGCTCGGAGAATACACACACACCATCGACGAAAAAAATCGTCTCTCGCTGCCAGCGAAATTTCGAGCCGAGATGGGTAAAAAAGTTGTGGTAACTCCAGGACTGGATCAGTGTCTGTTCGTTTTTACCCACAAAGAGTGGCAGAAAATCGAAGAGAAACTGAACCAGTCATCACTGTTGCAGGCAGATAATCGAAGTTTTAACCGGTTCATGTTTGCTGGAGCGGTAGAGGCTGAGATAGATTCAATCGGGAGAATTCTCATCCCAGATTTCCTCCGCGATAGAGCAAACCTCAAGAACAAAGTTGTTCTCATTGGAGTTTCCTCTCGTGTTGAAATCTGGAATGAGAAAACATGGTGTGAATACAAGAAGGTCGTAGAGAAACAGGCTGATACTTTAGCCGAAAAACTCGGACAAGTAGGTGTTCTATAACCATGCAACATACAACAGTTCTTTTACATGAAAGCATTGATAATCTCGACATTCAACCCGGCGACATCTTTGTTGATGGTACCATCGGGGGTGGTGGTCACAGCGAAGAAGTTGCTCAAAGGTTCGGCGACAGGGTCAAAATAATAGGTATCGACCAAGATACTGAAGCACTCGAGAGGACTAAAGCTCGTCTTGCACACATTGACTGTGACGTCACACTCACCGAAGGCAACTTCAGAGACATCGATACCATACTCGAAAGTATCGGCTTTGCACAAGTCAACAAGATACTCCTCGATATCGGACTTTCTTCAAATCAGTTTGAAGATTCGGGTAGGGGATTTTCATTCCAAAAAGATGAACCTCTTGTGATGTCATTCAAAAAAGAAGTCACCAATGATGACCTCACCGCACGAGAAATTGTAAATTCATGGGATGAAGAAAATATCAAAGCAATACTTGAAGGTTACGGCGAAGAAAAATTTGCATACAAAATAGCCAAAGCCATTGTTGCCCAAAGAAAAATCAAACCTATTGAGACAACATTCGACCTCGTCAACATTGTGAAGTCTGCAACACCTGCATTCTATCATCATCGAAAAATCCACCCAGCAACCAAAACATTCCAAGCACTCCGAATCACAGTGAACAACGAGATTGGGTCTCTACAGCAGGGGATTGCAAAGGGATTTGAAAAACTTGAGTCCAATGGGCGAATGGCAATCATCTCATTTCACAGTCTCGAGGATCGAGTAGTCAAACAATTTTTTAAACAAAAAGAAGAAGAGGGGATGGGGGAAAGAATCACAAAACGACCTATCACCCCCACAGAAGAAGAAATTTTACGTAATCCACGTTCACGAAGCGCAAAATTAAGAATTATTAGAAAACAATAGAAAACATATGACAGAAAAAATCTTACAACTACATACAGAAAAAAATATATTCTGGACCCTCGCAGGAATATTTCTCCTCTGTGTTGGATTCTATGTTTATTCAATCACCACAACAGTACATAACGTAGTTGAAAGACAGAACCTAGAAAACAAAGCATCCGCTCTCGCACTTGCTATTGGTGCCAACGAGTTTAAATATATTTCTATGAGAAACGGGATAACTCTATCGTACGCACAATCCCTTGGATTTACAGAAACTCACGACAAAGTATTTCTTTCACGAACATCTGGTGACGCATCCACACATCTTGTATCCTATCTATCAAGAAATTAGTATACTGAGATCATGAAGTCTCACTACGCAACACGGATACGCATTATTTCTGTGGCGATTTTCTTTTTTGGACTTATCTTAGTGGGTAAGTTGTATTTCATACAGATTGTTAATAACGATCTGTATGAACAAAAAGCAGACAGGCAATACCAGTCATCAAGTGGTGGTATCTTTACTCGTGGAAATATTTACTTCCAAAGCAAAGTAGGCACACTCATCTCTGCAGCGACACTCCAGTCTGGCTTTACTGTAGCGATTAACCCCCAAATCCTCCGTGATCCTGAATCGGTGTACCAAAAACTGAACTCTATACTCCCCACAGATAAAACTGTGTTTATGACTAGAGCCGCAAAGGCTCATGATCCATATGAAGAAATAGCCACACGAGTAGATACTGAAATTGGAAAACAAATAAGCCGTCTTAAGATACCCGGACTCAGTGTATACAAAGACAGATGGAGATTCTATCCAGGTGGGGAAATTGCCTCACAAACACTAGGTATACTCGGGTACAAAGGCGACGAATACGCAGGTAGATACGGTCTTGAACGTCAATATGAAAATGTACTCAAGCGAAGTGATGAAGCATATACAAACTTCTTTGCTCAAATATTTACTCATCTTGGCACACAGAGTGCAACGTCATCCGCACAGGAGGGAGACATAGTCACCACTATCGAACCGACCGTAGAATCCGCACTCGAACAAGTAATCGCAAGCACCACAGAAAAGTGGAAAGCAGAATATATGGGTGCGATCATTATGGATCCAAAAACTGGAGAAATTTTTGCTATGGCAAACTATCCAACTTTTAATCCAAACAACACAAGTAAAGAAAAGGATGCTCTCATCTTTTCAAATCCACTCGTTGAAAACGTGTACGAAATGGGTTCGATCATTAAACCACTCACCCTTGCGGCAGGTATAGATGCTGGTGTCATCACCGCATCATCGACGTATTACGATGGGGGATCAATCACACTCAGTGGTCAAAAAATTAAAAACTTTGACAATAAAGTTCGTGGTGTAGTAACCATGCAAGACTTCCTCTCACAATCGCTCAATGTTGGTGCGGTACACATTGAATCACTGCTTGGTAAACAACGTTTTGCAGACTACATGCGAAGGTTTGGTGTAGATGAAAAGACGGGAATCGACCTACCTCATGAAGGAAGAAACCTCACTGAAAACCTCAACAGTCCACGAGAACTTGAATATGCTCAAATCGCTTTTGGACAGGGTATTGCACTCACTCCAATCACTACTGTACGTGCACTTGCAAGTATTGCTAATGATGGGGTACTTGTGACACCACATGTCGTAAAGCGAATCAATTTCAAAACAGGACTCTTTGACACCATTTCTCATCCTGCAGGAACACAAGTAATCCAAAAATACACAGCAAACGAAGTGGCACGCATGATGACATACAGTGTCGACAATGTACTCATGAATGGAAAAGTGAAAATCCCTAACTATAGTGTTGCGGTAAAGACGGGAACGGCACAAGTTGCAAAAGCTGGTGGTGGAGGATATAGTGACAGTCGAATTCTACACTCATTTGTCGGATTCTTCCCATCAAAAAACCCACAATTTTTCATATTTCTTTATATGATCGACCCACAAGGAGGAAAATTCAGTTCGGATACACTCACTCCACCATTTATGGAACTTGTTAAATTTTTGATAAACTATTACGAAGTTCCCCCAGACAGATAAAAACTCATATATGGATTTCACCAAACATCTCATTAAACGTTTCTTTCAGTGGCAAGCTAAACTTGTACTGAAAAAATACTCACCTAAAATCATTGCCATAAGTGGTAGTGTCGGCAAATCATCCACGAGAACCGCACTATATCACGTGTTATCAAAAAAATTCTTTGTCCGAAAAAATGAGCGAAGCTTTACCTCAGAACTCGGTATACCACTTGCAATTATTGGATGTTCACAAGGAAGTGGAAGTATTCGACATTGGATTCAAAATATTTTTGTTGGAACAAAACTACTCACTTATACAAACCAGTACCCTGACATACTCATTCTCGAACTTGATTGTGATAAACCCGGAGATCTTACCGGACTCTCATGGCTCAAGCCAGACATACTCATACTCACCGCAATAGGAGAAATACCTGCACACATTGAATCATTTGAAACAATAGAAAAATATATACACGAACAGAGTTCACTTATAGACTCTGTTGGTCGAGATGGATGCATTATATATAATGCAGATGACGAAATGACCTCTCATCTCGTCTTTGCAAGTGATGTGCGCACAATTTCATGCGGACTCTCAGGTGATGTATCTATTCAAGGAAATGCGTTTGAAATCATGTATGAGACAATAGGTGCTCGAACCATACCAACGGGCATGTCATTTGATGTTATTCCTGCTGAAGAAAAAATATCTATTGTAGGATCCGTTGGTATTCACAACGAGTATGCATGCCTCCTTGCATATGCCACGGGGCTCGAACTCGGACTCACCTCACGAGAAATTCTCACGCGACTATCTGGATACAAAACACTTCCGGGTCGCATGAATATTATTCTTGGAATAAAAGAGAGTATCATCATCGACGACACCTATAATGCATCTCACGTTGCTATGCAAGCAGCACTCACGGTGCTCGATGAAATTACTATTAAACAGAAAAAGCGGGGTGGTACTAAACAAAAGAAAATAGCAGTACTTGGAGACATGTTTGAACTTGGTAAATATTCTACAGACGAACATCGCAAACTTGCTCACAGCGTGTTTGAATCAGCTACGCATGCCATTACCGTAGGCATCCGGTCTCGAGCAACAGCAGAAGAACTTCTCTCTTTAGGATTCGAAGAAAACAATCTCATACAAGCTGACACATCAAAGGAAGCTGGTAAGATACTTCAAACACTCATTCATGAAGGCGATGTTGTGCTGGTCAAAGGTTCGCAGGCGATGCGCATGGAGAGAGTGGTGGAAGAAGTTATGCTTCATCCAAATGACAAGAGCAAACTTCTCGTTCGTCAGGAGAGCGACTGGATAGAAAGGGAATAGTGTATACTGGTGAGACCATTATGATTCACACACTCATACAAATAATAGAACACTCTATACTTCCATTAGGCGCTTTTGGAGTGTTTCTCGCGGAAATAATAGAAGAAGTGATCGTACCCATTCCCTCATCCATTATTCTTCTCACATCTGGTTTTATTTTTCTCAAAGGACTTGTTGGCATCGAATTATACAAAAATCTATTTCTCACAGTTGCACTACCTGGCGCACTTGGACTCACACTAGGGTCGGTTGTTATATACTACTGTGCATACTACGGAGGCAAAGCATTTCTCGATACATACGGAAAATTTCTTGATATTACATGGGACGATGTACTTGCTTTCGACGAGAAAATGAATACGTCAAAATATGACGAATTCCTATTTATCTCAGCTCGTATTGTACCCATGGTACCAAGTGTCCTTATTGCGATATTTGGTGGAGCAACACGAATGCCTATCAGAAAATATGTTTTACTGACTTTGATAGGAGCTTTTATAAAAGCTTCTATCATGGCTTTTATCGGCTACAAAGTAGGGGATTTGTACTACAAATATGCAGCGCAGATTGCGAGTATAGAGAAGATGGGACTCATGCTTATTATTTTGGCATCTATTTGTTTTATTGGATACAGAAAATACAAAAAGAGGCAGAAGAAAATTTCTTGATTCCATTCACTTTTTACGGTATTGTTTTTTAGTAAGACTTCTTAGTAATAATTATTGGCCCTATCGTCTAACGGTTAGGACGGAGCCTTCTCAAGGCTTAAATCAGAGTTCGATTCTCTGTAGGGTCACACACAGAAACTTCGGCAGGAGTGAGCGCAAATGATGTGCGCGAACTTTTTTCGAGAGCTAATGTGGCACGCCCCGCGTGCGTGGTGGCTCTAAATTAAATCATACGCTCCACGACGAATTCCGTCACAGCCCAGCATCCGCTCCGAGACACTGGGTACAGTGTCTCTCCGCTTCTGCTGTTCTGTGTCCGCCCTCATCCCCATCGCTTCCCATCCTAAATTTGTTTTGCGCGGGATTTTTTTTGAATTGAATGGGCGATGGGATTCGGGCGGGTCTATTACATTATACTATAATATTGGTGTATAATATAATCAATAATGTTATACTGTGGATTATGAAAAGCGAGTCTGCAAAATTAGGTAAGAACCTAAAACGCATTAGAACAGAGAAAAGCTTAACTCAGGGCGACATTGTTCGATCGTTGGGCTTTAGCAGAAGTTTTGTGAGTAATATAGAAAATGGAAAAACAAATCCGACACTTTCAACCATTACAAACTTAGCGAAAGCCCTCGGGGTTTCGACAGATGAACTTTTGAAATAATTTTATGAATCAAATTATCTATATTTTAACAAATGAATCAATGCCTGAGTATATAAAGATCGGTTTTACTCATAGTCAAGTAAAGGAAAGGATTAAACAACTCGACCGAACAGGCGTTCCCCTACCTTTTGAGATTTATTATGCAGCAACAGTACAAGACGCAGAGAAAGATGAAAAATGGCTTCATTCAATATTTGCCGATCGTAGAGCTAGAGATAGTAGAGAATTTTTCAAAATGAATCCTGAATATGCAACCCTTGCATTAAAACGTATTGAAATTCAAGAGGAAAGAATTGATAGTGAATTAACTAAGGAACAAGAGAAAGAGGTTGATGAAGTAAAGGCAAGGC
>Ga0163155_10005175_pt1 | contig 13101 bp, 16 predicted proteins | sample OliLakLV19SP4G1_FD_148611 | JGI IMG/M metagenome (GOLD analysis project Ga0163155, IMG submission 148611) | Freshwater microbial mat bacterial communities from Lake Vanda, McMurdo Dry Valleys, Antarctica - Oligotrophic Lake LV.19.SP4.G1 | ecosystem: Environmental > Aquatic > Freshwater > Lake >...
AAGGTAATGCCTATATTCGCATCCACACCTTGCGCACCAAGGATAACGTTATTAGTTGGGCTAGTCCCATTACTGGATCCTGTAGCTGTTATTTGATTCACAGCATTAACCGTAGGCAGCACAGCAAATTGCACTCCACTTGATGTAGATCCCACATATGCAATGCCAGATCCTTTTGACAGCATCTGAATTGATACGTTGGCAATAGTGCCTTGAGCAACTGTAGTGGCAAAAGCTGCTCCTCCATACGTAGACATCCAACCAGTATTAACACTTCCGCTGGACAACACAACAAAATCCGTACTGGCTCCGCCCAAAGTATTAAAATAATGCCCGTTATTACCCTTAGCATTAGAGGAGATATTAATGTTAGCATCTGCTCCGGTAGCAGTAATGCTTACGTTTCCAGACCCAGTTATTCCTTGAGCAAAATTAAGATAATTACTTCCGTTTGCTACCGGAGATATTTGGAATGCAGGATTTGCCCCTTCAGAGCCAAACCAAAAGAAAGGAAGATTGGGAACCCCAGTACCTGCAGCACCGCCAGTAAAATAGTGCCCGATAGCAGCAACTGTGGACAGCCGCATGCGCTGGTAGTTCGTGATGCTATTAACAAGCTGCGTCGGAGTATAAACTTCCAGACCAGAAACACGCAATCGATCCGTAGGATCATCCCAAAACAACTTAGCTGGATCCACTGCTTGAGAGCCATCTGCTTGAAAGAATGGAATTCCTCCTACAAGGCTTCCAACAATTCCAACGGACCCCCAAATTGTTTGTCCAATAGTCATTGCATCCTCACTTAGAAATTACATCACTTGAAAGCAAGATCAGCTCACTACGCATGCGCTCTCTTTCCATCCCATTGGCTTCATCTAACTTTCCAGTAGAAACGAAAATGCGCTTTACTACTTCTTGCGCAATCAACTCATAGTGCTGTTGTGCAATCCAAGAAGTCATGCTTTCAATAGGCTCTACAACTGGAAGAACAAGATATCCCCATTGAATGTTCTGGAAAGAAGCTTCTGCCCGTAAGTTTATTTGCGTCCCAGCAAGATACCAAACACGATTCTTATCATACCCGTATCCATCCATAACTCGCTGAATAGATATTTGCTCAAAATCATTCCCCTCAGTAGTTCCCAACAGGGTTGTAAGATTATTAGTTTGCGTTGGGTCATTTAACCGAATATATACTACCTCTCGAAAGGTAGCAAGCAAACTAATATCAATCTGTTGAATAGCTTGAGATGCCGGAAAGACCATTGCGCTTTCCAGAATATCCCTACGAAACCGTTCAATACGATGATACTTCAGTACTGCACGCTGGATACGACGTTTGATCTCATCCACCCGATCTGGACGGTTGACTTCATCTTGCACTACTTCGTAAATAACTTCCCATGGAAGTGGCATGATAACTCCAGCGCGCAGTGGTTAAGTATCAGATATCAGATGGGCGTATTTCCACGCGCCGCAATACGCGCACGAGCCGCTGCTAACGCTTGATCTTGCGGAGATATAAGCTGGGCATCAACCCGACCCGTCTCTGCTCGCAATGCAGCCATTATATCCTGATCTGGTTGCAGTGCATTATCTTGCGACTCTTTGATATTAAGATGCTGCATTGAAGCATTGGAATCCAAAAGTTGTTTCTCGCTAACTGGCGGGACAACAAGAAGCGCACCGTCAGGAGTTACTTCCAACTGAGGATTGTTGTCATCTACAAAGATCTGAGCTTGTCGGCCGATTATTTTATCCAGTTCTTTGTAATACGCCATGAAAATTTCCTTGCCATCTTTAATTTGATACCAACCCAAACGAGCGTCCAACTCCAGGATAGCACGCCCGGTAGTGCCAAGAAAATACACTTCGAAACCATCTGGAAATATAAACCTCATTCCCGCAGTTCGCGAGTAATAAGTCTTGATGATTTTTTCTTCGGTTACTTGCGGGTCTACTGCTGTATGTTGATCCATTACTTACTCCTTTTAGAAAGATTACGTTCGGGGACTTCATAAAAAAGCCCCCAGCAAGATTTCTCCTGCCGGGGGCTAAAGTACTACCAGGGTTCGAAAGGATTAACCTGCAGCCGCGGCCGTGAAGTTCCAAAGAATAGCGCAGGCCGAAGGGTTGGTAATCAACAGCGTCAACTCGCTGGTAAGAGTTCCGCCAACAGCATCAATGCCTTCGTCGCCCAGAATATCCTGCGCCTTGGTTTTACGAGTGCCAAGATACGCGGTACGCAGAGCTGCCATATCCAGAATAATACCCATACGAGCGTACGAACTGGCCGGGCCAAACGCATTAAGCAACGGATGCTCAATAACACGGAAGATACCGCGAGTAGTGCGGAAGGTTGAGAACTGCAAGCCATATCCCGTTTGGCCATCAACCATCTGATACGTACCGTTAGCGCGCCCGATGTTATTCAGAATCCTGCGAGCCACACCGCCAACGAATATAATACGATCATTACTTGACATCTGATCGGTACGTACATTAAACACTGGATCAAGCGCCACTTCCAACTGAGTAAAGTTGGTAGTACCGCCAAGACTGGTGATGTTCGCCGCAGACTTTTGGGTCAGTACCGACAGGATGCCGTCCATGGTATGGAACAGCTGACCATTCTTGATACCAACATACTTCTGGGAAAAGATAAAGCTTTTCTCAATGTCAGCAGCATGAAGCGCGGCACAGTCTTGCTTGCTTTCCATCACATTGCCGTTACCAGCAATCATCCGGGTTTCAGCTGCCGAACCAGAAACTGCCCACGTGTTACGAAAGATGTGAGTATAGTTCTGATCAAACAGCATCTGGATGGTAAACGGCTGTGGCCGCAGAGAAGCTTCTTCCTGCGCATTACCGATCTGAATCAGAAGCGTGGTAATAGGAATAATTGCCGCAGCAACCAGCCCAAAACCGCGTTGCACAGTGATAGCACCAGTACCGTTGACACCAGTACACAGCACGTTTTCGCCGGTTCCATCAACCCGAAATACCATTCCGGGAATCACGTTTCCGGTGCTGGCAACTTGCAGCACAGAGTCACCGATGGCAGCAGCTACGCTGGTAGTAACCGAAGGAAACACCATGCTCTTGAGCCAGTAACCATGGTTGAAAGCCACCGCGGTTTCTTGCTTCATCATGCTACTAAGAGCAAACAACGGAGCATCACCGTTGGGTGCGAGCCTTGCAATATACGACGAGAACGACTTCTGGGCGTGATCCCGTGTCATGTTCCCGCTATGGACATTACCGATCATGATTCAATCTCCTTCAAGAGTAGTGAGTTGTAAAGCGGGATTAAACAGTGCTAGAACGCAAACGCGTCCAACGCGTTGTAGGCGTAGCAGGCGTGTTTTGCGCCGTTGCACCTGCAGTATTGTTTATGCTAGCAACAACGCGGTTGTTAGCATAATCAATCGCCGCAATCACCGCAGCAGAACCAGAAGCGGCACCATACAAAGACATGCCCAGCTCCAGTCGATCCAGATCTACTGCCGCCACATTGTTAATGTTAGGCGACGCATTAACCGGATCCCCGATAAATGCAGTTGGCATTGCCGTCGACAGGAACGTAACCAGCCACTCCACAACACTCACCGCAGCAAGCGCGCCAGAACCAGAAAGAACTACGCCAGCGCTAGCAGGAGCCACGAGAGTAATAACGTTGGCAGCGTTAAGGTTACGCACGATAAACCGCATCGTGCTATTACGCTCCAGTCCCATCGTTGCCCATTGCGGAAACGCTTGAATCAAAGGAATTAGCGCCGCGCCAGGAAGTTGATTACCAGCGAGCTGATTCATCTGTCCTTGTACTGCCAGAATCAACGCAGCCGCTGACGGCAACGTATCACTGACAACGTCAGTACCAGAGCGCTGCAGAATCCCGGATGCTACGTGCAGACCGGTATACGTAAGAGCAGTGACCGTAGTATCAATGACAATGGTTTCCATCAAGTTCATGATGTCACCACGATTAAACAACGTCTCAACGGCTCCCGTTATAATTGTAGGGCGTACAAGCATGTCAATACTCCTTCAAGAGATTAGGTTACAAAAAACTAGCTATGCTAGAAACCAGGTATTAAGCGTTACCCCAAGCATCCCAATCTGCGTTAACACCGTCCTGCATGGTGCGCCGATTAGAAGAGTTTTGAGGTTGCTGTGTTTTAGGGGTGGCCAACGCAGCTCCCATATCTTTAGCCATGTCATCAAAATATCTCTTGACGCCACTTTCAATTGCAGCCGCATTGGCTTTTGGATTCTGCATCTGCAGTTGAGTACGTACGTTGGCAACCAAAGGTTGATATTTGGGTCGTGCCATTAACGGGTTACTTGTGGCTAATGCGTTCTCAGCCAGAAGGTCCGTAGTAATACCAGGTACATCAGCAAGAAACCTATCCTTAGCGTTTCCAAGCCCTCGTTCAATCATGCCAGTGTTGGCCCTAAAATTGACAAGAGCAACTTGCCTACCGATGCCATTCAGAATGTTTTTTAGCGCAGCTACTGCTGGTTCTCCACCAGAAGCAATGGCCGTCAAGTCAGTAGCTTGTAAGCTCTGCGTGAAGTCCAAACTGCCAAACATTTGGGTTAACTTCTCTGCAGGAATATCCGGCAAGTACGTGTCAGGTTTGGCTGGCACAATCGGTGTTCCATCTGCATTAACAGGAGTTTGCCACAAACTGTCCACGTTGAGAATAGGGGTATCCCCAGGCAATGCGCCAGGAACAAGATCTGGATTACCGCCCCCTGCCAGCGCAGGATCAACTCCAACAATAACGTTAGGAGCACCAGGCAAGCCAGGAACTACATTCTGTACTTGAACTACTTGCGGCGCAGGAGTGTTAGCAGCAATGTCAGCTTGAATAAACGGGTTTTGATACATGATAGTTCCTTTTAAAAGTCTTTTCGGAGAATTGCGGCGCCACGATCATATGCGGCAGTTTGTTCAGTATCCTGCTCCTTCTTAGCAGAAACGCCAAGAGTAGCAGTGTTCTGATTATGGAACTCAATCATTTGCATGATAAGTTCACTGGCCCCAGTAAGACTGGCTACTTCAGCCAGATACGCAGGATAGTCTGCCACATCTACAGGAGCAACTATTGCGTTCTTCTTCTTCGCAATGTTTATAAACTCCCGCTCTAGCCAGCGCAACAATATCGCTGGCAATAAGATTGTGGCCAAGTCTTCAGCATTAAGAAGAACTTGTTTAAATGGGCTAAACTTCAATGCGACTTCAAGCGCCGAGTGCTGGTGCGGGTTGGGCATTTGTAGCTTCCTCTCCTGGTTTCATGTTAGGATCCCAGCCAAATTGGTCTGGAGTTGGTTGCGGTTGTTGAAAAGGTTGCCCAGCTTTAGCTGCTTCTTGAGCTGCAATCTGCCAAGCTTGCAATGCTTGTTCGTACGCCACTTGTGATTGCGGCTTAAGAAAGTCTTCTAGTCCTTCTACACCTTGCATCTTCATAGCATAGACAAACATGCCAGAGATATCTGCTGCTTGTGATAACGCAGGATTCTGCGCCATAAATTGCAGCGCCTTCTCAAACACATCTCCGCGCATTAATCGCTGCACTGGAAGCAGGCCATCACCTACCTTAAACGCACCTATCATACCGCGCAAATCATTACCGTTAATTTCCACGGCCTTCTTCAGTTTACGAACATACCGAGAAGTCTCGATTGTAAACTGAGTATAGTTACTGGTGAGAAGTAACTTAATTGGTTGAAAGATTTGCACTTCCCACATGATAGCGCTGGTCTTGCGCATGGATCCAGCATTGCCCATAACGCTAGCAAATTCATCCTGCAACTTGTTTCCTTTCTGGAATTGCCCTTGCGTAACGTTATTCTCTCCCTTCATACGCAATGCCATCGCTTCCACAGCGCTAGCTTCTTGTATAAAATACTGGCTACTCTCATCATGAAACGGGAATGGGTACACAGCTTCACTAAGTGGCCGTCCGTATGCAGCTTGCTTCACTGGAATCTTTGCACTTGCACTTGGCGAGTTAATATGATCCGCGTCAATTAACAACGGATTATACAGAACTCGATCAGTAATACGCCGCCGCGCGGAAGCTAATTTTGCGTTCCAAAGCGCACTACTAATCTGTTGGTACGTCTGCACATCCTCTGCACTGGATTTTGTTTGCAGATTCAAGCCATCACACTTTGGCTGCGCACAAACAATCGGCAAAGTCTCATGCAGTTCTGTCATTGGCTGCGCATAAATAACAACGCTGTTAATCAAGATAACTTTCCAGATATCTGGCGTGTTATCTTTTGGCCCTTCAATATGAAACTCTGCCGGCATAATGCGACAGTACAAAACAGTCTTATAATAGACGTTTTTGTAGTTAATACGCTCCCGCTCACTACTATTTGCCCATGCAAACCAGTCCATGTTATCAAAACCACGGGAAAGACTGTCATATTGCACTAACACTGACCAATTCAACTTAGGCACGTAGTAATGTGCACCAAATTCTGACGGATTAGACTCAAATGCCAACCTATCATGCTTAAATCTACGATCTCCCAGGTTTGCCAGAAGTCTTTTAAGCCCAACTCTGTTAATAGGCTCAACATAACCCTGAACTTCACCATCTAAATGCTGTCGATTCATGTGTACAGTAGGATCAAAGACGTAGTTATACGGATCTACACGCTTGATCTTATTCCCAGCATACACTTCTTCTTTTCCCACCACTGCCGAACCTTTAGTAACAGGAACATAGCGAGTTTCTGAGTGCCAATCACACTCCACTGCGGCTAAGTTGTACTTATCTCCATCTCGGAAGGCCATATTGAATTCCGCCAGCCAACCAAACCGCAACTGATCTTCTTCGACCAGAGCATTCATTGCTACGGCCGCATCTGCCCATTGCCGATCTGCGCCGTATTCAAACATAGGCACAGCTTCACAGAATACGTTAGTCAGAAAACTAACCTGATTCTCCACAGACTGCATAACAGTTGGGAGCTGAATATTCTGCAGCTTAGTTGGATCCCGGCGACGGTTAGCAAGCAAGGCTTTAAACTGCTCTTCAGTAATATCCGACTCTCGCATATACGCAAGATCTACTTCTTCCAATCGGTTACGTAACTGAATGATATGGTTCTGACGAACAAGACAGTTACGCGCGTAGTCAGTAAATGCCGTAAATGTTTTGTTTCTGTCATACCTATAAAGCCCCATCTGTATCTTCTCAGCCATGATTCTTCCTTAGAAAGGACTGTTCACAAATTCGGAAATTACTTCGGTAGCACCTTGAAACTGTTTATACAGATCATGATTTATCTCCATCAATGGAGCAAAATCTTTGATACATTGTGGCATCATTGACATCAGATCCAACGTAGTATCCTCATTCTTCTGGCTCATTGGATTCCAGATAATAAGTTCACTACTAAAGTTCGGCCAAGCCGCTTCTGCTACATACAACTCTTTAGCCAACATCCCTTTGAGTCCTGACCGAATCTTAGCATTCTTACTTCTAATCCCCATGGTGATAGGTACAAACACCATGCCAGAAATGCCGTTAATCTTACAGGTCTCATTGAACCAGTATATCAGTGATGCTTGATATGCTACGTTTTCTACTCCAATTACCCGGATACTATTTTGAATAGCCATAATCAAGGCATTCTTAATAAGATCTCCAGGACTAAATCTACCCAACTCCACTTGCACCAGGACTGGGATTCCGTCATATACCATCATACGCCCAATACCATTATAGTCACTGGTAATCTTATCCAGCGCGGGGTCAATAATAATCATCCCCCCTTGCGCTTCTTCTTCATCCTCAAATGGATTCTTTGGCAAAAGAGTGATATCAATACCGGCCTTAATGCCAGCGTTTTCATCATTAAGAACTTCTGCAAAAAAGATCTCAGGACATTGCGCATTCAGATCTGATAGGTATTCCGCTATCAATTGACTAATTGGCTGCAGATCTTCCCACAAACTTGTGCCGTCAGAACGAATCCCGCCAACAATAAAGCTTAGCCAATCTGGATTCTTCTTAAGCTTCTTAAGGATAGAACCCACTGTTGGATACATGTTGGCTACGAATATGGTCAAGCAACGATCAAACGCCTTAGCTTTCATATGCGTACCAAGCATCTTTATATACAATGCTTTAGAGATATCAGGATTTTCAGATTCTTCTTTTGGCTGATAATCTTCAAAGATCATTACATCCGGCCTAGCGTTACCAACGTTAAATCCACGAACAGAACTTTCAGCCCCCATTCCGGCTAAGATAATCCGGCGCCCACGGAATGTAAATACCTTAAGCTCTTGCTTCAAGACTTCTTTGTTAGTCATCCAATCCCCAAACAGATTCCTAATGTTCGAATGACTTAACATATCACACACGTCTTTGATAATGTTAACTGTGTGTTGTTGAGAGTTACTGATTATCAAAATAAACTTACGGTCCGTAAACAAGATCACGTAAATAATCCATAACTTCATCAATGTCGTTTTAGCAAATCCCCTTGGAATCCCAATCGCTAACTTACTGAAATCTCGGTTAAGATCAATCTTACTTAGCAAGAATTGCCAGATAGCCAGAAACATTGCTGGAAAAGGAAACTTCATATCCTCTGCCAGACAAATTGCTGCTAAGTAATTAAGATCAGCCTTCGTTGCGGCTATAGCGTCCGCACGGGAATAATTGGCTGTTCTTGGATTTGAGAGGGTAGCTTCTTCAACCATAATTCTAAATGTTTACTGCTAACAGTCAACTGCAAATCCACTGCTTTGTTAGCCGCTGCATACGCAACTTTCGTAGCCACCAAATGATTGCTGGCAGAAGCTAACAACATTCTTGCCCTGCGCGCTTCTTTCCCCGCCAAGATATTCTTAACTGCTTGAGCACGGTATTGCTGCATAACCTTGTTAGAGTTCGGAAGCATATTCCACTCCAGCTCTTACAGGCTTATCTTGTTGGGCTAACTCTTGTTGTTTCAGCCCTAATTGTTTCACTCCTTGTTGCGTTTGTTCGGCTACTAACCGCTCTAACGTTTTCGAATCCATCGTCTGCAACGAACGGCCATCCACAGCAATAACTTCATTGTTATGGTTAACCTGAATATTAGCCTGAAGAAAAATAGGCAACAAGAGGGGAACAGTAACACCAGAACCATCTTCAACCTTAACTCGCTCCGGCATCTTCTTCTTAGCTTCATTAGTAAACTTCAAGATGCGGAGCATTTGATCGGTATTAGTTACAACTGCGGCAGCCTTTTGTAGGCGCCCAGCCAAGACTTCTTCTATCTCTTCATACGCGTTATCAATCTTGAGTTTTCGTTCTGTAGCTACGCCGCGCATAATTTCTACTTGCGCAGCAAACTCATCATCCCCGTAAAGTTGAGATGCGTAACTAACATCACAGCCAGCGGCTTTTGCTGCTTCCGTAGCGCTACATCCAGCCCCCATATACTTTAACAGCTGAAGCGCTAATCCAGCGTATTTCTTTCCTTCCGAGGCTAAAACATTCGGGCCAGCTTTTATCTCCGCCTTCATTTCCATCATCGGAATAACCATCTTTTTCGGAGCGCTATTCAAACTAAGCAACTCCGCTGCTAACGCTGAAACACTCATTACTAACCTCTTCGGAGGATTTGATTCCACAATTATCCCACTTGCGGCGCCAAATAGAAATAGAGGTTTTCCTTTCGGCTTCTTTATTTCTTCTCATTCTTGCTAACCTTGTTCTACTTATCATTGTTCTCTTCCTACTAACTGCTAACTCCATCATTCCTCTTGTTCCTACTAACCTCGATATTTTTAATTTTTAAAAAATTTAGAAATTTACTGGAGTTTCTTAAGGAAGGATCCCGACAACTAGGTGAAAAGGTCTAAGCGGAGGGGGTGTGCTGTAGCCACGGAGTTAACACGTCCAAGAAGAGGGCTGTGCTGTAGCAACGAAGTAAACACTAGCAAGAAGAGGGCTGTGCTGTTGCCACGAAGAAGATAGTTGCAAGTCGAGACGGTGTGCTGTCGCAACAAAGGACAGTGCTGCAAGTAGCAGGATGTTTCCTCCTTGTTGCGAAGCAACTGTTGTGCTGTTGATGTTGATGTTGATGTTGATCTTCCCACGGGGTTAGGTTGCGAAGCAACTGTTGTGCTCTTGATCTTGCAGTTGATCTTGCAGTTACACAACCAACCAACATAGAAGAAATAACATCGGAGGGGAAAATTTTTTTGGCCGGAATGTTGCACCGCACCATTGGCACAATGCCATCATATGCGTGCTAGGCATATGATGGCATTGGCTGCTAGCGTGCGCGCCTGATCGTGGTACTCACAAATGGCAGTTTGCCAGTGTGAGTGAAGACGCGCTTGACGTAGTACATGTCCGGGTGACGGACCGCAATCTCGCTGTCCGGGTCGCTAGCAGTGCCTACGGTGGTTCGTAGGGCATTCCCTCGAAAGTCATACTGGGTTAGGGTCAGGTGCCATTGATGACCGCTGGTAGGGACAGTATCGTCCATTGGGAATGGGGACTGCACGACCAGTCTGGCGATCGTGCTGGAGCTCCCGTATGGCGACGCGGTGTCGCACTCATTGCGAAGCAAAGCATTAAGGTATTTCTTCATGTTGCTGTTCCTTGATGATGGTGGGGATAGAACCGGCGCTAACAGGATGGAAGCGCCGGGCGATGCTGCTAGGGCGCGACCCTCCATTGCCGATATTGTGAGTACTGGTTGCCGGCATCAAGCCAGAGTGATCCTTCAAGCTGAACGTGCCAGCCAGACAGCATGAGGCTGTCGAAGTCATGACTATCTGCGCCCACCCTGCGCGCGATATCCTCGACTTTGTAGTCGCCATTGAAGCTACTGTGCATCAGCGTGATTGCAGCTTCCACCTTCAAGGTGGCGAGGAACTTGGTGCTTCTGGCGCGCTGGATCGTGGTCTTGGCGTAGCCGCCGTTTCCGTCACTGCTGAACTCGACCATGACGTAGCACATCCCATCATGGCGTAATGCCATCGGGCTCGGTGAATCGTTGTTGTAGGTGACAGCGTGACCGACAGTGCGTTCCAAAAAATTGCCGGCATTGTCATACTGGGTGACGGTACGGCGCCATTGAAATCCGCCGGTGTTAATCTGCACTGGCATCATGGCCGGCGCAAGCACCGTCAGTCCCTGCGCAATCAGGGCAGAGTCGTACATTGACGCGGTGTCGCACGCGTCACGGTGTGCTTTCTTGAGTCTCATTTTGCTTACTCCTGAGTAGTGATGATGAACCGACTCTAACAAGGCGCTAGAGTCGGGTAGTGCTGTGCTGCTAGCAGTAAAGGTCGTCGAAACGCTCCGAGGCCTTCGCGAGTACCCACAAAGCGAATTCCAGAGAGTAGTTCCGGTTCCTGAGATACCCTGCGGCGGCGCGAGTACCGAATTGCTTCTTGAGCAATCGGGCTTTGCGGATATGGGTCATGTTGCCGAGCCTTTTAGAGATGTGTGCCATCACAGTTCAACCTTGCTGCGGGTAACGCGAAGGAAGGTACCGATCTTCGCGAACACCGCTGCACCGACGTCACTGAGCTTCCCTGCGGTCTTCACGCGCCCCAACATCAGCGCGAGAGCATCGCCCTCTTCGAGCTGCCAGCCCGGCACTGTAGAAGCTGCCTTGAGGTATTTTCCGAGGTAATTGTTGGAAATGGCTGCAATCAAGGATTTGCCTTCGGCGCTAGTAGGATCAAGATTGCGCTGCTGGCATATCTCTATGCCGCGTTCGACGACGCTTTCCATGACCGAAGAATTGAACCAATCTTCGATGCTCTCTTTAGTGAGCTTGCTACTCTCACTCGCGGTCACGATATTGATCAAACACTGGGCCACAGTACAACTAGACCAATCGAACGCGGTACCGGCTACGCTGGCTTTCTCTGCCACGAGAGACAGAACACGCGAGCGTACAACGTTACGGCGTTCATCGCCGATCACTACTGCCAGCACCGATGCAAGCGCTGCCTTGGTGCTGTCAACGGCGTCAGGATTGATCAAGCCGTCAATCTCTGCCGTGACCGATGGGAGATAGACACTGTAAGCGGGAAGATCAGCACCGGCTGATTTTGTTCCCGATTTAGCGGTTACATCGCGGAACCTGACGACGGTCAGGTCATACCCGTTGATTGACTGCTGTTCTTTCCCGAACAGTGCGAGAAGGGAAAACATTGCTGCGGGGTGAATGCTAGTGCTGGTATTCATTGTGCTAGTCCTTGTTGCCGCAAATCGGAATGCACTCATGGCGCAAGCCTTCCGGTTTGAAGCGAGAGAGAGAGAGAGTAGAGCGAGTGCATGCCACGATTTTACCGGCAGACGGAATGCTGTCAAGTGGGCAGAAGGCATTGTATTTCACTATCGAGGTGATAGTGGTTGACTATGATTATCCCTGGGAGTGGTTTTGATGGCGGCAAAAAGCAAGTCGTTTTGAAGTGCCTTCTCCTGGTAGATATTGCGACACTGCGCCAGAGGAAAGAGGTTGATGACCGTCACTGGTCAGTTGGCATGGTTGATGCTAGTGAGAGTGATTATGCGCATGGAGCATATGTCTGGATTTGTGCTGCGATGCGGTATGTTGCGATGCGGTATGTTGCACTGCGGTATGTTGCGATGCAATATGTTGCGCTGCAGCATTTTGCGACGGGGAATCGGCCCTGTGGAATTCCTAGATATGATCCTGAACAATTATGAAGAATATTGATTAGAAAGAATGATGCTTAGAAAGAATGATGCAATATCCTGAACAATTATGAGCCTGAACAATTACGTAAAATAGGTATACCCTATTAATGGATCAATGAAATTAATGGAATCAATGGATTAATCCATCAATTATGGTACGGGAGCCCCTTTTCCCCCCTCTCGCGCGACCCCTTGTGTGGTAATAGGCGTGATGGCAGCATGTAGTATGGTAGTATATAGTAGTATAGTATGATAGTATATAGTAGCCCTACTAGTACTAGCGAAATAATAATAAATCTTTTTTGTGGGGGGGATAACACAACACATATACACAGTGCTAATAATACTAGAGATACTGGCACTGATACCAACTAGGGGGCAAAATGAGGTG
>Ga0163155_10005180_pt1 | contig 13090 bp, 12 predicted proteins | sample OliLakLV19SP4G1_FD_148611 | JGI IMG/M metagenome (GOLD analysis project Ga0163155, IMG submission 148611) | Freshwater microbial mat bacterial communities from Lake Vanda, McMurdo Dry Valleys, Antarctica - Oligotrophic Lake LV.19.SP4.G1 | ecosystem: Environmental > Aquatic > Freshwater > Lake >...
CGAGGCGTTTGCGGGGTGTGTCGAGGGCGTCGTGAGGCTTATCGTGGCGCTTCTGGCGACGTTGACGGCGCGATGCCGACCGGATCGGGTCATATGGCGACGGCTGTCAGCCTCGCTGTGGGTGGCGTGGTGAAAACTGATTGGTGCGGCGCGCGAGGGAGAAAGGGGTTTCACCACGGACTGGTAGCGCCCTCCGGGCGCACACTCGCTCTTGCGCCGCGGGCGCCGCCGAGTGAATCGGCGGCTGCGGGTTGGCCCGGGGTGGGCGCGAGCTTGTGCACCGATTGCTTCATACAAACAGCGCGAAGCCCAGCACGATCAGCATCACGGCGGCGACGACGGCCTTTGCCAGCACGCCGACCAAGCGGCCTGCGACGGCGCCGGCGGCTGGCTTGGCTGTTGATCGAAGCGTGCGACCGCCCTCACTGAGTTCGCCGACAACAGCACCGCCGGCTGCGCCGACCGCTGCGCCGATCAGCGTTCCCAGAATCGGAAGCCACGCAAGGACGACCGTCGCGACGATCGCGCCGACGATGCTGCCTATCACGGCGCCGATCATGCCGCGCTTGCTCGCACCGCCGGTCTTCGCGCCGGCTGCCGCCGCGGCAAACTCAATCGCTTCGCCCACGAGCGCGATGCCGAGCAGCGCGACAATGGTCCACCAGCCCAGCAATTCCTGCGGGCCGAGCTCGACGAAGTACTCGAGCACCTTGAGGATGACGGCGAGCAGCAGGATCAGCCACGTGCCCGGGAGGCCGGCGATCTGGAGGATGACGCTGCCCGTGCCGAACACGAGGACGATCAGAGCAAGTGCGAGTTGGGTCCAGGATAGGTCCATGGATGATGGTTCACACAGGCCGCGGAAGCGGCGTGCCTCTTTCGGAAAGCGGTCGGGACGTTTGCGTTGACTCTTCCACACGAGAGCGGACGCGCAGCGCCGCTGATGACGCGTCGCCGGCAAGCTCCCACACCTCGCGCCCTCCGTCCTGCCAGGTGATCTCGATCGCTCCATCGATACGCGTGGCGTCGCCACAGCGCAGCGGTGTCACGATCCCGCGATTCCCGTCCAGCGTCTGCGGTGCAGTGAGTCGAAGATACAGCCCGCGATGCGGCTTGAGCGGCTGGAGAGGGACACTCGTTCCGACCGGCGTGTGATCGGGTCGGGTCGCCGCCCTCCACGTGGGGACGACGCGCTCATGATCCTCGGCCTGTCGCTCGTCGAGTGCCACCTCGTCAAGTGCCAGGAGGATGTCCACGTGGGACGATCCGTCCGGGGTGGCATGAAGAAGCAGCGCGACAGGCGTTGACATTGGAGGGCAGCGTAGCGACACGGGCGAGAAAACAATCGTTCTTTCGTGCCGCGGAAGGAGCGCTTCTGCGAAATGATGTCTCTCCCGTATCATGCGGCGATTGCTGGACCGACGCGCAACGCGAGTCGCTTGCACCGGCGCTTCAGATGGAAATCACCGATGGCTTCAACTTCAATTCTGTGCAGGGCTCGATTCGTCTCCGCCGCGGTGAGCACTGTGCTCGTCGCGTGTGCATTTGTGCAGAGTGGCTGCGGTCCGCGACCGATTGCGGCGTCGCGCGCCGAAGGCGATTTTCATTACGAATGGGAGCGGTATGACCAGGCCGCGCCGGCGTATCTCGAAATCATCGACAGGTATCCGGGCGATTGGGAAGCCGAGTATCGCTACGGCATGTGCCTCGTCAATCTTGGCCGGCCGGCGGAGGCGCGAACCCACATAGAGACGGCAGCTGCCGCCAACCCCGCGAATCGCGAGGTCGCGTTCGCGCTCGCTGACGTGTACGCCGAACTGAATGAGCGCGGTCGGATGACACAGCTGCTGAAGGGGCGCGCGAACGAGCGTGCCGAAGTTGAAAGCTGGCTGAAACTCGCCGAACTCGGCCGCCAGCTCAATGATCTTGATTTGGAAGACCTGGCCGTGACCGGGGCGCTTCAGATACGCGGCGAGTCGCAATGGCTGGCTTATGTCCGCGCGTCCGAACTCGCGGAGGCCGCCGACAAGAACGACCTGGCGGTCCGGCGCATCCGCCAGGCGTACTTCCTGAATCCGCACAGTCCCGTCGTCGTCGGGCGCATGCGTGCGCTCGGCGTCGAACCCGGGCCAGAAGCAGCGCTGCCTGCCGGCCTGTAGAACACCGTCGATCCTCGCGCTTTGATCCTTTCGACCGCACTCTGCCAATGGCTCGACATGACGACACGCCCGCTCGGGACGCCTGGCTGGCGCGACTTGGAACGCTCGGTGATCTGACGCGTCTGCGCCTGCTTCGGCTTCTGGAGAAGCAGGAACTCGGTGTTGGCGAACTCGCCCGTGCGACGCGATTGCCACAGTCCACCGTGAGTCGCCATCTGAAGATGCTGTTCGAGGCGCAGTTCGTTCAAAAGCGAAGCGAGGGAACGACAACGCTGTATGTGCATCCCCAGCAGGGAGTCGACGCGGATGCGCTCGCGCTGTGGACGCTCACACGCGAGCGACTCGGTGCAAACCCGGAGTTTGACGAAGACGACGCGCGACTGAGCGAAGTCCTGGCCGAACGCCGGACCGACAGCCGCACGTTCTTCGGCCGTGTCGGTCGCGAGTGGGATCATCTGCGCGACGAGCTGTTTGGGCAGCGATGCACGGGCGCAGCACTGCTCGGGCTGTTCGATCCCGCATGGGTTGTCGCCGACATCGGCTCGGGGACAGGGGAGGCCGCCGAACTGATGGCGCCGTTTGTTGCCAAAGTGATTGTGATTGACCGCGAAGTCGCCATGCTGGCGGCAGCGAAGGCGCGGCTCGGCGACTTTGACAACATCGAGTTCCGCGAGGGGGACATTGCTGCGCTGCCCGCGAAGAACAACGAATTTCACGCCGCCATTGTGATGCTCGTTCTGCATCACCTCCCGCATCCGGCCGCGGCGCTCCGTGAGATCGCGCGAACCGTTCGTCCAGGCGGGACAATTCTCGTGGTCGACATGGTGGCGCATGGACGCGATGAATTTCGGATCACGATGGGCCACCAGCATCTCGGGTTCGGCGAAGCAGACGTCGCGCAGTTGGCGCGTTCCGCCGGGCTGCAGGACTGCCGCTACCGTCGACTGCGCGCCGAAACCGAACGCAAGGGACCCGGTTTGTTTGCTGCGTCAATGCGCCGACAAGATTGACGATACCGACGAACGAAATGGGAGGGTGAAGGTGCTGAATCCTGCGCTCATTGAAACGCGACGCGCGAAGGCGCTCGCTGCGTGGCGTGAGAGTGAGGCGCTGAACGGGGCGGTCGTGATCGGCGCCGGCCAGCTCCTTGGCTTGCCCGGGGGTCAGGATCAGACCTACGCATTTCGCGTCCATCCTGACTATCAGTGGCTGACCGGCCGACGCGGCCATGGCGGCGTGCTGGCGTACCACTCCAATGAAGGCTGGCTAGATTTTGTCGCGGAAGTCACCGAGGCGGAACGCGTTTGGGAAGGGCGCGAGCCGATGTCGGAGGAGAACACCCGGCCGCTCAGCGCCTTGCGCGAGTGGCTGCAGCAGCGCGGCGCGGGACCAATCGCCGCGCTCGGCGCTCCAATGCCGGGCGTGCAGGTCGATCACGAGCGTTCGGCGCGGCTGGCCGCATGGCTGCTGCACGCGCGGCGCGTCAAGGACGCGGCGGAGATCGCCGTCATGCGCCAGGCGATCGCGGCCACCGTGCGTGGCTTCGCCGCAGCGCGCGAGGCGACTCGACCAGGTGCGACCGAGCGCGATGTGCAGATTGAGCTCGAGGCAGCGATGTTCCGCGCCGGCGCCGACGACGTCGGATACGCAACACTTGTCGGGAGCGGGCCCAACTCGTCGGTCCTGCATTTTGCACCAGGCAGGCGGGTGATCGAAGCGGACGATCTCGTGCTGATCGACGCCGGGGGCGCGATCGATGGGTACACCGCTGATGTCACGCGCACGTTCGCTGCAAGCGGCAGCCTGTCGTCGGAACGTCAGGCGCTGTACGACACGGTGCTGGCGGCGCAGGTGCGCGCTGTCGACGTGTGCCGCAGCGGCGTGCAGTGGCGCGCGGTGCACACATCGGCGGCAATCGACCTTGCGACAGGCCTGATTGATATGGGTGTGCTGCGTGGAAGCGCGGCATCAATTGTTGAGCGGGAAGCGATCGCGCTGTTCTTCCCGCATGGAGTTGGCCACATGGTCGGCCTCGGCGTGCGCGACGCTGGAGGACGATTGCCGAGGGCGGCGAACGCCCCTCGTAACGACCCGGGGAAGGAGAAATGCTGCGGCATCACGCTGCGCGTTGATCTGCCGATCGAAGCAGGCTACGTGATGACCGTTGAGCCGGGCCTCTACTTCATCCCTGCGCTGCTGCGCGATCCCGCGCGGCGCGAACGGTTCGCCGACTGCGTCGACTGGTCGCGCGTCGATCACCTTCTCGCGCTGGGCATCGGAGGCGTCCGCATCGAAGACAATCTGCTGATCACGACCGGCGCGCCCGATGTGATGACGGCTGCGATTCCAAAGTGACGTTCACCCCGGACTGCTAGTTGGTTTTTGACGCGGCGGTCTTCGCGGCAGCGAGTTTGGCGAGATACGGCTTCGGATTCTCCAGCACAGTCTTCGCCGCATCGTTCGTCGCCACGCGCACGAGCTCGTAGCCGATCATGAGATCGACCGGCTTGTCCCCAAGCTTCTCGCCGGTGACCACGCACGTGTCGAGGGGGTACTTCGACTTCTGCTTCGCGGTCCACTCTCTGTCGAATGCCCCGACGTACCGTCCGGTTCCCTTCAAGAAGTTGTTGACGCACTTCTTGCAGCAGAGCTTGTAAAGACGGTTTCCGAAGACGACCGTCTTGTGATCATCTTCAACCAGCGTTTCGTCGAGCATCACGAGGCAGTGCGTCAGCGGATAGGAGGCGCCTTGCTGCGCGATGATTGCCGCGTCAAGCTTTCGCAGATACTCCGTCGGGTTCGCCAGCAGCTTCGCCTCGCACGCCTTGCAGCAGAGCTTGATCTGGCGACCTTCCTGCAACGCGTCTGGCATGTCTTTCAGAATGACCGTCACGGACTCGGCACCGAGTTTCTCTCCACTCACGATGCAGGTGTCGAGCGGGTACGGATCGCCGATGAATCCAGCCGCGTTGACGGCTGGCAATTTCAAGAGGATGCTCGTTCGATCGGTCTCCGCTTTCGTCGGCGGAGCAGTTTGAGGTGCGCTCGCTGCGGCGAGTGGCAGCGTCACGAACATCGCCACCAATGCGATCGTGCGGAACGAGGAGCGGACGCGAGCGGGACGGAACGAGGTGTGGCGCATGGGTGTGATAGGTCTCTCTGACAGGTCTCTGGGCGGGATCGGCCGAACGGCACCGATGGTAGCGAACCGTTCCAGAAGCCTGCTGGTTTTCCTTCCCGGCAGCTCCAGCGATTGACCATATCCTGCGTGCCCGGTAGAATAAACCTTTCATCCGGATGAACGGATGAATCGCCGGTTCATGCCGAGCGAACCTGTCGAACCCTCTCCCCATACGAGCCCCACTGTGACTACCACCAGCATGAAAAAGCCGAAGCCATCGCCGACCGCGCGCCCCAGCTCCGCAAGTAGCTCCGCCAAGACTTTTATGGACACCGGCCTCGCCCTGTGGTCCGACCCGCCATTCAAGGTGAAGGACCTCTCGCCCGACACTGTGCGCTTCGGCCGCAAGGAGATCGAGCTCGCCGAGCATGAGATGCCTGGCCTGATGGCGCTGCGCAAGGAGTACAAGGGCAAGCTGCCGCTCAAGGGCGCGCGCATCACCGGCTCGCTGCACATGACTGTGCAGACGGCCGTCCTGATCGAAACCCTCGTCGATCTTGGCGCGGAAGTGCGCTGGGCGTCATGCAACATCTTCTCGACGCAGGATCACGCCGCGGCTGCTGTCGCTGTCGGACCGAAGGGCACGATCGAGAAACCGAAGGGCATTCCCGTCTTTGCGTGGAAGGGCGAATCGCTTCCCGAATATTGGTGGTGCACATTCCAGGCGCTGAAGTGGCCGAACGGTCCAAAGGGCGAGACGCGCGGTCCGACACTGATCCTCGACGACGGCGGCGACGCAACGTTGCTCGTTCACAAGGGACTCGCGTTCAACCTGTCGGGCAAGGTGCCGACGCCGACTGCGAAGGACAGCGAGGAGTACGTGGTCATCCTCAAGCTGATCGCAGACTTGCAGGCCGCCGATCCGAGCTACTGGAAGAAGGTTGCTCCAAGCGTGCGCGGCGTGAGCGAAGAGACGACGACTGGCGTGCATCGCCTCTACCAGATGCAGGAGCTGAATCAGCTGCTCTTCCCCGCGATTAACGTCAACGACGCAGTGACCAAGAGCAAGTTCGACAACCTATACGGCTGCCGTCACTCGCTCGTTGACGGCATCATGCGCGCGACCGATGTCATGCTCTCGGGCAAGGTCGCGGTCGTCTGCGGATACGGCGACGTCGGCAAGGGCTGTGCGCAGTCGCTGCGTGGCCAGGGCTGCCGCGTCAAGATCACGGAGATCGATCCGATCTGCGCGCTGCAGGCGTGTATGGAAGGTTACGAAGTCGTCACGCTCGAAGACGCGCTCGACACGGCCGACATGTTCATCACCGCGACCGGCAACTGTGACATCATCACGGCCGAGCACATGAAGCGGATGAAGGACAAGGCGATCGTCGGCAACATCGGCCACTTCGATAACGAAATCGACATGGCCGGTCTCGCGAAGATCAAGGGCGTGAAGCGCATCAACATCAAGCCGCAGGTGGACGAGTGGCTGTTCGCCAACGGCAAGTCCATCATCATTCTCGCGGAGGGACGTCTGCTGAATCTCGGCTGCGCGACCGGTCACCCCTCGTTCGTGATGAGCTCATCGTTCACGAACCAGGTGATGGCGCAGATCGAACTGCACCAGAACGCCGAGAAGTACGACAAGAAAGTCATCACGCTGCCGAAGCATCTCGACGAGAAGGTCGCGCGGCTTCACCTCGACAAGCTTGGCGCGCGGCTCACGAAGCTGTCGAAGCACCAGGCTGAATACCTCGGCATCCCGACCGACGGTCCGTACAAGCCGGATCACTACCGATACTGAGTGAAGTCAGAAGGATGAAGGAAGAATGAAGAGGGACGATTCGCGTCCTTCTTTCTTCTTTCTTCTTGTTCGCTTCAGCCCGCGAGCTTTGCCGTCACCCGCGTCAGCGTCGCGGCGATCGCTCGCGCCTTCGCGGCCTGGGACTCATCCTTGAGGCGCTTCTGGTCGTCGAACGCCTCGCCCGCCTTCGAGAGCGAGAACTGCTGCGGGATCACGGTGACGCCGATATTTCCAAGGATCGAGCGCACCGTCACCAGTCCGCGCAAGCCACCGAGTGCGCCAGGTGCCGCAGACAGCAGTCCTGCCACCTTGCCTTGATAACACTGCAGCGACGGCTGTCCCGGTGATGGGCGCGACGTCCAGTCGATCGTGTTCTTGAGGAGCGGCGTGATCGAACTGTTGTACTCGGGGCACGCGATGAGGATTCCCGCATGCGCGTTCAACAGCGCCTTGAATCGCAGCGCATGCTCTGGCAGGCCCTGCTCGGCTTCCATGTCGCCGTCGTACATCGGCATCGGGTAGTCACGCATCGAAACGAGTGTCACCTCGCCGCCGGCCTCGCGCACGCCCTCCACCGCAATGGCGAGCAGGGCGACGTTGAACGAGTCCCGACGAGCGCTGCCGGCAAAGGCGAGGATCTTTGGTGCGGTCATAGACCGCGATCGTAACGGCTTGGCCGTGACGTCGGTGGACGGAACCGCGCCGGCGGTGCGCGGTACAACCCCATTCATGACCCGCCCTCCGGCCGCCTCGATCGCCCGCCTGCTGCGCTATGCAAGGGGCGAACGGCGCGCCATCGGGCTCGCCGTCGCGTGCTCGGTCACGAACAAGCTGCTGGACCTCGCGCCGCCCTTTCTGATCGGACTCGCGGTCGATGTTGTTGTGCGGCGCGAGAATTCGCTCGTCGGCCGCTGGGGCTTTCCGGATCCGGTCACGCAGTTGTGGATCCTCACGTCGTTCACAGTTCTGGTCTGGGCGCTGGAGTCCGTGTTCGAATACTGGCTCGGAGTTTTATGGCGTAATCTCGCGCAGCGACTACAGCATTCGCTGCGCCTTGATGCGTACAGCCACGTGCAGCGCCTCGATTTGTCCTACTTCGAAGATCGTTCGACCGGCGGGCTCGTCGCGGTTCTCAACGACGATGTCAATCAGCTTGAACGGTTTCTTGACGGCGGCGCGAATGACCTGATTCAGCTGTTCGTCACCGCCGCCGCCACGATTGCCACGTTCTTTGTCATCGACGCGCCGCTCGCGTGGATGGCGATGGCGCCGCTGCCGTTCGTGATCTGGGGTTCCCTCGCATTTCAGTTGCGCATTGCACCGCGCTATCAGGATGTGCGCGAGAAAGCAGGTCTGCTCGCGTCGCAGCTGTCGGGCAACATCTCGGGTATCGCCACGATCAAGAGCTATGCGGCGGAAGGCTTCGAGAGTGACCGCATCGAAGGGGAGAGCCGTGAGTACGTCAACGCGAACAGCCGTGCGATCCGCATGAGCGCGGCGTTTGCCCCGCTCATCCGCATGGTGGTGGTGATCGGGTTTGTGACGACGCTGGTGTACGGCGGCATCCTGACGCTGCGCGGTGATCTCGCGGTCGGCGCCTATTCACTCTTGACGTTTCTGACGCAGCGGCTGCTCTGGCCGTTCACACGTCTCGGCGCTGTGCTCGATCTGTATCAGCGCGGCATGGCGAGCGCCGCGCGAATCTTCGACCTGATTGAGACGCCGATCGCGGTGCAGGACGGACCGCGGGCGTTGCCGACCTCCACCGTCCGCGGCGAGGTGCTGTTCCGCGGCGTTACGTTTTCCTATGTTCCCCATCATCCCGTTCTGCACGGCGTGGATCTGACGTTTCCCGCGGGGAAGACGACCGCCATTGTGGGATCGACCGGCGGCGGCAAGACGACGGTGCTCAAACTGCTGCTTCGTCTCTATGACCGCGGCGCCGGCACATGTACGCTGGACGGATCGATCACGCTTGACGGCATCGAGCTGCGCGAGCTCAAGCTGGCCGATCTGCGCCGCGCGGTGGCTGTGGTGAGCCAGGATGTCTTTCTGTTTCACGGCACGATCGCTGAGAACATCGCATACGGACTTGTCGGCACGCTCGAAGGCGGCGCGCTCGCGCAGGTGCCGCACGATCAGATCGTCGACGCCGCGCAGCGCGCGGAGGCCGAGGAGTTCATCCATCGGCTGCCGAAGGGCTATCAGACACTCGTCGGCGAGCGCGGCCAGAAGCTCTCCGGTGGTCAGCGGCAACGGGTGGCGATGGCCCGCGCGATTCTGAAGGACGCGCCGATCCTGGTGCTCGACGAGGCGACGAGCAGCGTTGACAACGAGACCGAGCTGGCGATTCAGCGGTCGCTTGCCACCGTGTGTAAAGGCCGCACGACGATCGCGATCGCGCATCGGCTGAGCACGATCCGCCACGCGGACGGCATCTACGTCCTTGACGAAGGACGGGTGGTCGAGCAAGGAACGCACGACGAACTGGTGGCGCACGAGGGGTTCTACGCGCTGTTATGGCGCATTCAGACCGGCGAAGGCGCGGTCGTCTGACGCCACGTCACGCAGTTTCCAGCCAACTTGATGAAACCGGAAATGCCGGGCGGCGCGTTCCCAAGCACGGCATGGTTCCACGACGATTGCCCTGATTGCGAGCAGCGTGTCGGCCTGCGGAGGCTCTCCACGTAGGATGGAGTCTCGCCCCTCCGGAGATACGTCCCATGATTACTTCTGCTGTTGTGAGCGCCTGGGTCTGGGTGCATGTCGGCGTCCTGCTCGTTGTCATCGCCTATGCCGCGTGCGGCAACGCGATGCTTCCCAATGTCACAGAGCGCGGTCGCGATCAGCTGGCGCTGCGGCCGGTCCGCACCATGCTGCTGGGCCTGATGGTGAGCGCGCCGTGGGTTTTCGCAGCGATTGTGCTGATGAATCTGCCCAACGGCGGGCTCAAACTGCTCGGCATCGTGCTCGGCCTTGCATGGGTGCTCATCGCACTTGCCGGATTGAGCGCGGTCGCGCTCCATGTCGGCGATCGAGGCTCGGGTGGCGGTGGGGCCGGCGGTACAGGTGGCGGTGCGCGCTGGACCCACGTCACGCGCGGCGCCGGATTTGTGGCCCTCACTTGGATGCTGCCTGTCCTCGGGTGGTTCGTGGCGCTGCCGCTCACCCTCGCGTGCGGAGTCGGCTGCCTGCTCGGTTCGACGAAGCGCGCGAACGTGGCCGCACCCTGAGATTCCCATGATCACGACGCGTCGCAGTTTCATCAAAGGAGCGAGTCTCTTTGGGACACTCGCCGCGTTTGGCGTTCTCGGTCAAGGCTGCCGGCCTCTGGAGGAACGCCTCGCTGATGCGGTGCTCGGCGCGGAGGACGGCGCATTCGCGCCGCCTGACACGCCGACCGTTGATGCATCGACGCACGCGCTGCAGCGCCTGACGTTCGGACCGCGCATCGGTGATCGCACGGGCTTCGAGACGCTCGGATTCAGTGCGTTTCTTGCCCGGCAGCTGCAGCCGGAATCAATCGATGACACGCGATGCAGTCTCCGCATCGCCGCCATCGAGCCGCTGAGTGAACCGCGCGGCGAGCATTACGAGTTTGATCCGGAGGAAATGCTGCTCGCCATCGCGCAGTCTCGCATTGTGCGCGCGGTGCATTCCAGGCGCCAGCTGTTCGAACTGATGGTCGAGTTCTGGACCGATCACTTCAACATCGTCGCATCGAAAGGTCACTGCCGGTGGGTGCGCTTTGCCGATGAGATCGAAGTCATACGGCCGCACGCGATGGGACGGTTTCAGGACCTGGTCCGCGCGAGTGCCACAAGTCCCGCGATGCTCGTCTATCTCGACGGCCACGACAACAAAGTGCTGCATCCAGGCGATCGTCCGAATGAGAACTACGCCCGCGAGCTGCTCGAACTGCACACGCTCGGTGTGGACGGCGGCTACACGCATCGCGATGTGCTCGAGTCGGCGCGCTGTCTCTCCGGCTGGACGTATGGCCATGACTTCTGGCGAGGACGCGTGTCCCGTGTGGCGTTCGATCCCAAGCGACACGATGACGGCGCGAAGGAAGTGCTCGGCATCACCATTCCAGCAGGCGGCGGCGAAGCCGATCTCGATCGGCTGCTCACCATCGTCTGCACGCATCCGTCGACGGCGCGCTCCGTGGCGCGGCGCCTGTGCCGTGCGTTCATCGCCGATCCTGCTCCGCCGGCGGCACAGAGCGCTGTCGCTGAGGCATTTCGATCGAGCGACGGTGACATTCGAACGACGCTCCGCGCGCTGTTTGAGCGCGAAGAGTTTCAGGCCGCGCGAGGCAACTTGTTCAAGCGGCCATTTCGGTTTCTCGTGAGTGCGCTCCGTGCAACGGCTGCCGCCACCGACGGAGGACTTGCTCTCGTCAGCGCGCTGCGGCGCATGGGGCAGGCGCCAAGCGAGTATCCGACGCCGGATGGGTATCCGCTCGAAGCGGCACCGTGGATCGGTTCGCTGTATTGGCGCTGGAACTTGGCGGTGGCGCTGAGTCGCGGCCGGCTGGATGGCACGCGCATTGATCGTGAACGGCTGTTGAAGGCCACGGGTTCGGAAGACGCGCTCGTCGCGCACTGCTTTGGCCGGCAGCCGACCGCGGACGAGATGGCGATCGTGCAGGCGTCTGGCGATCCGATTGCGGTCGCGCTGGCAGGTCCGGCGTTTCAATGGCACTGAGGGAGATTCTTCCATGCGCATCACACGCACCGACGCCATCGACCGGATGAACGACGCTGAGCGCACGCTCGTGGTCGTGTTCCTGCGCGGCGGCGCCGACGGCTTGACGCTGGTCCCGCCGCATGCGATGGATGGCTATCGCCGCGCGCGGCCCACGCTCGGCGTGGCTGCGCGCGATGTGATCGATCTCGACGGAGTCTTTGGACTTCATGCACGGATGAAGGCGCTGATGCCGCTCTGGGAGCGAGGTTCGCTGCGGATCATTACGGGTGCCGGCACCGCCGACACATCGCAGAGTCACTTCGAGGCCCAGGATTATCTCGAGCACGGCGGCATGCCCGGCGCCGGCTGGCTTGCGCGGTACCTGCGGGCGCGAACGCCGGCGCCCGGTCCGCTCGGAACCGTCGCCATCGGTACGACGCTGCCCGAATCACTGCGCGGTGCGCCGGGCGGTGTCGTGATCCAGCGGATCAACGACTTCGAACTCGCGGGCGATGACCAGCGTGTGATCGATGCACTGCGGGCTTTGTACGAACACGACAGCACGCTGGGTCCAGTGGCGCGCGCGACATTGGACGCGGAGCGCCGAATGCGCGCTTTGCGCGGCGCAGATGACGCGGGCGGCATGGTCTATCCGGACACCACGCTCGGCCGCGGCTTGCGCGAGGTCGCGCGGCTGATCAAGGCTGACGTCGGGCTGATCGCAACGACCGTCGATGCCGACGGCGGGGCGCTCGGCTGGGACACGCACTTCGTGCAGAGTGCGGCAATCGGAAGCCTGATGGAGGATCTCGCCCAATCGATCGCGACGTTTGTCGAGGACCTCGGCGAGCGCCGTTCCCAGGTGACGATCATCGCCATGACGGAGTTCGGCCGCCGCGTCGCAGAAAACACGAGCCTCGGTACCGACCACGGGGCCGGCTCCGTCGCGTTCATGGTCAGCGACACGCTTCCGGACGGCGGCGGACTTCACCGCGGTTTCACATCACTCGATGCCGACACGCTGACAGGCCCAGGCGATGTCCCGGTGACGACGGACTTGCGCACCATCATCGGCAGCGCGCTGATGCAGCATTCGCCGACGTTGGAGCTGTCGCGGGTTTTCGCAAGGAAGAAGTAAGAAGAGAAGTAAGAAGGCAAAGGGCAGAAGGACCCGTCCTTATACGGCTCGTAGTTGATTCGCGCGCGCCGTACGGCGCGTGTTAGGTTGCGCGCGGGCCCGCGCTGCCGCATACTTCCGTGACGCAAGGCAAAGGCAAGGAGGCCGCATGCACGTCACACAGCACACACGGG
>Ga0163155_10005183_pt1 | contig 13085 bp, 12 predicted proteins | sample OliLakLV19SP4G1_FD_148611 | JGI IMG/M metagenome (GOLD analysis project Ga0163155, IMG submission 148611) | Freshwater microbial mat bacterial communities from Lake Vanda, McMurdo Dry Valleys, Antarctica - Oligotrophic Lake LV.19.SP4.G1 | ecosystem: Environmental > Aquatic > Freshwater > Lake >...
GTATCTAACTGTGGCTACGACTCGGCCTGAGACGATGCTCGGCGATACGGCGGTGGCGGTGCACCCGGATGATGAACGCTACACGCAGTACGTGGGAAAGTTTCTCGAGCTGCCATTGACGGGGCGGAAGATTCCGGTGATCGCGGATTCAGCGCTGGAGCTCGGCTTTGGCACGGGCTGTTTGAAGGTGACTCCGGCGCATGATCCGGTGGACTATCAGATTGGGCAGCGCCATAAGTTGCCGCTGATCACTATTCTCACCGACAGCGGCACGATGAACGAGAACTGTCCGGAGAAATACCGCGGCCTGGATCGATTTAAAGCGCGCACGCAAATCGTGGAAGAGTTGAAGGCGCTGGGCCTGGTGGGCGAGGTGAAAGACCATCCGCAGCAGGTGGGGCATTGCTACCGCTGCAACACGATCATTGAGCCGCATCTGAAGGCGCAGTGGTTCGTGAAGATGAAACCGCTGAGCGAGCTGGCGGTGAAGGCGACGGCGGAAAAGCGCGTGACGTTTCATCCCGAGCGCTGGACCAAAGTGTATCTGAAGTGGTTTGAGGAGGTGCGCGACTGGCCGATCAGCCGGCAGATCTGGTGGGGGCATCAGATCCCGGTGTGGTACGACTTGGAAGAAAACAAAGACACGATCACCACGATCGAGGCGGGGCCGGACGAACCGTACGATCTGGAAAAGGACGGCAAGCGCTTCCGTTTCATTATCGGTGAAAACGCGAAGGCGATCGTGGCGACTGAAGACCCGTCGGCGATGCCACAATATAAGGGGCGCACGCTGTTGCGCGATCCGGACGTGCTCGACACGTGGTTCTCCAGCGCGCTCTGGCCGTTTAGCACGCTGGGGTGGCCGGAGAAAACCGCGGACCTCGATTATTTTTATCCGACCAGCACGCTGGTGACATCGCGCGGCATTATTTATTTCTGGGTGGCGCGAATGGTGATGATGAGCGAGTGCATGTTGGACAAAGAACCGTTTTCCGACGTGGTGATTCACGGCACGGTGCTGGACGGCGAAGGCAGCGTGATGAGCAAATCCAAGGGCAATGGCATCGACCCGCTGGATATCATACAGCGTTACGGCGCCGATGCGATGCGGTACACGCTCGCGGATATGGCGACCGGCGGGCAGGATCTGAAATTTCCCGTGCAGATCGTGTGTCCGCACTGCGACGAGCTACAGGACCTGCCCGCCAAGCGCACACAAGCGGCGATGAACTGCAAGAAATGCAAAAAGGAATTTCAGCGGCCTGTGCCGTTTACGGCGCCGCTGCCGGGCATGCCGATGGGGCCGCTGGATAGCGCGCGGTTTGAAAAAGGGCGCAACTTCGCCAACAAGGTGTGGAACGCGGGGCGCTTCGTGTTGACGTCGATTGCGGCGACGACCGGAGCTGAGGCGACTCAGGAAGCGATCTCATCGGGGATGCGCGCCGAAGACCGCTGGATTCTATCGCGGCTGAACAGCACGGTGCGGGACGTGACGGCGGCGCTGGAAATGTTTGAATTCAGCAAGGGCATCGGCATTCTGTACGATTTCTTCTGGAACGAATTTTGCAGTTGGTACATCGAATTGAGCAAACCGCGTTTGGCCTCGACCGACACTGGAAACGATGGTGCGGCGGCTAAGGCGGTGCTACTCTATACATTAGATCGCTCGCTGAGGCTGCTGCATCCATTCTGCCCGTACGTGAGTGAGGCTCTTTGGGGCGAGATGGGTAAACGCGCTACGCTATCGGAAAGAAACTTGAATCGTGGCGAATACGGCGGTGGCGCCGCTCGTCAAAAAGAGGCAGGATTGCTGATCTCGGCGCCGTGGCCGCTGACCGAGGCGGAACGGGTGAAGCCCGAACTGGAAGAAGAATTTGCGAGCACATTCGAGGCGGTGATCGCGGTGCGCACGGTGCGGCAGGAATTGATAGACAATTCGCCCAAAGAGCGCAAGAAAGAAGTGTCCGCTTTACTGGCCAAACCGTTCAAAGTGGCGGTGCGAACGGGCGACGCGACAGTGGCGGCGCGGTTGCAGAGTCAGGCGCACATTCTGACGCAGATGTCGACTATTGAGTCGCTTGAAATCGGCACGCGTATCGCGCCGCCAAAGCCGGCATCCGCCACGGGAATCAAGGGCGGTACGATTTATGTGGCGTTGAACGCGGAACTGGTGGATGTGGAAAAACGGCGGCTGGTAAAAGAGATCGGCAAAGCCGAACAGTTCATTCCGAAAATTGAAGGCAAACTGAAGAACGAAAATTTCATCAAGAATGCGCCGCTGGAACTGGTCAATGAAGAGCGTGAGAAATTAAAGGAGACGCAGGCCAGGCTGGCGACGTTGAAGGCGGCCCTGGCGGATTTGTAAGGTGGACTGTTGCGCACCAGGAAATGAGGAACTATGAAAACGATCCTGAAACTGAGTCTGATGCTGTTCGCGCTGGCGCTGGTACTGCCGGTGGAGGCGGCGCGCGCGGAGGGCGTGAAGCAGCCCGTATTCGTGATGGTGCCGCACAATAAAAAATACAGCGCGTGGTCGCTCTTTGTCGTCGCGGATAAAGACGACCCGAGCAAGCTCTTGTCATTCGGTCTTGAAAAACTGCTCGGAAAAAATTCCGAAGACCTCGCGCCCAATGGCTTCGAGAATGTCGTGGCCGCTCAGCAGGACCCCAAGACGCCGCGCGAAAACCTGGGCTCGCTGGAAGCCAGCCAGTTCGGTTCCGGGCAGATCAAAATTGAGAAAGACGACGCGCTGCACACCTCGCTTTCTCCTGCGGGCAGTGATGCCTACCGGCTGCTGGTCAGCATGCGCATCGCGGCCGATCAACGCTTTGACATTGGCGGAAAAGCGCAGGGCAAGCGCGATGTCTTCATCAAGTACGACAAAGCGACGAAGACGTGGTCCGCCAACGCCACGACGCTCAAAGACAGCGACGGCAAAAGCGTCGTTGAGGGCGCCGGCAAGCCGATCTCCGGCATTGTTTTTCCCGTCAAAGGCACGGGCATTTACCGCGTCGTCGGAGTCGTTGAAGGCGAACCTGTTGTGTTGCTTGATCGGTAAATTTGTCCGTTGTCCGTTGTTCGTTGTCAGTGGCCGGTTTTTCGGGCGTCGATGCTCCAGTGACGACCGACAACGGACCACTGACGTTCTCTTTTTGGGAGGCCGTCAAAATCGTGCGAACACTTGCCAGGATTCAATTCGCTGCTCTTCTCGCCGTCAGTTTCTTCGTCGGAGACGCTCGCGCGGAGGGCGACAAGCAGCCTGTTTTTCTGATGTGTCCGCACGTGAAGAGATACAGCGCGTGGTCCGTTTATCTCACCGTCGACAAGAGCGACCCCGTGAAGATTCTGACTCTGGGATTGGACAAATTGCCCGGTGTGAATTCGGTGGACCTTGATGGCTTCTCCGCGGTGCAGACCAAACAGAGCGGCCCTGGTGAAGCAATCGGTACCTTGAAATTTTCCGACTTCGGCAGCGGCGTGATCAAGGTCGCTAAAGACGATGCCCTCCATTTGTCGGCCTCGCCCGTGGATGCCGAGACCGTGCGTTTGAGCATCAGCATGCGCTGCACGTCGGACAAGCGCTTCGTTATTGGCGGAAAAGAACAGAAGACGCGCGACGTGGTCCTCAAGTACGACAAGGGTGCGAAGAAATGGAATGCCGTCGCGCTGACCATGAAGGATATCAATGGCCGCAAAATTCTTGAATCCGGAGCGCCTCTGGCCGGCATCCGCTTCCCTGTGACCGGCACCGGGATCTACCAGATCGTGGCCATTTCCGGCGGCGACGAGGTCGTGCTCATCGATGGTTGGCGCAAAGAGCCGGAGTAACCTTCTCCGCCGCCCCCTTCCCTTAAAGGGGAGGGGAGACGGCAGCGTACCGCAGGCTTCCAGCCCGCCGCCGTTGGGAATAATGCCGAGGCGGTCGCGAACAGAAATTCCACAGACGTTGGGGGGTCGAGCAGGCAGGATGCCTGCGGTACAAACGTTCCTGAATTTGAAACTGCTCCTGCGTGCCTTAAAGTCCTGTCTCGCCAGTCTCCAGCAGGGACTCGCAGACAGGATTTTTTTTGATGACTCTCGCAGCGACATTTCAGCGCCTGAAAAGTGAAAAGCGCGCCGCCTTCATTCCCTTCTTCGCGGCCGGCGATCCCGACATTCCGACAACGGCGGCGCTGATCAAAGCTGCCGCGGCAGCGGGCGCGGACATCATCGAAGTGGGAGTCCCATTCTCCGATCCCATCGCCGACGGCCCCGTTATTCAGGCCGCGTTCCACCGCGCGCTCGATAAGGGCTTCAAGGTCGCGCCGCTTTTCGACATGGCCACATCCCTGCGCGCCGGCGGATTAAAAACGCCGCTGGTCTGCATGGTCAGCTACTCGCTTGTTTTCAAACGCTCGCTGGATGCTTTTTTGAAATCCTGCAAAGACGCCGGTTTCAACGGGCTTATCATTCCTGATCTGCCGGCCGGCTACGAAGGCGATGCGTCCGAGCGCGCCACGGCCGCCGGACTCGATCTCATTTTTCTGATCGCTCCGACGACGCCGCCCGATCGCCGCGAGATCATTGCACAGCGTTCGCGCGGCTTCATTTATTATGTTTCCGTCACGGGCATCACCGGCGCGCGCACGGTTCTGCCGGAAGACCTTGGCGACAATGTCCGCGACCTAAAGAAGCGCACGACTACGCCCGTTTGCGTGGGCTTTGGAATTTCCAAACCCGATCAGGCGGCCGCGGTAAGCGCCGTTGCGGATGGCGTCATCGTCGGAAGCGCGCTGGTCAAAAAAGTGGAAGAGGCTCTCTCCCAAAAATTAAGCGGCGACGCGCTGGTTCAGCATGTCACCGGTTTGGTCGGAGAACTCGCCGCGGCAGTGCACGGCGCGAAATAGGTTAGTCCTTCTTCTTGGGCTCCACCGCCCATGGCACGACGTCGGGTGGATTCAAAATGATATCCTGCGCCCACGGCACATTGCGTTCCATGCCCAAGTCGCGGAGCTTCGGCCAGTACTTCATGAACTTCGGGTGCGGCTTGCGCGTGCCTGAGTACGTTTTGTTCCACGTATAAAACAGGCGGAAGTAGTTTCCAATTTCGACCTTGATGTACTGGCTCGAATGCGTGGGCCGGTACATGTCCAGGTATTCAAAAAACGCATCGGGCGCATCGGGATGCGCCGGGCCCCAGCCCGTTTTTCCGTCCGGACTGCAGATCCCTTCCAGCTTGTTCGTCGCAAGGGCCCTGCGCATGTATTCGTCGCCGTTCAGGCCTTTATAATTGTAGCCGCAGAATTCCTTGTACATCAGCATGGCCGTGTCGGTATCGAGGCAGACCGATCCGCGGAACTTCGCCAGCGAGAGAAAATCCTGCGCGAGCGGACTGGCGCGGCGTTCGCCCACTGGCAGTTCGTTATACGCATCCATGATGCGGCCGCGCATCCAGGTGTAGCCGGATGGCGTGAAAATGAAGCCGGTCAGGAAGAGTCCTCCGCAGACGACGCCGATTCCCAGCTTCCACTTCCAGCTCATCGGTTTTGCCATGGCACAATCCTCTGCGTGAGACCGCTTGATCTTTCGACTATCTGCCCGTTCCGTTACCGCAGCGCCGTCGGCGTGGTCTCGTTGCCATCGTTGCGCAGCGCGCCTTCTCGATCGCGCTTGGCGTCGGGTACGCGCGGCGAGTGGGTCTGAATCCAGTCCGGGCGGCCGCGGATCACGGTGATGATGCCGCGCCATTCCTCGCTGTCCTTCGCGTCTTCGCCGGTCAACAGCACCAGCGTTTCGTGCGCGGCCTTCTTCACTCGCGGATCGTCGTTCTCAACCTGCTCAACCAGGAAATCCAGCGCGGCCAGATCCTTGATGTACGAGAGCGGCTTGATCAGTTCGGCGCGTCCCGTGCGGTAGCGGTGAAACGCTTGAATGATGTGGCCCGGTGCGCGCTTGTCGCCCAACTTCGCCGCGACTGCCGTCGCCGCTGTCTCGCGCAGTTTCTCGTCGTGCTCGTCCAGGATGGCCGACAGCAGGGCTTCCACCGTTTCTTTGTTTTTCGCGCGCAGCTCTCCGAGCGCGAAGGCAGCGCAGATGCGTGTGTCGGAATCGCCTGAATTCTTCAGCAGCTTCGTGAGCGGTTCCACGGCCGCCATGTTGCCTAGATAGCCGAGCGCCGTCGCCACCCCATCCAGTTTTTCAGTGCGGCTGTTCAGGCGTCCAATCAATTCCTTCGCGGTGGTGTCGTCGATCAGCGTCACGACCGCCTTGGCGGCCTGCGCGCGCACCGGTTTGGAACGGTCAAAGAGCATGTTCGTGGCTTCGCGCACCACGTTCTCGCTTTTGTCGCCGATGCGGCCGATGGCGTCGATGATGCCGCCGCGCTTGCGTTCGCTCTCTTCGCTGGTCTTCACCAGCAGGTAGGGAATGATGCGCTTGCCTTCCCGGGAGATCGTGCGCATCATCAGTTCGTATTCGTTGGGATCGGCGTTGTCGAAAATGTTGAGCGCGCGATCGACCAGTTCCTTCAGCAGCTTCTCATCCTTCTTGGCCAACTCGGTGATTTTTTTCTGCAGCGTCGCGGCGTCTTCCTTGGTCCACTTGCCTTCGTTGGCCGCTTCCTGAATCGAGATGATCGCTTCTGACGAGGCGTCAAAGCGGAACGTCGTGCCCTGCACGCGCGACGACGGATCGACGGAAGGCTCCATCAGCTTCAGGATCACGTCCAGCGACACACCCTTCTTGATCATGTTGTTGACTTTGGTATTATCGAGAACCTCGCCGGCGGATGCTCCCAGCGCTACCGTCATCGCCGCGGTGGCGATCACACAACACATCCCGCGCGATACATAAACCAGTGGACTCACAGTCAAATCTCCTGAGGTGCATGAGGGCAGACGAAACGACACTGCCTGCCGTAAAGACCCTGTACAACCCAACGTTCCTAACACCGCGCTTTTTCGTTAACCACCCCGAGCAACAAAGTCACAGGTATTTTCCGTCATCATTCGTCATTTCTCCCTCAAAAGCAAACAAAATCCACTTCCCGTGTCCGCGGGATGCTATGCCTTTGCTTTCACACGGACGAGCAACTGTAATTAAACGCACATGTGTGGTTCACTCACTGCCATCACCATTCTTGTTTAAAAAAGTATAATCTGTTTAAAAACGTGTAAACGAGCGCTAAACGTGCTTTTTGGAGATCGTAGAGCCTGTCGCACAAAACATTGCTGCAGCAATTCAAACGAAGCCGGTTTACTTTCCCGGCTTTCGGGTGCTTCGCCAGAGTTTCAACAGGTTGTGCGCGCTGCAGGTGAAGCGACCTTCCCCACGTCCGGTGGACGCGGGTTGTTGTAGTTTAGTTCAATCCAGCCTCGAACGCTTCGGGGCTGACGTAGCCTAATGAACTATGCCTTCTGCGGCGGTTGTAGAACACTTCAATGTATTCAAAGATTGACTGCCTCGCCTGCTCGCGCATCCGGCATTTCCACGCCAGCCAGTCTATTCCTCCGATCTTCATCCCAAAGGCGCTTCAATCGTCCCACATGCGCCTGCAATTCGTCCTTCAAAGTATTGGGCAGCATGGTGCGCCGGTCTTTTGCACCCTTGCCCATCCGTACCGTGATGATATTACGGTTAAAATCCACATCCTTCACACGCAACCGCAAGCACTCCATCAACCGCATGCCCGTCCCATACAGCAGACGCCCCATCAACCGCCACGTCCCCGTCAACCCCTCCAGCACCTGCTGCACTTCCTCCCGGCTCAGCGTTTCCGGCACGCGTTTCGGGCGCTTCGCGCGCACAATATTCTGAATCATTCCTACGTCCGTTTTCAGCACGTGCTTGTAGAGAAAAATAATTGCGTTCAATGCCTGGTTCTGCGTGCTCGCCGCAACATGCCGCTCAACCGCCAGATGCGTCAGATACCGCCCCACTTCGTCCGCGCCCATTTGCGCCGCATGCCGCACCCCGTGAAAATGCACATACCGCTTGTACCAGTTCACATAGGACTCCTCCGTCTTCAGCGAATAATGCCGCAGTCTCAACTCGTTACGGAGTTGCTCGATCAATTTCGGCTGGAGAGGTGTCGGCGGCTGGAATGCGGTAATTGCCGTGTTAATACCCATTACTATACCGTATTTTGTTAGCTCACAATAGGGATAGTAGTGGCGAGTTACATGTGTTATTTTTCTCTTGGTAACCTCAATCTGTGCGGTAATCTTAAAGCCTGCTAAAACCGCATGAATGCAGTCGAATAGGATGTTAGGCAGCTGAAAAGACCCCACTCTCCTTACGCCCGCTGCCAGTACACAACCCTTACCGAGCTTGCTGTCCCTCGCGCAAAGACTAATTGGAGAACGATATGACGGAGAAGAAGAGTGTCCTGGTGATTGGCTTGCAACCAACGCTCATTGATTTCTCTGACCCTGACTACGCGGCCTACCCTGGCATGGACGCGGCGAAGGTATTGGCTGGCCTCAAGGCCTCTGAAGACAGCTTGACTGACCGCGGCTACGACGTACAAATGTGCCTGACCGATTTTGGCGCAACAGCTGAAGAAGTTGTTCGAAACCAGCTGGAGCAGAAGCCGTTCGATTGCATCCTCATCGGGGCAGGCGTACGAACGATCGCAGGAAACTTCCTATTGTTTGAGAAGTTGATAAACGTCGTACACGCGCACGCCCCTCAAGCCAAGCTGTGCTTCAACACCAAGCCGACTGACACAGCTGAAGCAGTACAGCGCTGGCTCTAAACGTTCATGGTTTCGCGCGAGGCACAGCTGCCTAACCCCTCGCTCAAGCGGAGCGACAGATCGAGCCTCGCGGCGTAAACTCTATGCATCCATATGGGAGACATAAGATGGCCTTTTCCCTGAAAGACGTGGAGAAAATGGCTCGTGCGCTCGCAGCTGAGGAACGCGCCCAGCTTGTGGAGGCGCTACTCGCGTCCCTCCAGATTCCGCCACTCTCGGACATCGAGACCCTCTGGGACCGAGAGATCGAGGCTCGCGTGGCGGCCCATGACCGTGGCGAAACCCAGACCTACGCCGCTGAGGCCGTCTTTGCCGAAGCGCGGCGCCTGTCTCGGTGAACTCAGCCCGGTTCGTACCGGCTGCACGCCGTGAGTTCCTCGCCGAGATCGTCTACTACAACCAGGAGCAGACTGGGCTTGGTGCTCGGTTCACTGCCGCAGTCGAAGAGGCAACGGCGCGCACTGGCCTTTCCCCATGCAGGTTCGCCGGCAGCGGCGAATACCCGGCGGGTGTTTCTCCAAGGCTTTCCCTTGTCTATCGTCTACCGCGAAGGCCCAGCCGGAATCGTCGTATTTGCGGTGGCTCATCAGTCCCGGCGTCCCGGCTATTGGGAGTCACCAGTCCAGGACCGCTAACCAATCACTGCAGCCGACGCAGTGCGGCCTGCGGCCGCCACCCGCGGCTGAGTTCAGACGTTAGGTTGCCCAAGGTTCACTGATGGAGTTCGACTGGGATCCCGCCCAAGGCGCAGGAGAATGAAGCAAAGCACAAGGTCAGCTTCGCCGAGGCCACCGAGGTATTCGCCGACAATCTCTCGTCATCCGCTCCGGACCCTGACCACTCCGTCGATGAGGAGCGCTTTGTCATATTCGGCCGAACCCTCAAAGACCGATACCTGGTCGTGGCGTTCACGGACCGCGGTGCTGGACTCAGGCTCATCTCAGCTTGGGGGGAATGACCCGCCGGGAACGCCAAGCCTGTGAGTAATAAAGACCAAGATCTGCGACCCGAATAGCCCTCGGAACTCATCCGTTCCGGCACCCGGGGCAAGTACGCCCAGCGATATCGGGACGAAGGGACAAACGTTGCCCTCATCGATCCCGATCTCCACAAGCTCTTCCCCGACTCGGACGCCGTCAACAGCGTCTTCCGCGACTATGTTGATAAGCGCCAGGGGTCGGCAACCTAAGCAACAGTTCCAGCCGTCGCCCAGCGGCGCTTCGCGCCCCTCGGGTCCCTCGCTTACGCTCGGCGCGGCTGAGCCGAGTCATCGGGCCGCATAGTCACCCTTGCCGGTAATCACGTCACGCGTTACTATAGGCGATGATTAGGTCGTTCAAGTGCCCTGATACTGAAGCACTTTCCCGCGGGAATCGGGTCAAGCGGTTCGTGAACATCGAAGCTGTGGCACGGCGGAAGCTGAGGCAACTCGATATCGCCTCCCGGCTGAGTGACCTGAAAGTGCCGCCCGGCAATCGCCTTGAAGCCCTGAAGGGAAAACGGTCCGGCCAGTACAGTATTCGCGTCAACGATCAGTGGCGGGTCTGCTTTCAGTGGACTGCTGCAGGTGCCGCAGATGTAGAGATTGTCGATTATCACTGAGGTGAAGCCATTATGAGCAAGCTCGTGCCGATTACACCGGGCGAACTCCTGAGCGAGGAGTTCCTGACGCCCATGGGGATTAGTCAGTATCGGTTGGCGAAGGAAATTGATGTACCAGCACAGCGAATCAGCGGAATCGTTGCCGGGAAACGGGCGATTACTGCCGATACGGATTTGCGCTTGTGTCGGTTCTTTGGACTTTCCAGCGGCTATTGGCTGCGCGCCCAGGTTGCCCATGACACTGAAGTAGCGGAACGTGAGCTGGGTGCCGTATTGCGAAGGATCCGGCCATGGGCTGCGAATGTGGCCCAACCACGCGCTACAGCTGACGCCGCTACACGGCGCCGCTGATCTTCGACGTTGGACCGCACAGACAAGCAACGTGGCAGTACTGACGTCCTTCTAACACTATGGAGCTCCGATGTCCCTCTCGTTCTCGAATCCCCCGGATGTGCATGCGCCACTTGGCCTCTACAGCCATACAGTTTCGGTGCCGGCGGGCACTGAGCTTGTGTACCTCTCAGGGCAACTTGGCGTGCGTCCCGACGGCTCTACGCCGCCAACAATCGCCGAACAAGCCGATCAGGTCTTTGCCAATATCATCACGCTATTGCGTAGTCATGGGCTCGGAGCTTCGGACATCATCAAACTAACCACCTTCATGGTTTTTGGGCACGATGGAGAGGCCGTTCGAGCCGCAAGGATCAAGCACCTTGGTATTCATCGACCAGCGTCAACAGCCGTATTCGTCTCGCAGTTGGTTGATCCGGCTTGGTTCGTAGAAGTCGAGGTGGTCGCTGCCAAGCCGGTTGGTCACGCGCGTCAGCATGTGCCAACAGCGGCCTAACCACTCACTCAAGCGGGGCGCCAACGGCAGACCACCAGGCCGGGTCTGCCGGTACCCGGTACACCTTCGCCAGCCCTCGCCCGGAGGCCTGCCGCCGCAAGCACTTTCTGGCTATAGTCACGCACCTCACCCAAACACCCCTGGCGGATACCGATAATGAACAGTCCCTGGATAAACAAGCCGCGCAGCCGGCGTGCAACCCTGCAATCAGCTCTCGGCATCGGCGGCATCGCCGCCGGTGGGCTGTTGCTCGGCGCCTGCGCCTCTACCAGCCAGTCGCAGCCGACCGGCGCAAAGCGTGTGCCGGTGGATTTCAAGGATCCCCGTCAGAGCCTGCGGGCCTTCATCAAGCTGACCGGAGACCTCGACCCCACCAGGGAAACGCCCGGCTGGTTTGGCGGCACCGTCTTCGGCGATACCCGGCGCGATCGTCCGCTGCAGCCGCTGATCGGCATTCAGGGTTTCGGCGTGGTCCGCACCGAGGCACAACCGGACGGCTCTTTCCGGGTGTTCAACCGGGAATGTGCGTTCTATACGGACCTCAAGACCGGCAAGTTCATCGACCAGTGGAAGAACCCCTACACCGGCGAGATGTGTGACGTTAAACCCATCCACAACATGACGGTCAATGCGCACCTGATCGTGAGTCCAAAGTTCGGCACTGCCATCGAGATGGACTTCGACGGCAAGCTCATGCAGGTGCCGCTGCCCCTGGGCTGGGATGTCTTCGACGACAAAGTGTTCTCGACCTTCGAGGTGCACACTTCGTTTCCTAGTGAACTCACCCCGGAAAAGTGGCCGCGGGAGTCCGCCGGCAAGGTGCTGCGCATTGCGGAGATCTTCCAGCGGGTTGCCAGCCTCGCTGACGTGGACAACCCGGACATCACGAGCGCCGATTACTCCGGCACCTGGACCCGCGTCGGCCCCTGGTTACCCTGGATGCGTCAGGGCCAGGCGGACGGCAGCCTCGTGTTTCGCACCTTCATGACGAAACTGAAGTCGGCAGATCAGCTGCCACCGGATCTCAGGGCCATCATCAAGGAGCGTCTGCCCGAGTATTTTCAGGCGCCGTCGCCGGACACCTGGGGCAGCAAGAACGATTCAAGCTTCAGCGTCTACGCCCGGGAGAACACGCCCCTGCCGGCGCAGAAATAGACCTCAGTGTCGTAGCTTGCCTGCCGGCCGGAGGCGCGCTCCCAGCCGCGCCAGCAGTTGCGGCAGGCCCGCAGCGTACTCCGCTACGGTGCGCAGCACATTGGTGTGATTGACGATGCGGATACTGTAACTGACGGTGTTGGAGTGATTCATGGTCGTGTGCCACCAGTTGGCCGGCATGAAGAGCGCCTGCCCTGCCTTCAGCACCAGCGATACCGGGTGGGTCCTCCGCAGTAGCGGAAAGCGGTCGAGTGAGGCCAGTTCGAGGTTATAGACCCTGGAGTTCCGCAGCTGCCAGGGATACTGCGCGCCTGCGTAGCGATACAGGTACGGACCATCCTCCGGAGGAAACAGCAGGAATTCCTTCTCCCCCTCGAGCTGGATGAAGCCCACATGCACGGCCACGTGGTCGACGTGGACAGGCCCGAAACCCGTGCCACGCTGGCCGATGAACAGCTCGGGTCCGCTGATCCGGTCGAGACCGGGCAGGTCTGCCCAGTTCGGCGTGAACTCCGGCGGCAGGACGAAACGGGACCGGAGCCGGCTCAGGTGGCGGTTTACCGACAGATGCATGAGATACGGGAGCTTCGGCGGATTCTGTTGCCGGAACAACCGCAGGTAATCCCGCAACGTCGAGATCCCCAGCGCCTCCCGGTTCTTTGCCTGATCGTTGCGGATCACCCAGCCATAGGAGCCCTGCAGCCGGGCAAACTCCAGATGACCATAGGTCGCAGACAGCGTATCGAC
>Ga0163155_10005184_pt1 | contig 13085 bp, 10 predicted proteins | sample OliLakLV19SP4G1_FD_148611 | JGI IMG/M metagenome (GOLD analysis project Ga0163155, IMG submission 148611) | Freshwater microbial mat bacterial communities from Lake Vanda, McMurdo Dry Valleys, Antarctica - Oligotrophic Lake LV.19.SP4.G1 | ecosystem: Environmental > Aquatic > Freshwater > Lake >...
TGCGTCTCAGTGGTTGTCGCCAGCCCGGCGCTCTTTCGCGTTCAGTGCAAGACACCAAGACAGATGGAGTTGGCGAATGCGTTCTGCCGGTTTTGGGAGCTTGCGGAGGGGAGCGGATGAGTTTGACGCGTAATCTTTGCTCCTCGGATCCGAGCGGCTCAGGATCAGCCCGGCCCCTGCTTCGTCGTTCCCTTACCTTGCCTCAGTAGATTTGCGCGGACGTCGATCGCGAACGGCCAAAGGGGGTCAATGACGCTGCGAGCCATGTCTTTGAAACGCGCTCCTTCGGTGATCTTTGCGATGACGCGCAACTCCTTGTCCGGTGTTATCACGACTTGGGGTACCAGTCGCGTGTCGACACCAACCAGAGCATCGCGTCGGCGCGTCTGCACCCAGATCTCGCTGACCAAACTCAGACGCCCAGGTTTCGTCGGTTCATTACCGACCCAGGCGTAGGCGATCTCCACATAGGAAGATTCGATCAGAAGGGGAAGTTCTACGCGACGCCGCTCCCAAATGGAATCGTCCCTGTTCCAGTTCCTCCTCATGGTCGCCTTGAGTTCACCATCAGCGCGTTCAAACATGTCATCCCTACATGCGTTGAGCAGGGCGATGTACGATTCACGAAGGTGCCGTTCGACAGACCTAATCGCGTCTCGCTCGTCTTGGCGGATCTCAGGGACCTCGGATTCGGCGAACAAGACGCTGTTCGTGAATTCAGCGTTGTTGCAGACGAATGCGAAAATATCGCTGACGGTCTCTAACGTCATAGTTCCAGTCCTTCCTTCTCTAACAGATCAAGGCATGCTCGTTGAGTGCTAACTGGCCAAATCTCGAATGGGCCGCGCGCTGCTACCCCGGCCAAATGAACTGCGATCGCTTTCAGGTAGAGCCGGAGGTCGATGGACGGTTGGTCGCCGAGCACAAGCGGAAGCCACGCAAGTAGCAGTTCGTGGAAGAAGATGTGAACGTGCGGGGTCGCGGTCGGGGATACTTGGTCTTTCCGAGCAGTAAGGAAGACCAGAACCCCTTGCCGCCCGCCAAGGCGCGAAGGGTCTAGCTCGCGACTGTAGTCCTCCAGCTGATTGGCGCGCTCCTCAGCGCCGATTTTGGCTTCGATGAAGACGACGGCTGCGGTGGATTCTAGAGCGACGTCCACGCGGCCTGCGCGCCCCAGAGTTTGTTCAGCCTTCGAGCACGCTTGAGCAAGCCGCAGTTCGCCCAAGTTGGGATTCTTGCGGCGGAGCAACGATTCAAGGCGTGCGCCGCACTGGCTCGAGAGCCCAGGATACCTGCAGGGCGGACGAGTGTTTAGAAAACTCGCGATAGCCCTGGTGTATGTCACCTCATCGCGCTCCAACCCGAGCAGTTCGAAAATGTCCGATGTGGCACCCAATGCGTCAATCGCCGCACGGGTGCGCCAATCTAGCTCTCTGCGCCGCAGCGCTTGCGCTCCGATGACTACGCGCATGATCGATTCGACGTGCGGCATCATACGTTCGCGGAATGAATCGAGATTATCTTCCTTTTCCTGCCCGCCTGTGGGGAGGGGTCTAGAGAAAACCAGAAGTCGCTCCACGAATTGTCGTCGGTCAATTTCGCGTCGCGCGACGTCGGGTTCGTGTTGCTGCGAAAGTGTGACTAGCTCCTCTACGAATCGCCGAACGTCCACGATTCCAGCCTACGGTAGGGCGGCCAGCAGGGCAATGATAGCGCATCGCACAGCCGACTCGTTCACCCAAAGCCGGCCCCGGGCAACGACAACTCCACCTCGAACACCATCCAACGCGGCGCTCGTCTCGGTGGGTTGCTCAACTTCCACACCCGGCTGGCCGCTTGAAACGCAAGGGATGCATTTTTGGACACTGTGAGCGGGCCACCCTTTTTCGTGGCGACCCCACATGCAAACGCCTTCGCTTTCACGACCTTCGTTCAGCGGGCTTCGCGTGGCTCGCGATCCGCGGTGACGACCCGCTAAAGATTCAGGAGCGGACCGGTCACCCTTCGTTCGCGATGACCCAGAAGTAAATCCGTAGCGCGGAGGTCGTTGGTCAGTCCATCGGAGAGGTGCTCCCCCGGGAATCGGGGGAAGCGCCAAGTCGAACCTCTATGTGCGCGGATGATCGTCGAGTTGGGACGCAATCGTCTCAAGGATTTGAGCTTCACAACATGGTTGAGACAGCCTTGGCTCGGGCACTCGTGTTTGGCGGCGGAGGCTTGCCGCTGGGAGATCGTCGCGCAGATAGCCGGTGAACTTCAGCGTCCGGGAATGGCCGTGGACGGCGGCAGAGTAAGGGCGGAGGAGCTGAGGTTGCTGGTGGCAGGGAGGCGGTCCTAGTGCGAGGGGGCGGGTCGCGGGCTTGGTGACCTGCCTCCATTTTTGCTCCAAATCATGCGAGAATTCGTCCCGATCACCTTCTGCACAGAGCGGGTGTGGCCCGATTTCGTCCGAATCTGATAGGTTGCCGCGCCGAAATGCAGCGGAACGAGCCAATGGCTAGAGAAGTGATGGGTGAGTGTGTTTGAGCAAGTTTTCAAGAACGTTGATGATGCGCTCCGGAAGGACGCGGGTTGCACCAGCGAGCTCGACTACACCGAGCAAAGCTCCTGGCTGCTGTTCCTAAAGTACCTCGACGCCATCGAGGCCGACAAGGCGACGGAGGCCAAGCTCGACGGCAAGAAGTACGACTTCATTCTCGATAAGGCGTATCGCTGGCCAAGCTGGGCGGCGCCCAGGGGCAAGGACGGCAAGATCGATCACAACGTCGCCCTCTCTGGCGACGATCTGACGGCCTTCGTGAACGGCAAGCTGTTCCCGTATCTGACGGGGTTCAAGCAGCGCGCGAGTGGGCCGAACACCATCGAATACAAGATCGGAGAAATCTTCGGCGAGATCAAGAACCGCATCCAGAGCGGTTACAGTCTACGCGAGGTGATCGATCACATCGACGAGCTGCGCTTTGGCTCGCAGGTGGAGAAGCATGAGCTGTCGCACCTGTACGAAGCCAAGATCAAGAACATGGGCAACGCGGGGCGCAACGGCGGCGAGTACTACACGCCGCGCCCGCTGGAGCGCGCCATCATTCAGGTTGTGCGCCCACAGCTTGGCGAGCGCATTTACGACGGGGCGGTCGGTTCGGCAGGCTTCTTGTGCGAGGCGTTCGCGTACCTGCAGCAAGCGAACCCGAAGCGCACCACGGCGCAAGACCGCGCACTGCAAGAGCGCACCTTCTACGGCAAGGAGAAGAAGTCCCTCGCGTACGTGATCGGCGTGATGAACATGATCCTGCACGGGATCGAAGCGCCGAACATCATCCACACCAACACGCTGACCGAAAACCTGGCCGACATTCAGGAGAAGGACCGCTACCACGTGGTGCTGGCCAATCCGCCTTTTGGCGGCAAAGAACGCCCGGAAGTGCAACAAAACTTCCCGATCCGCACGGGCGAAACGGCGTTCTTGTTCCTGCAACACTTCATCAAGATCCTGAAAGCGGGCGGCCGCGGCGGCGTGGTGATCAAAAACACGTTCCTCTCGAACACCGACAACGCCTCGGTGAGCTTGCGCAAGCTGCTGCTAGAAAGCTGCAACCTGCACACCGTGCTCGATTGCCCTGGCGGCACATTCCAGGGCGCCGGCGTGAAGACTGTGGTGCTGTTCTTCGAGAAGGGCGCGCCCACCCGCAAAGTCTGGTTCTATCAGCTCGATCCGGGTCGGAACATGGGCAAGACGAACCCGCTCAATGACGCCGATCTTGCTGAGTTTATCGCGCTACAGAAGACGTTCGCTGATTCTCCGAAGAGTTGGAGCGTGGACGCTAAGACGATCGATGCAACGACGTTCGACTTGTCCGTGAAGAATCCTAATGGTGGCGAAGAAGTAGTGCATCGTAGCCCGCAGGCGATTATGGAAGAAATCGCCGCGCTGGATGCTGAGAGTGCGGAGGTGTTGGAGAACATCCGCAAGCTGCTATGAAACTCACCAAAACATTCTTCGACGACATCTGCGGATTCATCCACTCCGCCCGCGCCACCGTCGCTCGGGGTGTCGACCTCGTGCAGGTGTATACGAACTTTGAAATCGGGCGCCGCATCGTCCAGCAGGAGCAGGCGGGTAAAGGCCGCGCCGCTTATGGGCAGGAGGTGATCAAGCAGCTCGCCGAACGCTTGATAGCGGAATTTGGCAGGGGTTACTCAACGCGCAGTTTGGAGCTCATGAGGCGGTTTTTTCTCCTTTATCAGGAGCGACTGCCACGGATCCCGCAATCACTGATTGCGCAATTGGGTGCAGGAACGAAACCGCAATCACTGATTGCGGAATTCTCCAATGACCCGCTTCGTCCCTTCTGCCTAAGCTGGACGCACTACATTCTCCTCCTTGGCGTCAAAAACCCCGATGAACGCAGTTTCTACGAAATCGAGTCGGCCGCTCAGGACTGGACCGTGCGGGAGCTGAAGCGGCAGTTCGACAGCAGCCTCTACGAGCGCCTCGCGCTCAGCCGGGACGAGAACGGGATCCGGAAGCTCGCCAAAGAAGGGCAGATCGTCGCTGATCCCGCCGACCTCCTGAAAGAGCCGCTCGTGCTGGAGTTCCTCGGCTTACACGAGAGCCACCATTACAGCGAAAGCGACCTCGAGACCTCCATCATTCAGCGCCTTGAGCATTTCCTGCTGGAGCTTGGAAAAGGTTTTCTTTTTGAGGCGCGCCAGCGCCGCTTCACCTTCGACGGAGAGCACTTTTTCGTCGATCTCGTGTTCTACAATCGTCTGCTGCGTTGTTACGTTCTCATTGATCTAAAACTTGGCCGTCTCACTCATCAAGATCTCGGCCAGATGCAGATGTACGTGAACGCGTTCGATCGCGAAGTGAAGCTCCCAGAGGAAAACGCAACGGTCGGTATCATCCTCTGCAAGATGAAGAGCAAGAGCCTTGTGGAGATCACCCTGCCGAAAAACACCAACATCCACGCCCACGAATACCAACTCTACCTACCCGACAAAGGTGAACTGCAGCGCAAACTGAACCAATGGGCGAAGGAGGTGGAGGGATGAAGACGCCGACCAACCAAGTAGGCCGCCGCACTGGACGCCGAGAGAGCGGAGGTGTTGGGGAGCATCAAGGGGGTGCTCGGATGAAGGAGGGGTGGAAGACAAGGACGCTGGCGGAAGCTTGCCAAATAAAGCCGCCGAAGTCTGAGGCTCGCGACAGACTTGCCGATTCAGATTTGGTTTCATTCCTGCCAATGGAGGCAATGGGCATTGATCAGATGCTCGTGAGCGCGACGCAAGCCAAATGCTTGAGCGAAGTCGCCGGCAGCTATACCTACTTTGCTGAAGGCGACGTGATGCTTGCCAAAATCACGCCATGTTTCGAGAACGGAAAGCTGGGCATCGCTTCCAACCTCAAGAACGGCGTGGGCTTTGGTTCGAGCGAATACATCGTCTTTCGCCCCGACGATTCAGTCACCAAGGAATGGCTCTACTACTTCCTCTCGCGCGAAGCATTCAGAACTGAAGGGGCAGCGCGAATGAGCGGAGCTGTCGGACACAAGCGGGTCGCCAAAGAGTTCATTGAAGCGTATCCCATTCCCGTTCCTCCGCTCCCCGAACAGCAGCGGATCGTGGGCGTGCTCGACGAAGCGTTTGCCGGCCTCGCCACCGCCAAAGCCAACGCCGAAAAGAACATCCAAAACGCCCGCGCGCTGTTTGAGAGCCACCTCCAATCCGTCTTCACCCAGCGCGGCATGGGGTGGGCGGATTCGACCATCGGAGCAGAGATCAAGTTCATCGACTATCGAGGCAAGACGCCGGTCAAAACGACAAGCGGCATCCGACTGATTACTGCTAAGAATGTGAAAATGGGATACCTCCAAGAGTTGCCAATGGAGTTCATCGCAGCCGGCGACTACAAAGGATGGATGACACGCGGCATCCCGCGAAAGGGGGACGTGCTCTTCACGACAGAGGCACCTCTAGCCAATGTCGCGCAGCTTGATACCGACGAGAAGGTCGCCTTCGCCCAGCGGATCATTATTATGCAGCCCAACGCGTCGAAGCTCGATAGCGCTTTCGTGAAATACCTACTGCTTTCTCAGCCGGTTCAGCAACGCATTCGAACCCAGGGAACGGGCGCTACAGTGCAAGGCATCAAAGCGAGTCTTCTCAAGATGATCGCAATTTCGTTTCCAAAGTCGCTCGACGAGCAGGGTCGGATTGTCGCCCAGCTGGATAGTTTGGGCGAGGAAACCCAACGCCTCGAAACCATTTATCAGCAGAAGCTCACAGCACTGGCAGCGATGAAAAAATCACTCCTCGACCAAGCCTTCACCGGTCAACTCTAGTCACCCGCCATGCCGGACCGCACCACCCAGCAATCTAGCATCATCCTCTACGAAACGCAGGACGGACGGACGAGCATTCAGTGTCGGTTCGAGAACGACACTATCTCGCTCATCCGAGCCGGTTCAGGTAACAGGGTCGAGGGTGAACCAAACATTTGCAGGGTATTTTAGCCGAAGGGGAACTAGCGGCCGAAGCAACTATCCGGAAATTCCGGATAGTTCGATCTGAGGGCAAAAGGGAGGTCACCCGTCAAGTCGAGCAAGACGCCCGAAATCCTGACCGCATGGACTTTCTGGCACAGCCCAGATAACTTGATGATAATTTGAATCATCTTGACCCATGAACGAACCCGAGACGAGAGCCGAGCACATCGACCCCGCACTGGCGGCGGCGGGCTGGGGCGTAGTCGAGGGAAGCAAGATCCGACGTGAGTTTCCTATCACCCCCGGCCGCATCAAGGGGCTCGGTCGGCATGCCCGGCCGGACCGCGCCGACTACGTGCTCGTGTACCGCAACCGCAATCTCGCTGTGCTCGAGGCCAAAGCTTGGCACGAGCCACTCACCGAAGGCGTTGGCCAAGCCAAAGACTACGCGGGCAAGCTCGCCGTGCGCTTCGCCTACTCGACCAACGGGCAAGGCATCTACGCCGTGGACATGGTTACCAGCCGCGAAAGGGAGCTGCCGTGCTACCCCACGCCGGACCAGCTGTGGGCCGAGACATTCACCGAGGCTAACGCCTGGCGCGATCGCTTCGCTGCTGTGCCCTTCGAGGACAAGGGCGGCTCTCACCCGAGCCGCTACTACCAAGACGTCGCCGTTGAGCGCGTGTTGGAAGCATTGTCGGAGGGGCGCCAACGCATACTGCTCACCCTCGCGACCGGCACGGGCAAGACCTTCATCGCGTTTCAGATCGCGTGGAAGTTGTTCCAAAGCCGTTGGAGCCTTAGCCGCGAGCCCACGCGCCGCCCACGGATCCTGTTTCTCACCGACCGCAATATCCTCGCAAATCAGGCCTACAACGCCTTTTCGTCGTTTCCGGAAGACGCGCTCGTGCGCATCGATCCGAACGACATTCGCAAGAAGGGCAAGGTGCCCAAGAACGGCAGCCTGTTCTTCACCATCTTCCAGACTTTCATGAGCGGGCCGCCCAAGGACGGGCAGCCGTCACCGTACTTCGGCGAATACCCGCCCAACTTCTTCGACGCCATCATCATCGACGAGTGCCACCGCGGCGGAGCGAACGACGAAAGCAACTGGCGCGCGATCCTTGAGTACTTCGCGCCAGCCGTGCAGTTGGGTCTCACCGCGACACCCAAGCGTAAAGACAACGTGGACACCTACGCCTACTTCGGCGAGCCCGTTTACGTCTACTCGCTGAAGCAAGGCATCAACGACGGCTTCCTGACACCGTTCAAGGTCAAGCAGATCTCCAGCACGCTCGACGAGTACGTGTACACATCCGACGACACGCTCATCGAGGGTGAAGTCGAGACCGGCAAACGCTACGAAGAGAAGGATTTCAACAAGACCATCGAGATCGACGCGCGAGAAGCTCACCGGGTGAAGCTCTTCATGAATCAGATTGACGAGAGCCATAAGACACTGGTTTTTTGCGCTACCCAAAAGCATGCCCTGGACGTCCGCGACCTGATCAACCAAACCAAGGCCAGCTCCGCCCCGAACTACTGCCAGCGTGTCACTGCCAACGACGGTGAGCTGGGCGAGCAGCACCTGCGTGATTTTCAGGACAACGAAAAGACCATCCCCACCGTCCTGACGACCTCGCAGAAGCTGTCCACGGGCGTGGACGCGCGCAACATCCGCAACATCGTGCTCATGCGGCCGGTCAATTCCATGATCGAGTTCAAGCAGATCATCGGGCGCGGCACTCGTCTATACGACGGCAAAGACTACTTCACGATTTACGACTTCGTGAAGGCCCACCACCGCTTTGCAGATCCGGAGTGGGACGGCCCTCCTCTGGAGCCGCCGCCCAAGGGCCCGGGACGGCCGCCACCGCCGGATGTGGTGAAGGATCCGAACCGCCCCGAGTACGTCCGGCGCGGCAAGATCAAAGTAAAGCTCGCCGACGGGAAAGAGCGCGTGATCCAGCACATGATGTGCACCACCTTCTGGCACCCCGACGGCAAGCCCATGTCCGCCCAGCAATTCATGCAGATGCTGTTCGGCAAACTCCCCGACTTCTTCAAGGACGAAGCAGAGCTGCGCGCCCTCTGGAGCGCGCCAGCCACGCGCAAGAAGCTGCTCGAAGGGCTAGCCGAGAAAGGTTTTGGGAGTGATCAGCTGGCAGAGATGCAGAAAATCATCGACGCCGAAAAGAGCGACCTCTTCGACGTCCTCGCCAACGTCGCCTACGCACTCGCCCCCGTGACGCGAGAGGAGCGAGCGGTCACCGCAAAGCTCGACATCAACGCCAACTTCGACAAGAAGCAGCAGGCCTTCCTCGACTTCGTCCTGTCGCACTACGTCAGCGTCGGCGTCGAAGAGCTCGACCAAGAAAAGCTCACGCCCCTGCTCCGGCTCAAATACCACAACTCGATCGCGGACGCGGTTGCCGACCTAGGCCGCCCAGACGAGATCGGCCGCGTCTTCGCAGATTTTCAGAAGTACCTGTACCAGCTCCGCGCGGTTGCGTGACGTTACGTACGCTCGGGCGCAGGTGAAAATGGGCTTCGAAGAAGTGAGCAGTCGCGCGTCTATGTGCGCGAGTGATCGTCGAGTTGGACGCACCTGTTGTTCCAGATGGTTGGGCGTGTCGCCCGCGCGGCGACCGGGGCAGGAAGGGAGAGGCCGCGGCGCTTGCAGGAGAAACCTGCCCGACAAGCCCCCAAACATGAGCGTTACCTTGGCATGCTGGCCGAGGCCTCCCAGGGTCTTGAGGGGTTAAGCTCATAAATGTAGCGGCAATCCCGTTAAGTCGATCCGTTACGTTGAAACCTCGGAGACGCCAAAGCCGAGGGTCATCCGTCCAGGTTTCTCAATTGCCCAGAGCCAAACTCATTGCGTTCGGAGGAGCGGCACGCCCCCCTGCGCGCTATAGCTCGCTGGGTTGCGAAGTTGGGTCGGGGCACGTATATAGGGCCAGCATGAAGCTACCTGTTCTCGGTGCTTCGCAGGGAGCCGCTGCCCTTTGCGTCAAGGCCGTCCTCGCGGAGGGCTACACCGTCACCGCCTTTGCAAGTACGCCGGCGATACTCGTCCCAGCGATGCGCAGACGCAGCGACGAAGGGGCCTGCGCTCTGCGCGGCATGACCCGCAGCAACCCGATCAACCGAGCAAGGGTTGGACGTGCATGAAGCTACCGAAGTTTGTTCGCACGGCGACCGCGTGGGTATACCTCGTCGTGCACCTGTTGATAGTCATGCTCGGGGTGTTCCTGACGCAAGACTCTCAGCAGCAGATCAAGTTCGGCATCGGCACATCGATGATCGCCGGGGGAATATCCGGCTGGGTGCTCTTCCTCTATTTGGCCCTCGTTGACGAACATCGCCTTCGCTTGCAATCGCTTTCTGAGTCGGGCGTACTTGGCATTTTCGTCGCGCGGTCAGTTCGAATTCAGGAGGAGTACACGAGTCGCCTGCGAGATGCCCGCGATCAGATTGATGTTATAGGCTTCGGTCTCAGTGCATTTCGCGAGGACTTCCAGCAGGAGATCCCGCGTTGGAAGGAAAACGCTAACGTACGCATCCTTATTCTCGACCCCGACTTCCCCACGACGACGGACAGCTACGCGTCGCAACGCGACCGCGAAGAACGCAACCCTAACAAGAAGATCGCGGACGAGTGCAATAAGTTCGTGGAAGACTTCGCTAGATTCGTTGGTAAAGGGCGGAAGGGAAGCCTTGAGATTCGGAAGTACCAGTGTCTTCCGACGATCAACATCCTCCGCGTCGATGGCGAACTCTTTTGGGGTCCGTACTTGGTGAATCAGCAAAGTAGGAACACGCCCACGTTTCTAGTCAAGCGCGGCGGGTTCCTCTTCGAGCACTTCGTTCAGCATTTTGACTACGTTTGGGATCACCTAAGCGTGCCGTGCATGCAAGCGGAAAACAAGTGATCGTCGTCCGTGCGTTTCCTCGACTGCATGTTTCGTTGCTTGATCTCGCGAACGCAACGCCTCGTCGCTATGGTGGCGGCGGGTTCATGCTGGACTGTCTCCCCATTGAGGTGCACGCCCGCGTAGGCCGCACGGCTGAGACAGAAGACGATTTTGGCAGTCTCGATGCGCGAGGACGGCGGGACATTGGCGCTGCGCTGCAGCGCCTTCGGGAGACACGCGATCTTCGCGGCGTGACCGTGGTGATCAACCGGCTGCCACCTCAGCACGTCGGACTCGGATCAAAGACTGCTACCGTGCTCGCTGCGCTGCGCGCGTGTGCCCTGGCCGGAGGCTGGGATGCTCCCGAAGCAACACTTCAACATTTGAGCGGCCGAGGTGGCGCTTCAGGCGTAGGCATTCACGGCTTCTTCTGTGGCGGGTTCGTCGCCGACGGCGGGCATAATGTTTCGCCGGAGGTGGGCTTCTTCCCGTCGAGCTCAGGCCGAGCCGAAGGTGTTCCGCCGTTGTGCGCACGCCTTGAAGTTCCGCCGGATTGGCGATTTCACTTGTTCCTGCCGGAAGGGAACTGCGTTGCCGGCGCGAACGAAGAACAGTTCTTTCGCGAGAACGCCCCAATCCCCGCCGACGAGGCGCACGCCGCAATCTGCTCAATGTACCATGGCGTAATCCCGGCGATTGCCGCGGGCAGCATCGCGACGCTGGCTCACGCGCTCCGGGCCATTCACCGTTCTGGCTTCAAGTCGCGCGAACTCGGCGCGCAGCTTTCTCGGGTGCAAGGCACCTACCGAGCCCTCGCTGCGTTGGACGATGTCGCTGTCGGAATGAGCAGCATGGGGCCTCTGATCTACGCGGTGACAGGATCCTCAGATGTCCAATTGGAGAGCGAACTGCTGCGTGTGGCACGCCAGCACGGAGCTAAGCGCCTAGCTGTGGCTCGGGCGCGAAATCTCGGTTGCGAAATTGGTCAGTCCGATGGCAATTGAACGACCAAAGCTTCGGGAGATGTTCCTGCGCAGCGACAAGCGCTTGGATGTGTTCTTTTACACTTCAAGTCACCAGAAGTTCCTGCACGCCTCTACCGTCTTCGCGCGCTCCGGAATCACCCTCAAGCAATTTCGAAGCAGGACTGACCCTTACGCAGAGGACTACCGCGTGGGTAAGGAGCGCCTCCTAATGCGCGCGATAGCCGAGATACTTCAAGGTGTGGGACGCCAGTCTTTGCTTTTTGTTGAGGATACATCTTTGCGGATAGACGCTTTGAGTGACGGCGACGAGGACTTCCCTGGGCTGTCCGTGAAAGAGTGGTTCGCCTCGACTACCTTCGAAGAACTCGACAAAGCGCTCTCCCGCTCGGGCCGAGGTCGGCGCGCGGTCGTTAAGAGTGACATCGCGCTCCACGTGCCGGGACTCTCTCGGCCGCTGTTTTTTCACGGTGAGGCGACTGGTACCGTTGCTGCGCAGGCACCTGAGTTCCAGGAAAGTGAGCAATATCCTTGGCTGACGCCGACGACGTTCAATGGCTGGTTTACACCAGACGGCGCTTCCAAACCGCTAGGCGCCATGTCGTTGGAAGAGTCCTGGCGGTTCGATTTCCGAACCCAGGCTCTGGAGCAACTCATCAATCGATTGGAAGAGTACGCCGCTTCACTCAACCTTCCAAGCAACGCTTATTCGAGAGTGCGTCTGGTCCCACCGTCTAATCAGCTGCCTTTGCTCATGGAGCACAAGCCTGTGCTGATCGTCGTTGGCAAAACCTGTGCCGGCAAGACCACGTTCGGTGAGCGCAGCGAAACTCACAACTTACGTTGGGCGGAGGCTAGCAGCGTACTCCGAACGTTTAGATCCGATTATGATGAAGACGAACGCGATGACTACGCTTTCGCAAAGGATACCCTAGAGAATAAAGGGGCAGACGTCATCGCGCGACGAGTTCTTCAGTTATTCGCCAGGGATATCCCCCACGGGTTGATCGTTACGGGCTTCCGCACAATTGAAGAACTTGAAGTTTTTCGCGCCAAAGTGCCTCGCGCCGAGGTCGTACTGGTTGAATCTTCAGAGCGCACGCGCTTCCAACGGCATCGCCTTCGCGGGCGGCTAGGGAAAATACAGACAGTGGCCGAATTCAAAGGGCATGACGTCGCACAATGGCGATTCGGCTTGCTCCGCGTGGTTGAGGAATTCGCTGATATCAAGATAGAAAATGAAGGGACACTCGAGGATTTTTTGCAGCAAGTCGACTTCCTCCTCCTCACAGGCGCTCGCAAGCCGTTCTCAGGAGTCTCCCGTCGCGTATTCGTGCGGCAGAGCCTGGAGCATAACCAACTTTTTCGCTGCCTGAACGCTTTGGTCGAGGGCGGAAGGCCCATGGCCTGTGACGAGATTCAAGAAGCGACACGCACCACAGGGATAGAGATACGGGATAACAATGCCAACAAGGTCTTGAAGCGCGTTCCCGAACTGGCAACTCGTTTCGAGCTCGCCGGCACTCGCTTGCGATATGATGTCTCGAGCGCCGGGCGCGCCTACGTTAGGTACACGAAGGCGCGTTTCGGTGCCTAGTGCCTAGCGTCGCTCTTCCGGACGGTCGGGGGAGCATGCCCGTTGCGAGGCTGACCCGCGCGCTATCACCAAGGGCTACAACGTCGATTCATTCACCCAAAGC
>Ga0163155_10005187_pt1 | contig 13081 bp, 9 predicted proteins | sample OliLakLV19SP4G1_FD_148611 | JGI IMG/M metagenome (GOLD analysis project Ga0163155, IMG submission 148611) | Freshwater microbial mat bacterial communities from Lake Vanda, McMurdo Dry Valleys, Antarctica - Oligotrophic Lake LV.19.SP4.G1 | ecosystem: Environmental > Aquatic > Freshwater > Lake >...
CTCCGGCATGTTCCATCCCTTCCTCCCCCCCATCGCCAACGAGGTCGAGGCCAGCCCTAACGACGCCATCGACTTCAACCAGGACGGGCGCGCCGACATCGTCACTTCCAATACCTCCAACGGCAGCATTTCCGTCTTCATCGGCAACGGTAACGGCACCTTCCAGCCCCGACAGTTCCGCGACTCCGGCGATCAATCCCACGGCGTCGTCACCCTCGACGCCGACGGCGACGGCGATTTCGACATCGTCAACGCCAACACCTCGTCCAACAACCTCGCGCTCTTCCTCAACAACGGTGCGGGCGTCTTCTCCGGCGCGACGTTCTTTGAAGGCGGCGGCAACGGTGAGTACGCCCTCGGCACCGCCGACATGAACAACGACGGCATCATGGATCTCATCGTCGGCAATCGCAACTCCCAAACCATCAGCGTCGTCCGCGGCAACGGCGACGCCACCTTCACCGTTGTCTCCTCCCGACCCGCCGGCGGGCTCGCCTGGCAGATGTCCGTCGGCGACCTCAACGGCGACGGCAACATCGACGTCACTTCCGCCAACTCCCAGTCTGACAACGGTGCGATTCTCCTTGGCAACGGCGACGGAACCCTCCAGACCGCAACCACCTATCCCGGCGGCAGCAGTTGCATCGCCTCCGACCTGGGCGATATCGACGGCGACGGCGACCTGGACTGGATGCTCTCGTACTTCTCCAGCTCCGACTTCCGCCTCTTCATCAACAACGGCGCTGGTGTGTTCACCCTCGGACGCACCTTCACGATGCCCCAGTCCGGCTCGTGCGCGATCTTCTTCGACTGCGACAACGATGGCGACGTCGATGTCTGCCTCGTCGACGAACTCGCCGACGTTGGTCACCTGTACGAAAACTTCTGCGCTGCCGACTGGAACAACGACAACGTCGTGAGCAGCCAGGACTTCTTTGACTTCATCGCCGCGTTCTTCTCGGGCAATGGCGACTTCAACAGCGACGGGCAGACCACGAGCCAGGACTTCTTCGACTTCCTCGCGGCGTTCTTTGTGGCGTGCTGACTTAAAACAAGCGAGAATGGGTGGCATGCCTGTGGCTCTGCACAGGCATGGTTGAGCGAACGAACGCACCAAGACGTGGCTGTCCAAAAGCGACAGCGATGCCACCCAACCTCAAGGCTCTCGGCCCCGCGCTTCACGGCTCGGGGCCGTTTTCATTTTGGCGCGATCTTTTCCGCCTAAGATCTTCACAATGGAAAGCCCGGAATCTTCTTCCTGTCCGCTCCCCGCCGTCGCGTCGATCCTTTATGACGTCCGGAACCTTGACCGGACCTGCGCGTTCTACAGCGAAACCCTTGGATTTCGGCACGTGCACACGGATCGCAAGGGGCTCCCGTTCGAGACCCGTACGCTTGAGTGCCCCCAGTACCCAACGATTGCGCTGTGCGTCCGCCAGAGCTACCGCCGCCCAGTGATCGGTTCGCAGCCCGGCGGATTCATCGCGATCGCACTTCGCACGAAGAACGTTCGCGAAGCGGCGAAGGCGCTCGCGGGAAAAGTAACCTTCATGACTCCGATCCCCGAGTCCGGCCCGGTGGCGAAGGTGCAGTTTCTTGATCCCGACGGCTACGTCCTGGAACTGTTCGAGTAGGCCCCCCACTCCCGAATAAACGAACTCACAGACCGTATAGACGACACGGTGGCGACAGAGTGGGTCACAAATCAGGGATCGCTTTCCATCCACTGAGCACATTTTGAGCCTCTCTCTGAGTCCCTCAGTGTTCCTCTTTGCGACCTCTGAGTTCCGGATCTTTGTCTTGGTGGAACCGGGTCCGAAACGCGCGGGCATGAGCGTCGTATGATTTGGCATGGCGACGCAGACCGACACGAAGCCAACGAGCAGCACGCAGAACCAGCCCAAGCAGCCGCGCTGGTGGAACGTCGTGCTCCTGGATGACCAGGATCACACGTACGACTACGTGATGCGGATGATGCAGGATCTCTTTGCGCATCCGATCGAGAAGGCGTTCATGATCGCGAAGAAGGTGGACGCCGACGGCAGGGCGATCTGCATGACAACGCACAAAGAGCACGCCGAGCTGAAGCGCGAGCAGATCCACGCGTTCGGGCGCGATCCGATGATGCTGTCATGCAAAGGGTCGATGTCGGCGATCATCGAGCCTGCCGAGTTTGACTCGGATGGGAAAGATAAAGACGGCGCGGATGGCTCGGATAAGCGTGACAAGAAAAGCTAAGACCGGACGATCGGGGCTTTATGTGCCACGGTCTTTCGGCTCTGCGAAAGGCCGTGCTCTTGGGGGTTCGGGTTGATCAATCACGTCCGAAGAAACACGGCCTTCGCTCCGCGGACTGCGCGAAGACCGTGGCACAGTTGTGGAATACGAGCATTCACGGCTCGGCGACGATGTACGCGATGAATGAGGGGCATGCCTCGCCGTGCTTTGACGGCTTGAATACGCCGTTGCCCTTCCCGTTCTTGTCGGTGCCTTCCCAGTAGACGGTCGAACGGCTGAAGCCGGCATCCGCGAGGATGTCGAGCGTTTCGGGGATCGTCCAGAGTCGCCAGTCGTATTCAAACGCCCGCTTGAGTTCCGAGCCGTCGGCGAAGCGGAAGTGGATGTAGCAGGTCATGTCCCCGTTGATGGGGTCGTACTTGTGGTGCTCCCAGACGTAGGTGAAGCCGGGTGAGCCGTGCCCGCCGCCGGTTCGCGGGGCGATCTTGCGGGGCTCTTCGATCTCGCGCATGGAATCAGAGCCGCCGAAGGTATCGAGGAAGAAGATGCCGTCGCGCTTGAGCGATGCCCGCACCCCCTTGAAGTAGCGAACCAGCGTGGCCCGTTCCTTGAAGCACCAATAGGAGAAGTTCATCGCGAGGATGGCGTCGTACTTGCCGCTCTTTGACGCGCGGGCCTTGAGCACATCCTCGCGGCAGAGTTCAAGTCGCGTTCGCTCTTCGTCGCTCAACTTGCCGAGGTTGTGCTCGATCCCCCATGCAAGGGTCGCGGCGTCGAGATCAATCCCCACCGCGTGATTGGTCTTGCGCCGCCGGACCCACTCGCAGGAGGTGTTGGCGGTGCCGCAGAAGTCCTCGCGGAGGAGCGAAGCCTTCTTGTCGCGGAGCTTGGAATAGACGCGATCGACGAAATCGATCTCGGCCTCGACGCACTGCACGGCGCGCTGGTAGAGGTCATGCCGATCAGCGTGCTGGGCGTTGGTCTTGGAGGGCTTGAACTTGGAAAGTGAGCGCATAGGGCCGGAGTGTATGGTTTTGGGTAGTCCGTTTCCGGGTGCGGCGGTTTTGTTGGTCGGGATGAGGAGCGGAAGGCATTTCACACGGTGGCACCCTGGTCACGAGACTGGAACCGGCAAGGCCAGGATTTTGGCGCCCTGATCTGTGTGCCTCTATGAGAGCCAGAACTGTGCAGGCGCGAACCCGCGCGGCTCGATAGCAATACTCTCTGTTGGAGACCCCTCGCCTTGCTCCCCATCCGGCCATCCAGCATGTTCCACCGCAGGCTCATCCTGCTGGGGTGTCTGCTGGGCGTCGGGATGGTCGCGCCCGTGCTCCAGCTTTCGCGCTGGACCCTGGTCAAAGGGGAAGAACTGCGCGATGAGGCCGACGAGTATCTCGTCAGTTGGAACTGGCTCCCTACCTCTCGCGGCAAGGTTCTCGATGCCAAGGGACGAATCCTCGCACAGGACCGGCCCAGCTTCGATGTTGCGGTTGATTATCGGGTGATCACGGGTCAATGGGCGGTCACCCAGTCCTACCGGCGCGCCCGACGCCTGAACCGCGAAGCGTGGCCGAAGCTCACGCGGGCCCAGCGCAGGGAGCTCGCCGAGCAGTGCATGCCCGACCTCGAAGCCCGCCAGGAGAACATGTGGAATGAGTTCTGCCGCGTGGGAGGGATCACGCGCGCGGAACTCAACGAGCGGATGGACGAAGTCAAGAAGCGCGTGCAGGGCATGGCGAGCGCGCATCGGGCTAACCTGCTCGCGAAGCTCGAGGAAAAGGCGACCAGGGCGGGAGTCGAAGCCGAACTTGCCGATATCAAGCAGCTCGACAACCCCATCTATGAGCAGCAGAGCCCGCATGTGCTTCTGCATGACGTTGACGATCTGACCGCGTTCGCCTTCATCCGCCTGACGCAGGGCGTTGAGATCGACGCCGACGACGCCGCGGCTCCGATGCCGGGAGTGTCGGTAAACTACACCGGCACACGCGAGTATCCATATAGCGAGCAGGAGATCGTGATCGACCGCTCCAGCTTTCCGGGTCCGCTCAAATCCGCGGAGCCCCTGCGGATAAGAGCCGAAGGAGTCGGCACGCACGTCGTGGGGTGGATGCGCAACAAGGTCTATCGTGAGGACAACCGCGAGAACGACAAGGATCTCCCGGTGTTTCTCCCCGACGGCTCGCGCAACCCCGCGCTCTACCTCGACGGCGAATCCATCGGCAGCGCGGGGATGGAGCGGGCCGCCGAGCGAGATCTCCGCGGCCTCCGCGGCCTCCGCACCGTGAAGCTCGACACCCAGGAAAAGATCGAGGTCGCCCCCCAGATGGGCAAAGACGTGCAACTCACGATCGATATCGAGTTGCAAGCACGGATCCAGGGTCTGCTGTCACCCGCGGCGAAGCTGGCGGTGGTGCAGCCGTGGCACAGCACGCGTCACAACGACGAAGAGCTGCCGAACGGCGTGCCGACGATCGGCGAAGAGCTTGCGGGGTCGGTGGTGGTGATCGAGGTGGACACGGGGAACGTGCTGGCGATGGTGTCGTCGCCGTCGTTCACGCGCGCTCAACTCACTGAAGATCCGGGATCGGTGTTTCGGGACCGCGTCTTCATGCCGGCGATCAACCGGGCGATCTCGCAGCCGTACGCGCCGGGCTCGATCGTGAAGCCGCTGGTGCTGTGCGAAGCGATTTCGCAGGGGAAGTACTCGCCGACGGAGCGGATCGCATGCACGGGCCATTTCCTGCCCAATCAGCCGAACATCCTGCGCTGCTGGATGGAGAAGCAGAACCACTCCACCCACAGCATCCGCTACGAGCGCGACCTCGACGGCTCCGACGCGATCATGGGCTCGTGCAATATCTTCTTCTTCGAGATGGGCAAGCGCCTGGGCGTGCAGGGAATCTCGGATTGCTTCAGGAAGTTCGGCGTCGGGCCCAATGCCCAGCGATGGGAGCTGGGGCTGGGGTACGAGTACGCGGGCGAGTTGAAGACGGAAAAGTCCGGCCCGAGCGACGCGTACCAAATGGGAATCGGACAGGGGCCGATCGCGTGGACGCCCATGCACGCCGCGGATTCTTATGCCACGCTCGGGCGAGCCGGGATCAAGATTCGGCCTCGTCTGCGTGCCGATTCTCCGACGATCATCACCGATCTGCACCTCGATCCGGCCGCGATCGATCAGGCGCTGAAGGGGCTTGAGCGAGCCGTGACGGAAGATGTGGGCACCGCTCATCACATCACCGTTCTCTCGCTGCAAGGCGAACGACGCGAAGACATCTTCAATGTTCGATCGGAGCCGGGCATCCACATCTGGGCCAAGTCCGGCACCGCCGACGCTACCGCGCTCGTCAGCGAAACGGACGAACAGGGAGGCAAGCGGGTCCTCCGCGACGGCGACCACGCCTGGTGCGTCTGCCTCTGCGGCGACGAATCCTCAGGATCCGCCCGGCCCAAGTACGCCATCGCGGTCGTCTGCGATTACGGCGGCTCCGGCGGGCGCGTCTCGGGTCCGATCGCCAATCAGGTGGTGCGTCAGCTTATGGAGCTTGGATACCTCAAGCGGTCCGCCAGCACGGCGTCCAGAGAGCCCTGAGCGCAAGCTCAGCAGGGACGCTGCGGGGGCGGGCATGATCGCAGGGCTGAACAGGCGTTCGTGTGCGCCCGGTGGAACTGATCGCGAGAAGATAGCCCCGCCCTTGAACGCCGTTCGACCTCGACGTGTTCAGTGTTCGCTCGCGGCGGCCCTCCTGAGCTCGCGCTCAGGGCTCCCTTCAGGCGTTCTTATGATCTCACCTCAAACATCGCCAGCGCACACAGCCGATTGCCGATGCGGTCCTGGATCGGGAGGGTCCGCGTCATGGGGCTGGTGATCGGGATGCCGCGGTCGAGGCAGCGGTGGGCGAGCGCGAGGAGGTCGTGTTCTACAACCTCTTTCGTCGCGGCAAACAATACGAGCAACGCGCCGCCACACTCGATGATCGGGTCTGCCGCGAGCTTTGCCAGGTCGGCGGTGACGCTGCGGGTAAGCCGATAGGCATAGGACGGATTCGGTCCGGGCACGCCGTCGACGTACTCATATTGGCCGATGACTTTGATCTCAAGCCACAGTGCATCCTGAGGGCGCGCGGCGCCCGACTCCGCCCCCGCAAGCGAGCCCGCGGCGATCTCATTCTCCGCGATCGCCTCGAACAGCGTGCCCTGCGTCTTCGCCCGCACCTTGCGCGTCCGCTTTTCACGGCGCACATCGTCGGCCAGCGTAAGCCCGGGGCGCTCGACGATGACAAGGTCGCAGCGTTCGCGATCGCGCGGCAGCGGCAGGTCTTCGCCGCCGCCAGCGCGCCAGGTGCGCTTCCGCCAGGTCGAGGGATAAAACTGCTCGCGGAGCGCGCCGAGGCCGAGGCGGGCGCAGGACGCCGCGAGCAGGGGGTGCAGCTCGACCTCGCTGAGCGCATCGAGTCCGTGCACCGCCTGCTCGCACCGCAGATCCGTTTCGCGATCGCGGAGTTCGTCGATCAGGGCGTCGAGGATGTCATCGTGTCGCCACACGACAGAACGATACGAGGGGTCAGCCGAGAAGGTCCGTGATGTTCTCCGCAGTCCAGGGATTTCCGTCAGGTCGCCAGGAGAGTCGGTACAGCTCTCCCTCCTCCGATCGGGCGTAGATGTTCTGGGTCACAATGTCAGTTACCTCAACAAGAGACGTAAGACGCCCGTCAAACCTGAGGTTGCTGTTCATGGCTGGCAGAACTTCCGGGCCCCACTGCTGTGATTCGAGAGACCACCAGTATACAACAATCGCGCGTGTGCCCGTAGACGTAATCCCAACGACGCTAAGGCCGCCCCAAGGGGTGACAAATGACGTGAGCGATTCACTCATCAGAGTCGGGCCAAAGGAATTCAGACCGGCTCCTCTCCACCCGGTACTTGGCGACCACCACAGCGCGCCCACGTGTCCTACCTGGTTCGGCGTGCCGTTGATGTGCATGGTCCCCCAAGGGGTAACGAACGCAGTGAGTTCGCCTATGAACCCTCCCCCGGCGTTCTCGCCAGCAACGGCCTCCGAGATGTCATCGACGCGCCAGAATAGACTGCCCGGTGCCCACCATATCGCTTGGACGTGGCCGTCAGAATCGATGCCCGCAAGATTCATCCCGTGCCAGGGCGTCACATATGCCGTCAGGCTGGAGACAATCGCCGGCGTTTCAAACGACTGCGGCGTCAGGTGGTTGTCCGTAATATTGTCGAAGGCCCAGGAAGCGCCCGAGGCGGGCTGCAGGCCGCGAATACGGTGATAGATCACCAGATCGCCCGACTCGTCAAACCCGGCCATATGCACGATGCCGACCGAGTTGGTGAAGACGGTGAAGCCGCTCACGATCGCGGTGCGACCGTCAAAGCCTGAAAGCTTGTGGCCAAACTCTGTGATCCCCGGGTTGGTGCTGAAGACCTGCACGCTCGTGCCGTTGGCGAGCGAGACGTAGGCGAGGCCGGTGCCCTCATCGGTGAACATGGCAAGCTGGGTGACGCCCGGGGCGATGGGCGCGCCACTGATGCGGCGCACCTGCCAATCGCCGTTGTCGCCTTGACGGAAGAAGACAACGAGTTCGTTGAACTGGTTGATGCCGGCGGTGTAGTGGAAGGAACCGATCGACGCGGCGGCGATGGGCGAGTCCTCGCGGAGCGTGCCGACAGCCGAGTTGGTGATCGGATCAAGGAAAGCGGCACCGGTGAATATCCGTCCGTCGGGTGCGAGGACGCCGGCAGGCGCGGGAACGCCGAAGCCGGTGGCGTCGCCCAGGCCCGCGCTGCCGGGGCTAGCGTGGGTCGCGTCGACGAGGCGGCGCAGGCCGTCGGCGTCGGGCTCGTAGATATAGGTGATGTAGTTTGTGGGGCCGCGTTGCGAGGGCAGGGCAAGCCGGGCGAGAACGCGGCCGTCGTTGGCGAAGTCGACGATCGCCCAGGAAGCGAACGAGTTCGCCCCGATGCCGCTCTGCCCCGAACCTAGATCAGCCAGGACGCTATCGGACCACGTCGCGAGCATGCCCCCGCTGATGGGGCTCGGGGTGCCGGTTCGCGTTCCGACGACCATCCCGAGGTCGTTGATACCGAGGCTGCCGGTAAGTTCGGGGATGGCGGTCATGCCGCTCTGGGCGCTCCAGATCACCGATTGCGAGGGCTGGCCCGCGACGAAGGTAGTTCCGACGACCGTCCCTGAAGCGTTCACGTCGTAGACAGCGCCGGTCCAGAGTCGGGTGAGTTCACCGTCAATGAACACGAAGGTTGAGGGGGGATTGGACACGGGGAAAAAGTCGGCGCCGGTGGAGAGCAGGACGTGCCCCCCGGTTCCCACTCGCACCGCCGACAGTGCGCTGAAATCTTCAACAGGCTCCCCGATCACGCTGGTCACAAGCGATTCAAACGTCACGGCGACGCCATCGCGCAGCACCATCAGATCGGATCGTTCGCCGATCACGCTCTGATTGTGGAAGTAGATGGTCCCGTCGTTGGCGACAGCGTTGATGACGGATCCGAATGAGAATGCGTCGCCGGGGTCCGACTGAACGAGGCCCGGGACGTGGCCGAACGCGCGGGCAACGCCGTCAATGAAGAGGATGGGGATGTTGAAGCTCGCCCACATGTAACGGAGGTCGTCACTGGTCCCGCCGATGGTTATTGGATTTCCCAGGCCCAGCGACGAAACGACCGTGACGTGTCCCTCGGGGCTGTTGGTGAGAACGTCGAAAATACCGTCATCGTTCACGTCGCCCGCGAAACCGAGCAGGAACGTGCCGATGCGATTCGAGACGGGGTTCGCAAGGCTGGAACCGAAGTTGTTGAAGGACTGGGCGCTGGCATTGAAGGAGTACGCTTTCTGCGCCCCGGCTGCCGTGACGAGCAGGTCGTTGCGACCGTCGTAGTCGAGATCCCCGATAACGACGATTCGGGAGCCCATCGTTGCGTCCACCGAGGCGTCGTTCGCCGCGCCGATCACGCGGTAGGTTCCGGTGGACAGGAGGAACGACTCGATCCGTCGCTGGTCCTCGATGGGGGGCAGCTCTTCAAAGGCGCCGTAGTCCGAGCCCGGAGCGCCGACGATCAGGCGGTGGGTGTTCTCGGGCGGTTCCGAAAGATCAAACCGCGCGGCGGAGATGGCGACCGCAGCCCCGAAGGCGTCGCCGGTCCGCGCACCATCGAGGGTGTACGCCTGTGTTCCATCGAGCGTGAAGACGTAGACCCTTCCGGCCCCGATCAGGCTGCCGTCGCTCGTGTGCTGAGAAGCGCCGATGGCGAAGTACTGACGGTCGTTGCCTTCGTCGGGGGTGACGGCGATGGCTCCGCCGAAGTGGTCCCCCGGCTGCTCGCCTACGTGGGAGCGGATAAGCGAGCCGTCGGCCCCGGAGAAGATGAAGACCTCGCCGTTGATGAGGGGCAGGGGCGGCGTATTGCCGAAGATGATGCGCTGGTAGTACCCGGGCGCGCCGATGATCAGATCCTGAATGCCGTCCTCGTTGGCGTCGTTGAGACGTGAGACCACCATGCCAAAGCCCGCGCCGGGGGTCGTTCCCTCGAAGGTGCGGAGGAGGGCGCCGTCCGCGCCGGAATAGATGTATGCACGTCCCGTGGGATCATCGACGTCGTTGTCGGTGCCGTCGTAGCCCGGCGCGCCGATGAGGAGATCCGGGATGTCGTCGTCGTTGACATCGCCCAGATTGAACATGGAAGAGCCGAAGCCGTACCCGCCGCTTGGGAGAATGCGTATGACGGAGGCGTCGCGGCCCGAAAAAAGATGAACGCTCGAGGGCGGCAAGAGAGATCCGAACAGGCCGCCTTCGGCAAGCGCAAAATCGTCGTACCCGTCACCATCAATGTCGCCGATGCCGATCCCGTTGGAATAGCCCAGCGACTCAAGGCCCGGCGCAAGATCGTGGATCACCCGCGGCAGATCAAACTCGTCGTTCAACGCGCCATAGACGTATGCGGAAAAGAGCGCACGGGCTTCCAGCGTCTCGATAAAGTGACGCGTGTCAAGCGAACAATTCTTCTGGCGCATGAGTTTACGGTCTCGAGGGCTGGGGTTGAAGAAGCGTACAACTCATACGTAGGTGTTCAACCAGCGCACGCGCAAAAATACGAAACATTTGCATCGAGACAGAATGGCAATCACTCGGCCGGGGCGGCGGAACCTTTGGCCATCCGGCGGGCGATCGAGAACGCCAGTTCCATCGACTGGTCATAGTTCAGGCGAGGGTCGCACGCCGAGGAATAGTTCCGCGTCAGGTCCTGCTCGGTAACGCCGGACGCGCCGCCCAGGCATTCGGTGACATCGTCGCCCGTGAGCTCGATATGAACCCCGCCAAGGCGCGAGCCCAGCGCGTGGTGAATGTCCCACGAAGTTTCGATCTCGCGGAGCACGTCTTCAAAGAGGCGGGTTTTGATGCCGCCCGCGGTCGTGACGCCGTTGCCGTGCATCGGGTCGCACATCCACAGCACGATCTTGCCGGCGCGCTGGACCACCTCAACAAGCCCCGGCAGAGCACCGGAGATTTTCTTAGCACCCATCCGCGCGATCAGGATGATCTTTCCCGCCTCGTTCGATGGGTTCAGCGTGTCGAGCAGTCGCAGCAACTCTTCAGGCGCGATTCCCGCGCCGACCTTGATGCCTACAGGGTTGCGAATGCCGCGGAAGTATTCAATATGCGCCCCGTCAGCCGCACGCGTGCGCTCGCCGATCCACGGCAGATGGGTAGTAAGGTTGTAATGACCGGCCCTGCGGGGAACGCGCCGCGTCTGGGCCGATTCATATAAAAGATTCAGACCCTCATGGCTGGTGAAGAACTCCATCCGCGAAAGCTCATCCACCCGCCGCTCTCCGATGGCCTCCATGAAGCGGAGCCCGTCCGCGAGCCGATCGGTCATGCGCTGGTACTCTGCCCGGAGATCTTCAGGCAACGCGGCGTGGCGCATAAACCCAAGGTCCCAATACTCCGGGTGATGCAGATCCGCGAACCCGCCTTCGAGAAGCGATCGAATGAAGTTCAGCGTCATCGCGGCGTGCTGATACCCCTCAACCATCCGATATGGGTCCGGCCGGCGCGACTCCTCGGTGAACTCAGCGCGGTTCACGAGGTCGCCGTAGTAGCTCGGAAGCGTGACGCTCTGCCCATTGACGGTTCGCGTCTCGGTCGAGCTTGAGCGCGGCTTGGCGTACTGGCCCGCGAATCGCCCGACCCGAACGACCGGCTTCTTCGACGCATGCACAAGGACCATCGACATCTGAAGCAGGATCTTGAGGCGGCTGGTGATGGCGTCGGGGGTGCAATCGGCGATGGCCTCGGCACAGTCGCCGCCTTGAAGGACGAAGCGCTCGCCGCGCTGGGCGTCGGCGACGAGGGACTTGAGGCGCTCGATCTCCCACGAAGTGACAAGAGGCGGAAGAGAGGAGAGCTTGGCGACCGCGCTCGCGACAACGTCGCGGTCTGGATAGACAGTCTGCTGGGCGGCGAGGAGTCGCTTCCAGGAATCGGGTGACCAGCTTGTCGGTTCGATGGAGTGCATGGAAGCTCGCGCGTGAAGGTTGAGAGGGGGAGGATGGTATCGGCGCGAAACCGCCGCACGGATCCAGCGCGGGCCGACGGGAGGAGAATGTTGCGCGGAAGAGTCGGATTGGAGGATTTACAACGAGAATCCACTTTAAAAGTCACGATCACCGATTCAAGTGACGATGCACGAGGCACGCCGCGTGGCCCGAGGCATGGATGTCCGGGCGAACGGCAAGTCAAATCCGAAGTCGTGGAGCGGGCCGCGACATCGACTCTTCTCTCTCCCCCTCAGCGTGCCATCGATCGATGGGGCGACGGTGTGGGACCAACCCCGCAGCATGAGGAATTTTTAGACATGACAACGAAGACACGGAAGAACTCGTCGCGTCGCACGGCTCGCACCACCACGACCACCGCGACCAAGCGCAAGGTGAAGGCGCGTCGTCGCGTGAAGGCCCGTCGCACCGTCGGCGCCGCCGTTCGCACCACCGCCGCGACCCGCGCGACCAAGACGACCAAGACTGCGACCAAGCCCCGCACCGCCAAGAAGGCGACCAAGACTGCTAAGGCCGCAAAGACCGCGAAGGCAACCCGCGCCCTGAAGACCACCCGGACCGCGAAGACCACTCGCACGGCGAAGACCACTCGCACGGCGAAGACCACGCGGACCAAGGCCGGGAACTTCAAGTTCACCGCCGTCGCCCGCCGCAAGGCCGCCTGATCTTCTTCGCCTGGTGCGAGGGCAGTCAGAAAACCAACAAACAACGCCAGCCGCGAGGGTCCGAAAGGGCCCTCGTGGTTGTTTTGGTCATCTTGCACTTCATGGCGCATCCCGCAAGAACCTCGCGTGCGAGGCACCCTTCGCGACGCCGCTTACGCGGACCTCACCAGCGACCCTCGCGGCCACGCTCCTCGGGAACGATGTAGACTCAGGCACATGGAAGCGACGAAGGTTTTCATCGACTTGGCGATGGCGCTCGGCGTCGGGCTGCTGGTGGGATTGCAGCGCGAGCGTGCCGGAGTGGCGATCGCCGGCATCCGGACGTTCTCGTTGATCGCGCTGGCCGGTGCGGTGGCCGCGTCGTTGCCCCAGCCCGCTGGCGCATGGACGGTGGCAGCGGGCGTGCTCGGCGTCGTAGGGCTGTGCTGGATCGGCAACTCGACTCGCGTGCCCACCGGCGAGTCCCCGGGCGTAACAACCGAAGCGGCGATGGTGCTGATCTTTCTCGTGGGAGCCCTCATCGTCTGGGGCCCGCGCTCCGCGGGAGCCGCGGTCGGGGCGATGACCGCGGCTCCCGCGG